>Ga0307972_1000153_pt1 | contig 37411 bp, 35 predicted proteins | sample OrgLakmetagen780_FD_201848 | JGI IMG/M metagenome (GOLD analysis project Ga0307972, IMG submission 201848) | Saline water microbial communities from Organic Lake, Antarctica - #780 | ecosystem: Environmental > Aquatic > Non-marine Saline and Alkaline > Saline | place: Antarctica: Organic Lake...
GCGGACAATCGCCCCGCGCCGTCTTCATGGCCAGCGCCTGATCGATGATCGCCCGCAGTTCGACCGCCGGTGTGGTGTGGATATCGAGGAAATGCATCATGTCAAGGTTCGCTTTTGTCAGGTAATCGGGTGGGGGCCAGCCCCCACACGCAGGTTTGAGTGGGGGCCAGCCCCCACACCCCCGGGGTATTTCCGCCAAGAAGAAATCAAGCGATCTCGAGCTGGGCGGCAGCGGTATCGAGGCGGGTCAGGGCCTCGGCGATCTCGTCGTCGGTGATGTTGAGCGGCGGCAGCAGGCGCAGCACATTGTCGGATGCCGGCACCGTTATGACCTGCGCCGCAAAGCCCGCGCGCGCCACATCCGTGTTGGGCACCCGGCATTCCAGCCCCAGCATCAGACCCACGCCGCGCACGCCCGCGAAGATGTCGGGATGGGCAGCGACCAGCCCTTCGAGCTTTTGCCGCAACAGCGCGGATTTGCGCGTGACCTCGGCCAGAAAAGCGGGATCGGCCACATGGCGCATCACCGCACAGCCGACGGCACAGCCCAGAGGATTGCCGCCATAGGTCGAGCCATGCGTGCCGGCCGTCATGGCGCGGGCCGCGTGTTCGGTGGCCAGTACCGCGCCCAGGGGGAACCCGCCGCCGATGCCCTTGGCGACCATCATGATATCGGGCGTCACACCGGCCCATTCATGCGCGAAGAGCCGCCCCGTGCGCCCCATGCCGCATTGCACCTCGTCGAGGATCAACAGGATGCCCTTCTCGTCGCAGAGCGCCCTCAGCCCCTTCAGGCACTGATCGGGCAGCGGCCGGATTCCGCCCTCGCCCTGCACCGGCTCGATCAGGATGGCGGCGGTGGTGTCGTCGATGGCGGCGTGCAGCGCGTCGTGATCGCCCCACGGCACGTGGCGGAAACCGGGCATCAGCGGCCCGAATCCTTGGGTCATCTTTTCCGATCCGGCGGCGGCGATCGCGGCGGTGGAGCGGCCGTGAAACGCGCCCTCGAAGGCGATGATGCCGGTGCGCTCGGGCTGGCCCTGATCGAAGAAATGCTTGCGCGCCATCTTCACCGCCAGCTCGCAGGACTCGGTCCCGGAATTGGTGAAAAACACCGTGTCGGCGAAACTGGCCTCGACCAGCCGGTCGGCCAGTTCCTGCTGCCGGGGTACCTCGTAGAGGTTGGAGGTATGCCACAGCGCGCCGGCCTGATCCGTCAGCGCCGTGACCAGATCGGGATGCGCATGGCCCAGCACGTTGACCGCGATCCCGGCCCCGAGATCCAGAAAGCGTCGCCCGTCCGCCTCGATCAGCCAGCTGCCCTCGCCCTTCACGAAGGAAAGCGGTGCGCGGTTGTACGTCGGCAGGATCGTCGGGATCATGGTCGTGTCCTCGAAGGTGAAAGCCGGTGAGTGCCGCAAGGCCGGGGCCAAGTCAATGCTGGCGGCACGCGCGGCCGGCTATCTCATGGAATGCGTCGCGTCGCCGTCGGCCTCGTCGCGCAGACCGCCTTTCGCGCCTGTCACGACACCGAGCGATTTCAGCTTGCGGTGCAGCGCGCTGCGCTCCATGCCGACGAATTCCGCCGTGCGGCTGATATTGCCGCCAAAGCGGTTGATCTGGGTCAGCAGGTATTCACGCTCGAACGCTTCGCGCGCATCGCGCAGCGGCATGGTGGCGATTGTGCCCGACAGGATGACGCGCCCCTCCTCACCCGGTGGCCCGGTCTCGCCCGGCAGCTCGGCGGCGGATATCGGCGCATTGCCCTCGCCGAGGATCAGCACACGCTCCACCATGTTGCGCAACTGGCGCACGTTGCCGGGCCAGTGCATGGTCTGCAACAGCGCCGCCGCCTCGTCGCTCAGGGGCCGCTGCGGCAGGCCTTGCGTGCGGTGGAACACCTCGATGAAATGCGCGGCCAGCGCCGGGATGTCCTCGCGCCGCGCCTCGAGGCTCGGCACCGCGACCGGCACCACGTTGAGCCGGTGATAAAGCTCGCGGCGAAAGCGGCCTGCGGCGATCTCGGACTCCAGATCGCGGCTGGTCGAGGACAGGACCCGCAGATCGACCTTGATCTTGGCGCTGCCGCCCACGCGCAGGAAGGTCTGGTCGACCAGCACGCGCAGGATCTTGGATTGCGTGCCCGGCGGCAGATCGGCGACCTCGTCAAAATAGATCATCCCGCCATCGGCCTCTTCCAGCAGGCCGGCGGTCACGCCCGTGTCGGGCGTCTCGGTGCCGAACAGCACCTCTTCCATCCGGTCGGCGGCGATCGTCGCACAGGCGACGCTGACGAAGGGGCCGCCCGAGCGGTTGGAATTGGCATGGATGTAGCGCGCGGCCAGCTCCTTGCCCGATCCGGCGGGGCCCGACAGCAGCACCCGCCCGTTGGAGCGCGTGACCTTGTCGAGATTGCCCAGCAGGATGCGGAAAGGCGGGCTTTCGCCCAGCATGTCGGCGGGGGCCGTCTCGCGCCGGCGCAGCGCCTGGTTCTCGCGGCGCAGGCGGCTGGTTTCCATGCCGCGCCGGATCACCACCATCAGCTGGTCGATGTTGAACGGCTTTTCGATGAAGTCGTACGCCCCCTGCTTGATCGCCGCGACGGCGATCTCGATATTGCCGTGGCCGGAGATGATCACCACCGGCACATCCGGGTAGTCGCGCTTGACGGTCTTGAGGATGTCGATCCCGTCCATCCGGCTGTCCTTAAGCCAGATATCGAGGATCAGCAGACCCGGCGGCTCGGCGGCGATCGCCGACATCGCCGCATCCGAATCGCCGGCGCGCCGGGTGACATAGCCCTCGTCCTCGAGGATATCGGAAATCAGCTCCCGGATATCGCGTTCGTCGTCGACAATCAGAATATCACTCATGGGTCCCTCATACGGCCTTTTCGGTCCTTGTCTCGTCGATCTGCACGGCCAGCAGCGGCAGGCGCACCACCGCGCAGGCCCCGCGATGCGCCCCCGTCGCGAAAGGTTCGGCATCCTCCAGCACCAGCGTGCCGCCATGCTCCTCGATGATCTTCTTGACGATCGGCAGGCCAAGGCCGGTGCCCTTGTCGCGCGTCGTCACGTACGGCTCGAACAGCCGCCCGCGATCATCCGGCAGGCCGATGCCGTTATCGCTGATGCGGATCACGGCCCAGTCGCCTTCACCCGCGCTTTCGATGCGGATCACCGGCGCGTGCCCCTCGGGCGCGCCGGCCTCGCGCAGGCTCTCGATCGCCTCGCCCGCGTTCTTGATCAGGTTGGTCAGCGCCTGACCGATCATCGCGGCGTCGATATCGGCGCGCAGCGGCGCCTCGGTCAGATCCAGCTCGAAACGCACGTCGGGCTGGCCGCTTTCCTGCAGCACGGCCGCCTCGCGCAGCACATCCCTGAGGCTCAGCGCTGCTGTCTGCGGTTCCGGCATGCGGGCGAATTTCGAGAACTCGTCGACGATGCGCCGCAGATCGGTCGTCTGGCGGACCACCACATCGGTCAGTTGCTCCAGGCTCGCGGCATCGGCGGGCTCCAGCAGCCGCCCGAACTTGCGCTTGATGCGTTCGGCGCTCAGCTGAATGGGGGTCAGCGGGTTCTTGATCTCATGCGCGATGCGGCGGGCGACGTCACCCCAGGCGGCCATGCGCTGTGCGGTGACCAGATCGGTGACATCGTCGAAGGCCACCACATAGCCCTCGCGCCGGCCCTTCTCGCCGGCCCGCGTGGACATGCGCACCAGCAGGTTCTCGGCGCGCGGGCCACGGCTGACCTTGATCTCTTCCTGAACGAAGCCGCCGGGCGCGGTGCGCAAGCGGTCGAAAAGCGGGGCGAATTCCGGGACCGCCACGCTCAGCGACAGAGATTGCTGATCCTCCTGCCAGTCGAGCAACCGCTCGGCGGCGCGATTGACGAAGGTGACGCGGCCCTTGGCATCCAGCCCCACGACCCCCGACGAGACCGACCCCAGAACCGAATCGAACAGCCGGCGGCGGCGTTCGATCTGTTGGGTGTTGGCCAAAAGCCGCTCGCGCTGGCCCTTCAACTGGCGGGTCATCTGGTTGAAATAGGTGCTGAGCTGCGCGATCTCGTCGTCGCCCTCCTCCTCGCGGACCTGGGTGTCCAGATCGCCCTCGCCCACGCGCTGCGCGGCACTGGTCAGCCGCCCGACAGGGCGCGACAGACGCTCGGCGAACCACATGCCCAGCCAGATCGCGGCAAGGATCAGGATCACCGCAAAGCCGAGGTACAAAAGCCCGAACTCGAACAGAACCCGGCCGCGCTCGCTCTCGCGTTGCTCGTAGAACCGCGCGGTTTCCTGCGTCTCGTCCAGCAGGCTGAGGATCGCCCCGTCCACGTTGCGGCTGATGTAAAGCAGGCGGTCGGCGAACGCCTCCAGCGGCATCAGCGCGCGGAACTCGTCATTGTCCCAGTCGCGGATGACGACCACACCCTCGGCCTGCGCCTCGCGGATCTGCGCCGCTGTGGGTTGTTCGAAATCGAAGAGGTAACTGCGTTCGCCCCGCGCCCGGATCTCGCCGGCGCCGTCGATCACGAAGGCCTCGCGCAGACCGCGCTGGACCTCGCGCTGCCCCGAGGACAGGACCTGCCGAATGCTGCCATCATCCATGAACACCATGGCGCGCTTGTTGGCGTTGATCACCTGCGCCAGCGCGCGCGCGTCGGTCACCAGATCGCGGCGGTGTTCCTCTTCATAGGCCTGTGCGGCGGCGACGGAATTGTCGACCACCCGGCCCACACGATCCGAAAACCATGCCTCGAGCCCCATGTTGACCGACAGCATGGCGAACACCGCCACGGTCACCGTCGGCAACAACGCCATCAGCGCGAACACGCCAGTAAGCCGCAGATGCAGCTTGGAGCCCGCCGACTGGCTGCGCCGCGCCCCGATCATCCGCACCACGCGTTGCAGCACAAGCCCGGCGACCATCAGCACATAGACGAGATCGGCCAGCAGCACGAGGCGCAGCGCGTTCGACGATGTGCCCTGATCGAGCGGCCCGAGCATGAGATAGGTCAGCAGCGCCAGCACCGGCCCGAGGATCACAAGCCCGAGCGCGGCCCATGTCTGCAACTGCCGCAGCCGCCTCAGGCGGCTGATGCCCTCCCATGTCAAACGCCCGACGCGCATTCTGCGTGTTCGCGTTGCCACGCATGTCCCTCATTACCCCGGTGGGGCGTGCCCCACAGTTTTACCCGGTGGGGCGTTCCGCCTGCCCCGCAACATATCGACCAACCTGCCCGGAAAGTATCCGATTGGCCACAGTCATGTTGCAGTTTTACATCAATTTGCGGCGGCGTGTCACGTTAATATCGAGATCGGTGATCTTCTTGCGCAGCGTATTGCGGTTGATCCCCAGCAGATCGGCGCATTTCATCTGGTTGCCCCCGGTGGCGTCCAGCGCGATCTCGATCAGCGGCGTCTCGACCTCGCGCAGGATCCGCCCGTAAAGGCCCGGCGGCGGCAGGTCCGTGCCATGCAGGTCGAAATAGCGCTGCAGGTGGCCCGCGACCGAGGCCGACAGGCTCTCGGCCCCGCCGCGCCCCTCGCGCATCACCGGCTCGGCGCGCGGCTGGTTGCCCAGAACCGTCTCCACCTCGGCGCGAGTGATCTCGGGGGCATGCGCGGTCAGCCCGATGCGGCGCACGGCATTTTCCAGCTGGCGCACATTGCCCGGCCAGCTATAGGCACGCATCAACTCGACCGCGCCGTCGGACAGATGCCGCGCGGGCTGGCCCTCGCGCTCGTCGCGGGCCAGGAAATGCGCGGCCAGAAGCGCGATATCCTCGATCCGTTCGCGCAAGGACGGCACGTCGATCACCGCGCCGCTCATCCGGTAATAAAGATCCTCGCGCAGCGTGCCATCCTCCATCGCCTGCGCGGGCGGCACGCGGCTGGTGGCCATGAACCGCGGCACATGATCGCCCGGCGCGTCCAGCATCCGCACCACGCGGCCCTGCGCCTCGCGGGGCAGATCGCTGACCTCGTCCAGCACCAGCGTGCCGCCCTTGACGCGCGCCAGCACCTTCGAGAGGCCGTCCAGATCGCTCAGATCCTCGGCCGTCACCGTCACCAGCGGCAGCGTCCGGCGGTCCGAGAAATCATGCAGCGCCCTGGCGATCAGCGACTTGCCGGTGCCCGATTCGCCGCAGATCATCACCGGCAGATCGCTGTGCATGACCCGCGCCACCACCCGGTAGAGCGTCTGCATCGCCGGCGTCCGCCCGATCAGCGGCAATTCGTCGGGCCGCTCCTCCTGCAGTTCGGCGGTGGCGGTGCGATTGGCCCGCGCCTCCAGCGCCCGCGCGGTGCGCTTCATCAGATCCGGCAGATCGAAAGGCTTGGGCAGATAGTCAAAGGCCTCGGCCTCGGCGGCCTTGATCGCCGTCATGATGGTGTTCTGCGCCGAGATCACGATCACCGGCAGACCCGGCCGGTCCTCGGCGATCTTGGGCAGCATCTCGAGACCATTGCCATCGGGCATCACCACGTCCGAGATCACCACGTCGCCCTTACCCTCGGCGACCCAGCGCATCAGCGTCGTCAGGCTGGATGTGGCATGCACGCGGCACCCCGCCCGCGTCAGCGCCTGTGTCAGAACCGTCCTGATCGTGCGGTCGTCATCGGCGACCAATACCGTGCCATCCATATCCTAGCCCTCCTGGCCTGTCGTCTCTGCGCGTTGCAACGAGATGCGGAACACCGTGCGCCCGGGCACCGAACTCACCGAAATCCAGCCATTGTGATCCGAGACGATCTTGGCCGCCAGCGCCAGACCGAGGCCGGTGCCGTTCTCGCGGCCCGACACGAACGGATCGAAGACCTGCTCGGCGATCTCGGGCGGCAGGCCCGGACCGTCATCGATGATCTCGATCTGCAGCGGCAGCACCTTGCCGCGCCCCCCGCCCTCATCGCGGCGCACCCTCAGCGACTGCTCGTAATAGCTGTGCAGCCGGATCGTGCCGGGCTTGCCCCCCGCGGCCTCGGCGGCGTTCTTGAGAAGGTTCAGCACCACCTGCAACAGCTGGTCCGTATCGCCAAGCGCCAGCGGCAGCGACGGGTCGTAATCCTCGATCAGCGTCATGTGCGCGGCAAATCCCAGCATCGCCGACCGCCGCGAGCGATCCAGCACGTCATGCAGGTTGATCGGGCGCAGATCGGGGGCCGTGATATTGCCGAACTGCTCGACCCGTTCCAGCAGACCCACGATGCGCCGGCTCTCGCTGACGATGAGATCGGTCAGCTCCAGATCGTCGTGCCCGACATTCATCGACAAAAGCTGCGCCGCCCCGGTGATGCCCGCCAGCGGGTTCTTGATCTCGTGCGCCAGCATCTCGGCCATGCCGATGGCCGATTTCGCGGCCGATTTCACGTTGCTGTTCTGCACCATGCGCCCGGCCAGTTCGCGCGGGCTGATCAGCATGATCATGTGCCCCGGCTGGCCCGACAGCGGGGCGATCTGCAGGTTGCACTGCATCGGCGCGCGCTCGCCGGTGCCGACATCCACATCATTGACGAACAGCGGCGCACCCGATTGCCGGGCCCGCTCGAACGCCGCATCGAGCGGCGCGTTGACCGCCAGCCTGTCCCAGACCGGCTGCCCGACAAGCGTGCGCTCGGAATTCAGCATGAAGCCCTCGGCGGCGGGATTGATCCGCGCGATCCTGTCGTGCTCGTCGATCACCAGTGCGGGCACCGGCAGCGCGGCCCAGATGGCGTCATCCGTGCTCATGCCGCCTGCCTCAGCGGGGCCGCAGTCATTGCCTCGGGCAAGAGCCGCAGCACGGTGGCGGGTTCGGCGGTCAGCACCGCCCGGCGCAGCGCCGCCCCGGTGCCGGCGTGATCCATGTACCAGCCCAGATGCTTGCGCGCGACACGCCCCCCCGGATCGGTGCCGTAGAAGGCCAGTATCGCCTCGAAATGCGCGGCCACCAGATCGGCGAGGGCCGCACCGCGCGGCACGGTCGGGGCGGGCGTGCCGTAAAGACGTGCGGCCACCTCGGCCAGCAGCCAGGGCCGGCCTTGCGCGCCGCGCCCGATCATCACGCCCGCAGCCCCCGACCGGTCCTGCGCCATGCGCGCGCTTTCGGCATCCACGATGTCGCCATTGGCGATGACCGGAATCCCGACCGCCTCTGTCACGTCCCGAATCGCGCCCCAATCGGCGCGCCCCTTGTAGAACTGACAGCGCGTGCGCCCGTGAATGGTGATCATCTGCACGCCCGCCGCCTCGGCCCGCCGCGCGATCGCGGCCGCGTTCAGACTGTCATGATCCCAGCCCAGCCGGGTCTTGAGCGTCACCGGCACATCCACCGCGCTCACCACCGCCTCGATCAGCCGCAGCGCATGATCCGGGTCGCGCATCAGCGCCGACCCCGACGCGCCGTTTCCGCCGGCACTTGTCACCTTCTTGGCGGGACATCCCATGTTGATATCGATGAGCTTTGCGCCGCGACCTGCGACCATGCGCGCGGCCTCGGCGATCCAGTGCGGATCGCAGCCGGCCAGTTGCACGGCGGTATTCTCGACCCTCAGCCCAAGCTCGGCCTTTTCGCGCGTGCCGGGTCTGGCCTGCACCATCTCCTGGCTGGCGACCATTTCGCTGACCACCAGCCCCGCGCCGAATTGCGACACGATCGACCGAAAGGGCAGATCCGTGATTCCCGCCATCGGGGCGAGCACCACGGGAGGGTTTAACCACCTATTGGCGAGTGACAGCATGTTTGTGCCTAATCGATGTGCAATGAATGGATTGTAGCGCCGGTATCCGCCGGAGACAACGCCACAGTGATGCGTTCACAGGCTGCCACAGGTGTACCGCTTATTTTTTAGGCATTTGCGGAGCCATTGCGCTCAACCCGGACGCGCCGTAATCAGACGATATGACATGTGCCGCCCTCATCGTCGCCGCAGGCAGCGGCACCCGCGCCGGCGGCGACCTGCCCAAACAGTGGCAGCCGCTTCTGGGCCGACGTGTCATCGACTGGACGCTCGACGCCTTTCTCGCAGTGCCGGGGATCACCTCGATCACGGTTGTCGTGCATGCGGACGCGGTCGCGCGCATCGCCCCGCACCCCCGGATCAGTGTCGTGACCGGCGGTGCCACGCGCGCTGAGTCGGTGCGCGCCGGGCTCGCCGCGATGACCGCCGATCCACCCGATCACGTCCTGATCCATGACGCCGCGCGATGCTGTACGCAACCCGCGTACATTGCGTACGTCCTGTACGCATTGCAGACCGGCGACACGCCCGCCGTCGCCCCGGCGCTGCCGGTCACGGATGCGCTCTGGACTGCCGACGGTGGCCGCGTCACCGGCCTGCAGGACTGTACCGGTCTATACCGCGCGCAAACCCCGCAAGGCTTTGATTTCACGGCGATCCTCGAGGCACACAGCGTGCAAGCAGGGGATGCCGCGGATGATGTCGCCGTCGCCATGGCGGCTGGCATCGCAGTGGCCATCGTCGACGGGCACGAGGATAATCTCAAGATTACCCACCCGAACGACTTCGCCCGCGCGGAAAGAATAATGGAAAATCAAATGGATATACGCATCGGAACCGGGTTCGACGTGCATCGGTTCGGGCCCGGCACCCACTGCATGCTCTGCGGCGTCGCCGTCCCGCATGAGCGCGGGCTCGAGGGTCATTCCGACGCGGATGTAGGGATGCACGCGTTGACAGACGCCATATATGGGGCCTTGGCCGAGGGCGATATCGGTCGGCACTTCCCGCCCTCGGATCCGCAATGGAAAGGGGCCGAAAGCCATGTCTTCCTGCGCCACGCTGTCGGACTTTCCATTACAAAAGGTTTCAAGATCAACAACATGGATATCACCCTGATCTGCGAACGCCCCAAGATCGGCCCCCATGCCGAGGCCATGCAACGCGCCCTGTCAGAGATCACGGGCATCGAGACTGGCCGGATTTCGGTCAAGGCCACGACATCCGAACGCCTCGGCTTTACCGGGCGCGAAGAAGGAATCGCGGCGCAGGCCGCCGTGACATTGGTGAAGACATGCGCATAAGCCATTTGATCGCAACGGTTTTCTACATCGGCCACCTGCGCCCGGCCCCGGGCACATGGGCCTCGCTGCTCGCCCTGCCACTGGCATGGGCCCTACATCTTGTGGGTGGCCCCTTGGCGCTCATGGTCGGGATTGTCTGCGCCTTTGCATCAGGTGTTTGGGCCACGGCACTGGAAACAAAAGGAAAAGCGGATCATGATCCGTCCGAGATCGTGATCGACGAGGTCGCGGGCCAGTGGCTCGCCTTTCTGCCTGTGTCGATCGGCGCGGCCCATGTCGGGGCAAACCTGCTAAGCCTTTGGCCCGGCTTTGTTTTCGCCTTCCTGTTCTTCCGATTGTTCGACATCTGGAAGCCCGGCCCCATCGGCTGGGCCGACCGCCGCGACGACGCGCTCGGCGTGATGCTCGACGACATCCTCGCCGGACTTGCCGCCGCGATCTGCGTCGTGATCTCGGCCTACATCTATCACGAGGTCATACTGACATGATTTCGCAGGATATTCTGGACCTTGCGCGCAGTCAGGGCGTGATGATCGCCACCGCCGAAAGCTGCACCGGCGGCATGGTGGCCGTGGCGTTGACGGATGTGCCCGGCTCGTCCTCGGTGGTCGAACGTGGCTTTGTAACCTATTCGAATGACGCGAAAATCGAGATGCTGGGCGTGTCCCGGGACACGCTGGCCGCGCATGGGGCCGTGTCCGAAGAAATCGCCTTGGAGATGGCCGAAGGGGCCTTGAGCCACAGCCACGCACAAATGGCCGTGTCGATCACCGGCATCGCCGGCCCCGGCGGATCGGAGCACAAACCCGAAGGCCGCGTCTGTTTCGGGCTTGCGCGAGCAGGTCATGCGACACGAACAGAGACCCGAGAGTTCGGCGCGCAGGGTCGTGGGCGCGTCCGTGAGCAGTCACGCGATCACGCTCTGGCTATGCTCAGAACCTCTCTGGATCAGTAGCTTACGTGCCAAACCTCATTTAGTACCGTAAAGCGCGTCTGCCCGTTTTTCAAAGGCCCGGACAACCCGCTTCATCGCCTCGTAAAAGAAAAGCTCGGCCGCCGACTGCAAAAGACGATTCTTGAACGCGAAATCCACGTCGAACCCCACTTCACACCCGCCGTCAACATCGCGAAAGGCCCAGTTGGACCGCATGTGATGGAACGGCCCGTCCAGATACTCTGTTTGAATCCGCTTGTCCCCGGGCCAGAGCACGACGCGGCTGCCGAACCGTTCACGGAAGACCTTGAAACTGATGACAAGATCGGCCTCCATCACCTCCGACCCGTCGGCTTGCGGCGTCACCCTGCGCACACGCGCCGCCGCCGTCCACGGAAGAAATTGCGGGTAGTTCGCGACATCCGCCACCAGCGCATACATCTGGTCGGCCGTGTGGCGCAGCTTTCTTACCTCGGAATGTGATGGCATGCTCGCCTCGAATTGCACATGACAGTGGCGTGCCTTGTCATGGAATGACACCGGAAGTTCAAGGGGATACCATGTCACATCGTGACCATGCCATCGACGGCCTGTTTTCGGCCAAGAGCATCGTGGCGCGCATTGAAGCGCTCGCACGCGACGACGCGCAGGGCAACCGCAACCTGCCTCCTATCGGCACGGTCAGGTTTACCGCTTCATGAACATCACGTGGCTCTTGCGAATGGCGAAATGGGCGCGCAACCCGCCCGGTCCTGCGCGGGTGCGGCTGATGCTGATCGTGTTTGGCCTCGTCATCCTGATCGCCGGGATCGAATATCTCTTCGGCTGGCCCGACGCGCTGAGCCTCGAGCCGCGGCGCGGTCTCAGCCTGCCGTGATCGCCCGCGGTCGCGTCTAGGCGCGCGCGGCGGCGATGAAGGCGCGGATACGGTCCTGATCCTTGCGACCCGGCGCCTGTTCGACCCCGGAGGACACATCGACCTGCCGGGCGCCTGTCCGCGTTACCGCCTCGGCGACGTTATCGGGTGTCAGCCCCCCCGCCAGCAGCCAGGGCAACGGCCAGTCGCGCCCCGCGATCAGGGACCAGTCGAAGGCGGCGGCGTTACCACCGGGCCGATCGGCCCCCCTTGGCGGTTTCGCATCGATCAAAAGCTGATCGGCCACCTCCGCATAGGTGTCGATCTGGGCAAGGTCACTTTTGTCGGCAATGCCGATGGCCTTCATCACGGGCAGCCCGTACCGCGCCCTGATCTCGGCCACGCGGGCGGGCGTCTCGTGCCCGTGAAGTTGCAGCATGTCCAGCGGCACTGTCCCTGTCAGGGTGTCCAGCGCGGCATTGCTCGCGTCCACGACTAGCGCGACCTTGGCGATGCCCGGCGGTACCTCGATGGCGAGCGCGCGCGCCGCATCAGGTGAAAGATGGCGCGGCGACTTCTCGAAGAAGACGAACCCGACATAGGTCGCACCGGCCGCTGCCGCAGCCTGCACGTCCTGCGCCATGGTCAGGCCGCAGATCTTGACGCGTGTGTCCGTGGGCATGGTCCGCGTCTAGCCCGCCTCGTCGAGAAGCGCCAGAACCTCGTCCTTGCCCTTGTTGCGCTCGCCCTTGAGGCGCTTGACCTCGGCGCGCAGGCTGGCCAGTTCGCGCGTCTGTCGGGCTGCGGCCTTGCGCTCGCCCGCCTCGCGGATCCATTCCCAGATGAACCCCACGATCAAGCCTAGCAGGATCCCGCCGTAGATCACGACAAAGAGCGGAACGTCATATGTCGGGTTGAGCGCGGCAAAGCCCGCAAGTTCGTCGGGCAGCACCCGAAGTGTCACCACACCGCGATTGGCCAGCGCGATAAGCACGAGGGCAAGCGCGAAAATGGCGATGGAGGCATATCTGATATATCGCATGGTCAGTTTCCGTTCAGCCGGTCACGCAAAAGCTTTCCGGTCTTGAAAAAAGGCACGTATTTCTGGTCGACCTGCACGCTTTCGCCGGTGCGCGGATTGCGCCCGACCCGCGCGTCCCGCTTCTTGACGGAAAACGCGCCGAAGCCCCGCAACTCCACCCGGTTGCCGCTTGCAAGCGCCTCGGTGATCTCGCTGAAGATGGTGTTCACGATCCGCGCGACATCCTGCTGCACGAGATGCGGGTTCTCTTCCGAGATCTTCTGGATCAATTCCGATCGTATCATCGGGTGGCACCCTCCAATGCTGTTCGACTCTGCACGAGTTCAAGCGACTATAAGCACGTGGCCATAAAACGAAACCACAAAGCCGGCTCAAGCGGTGGAAATCCATGAAATATCTCACATCTCCACTATAAGGGACCCGCGCGCGTGAGGGTGTGCGGGGGATGCTGCGGTGCCGGACCGGGACGCTTCGCCCCCGGGCCGCTGATTCGCAGGCGGTGAAACCGCGCCGAGAGCCAGCTTGGGCGGTGGACATTGCCGCGTATCCGCCGCATTGTCGCGGCGCCAAACCGGGGGAGAGAGACAGGTGACAGCGCAACAGATCATCATTGATACGGATCCGGGACAGGACGACGCGGTGGCGATCCTTCTGGCCCTTGCCAGCCCCGAGGAGTTGGAGGTTCTTGGCCTGACCTGCGTGGCCGGAAACGTGGCGCTGGAGCACACCACGCGCAATGCGCGGGTGATCTGCGAGCTGGCCGGGCGCACCGATGTGCCGGTTCATGCCGGCTGTGATCGCCCGCTTGGCGGTGATGCGGTGACAGCAGAGCATGTGCACGGGACAACCGGGCTTGACGGCCCCTACCTGCCAGAGCCCGAGATGCCGCTGCAAAAGGCGCATGCCGTCGATTTCATCATCGAGACGGTGCGGGCGCGGCCCGAGGGCACGGTGACCCTCGTGGCGCTCGGCCCGCTCACCAATATCGCGACGGCGTTGCAAACCGCCCCGGATATCGCCGCGAAACTGCGCGAGATCGTGGTGATGGGCGGGGCGCAGCATGTCGCAGGCAACGTGACACCGCATGCGGAATTCAACATGCATGTCGATCCGGAAGCGGCCGACATCGTGATGCGCGCCGGCATACCGCTGACACTCGCCCCGCTCGACGTGACGCACAAGGTGCTCGTGACCCCGCCACGCAACGCCGCGCTGCGCGCGATCGGCACGCCTGTCGGGCGCGCCGTGGCCGATCTCACGGGGTTCATCGACCGCTACGACCCCGACCGGTTCGGCGAGGCCGGCGTGCCGCTGCACGATCCCTGCACGATCGGCTGGCTCTTGCGCCCCGATCTCTTCCGGTCCTCCAAGGTCAATCTCACGGTGGAAACCGACGACGACGAGACCCGCGGCAAGACCGTGATGGACTGGCCGGGCGCGGGCGGGCGCGCGCCGAACGCGACCATGCTGCATGACATCGACGCAGAGGGGTTCTTCGAATTCCTGATGGAAAGGCTCTCGCGGCTATGACGGCACTGACCCTCGCACGGCCCGATGATCTGGACCGGCTGGCACAGCTTGTTGCGGCATTCCACGCAGAGGTCGGTATCGCGCAGGACGATGCGACGCGCCGCGAGGCACTGACGCCCATTCTGGAGGGCAGCCCGCACGGCGTGGCCTATCTCATCGGCCCGGCGCGGGCCCCGATCGGCTACGTGATTCTCGGGTTCGGATGGTCGGTCCGGTCGGCCGGTCTCGAAGGGGTGGTCGACGAGCTTTATATCCGGCGCGCCGTGCGTGGCCGCGGCATCGGATCCGAGGTCATGAGCGCGCTGCCCAGGGCACTGGCCGGGGCCGGCCTGCGGTCGCTGCATCTTCAGGTGCGGCGCGACGACGCCAAAACACGCAAGCTGTACGAAAAGCTGCGCTTCACGCCGCGCGAGGATCACGTGCTGATGATGCGCGAGATGTAGACGCCGCCACCGGTAGAGATTACATCTTGGGCATGAACATGAACATACCCTTCAACAACAGCTACGCCGCGCTGCCGGCCCGGTTCTTCACCCGTCAGACCGCCGTGCCCGTCCGCGCGCCGCGCCTCATCAGGTACAACACCGATCTGGCCACCGAACTGGGCATACCCGAGACCGACAGGGCCACGCTGGCCCAGGTCTTTGCCGGCAATGATGTGCCGGTCGGGGCCGATCCGCTTGCGCAGGTCTATGCCGGGCATCAGTTCGGCGGCTTTTCACCGCAGCTCGGCGATGGTCGGGCGCTGCTTCTGGGTGAGGTGGTGGACCGGCAGGGCACACGCCGCGACATCCAGCTCAAGGGATCCGGCCCCACGCCTTACAGCCGCATGGGCGACGGGCGCGCGTGGCTCGGGCCCGTGCTGCGCGAATACGTCGTGTCCGAGGCGATGCACGCGCTCGGCGTTCCTACGACACGCGCGCTTGCCGCCGTCGCCACCGGAGAGCCTGTCTACCGCGAAACCGGCGGCATGCCCGGGGCGGTCCTGACCCGCGTCGCCTCAAGCCATATCCGCGTCGGCACGTTCCAGTATTTCGCGGCGCGCCGCGACATGGACGGGCTGCGCGCGCTTTACGATTTCACCGTGGGGCGGCACGACCCCGACGCACAGGACCCCGCGGACCTTCTGGACAGGGTGATCCGCCGGCAGGCCCGTCTGGTGGCACACTGGATGTCTGTCGGGTTCATCCACGGCGTGATGAATACAGACAACACCGCGATTTCCGGCGAGACAATCGATTACGGCCCCTGCGCCTTCATGGACATCTATAACCCGCAAACGGTCTACAGTTCGATCGACGCGCAGGGGCGTTACGGGTATGACAATCAGGCGAAGGTGATCGTCTGGAACATGGCGCAATTCGCCACAACGCTGGTGCCGCTGATGCCCGATCAGGACGCCGCGATCGAGGATTTCACCGCGCGGGTGCATGCCATGCCCGATCTGATCGAGGCCGAACGGCAGCGCCTTTTCGCGGCCAAGATCGGGATTGCCGAGGCAGACGCGCAGGATGCCGCACTGGTCGACGAACTGCTGGATCTGATGGCCGAGGGGCGCGCGGATTTCACCAACACGTTCCGCGGGTTGACGAATGGCACGGCGCGCGACGAATTCACCGACCCTGCGGCCTTCGATGCATGGGCCGAGCGATGGCGCGCCCGTCTCGATCGCGAATCGGATCCCGAGGCGGTCATGCGCGCGGCGAATCCGTCCGTGATCCCGCGCAATCACCGCATCGAGCAGATGATCGAGGCGGCCGTCGCAGGCGATTTCAAACCGTTCGAGCGGCTGATCGCGGTGCTGTCGGACCCCTTCACGGACGACCCTCAGGCCAGCGATCTGCGACGCCCGCCGGAGCCGGCCGAAATCGTTCGGGCGACATTCTGCGGGACATGACCGAACAGGGCTGACCGGGTCCGGGATATGTCCGCTGGTCCCGGCTCACCCCCCGCGCCGGTAGCGAAACACGCCGCTGCCGGTCGCGATCAGCGTGTCATGCGCGTCGCGCACCGTGGCTTCGGCGAAAAACGTGCTCTTGCCGCCGCCGGTGCGCCGCGCATCGGCGATCAGCATCTCGCCCTGCGCCTGTCCCAGATAGTTGACCGTCAGCGACAGCGTCAGCGCCATCTGCGCGCGCGCAGGGTCGCCGGTATAGCACCCGCAAAACCCCATGGCGGTGTCGAGCAGCGTGGCGTGCATGCCGCCATGCGGCAGGCCCTGCCGGTTCATCAGCACCGGGGTCAGCGGCAATTCGACCCGTGCGAAATCCTCCGACCAGATCGTGAGACGATAGCCCAGATGGGTTTGCAGGGCCGACGGGGCCTCCAGCAGGGCGGGGTCGATATCGTCGGTCATGTGTGATCCTTTGCTGCGGCAAGGCCCGAGGCGGCGAAGTCCGGGACATACGCGCCCAGTCTCAATCCACGTTCGGGGTCCGAGGCGTTGCCATCGAGCGGGCGTTTGCGGACCCCCTGCAGGATGGCGGCCATGCGAAAATGGGTGAAGGCGAGGTAGAAGTTGAAGTTCTCGAGGGGCGCGATGCCCCGCCGCTCGCAATACCGCGCGACGAATTCGGCATCCGACCACAGGCCAAGCGCGCTGCGGTCCACACCGGCCAGCCCCCGCCCCTCGACCGTGGCGGGCATCGACCATTGCATGATGACGCCGGCCAGATCGGCGTAGGGGTGACCGGTGGTCGAAAGCTCCCAGTCGAGAACGGCGACGCAGTCCGTACCCTTTTGCGCGAACAGCAAGTTGTCGAGCCGGTAATCGCCATGCACCAGCGTGCGCTGCCCGTCATCGGGGGGCACATGCGCGTCGAGCCATGTCATCAGCGCAGTCATGTCGGGCAGACCCTCGGTCGCCGTCGCCTCGTACTGCGCCGTCCAGCGGTCGATCTGGCGTCGGTAATAGTTGCCGGTCGGCCCGAAATCCGCAAGGCCCGTCGCCGCGAGATCTACGTCATGAATGGTCGCCAATACCCGGTTCATCTCATCGACGATGGCATGGCGCGTCGCGGGGTCCTGATCCGGCAGGGCGGGCGCATCGAAATTGCGCCCCGGCACCTCGTCCATGACATAGAAGGGCGCGCCGATGACATGCGCGTCCTCGCACAGGACATGAACCTTCGCCACCGGCACATCGGTGGGCCAGAGCCCGCGCTGCACGCGAAACTCACGCTCCACCGCATGCGCGGATTTCCAGAGCACACCGAAGGGCTTGCGGCGCAGGACGTAAGACTGCGCGGGCGTTCTCAGGCGGTAGGTCGGGTTGGACTGCCCGCCGCTGAATGTCTCCACCTCAACCGGCCCCTCGAGGCCCGGCAGATGCCCTGCCAGCCACGCTTTGACGCGGGCGATGTCCAGATCCGTGCTCACGCGTCGGCCCCGCGCAGATCGGGATGGATGTAGTCCGCGAACCGGTCGCGCAGCGTCAGCTTGGAGACCTTGCCGGTCGCGGTCAGCGGCAAGTCGTCGACCCACAGAAGATCGTCCGGCAATTGCCAATCGGCGAAATGCACCGCCATGTGGGACCGCATGTCGTCCAGTGTCGGGCGTGCCCCGCCCGCCGCGACGGCCAGCAGAACGGGGCGCTCGTCCCATGTCGGATGCGCGACGGCGATCACCGCGCAGGCCTGAATGGCGGGGTGCGACAGCGCGGCGTTTTCCAGATCGATCGAGCTGATCCACTCGCCGCCCGATTTGACCAGATCCTTGGCCCGGTCGCGGATGATCAACTGCCCGTCCGGGCCGACCGACGCCACATCGCCGGTGCCGAACCAGCCGCCTTCGTCCATCGCGGCGGTGCTGGCCTCTGCGTTCTCGAAATAGCCGCTGATCACGGTGTTGCCGCGCACGTAAAGTTCGCCGGTCGCCTCGCCATCATGCGGCAGCCGGTGCCCGGCGTCATCTACGATCTTGAACTCCACCCCGAAAACGCGCCGCCCGGCACAGCATTTTGCGGCGATGCGCTCGGCGTCGGGTGCGTCGTCAAGCGCCGGGGGCAGCACGCCATGCGTGCCGATCGGGCTCATCTCGGTCATGCCCCAGGCCTGGGCCACATTGACGCCGCGCGCTTCAAAGGCCTCGATCATCACGCGCGGCGCGGCCGACCCGCCGACGACCAGGTCGCCAAAGCCGTCGGGCACGCGCCCCTGCGCCTCGATCTCCGAGAGCAGCCCGGCCCAGACGGTGGGCACGCCCCATGCGGAATAGACCCGCTCGGCATCCATCAGGCGATAGAGGCTCGGCCCGTCGAGACCCGGCCCCGGCATGACCAGCGTCATGCCGGTCAGCGGCGCGGTATAGGGCAGGCCCCAGGCATTGACATGAAACAGCGGCACCACCGGCATCACCCGCCGCCCCGCACGAAAGCTCGAGGTCTGGCAAAGGGGCACCTGCATGGCATGCAGCACCGTCGAGCGTTGCGAATAGAGCGCGCCCTTCGGATGACCGGTCGTGCCGGAGGTGTAACACAGCCCCGAGGCCGTCTCCTCGGGCAGGTCGGGCCAGTCGTACTCGGTCGGCTGCCCGGCCAGAAGATCCTCGTAACACAGCGCCTCAAGGGTGGTCTCGGGCATGTGTGCGCGGTCGGTCATGATGACGAACCGCAGATCGCGGGGCAGATCGGGCAAAAGCGCCTCGACCAGCGGCACGAAGGTCAGATCCAGAAACAGCATCCGGTCGCCCGCGTGGCGGATGATGTAGATCAGTTGCTCATGCGACAGGCGCGGGTTGATCGTGTGACAGACCGCACCGATGCCCGCCACGCCGTAGTACAGCTCGAAATGCCGGTATCCGTTCCACGCAAGGGTGCCGATCCGGTCGCCCGTCCTCACCCCGAGGCCACCAAGCGCATGGCCAAGCTGCGCGACCCGGCGTAGCGTCTCGGGATAGGTCTGGCGGTGGATACCCCCTTCGACCCGTGCCGAGACGATGCCCTGATCCGCCGTGACCTCTGCCGCATGGGTCAGGATGTCGATGATCCTGAGCGGCCTGTGCATCATCCGGCCTTGCATGCTGATCCCCTCCCCGATGCTCCGCATGGGACGGTGGCATGAAACGGCGGGGGGATCAATCTGGGGTACCGGTCTTGACCTTGCGCCGCGCACGGCGCATCTGCTGAGCATCCACGCTGACAGGAGTACGGCATGAATTTCGACCGTTCCATCAAGATCGCCCCGTCGATCCTTTCCGGGGATTTCGCCAATTTCGGGGCCGAGATCCGCGCGATCGAGGCGCAGGGCTGTGACTGGGTGCATGTGGATGTGATGGACGGTCATTTCGTGCCGAACCTCACCTTCGGCCCGCCGCTTTGTGCCGCGATCCGGCCGCATATCCGGACGGTGATGGACGTGCACCTGATGATCGCGCCGGTCGATCCCTATATCGACGCCTTCGCGCGATCGGGTGCCGATATCCTGACCGCGCATCTCGAGGCCGGGCCGCATATCCACCGCACGCTGCAGGCCATTCGCGGCGCGGGGTGCAAGGCGGGTCTCGCGCTCAACCCCGGCACGGGGATCGACGCGGTGGCGCATCTTCTGGACATGGTGGACCTGATCTGCGTGATGACGGTCAATCCCGGCTTTGGCGGGCAGAAATTCATTCACAGCCAGATCGACAAGGTGCGCTCCTTGCGCGCGATGATCGGGGACCGCCCCATCCATATCGAGATCGATGGCGGCATAACGCCCGAGACAGCCTCCTTGATGGCCGCCGCTGGCGCGGATGTGCTGGTCGCCGGATCGGCGGTGTTCAAGGGCGGGTCGGTCGAGAACCCCGCGCCTTACGGCGACAACATCCGCGCGATCCGCCGCGCCGCCGAAACCGCGACCGGCATCATGGCATGACCCGCGCGGTCGTTTTCGACCTCGACGGCACATTGATCGACAGCGCCCCGGACATCCACGCCGCCGCCAATCGTCTGATGGGACGCCACGGATTTGCGTCCTTCACGGCTGCGGAAACCCGCAGCTTCATCGGCAATGGCCTGCCGCATTTCATCGCCTGCTGTCTGCAGGCCCGCGGCCATGCGCCCGATGACGCCTTGCAGGCGCAACTGGTCGCGGAGTTCATGGCCGAATACGAGACGGCGGTGACCTTGACCGAAGTCTATCCCGGCGTGCCCGAAGCGCTGTCACGGCTGACTTTGGACGGTGTTCTGCTGGGTCTGTGCACCAACAAGCCACACCGCCCGGCCCGCGCGGTGCTGCAGCATCTCGGGCTTTCGGCCCAGTTTCCGGTGATCGTGGGCGGTGACAGCCTGCCCGTGCGCAAACCCGATCCGGCCCCCTTGCATGCGGTGATCGACGCCATCGGCGCGCGGCATGTGCTTTACGTCGGCGACAGCGAGATCGACGCCGAGACGGCACAGCGCGCGGAGGTGCGTTTCGTGCTTTACACGGAAGGCTACCGCAAGACCCCGGCACATGAGATCCCGCATGCCCGGGCGTTTTCGGATTTCGCCGATCTGCCGGGGATCGTGACACAGCTCATGTCCTGAGCACGTCGGACCGCAACCGCGAAACGTTCACTGTCAAAGCCCGCCGGGAAAGACCCATTCATAACTCATCCCTATGGATATGATCATCAAAGAGAACTTCCCCTAATTCTAAAAGCCAATTATGACTAGCACATGATGGTGCGGGATCACACAGAGCCGCACTGCATCGAAAGATGAAAATCCAGATCGATCGGAGGACAAGATGGACGGCAATGATATGGCGAAATGCCCGGTCATGCATGGTGGCATGACCGAAAGCGGCAAGAGCGTCACCGACTGGTGGCCCAATGCGCTCAACCTCGACATTCTGCACCAGCACGACACCAAGGTCGACCCGCTCGGCCAGCACTTCGACTATGCCGAAGAGGTCAAGTCGCTGGATTTCGAGGGGGTGAAGGCGGACGTCACGGCGCTGATGACCGAAAGCCAGGATTGGTGGCCGGCCGATTGGGGTCACTACGGCGGCCTGATGATCCGCATGTCGTGGCACGCGGCGGGCACCTATCGTCTTGCGGATGGACGTGGCGGTGGCGGTTCCGGCAACCACCGGTTCGCACCGCTCAATTCCTGGCCCGACAACACCAACCTCGACAAGGCGCGGCGTCTGCTGTGGCCGGTCAAGAAGAAATACGGCAACAAGCTCAGCTGGGCCGACCTGATGATGCTGGCCGGCACCATCGCGTACGAATCCATGGGCCTGAAAACCTACGGCTTCGCGTTCGGGCGTCCCGACATCTGGCATCCCGAGAAAGACACCTACTGGGGTGCCGAGAAAGAATGGCTCGCACCGTCGGATACGCGCTATGACGATGTCAGCAAAGCGGCGACGATGGAAAACCCGCTGGCCGCGGTGCAGATGGGGTTGATCTACGTGAACCCCGAGGGCGTGAACGGTCAGCCGGACCCGCAAATGACCGCGGATCATGTCCGCGAGACCTTCGCGCGCATGGCGATGAACGACGAGGAAACCGTCGCGCTGACCGCCGGCGGTCACACGGTCGGCAAGTGCCACGGCAATGGCGACGCATCGCTGCTCGGACCCGAGCCCGAAGCGGCCGGTGTCGAAGAGCAGGGTCTCGGCTGGAACAACCACACCAAGCGTGGCGTGGGCCGTGACACCGTGACCAGCGGCATCGAAGGCGCGTGGACCACGAACCCGACGCAATGGGACAACGGCTATTTCCACCTGCTGCTCAACTACGAGTGGGAGCTGAAGAAAAGCCCCGCAGGCGCGTGGCAGTGGGAGCCCGTCGACATGAAGGAAGAGGACAAGCCGGTCGATGTCGAGGACATGACGACCCGCTACAATCCGATCATGACCGATGCCGACATGGCGATGAAGGTGGACCCGGCCTATCGCGAGATCTCCGAGCGGTTCTACAAGAACCCCGAACTGCTGGACGACGCGTTCGGCAAGGCGTGGTTCAAGCTGACGCATCGCGACATGGGCCCCAAGGCGCGCTATATCGGCCCCGATGTACCGGCCGAGGATCTGATCTGGCAGGATCCGGTGCCGGCTGGCGCCACAGGCTACGACGTGGCCGCGGTCAAGGCGAAGATCGCCAAAAGCGGGCTCAGCCTGTCGGACATGGTCAACACCGCATGGGATAGCGCCCGTACCTATCGGGATTCCGACAAGCGCGGCGGGGCCAACGGCGCGCGCATCCGTCTTGCACCCCAGAAGGACTGGGAGGGCAACGAGCCTGACCGTCTGAACCGCGTGCTGACAGTGCTGGAGCCGATCGCATCGGGCACCGGCGCAAGCCTTGCGGACGTTATCGTGCTGGCCGGCAATGTCGGTGTCGAGCAGGCCGCGAAAGAGGCCGGCTTCGCCGTCGAGGTGCCGTTCCACCCCGGACGTGGCGATGCGACGGATGCGATGACCGACGCGGATTCCTTCGACGTGATGGAGCCGCTGGCCGACGGGTTCCGCAACTGGGTCAAGAAGGACTATATCGTCAGCCCCGAGGAAATGCTGCTCGACCGGGCTCAGCTCATGGGTCTGACCGGCCCCGAGATGACCGCGCTCATGGGTGGCATGCGGGTGATGGGTACCAACCACGCAGGCAAGCCGCATGGCGTGTTCACCGACCGGGTCGGGGCGCTGACACCCGATTTCTTCACCACGCTGACCGACATGGCCTACAAGTGGGAGCCTGCGGGCAACAACCACTACAACATCGTGGATCGCAAGACGAACGAGACCAGGTACACCGCGACGCGCGTGGATCTGGTCTTCGGCTCCAACTCGATCCTGCGGGCCTATGCCGAGGTTTACGCCCAGGACGACAACGCCGAGAAATTCGTGCGTGATTTCGTCGCCGCATGGACCAAGGTGATGGAGGCGGACCGCTACGATCTGGCCTGATCGGGCATCACGCCGATACATGAAAAACGGCCGCGCGACCGGAACCCGGTCGCGCGGTTTTCGTTTGGAGCGCGAGAGCGCTTTCCATTTCAGAGGTGCGATATTTGGTCGATCTCAGTCATTGAGGCCGAGCACCATGCGCGGAATCGCGGCGCGATCAGCGGCAAAGCTGCGCCCATCCAGACAATACCGGACTCGAAAAAAGAACAAAACGGAATATATCAGGCATGTGCTGCCACACAGACCGAGTCGCCCTGCCCTCATGTCCTTTGCCGAACTCTGCGCCACATCGAATTTCACCTTCCTCACCGGGGCCGCACACCCCGAGGAGTACATGGAGCGTGCAGCAGAGCTTGGCCTGTCCGGCGTCGCGATTGCCGATGTGAACTCCGTCGCGGGCATCGTGCGGGCGCATGCCCGCGCACGCGAGATCGCCCGGCAAGTGACCGAGCGCCAGAAGACGGAGGCGCGCGAAGGGCCGATCGGGCCGCCCGCGCCGTGGCCCACGGACCCGCAATGGACCTGCAGCCCACGCCTCATTCCCGCCGCACGGCTGGTGCTGCGCGAAGGGCTGGAGATTACCGCATTGCCCGAAGATCGCCGAGGCTGGGCCAGCCTGTGCCGTCTGCTGACCCTCGGACGGCGGCGCGCGGCCAAGGGGGACTGCGATCTGGGGCTTGCGGATCTGATGGAGGGGGCAGCGGGCCTGCATCTCTTGCTGCATCCGGGGCACGGGCGGGACTGGCAGGTGCAGGCACAACGGCTGGCAGAGCGGCACGGCGACCACATGCATCTGGTGCTGCGACCGCAGTACGACGGGCGCGACCCGGCGCGCTTCGACCGGTTGACGCTGCGCGCGGCCCGGCTGGGCGTGCCCACCATCGCCGCCGCCTGCCCGATCCTGCACCGCGCGCAGCGCCGTCGCCTTGCCGATGTCCTCAGCGCGATCCGGCTGGGGGTGACGGTGGAAAAGCTCGGCCGCAACGCCCTGCCCAATGCCGAACAGCGCCTGCGGTCGGAGGTGGAGATGCGCCGGCTTTATGCCGGGCACGAGGCGGCAATTCACCGTGCGACGGCCCTCGCCGCCCGGCTCGACTTTTCACTGGATGCGTTGCGCTATGAATATCCCAGCGAGGTGGCCGGGGACGAGACCCCCACCGAAAGACTGCGGCGGCTGGCGCTCGAGGGGCTCGAGTGGCGTTATCCCGGTGGCGCGTCCGAGCGCGTGCGCACCCTTCTGGCGCATGAGCTCGCCCTCATATCCAAACTGCGCTACGAGCCCTATTTCCTGACGGTGCGCGACGTGGTGGCGTTCGCCCGCTCGCGCGGCATCCTGTGCCAGGGACGCGGATCGGCGGCCAATTCGGTGGTGTGCTATTGTCTGGGCGTGACCTCGGTCAGCCCCGAGCTGGGCACCATGGTGTTCGAGCGCTTCGTGTCCGAGGCACGCGACGAGCCGCCCGACATCGACGTGGATTTCGAACATGAGCGCCGCGAAGAGGTGATCCAGTGGATCTATCAGCGCTACGGCCGGCACCGCGCCGGGCTTTGCGCCACGGTGATCCATTACCGGACCAAGCGCGCGATCCGCGAGGTCGGCCGCGCCATGGGATTGTCCGAGGATATCCTCGGCGCGATGACCTCGCAGATCTGGGGCGGCGGCGAGGGGCGGATCGATGCGACCCGCCTGCGCGAACTGGGGCTCGACCCCGGCGACCCGCGCCTTGCCCTGACGCTCGACATGATCGCTGAGATCACCGGCTTTCCGCGTCACCTCAGCCAGCATGTCGGCGGGTTCGTCATCACCGAAGGCCGGCTGGACGAACTGGTGCCCATCGAGAATGCCAGCATGGAGGACCGCACCGTCATTTGCTGGGACAAGGACGATATCGACGCGCTTGGCATCCTCAAGGTCGATGTGCTGGCGCTCGGCATGCTGACCTGCATCCGCAAGGCGTTCGACCTGCTGCACCAGCATCGCGGACAGCGCCACACGCTGGCCACCCTGCCACCCGAGGATAGAAGGGTCTACGCCATGCTGGCCCGCGCCGACAGCCTCGGGGTCTTTCAGGTGGAAAGCCGTGCGCAGATGAATTTCCTGCCGCGCATGCGCCCGCGCACCTTCTACGATCTGGTGATCCAGGTGGCGATCATCCGCCCCGGCCCCATTCAGGGCGACATGGTCCATCCCTTCATCCGCCGCCGCAACGGCGAGGAAGAGGTGAGTTTTCCCTCGGACGCGCTTGGCCGGGTTCTGGGCAAGACGCTTGGCGTGCCGCTGTTTCAGGAACAGGCGATGCAGATCGCCATCATCGGCGCGGGTTTCACCCCCGACGAGGCCGACCGCCTGCGCCGCGCACTCGCCACCTTCAAGAAACACGGGCATGTCGGCGCGTTCCGCACCCGGTTTCTGAAGGGCATGCGCGCCAATGGCTATGACATGGACTTCGCCGAGCGGTGTTTTTCGCAGATCGAGGGGTTCGGCAGCTACGGCTTCCCCGAAAGCCACGCCGCCAGCTTCGCGCATCTGGTCTATGCGAGCGCCTGGATCAAGCATCACCACCCAGGCGTCTTCGCCTGCGCGCTCTTGAATGCGCAGCCCATGGGGTTCTATGCGCCCGCCCAGATCGTGCGGGACGCGCGCGAGCACGGGGTGACGGTCCGCCCGGTCTGCATCAACGCCTCCTATTGGGACAACACGATGGAGCCGGACGCGCAGGGAGGCCTCGCGCTGCGGCTCGGGTTTCGTCAGATCAAGGGCCTTGCCCGCGACGAGGCCGACTGGATCGCGGCAGCGCGCGGCAACGGCTATACTGGCCCCGAGGATGTCTGGCGGCGCGCAGGGCTAGACCCTGTGCTGCTGGCGCGACTGGCCGAGGCCGATTGCTTTGCCGCGCTCGGTCTTTCGCGGCGCGACGCGCTCTGGCAGGCCAAGGCGATCCGGTCGCCCAATCCGCTGCCGCTTTTCGCGCACGACATCGACGGCGAGGTGACCCACGAGCCGGCGGCGCATCTGCCGCGGATGACCCTGGGCGAAGAGATGGTCGAGGATTACGCGGCGCTGCACCTCAGCCTGCGCGCACACCCGCTGGCGCTGTTGCGTCCGATCCTGACACCGCCCGGCAGCTAGGCGCGCCTGCGCCTGCGCCGCCCACCCTCTGCGCCACTGTCGCCGCCGGTGTTGAAATGCGGATGCGGCAGGGTCACGATCTTGGCGAGTTCCGGAAAGGGATCGGTCTTGTGCGGGATCGCGTTGGCGGCGACGAAATGCTCCTGGAATTTGGGCTCGATTGCGGTCTCGACCTTGGTGATCTCGCCCACCACGCGCTCGATCTCGCGCCGGGCGGCGACGTTGCACAGCGCGATCCGCGCGCCGGTTCCGGCGGCATTGCCGGCTGATGTGACCTTGTCGAGCGGCACATCGGGGATCATCCCCAGAACCATCGCGTGCAGCGGCGAGATATGCGCACCGAAAGCGCCGGCCAGCACGACGCGGTCCACCTTGTCCACGCCACGCGCGTCCATCAGCAGGCGCGCGCCGGCGTAAAGCGCCGATTTGGCAAGCTGGATGGCGCGGATATCGCCCTGGGTGACGGTGATGCGCGGCCCGCCATGGTCGGTCCCGTCATGGATGAGATAGGCATGCGTGCGCCCTTCGGCCTGCATCCGCGCGGTGCCGGTCGCCTCTGCCGATCCAAGCAGCCCGCTCTCGTCCAGCAGGCCGGCGATGCGCAATTCCGCCACCGCCTCGATGATGCCCGACCCGCAGATGCCGGTGATACCGGCCGGACCCACCTCGCCTGCAAAGCCATCCTCGTCCGACCACGTCGCGGAACCGATGACGCGAAAGCGCGGCTCTTTCGTCACGGGGTCGATGCGGATGGCGTCGATGGCACCGGGGGCCGCACGTTGACCCGACGAGATCTGCGCGCCCTCGAAGGCCGGCCCGGTGGGCGAGGAACAGGCCAGAACGCGGGTCCGGTCGCCCAGAAGGATTTCCGCATTGGTCCCGACATCGACGACCAATACCAGATCTTCGGACTTGCCCGGCTCTTCCGACAGGGCCACGGCGGCGCAATCGGCCCCTACATGGCCCGCGATGCAGGGCAGGATATAGACCTGTGCCCGCGGGTTGATCGCGGACAGGTCAAGCTCCCGCGCCCAGAGCGTCAGGCTGTTCGAGGTCGCCAGCGCGAAGGGCGCCTGCCCCAGCTCCACCGGGTCGATCCCCAGAAGCAGGTGGTGCATCACCGGATTGCAGACGAAGACCGTCTCGACGATCAGATGCGCGTCGATCCCGGCCTGCTCGGCAATCTCGAGGGCAAGCGTGTTGATCGCGTCGCGCACGGAAGCGGTCATTTCGGCATCGCCGCCGGGGTTCATCATGGCATAGCTCACCCGGCTCATCAGGTCTTCGCCAAAGCGGATCTGCGGGTTCATGACACCCGAGGATGCCTTGACCTCCCCGGTCACCAGATCACTGAGATGTGCGGCGATCGTGGTGCTGCCAAGATCGATGGCCAGCCCGTAAAGCCCGCCCTCGTGCAGGCCGGGCCAGATGTCGAGCACTTGCGCCGTGTCCTCTGCATGGGCGCGATGCAGCGCGACCGTCACCTGAAACTTGCCCTTGCGCAGCACCGGCTGCAGTTTTGCCAGCAGCGACAGATCGGCGCGGATACCGGCAATGCCCCATTCGCGCGTCAGCGCGCGCGTCAGCCGTTCCAGATCGCCGGCGGGCTCGTGCATATCGGGCGCGTCGACCTCCACGAGATAGAGTTTCGTGGCCGGGTCCATCGCGATCACCCGATTCGAGGCGGCCTTGCGCACCACCTGCTTGTGCACCTGGGATTCGGCGGGCACGTCGATCACCACATCGCCCATGATCTGAGCCTGACAACCCAGACGACGCCCCGGTTTCAGCCCGCGCTTGGCGTCGTAGCGTGCCTCGACGCTGTTCCAGTCCGACAGCGCGCCATCAAGAACGGTGACGCCATGCTTGGAGAACGCGCCATGACCCGGCGTGATCTGGCATTTCGAGCAGATCCCGCGCCCGCCACAAACCGAATCGAGATCGACCCCCAACTGCCGCGCGGCCGTCAGAACCGGCGTGCCCGCAGGGAACCGGCCCCGCTTGCCCGAGGGGGTGAAAACGACAAGAGGATCCTGCGGCATGTGGGCTGTCCTGCTTCTGACGCGTTGCGTGTGACGCATCATACGCGGTCTGCGCGCTGGTCGACGGCCTGCAAACGTCGCAAAATGTCCGACACGCGGCATGCCCGGATCATCGGCTCAGCCCAAGGGCAGCCGCCAGTCGAAAAGCCAGATCACGAGGGGCACGGGGGCCGTGGCGATGAGGATCGTCAACAGGCTGAGGGCCGGGCCAAACACCCCCGACAGACCGGAAATCATGGCAATTCCGCCGCCCCCGCCGATCACCGAATTGCCCGGTACATTGATCAGCACGGCAAGAGTGGGGTAACGGTATTTCACGATCCAGCCGCAATATCGCTTGGGCAAAAGACCATGGAGATAGGCCGCGCGCTTTTGCGGGCTCAGCGCCTCGAATCGCGCGATCATTTCCGCGACCCTGACCATATGCATGTCCAGAAAAAACCTGTGCATCCATGTGAGCGGGACAGCCCGCCCCACCATGTAGGCCAGTGTCAGCCCACCTGCGGTGGCCAGCCAGACCAGCGGTGCCATATCCGCCCCGCCCGCCGCCAGAACCGAAATCCCGATCTCGACCCCGGGCACGAACGGAATGGCGATCAGGACCGCATAGATCAGAAGAGCCACCAGCATCAGCCCCGGCATGGCCCAGCCATACTCGCTTTGCCGGATCCAGCTTTCGGCCCGGACGAAAACATGATGCAGCGCTACGGCCAAAGCCGCGATCACCATCAGGCGAAAAAGCGTGCGTGACACACCCCGTTTGAGCGGCGGTGGCTCCGGGTCTGTCATCGGATGAAGAACGCGCCATTATTCATGCACGGATCATAAGCTGCAGGGCACCGGCCCGGCAATCCATCGCGCGCGACAATCACGACCTTGAAAAACGCCGCGCGTTTCGCGCCAATGCACGCTTCAGGACTGCATGTTTCGAATGGCAAACGCTTGCTGTTCCTGAAAAGCCGCCGGCTTGCCAGCGGACCGCAAAGTCGGATACACTCACGTCAATATCCGCTTGTATTCCGAGCTGCGGTCACGCGGTGTCGGCAAGCGCTGAACAAGAATCGTTCCCACCTCAGGTCCGCGCCCACCTGCCGGTCCGCAACATGATGGAGCAAGGCCATGGACGGCAAATTTCGCGAAAACGACATCAGCCACGTAATCGAGGCCGATCGCGCCCATGTCTGGCATCACCTTATCCAGCATGCCGGCTGGACCGGGCCGGATGCGCAAAGCGATCCGCGCATCATCGTGGAAGGGCGCGGCATGCGCGTCTGGGACCAGAAGGGCCGCGAGCATATCGACGGGGTCTCGGGCGGTGTCTGGACGGTCAATGTCGGCTACGGGCGCGAGCGCATCGCCAACGCGGTCCGCGACCAGCTCATTCAACTGCCCTATTTCGCCGGCTCCGCAGGCTCGATCCCCGGCGCGCTGTTTTCCGAAAAGATCATCTCGAAAATGCCGGGGATGAGCCGGGTCTATTACACCAACTCCGGCTCGGAGGCGAACGAGAAGGCCTTCAAGATGGTCCGCCAGATCGCGCACAAGCGCTACGGCGGCAGAAAACACAAGATCCTCTATCGCGAGCGGGACTATCACGGCACCACCATCGCCTGCCTGTCGGCGGGCGGGCAGGATGAGCGCAACGCGCAATACGGCCCCTTCACGCCGGGTTTCGTGCGCGTGCCCCATTGCTTGGAATACCGCGCGCAATGGGATCTGACGGGTGAGGATTACGGCGTGGCCGCGGCCAACGCCATCGAGGAGGTGATCTTGGCTGAAGGCCCCGACACGGTGGGCGCGCTGTGTCTGGAGCCCGTGACCGCAGGTGGCGGCGTCATCGTCCCCCCCGAGGGCTACTGGCCCCGCGTCCAGGAGATCTGCCGCAAATACGACATCCTGCTGCATATCGACGAGGTGGTCTGCGGCGTCGGCCGGACCGGCACATGGTTCGGCTACCAGCATTACGGGGTCGAGCCCGACTTCGTGACGATGGCCAAGGGCGTGGCAAGCGGATACGCCGCCATCGCGTGCTGCGTGACCAACGAGAGGGTGTTCGACCTGTTCCAGGACGACGCGACGGACCCGATGAACTATTTCCGCGACATCTCGACTTTCGGCGGCTGCACCGCCGGGCCGGCTGCGGCGCTTGAAAACATGGCGATCATCGAAGACGAGGACCTGCTCGACAACACCGTCACCATGGGCGAATACATGCTGGACCAGTTGCGCGCCCTTAAGGACAAGCACGCGGTCATCGGCGATGTGCGCGGCAAGGGGCTGTTTCTCGGCGCGGAACTGGTCAGCGACCGGCAGACAAAGGACCCGGCCCCCGAAAAGATGGTTCAGGCCGTGGTCGCCGACTGCATGGCGAATGGCGTGGTGATCGGCATGACAAATCGGTCCCTGCCGGGTTTCAACAACACGCTGTGCTACTCACCCGCGCTGATCGCGACCCGCGACGACATAGATCAGATCATTGCGGCGACGGATCAGGCCCTCACCCGAACGTTCGGGTGAGGCAGCGACGACTGCGGCTCGGGCGAACGCGGCGAGAAACTGGGATCACGCTCAGCGTTTGTCGGTGTCATCCTCGTCGTCTTCGTCCGACTCCGGCAGGTTGAAAAAGCTCTCCGCGTCGTATTCCTCTTCAGGCTGTTGCTCGTCGTCGCTCGGGGTCTGCCCCAGCGTGAAGGTCTGCAGCCCTTCGATCGCGGTCGGTATGCGCGGCTCGGTATCGGCACCGAGGCTCTGCTCGGTGCTGAGCAGCTTGCGGCGTTCGTTGTCGGTCAGCGTCTCGCCTTCGCGCGCCTTCTTGGCCGCAGCCTTCTGCACCGCCGTGTCAAGCTCGGACTGCTTGCACAGCCCAAGGGCCACGGGATCGACGGGCTGCATGTTCGCGATGTTCCAATGGGTGCGTTCGCGGATCGACGTGATCGTCGGTTTGGTCGTACCGACAAGCTTCGAGATCTGGCTGTCGGCCAGTTCGGGATGAAACTTCACCAGCCAGAGGATCGCATTGGGACGGTCCTGCCGTTTCGACAGGGGCGTGTAGCGCGGGCCGCGCCGCTTTTCTTCGCCCTGCGCCGCGGCATAGTGCTTGAGCCTGAGCTGGTGCAGCGGATCGGCCTGCGCACGGTCGATCTCCTCCTGCGCCAACTGGTTGTTCGCGATCGGGTCGAACCCCTTCACACCCGCGGCCACGTCACCGTCGGCAATGCCCTGTACCTCCAGTTCGTGCAGACCGCAGAAATCGGCGATCTGCTTGAAGCTTATCGTCGTGTTGTCCACCAGCCAGACGGCGGTGGCCTTGGCCATGATCGGCTTTGACATGTCTCAGGTCTCCTTCACCCAAATCTTCTCCGGCGCCTGAATGGCGGTTCCGGCCGGGCCGGAACGGGTTTCCATTGTCGGGGAACTTATCCTGCATATACGTATAGCACCCGAAAAATGAAAGACCAAAGAATGCGTCTTGTGCTGCTGATATGTATCGGCCTGCTGCCGCTCCCGCTCCCGCTCGCCGCGTCCGAGCCTCGCGCGGGCGATTTCGACTACTACGTGCTCGCCCTCAGCTGGTCGCCCACCTGGTGCGCGCTGGAGGGGGATTCCCGTGATGCCGCGCAATGCGACGAAGGCACCGATCAAGGCTGGACCCTGCACGGGCTCTGGCCGCAATACGATGAGGGTTGGCCTCAATACTGCCAGACCACGCATCGGCCGCCCTCGCGCGCGCTGAACCGCGCCATGGCCGATATCATGGGCAGCGCAGGTCTGGCCGGGTATCAATGGCGCAAACACGGAACATGCTCGGGGCTGTCCGGCCCGGCCTACCATGTCCTCGCCCGTGAGGCGTATCAGCGCGTGACGCGCCCGGAAACGCTCCGCACCCTCTCCGCACCGACGAGACTGCCCGCGAAATCCGTCGAGCGGGCCTTTCTGGATGCGAACCCGGGCTGGACCCCGGACATGCTGACCATCACCTGCCGCGCCGGCCGCATTCAAGAGGCGCGGCTTTGCCTGACGCGAGAGCTTGACCCCGTCGCTTGCGGAACGGATGTGGTTCGGGATTGTCGGGCCACCGATGCGCTGATGGCCCCCATTCGCTGAGGGTTTCCTCTTTGCAAAAATACCCACTGTCCCGACACTGGCCGCACGCATACCCGCCGCAAGATCAGCACGACGCAGACAGCCTGCAAAAGGCGCGTCTCTCAGCCGATCTTCAACACGATCTTGCCGATATGCTGGCTCGATTCCATCCGCTCATGCGCGGCCGCCGCCTCGGCGAGGGGAAATTCCGAATCCATCACCGGCGCGATCCGGCCCGCTTCCAATAGCGGCCAGACATGGCTGCGCAGGCTTTCCGCGATGCGGGCCTTGGCCAGATCGCTTTGCGGGCGCAGGGTACTGCCGGTGATCGTCAGCCGCCGCACCATCACCTGTGCAAAATTCAGCTCCACCTTTGGCCCCTGAAGAAAGGCGATCTGCACCAACCGGCCGTCATCGGCGAGGGCCTTGACGTTGCGCGGCAGGTAATCGCCGCCGACCATGTCCAGGATCAGGTCCGCGCCGCCCTCGGCGCGCAGCACCTCCACGAAATCCTCTTCGCGGTAGTTGATCGCCCGCTCGGCCCCGAGCCGCGTGCAGACGCTGCATTTTTCTGCCGACCCGGCGGTTGTGAACACCCGCGCCCCGAAGGCACTGGCAAGCTGGATCGCCGTGGTTCCGATGCCCGACGAGCCGCCATGCACCAGAAAGCGCTCGCCGCCCTTGAGGCCCCCGCGCCCGAACACGTTGGACCAGACGGTGAAGAACGTCTCGGGCAGACAGGCGGCTTCCTTGAGGCCGAGCCCGGATGGAACGGGCAGGCAATGTGCGGCGGGTGTGGCGACATATTCCGCATAGCCGCCGCCGGGCAGCAGCGCGCAGACCTGATCGCCGATCGCCCAACCGCTCACGCCCTCGCCGATCGCCGTGATCTCGCCCGCGCCTTCCAGTCCCGGCAGATCGCTGGCGGTCGGCGGCGGGGCATACATGCCCGCGCGTTGCAGCGCGTCGGGGCGATTTACGCCAGCATAGGCCAGCCGGATCACCACCTCTCCGGCGCGCGGGGCGGGGCGTGGCCGGGTCGTGGGCCGCAGGACCTCCGGCCCTCCGGCCTTGGTGATTTCGACCGCCTGCATCGTCTCGCTCATCGTCGCTCCTTTCGCGTCAGTGCTAGTCGCGCCACCGCCCCGGCATGCCCGTCTGGTGCCGCTCTCGCGGGGCATGAACGCGGCTCAGGATCTTCAGCGGCCCGGCCATCAGGCCGGACAGGATGCGATTGTCGCGCGCCCGGCTTTTCAGTTTCTCGATCTGCATCACACCATCGATCCGCCGGTCCAGAAACTCCCATGTGCGCGTGGCATCCTCACTTTCATCGCCGAGCCAGTAAAGCACCGTGGATGCGTAGACGCCCGCGAGCGTGGCCCGTTTCGTGTACCAGTTCACGTCGTCCGAGGTATCGCCGAGCGCGGTCCAGATGTGGTCACAGGTCCGCCATATGGCCTTGGCCCCGTCCGCGGCATGCTGCGGCAGGGCAAACAGCGTCGTGCCGCGGCGCACCAGCTCGCGGTCCTCGACGACCTCAAGCCGCAGGCGCACTGCAAAGGCGACACGGTCACGAAATCGCATCGCGGTCAGATCGGTCTCGCGCAGCCGCCCGAGCATCGCGCGGTCGCCCTCTTCGTGGAAGGCGAGCGCCAGATCGACGGCACCACGCGGACAGATCGCCGGGATCAGTCCCGGGTCGATACCGGCATCGTCGGCGGCCATCCGCAGGGTCGTGTCGCTCCATCCATCGAAGGGAACATGAAGCTTCGCGGCCTCCAGCAGGCGGGACATCAGCGCTGTGTCGGACATTGTCTTTCCTCTCACCGGTGCGCTCTGGACAAGCCAGAGACGCTTTGTTATGAAAACGCTTCCTGCAATCTATTGCAACTTTAACTTAGGAAGGTGGTGACACCACATGCAGGTTAGTGTTCGCGACAACAATGTCGATCAGGCGCTCCGTGCCCTGAAGAAGAAACTGCAGCGCGAAGGCGTGTTCCGTGAAATGAAGCTCAAGCAACATTTCGAGAAGCCGTCCGAGAAGAAAGCGCGCGAGAAGGCCGAAGCGATTCGGCGTGCCCGGAAGCTGGCGCGCAAGAAAGCGCAGCGCGAAGGGCTTCTCTGAGACCATCCGCCGCAGAATTCGCGACACGAATTGACGACCCCCGGGCAGATGCTTCGGGGGTTTGTCGTTTGTGGGCACGCTTGACTTGAATATCGGCAAATCAGCTTGCCGACGCGTCCACACCGGCCAATTGCGCCGCATCGGCGCGCCGTGCGGCGGCCGCGGCGATCAGGGCGCGAAAGATGCCCATCTGCCGATGCGCGTAAAAGAGATGCTCGGGGTGCCACTGCACGCCGAGGGCAAACGGATCCTCGACCCGTTCGATCGCCTGGATCATGCCGCCCTGATCCCGTGCCGCGACCCGCAACCCCTCGCCCAGCCGGTTCACCGCCTGCGTGTGCAGCGCATTGACCTTCATCGGGTCTGCGCCCGACAGCGCCGCAAGCCGTGTGCCAGCCTCGGGATGTACGGTCTTGCGCGGCAGCACCGTGCGGATGTGATCGCTTGCCTGATAGGTGGCATAGGCATCCTGATGCAGCGTGCCGCCAAGCGCGATGTTGAGCATCTGACTGCCCCGGCAGATGCCCAGAACTGGCTTGGACTGCACGAAAGCGGCCAGCAGGACACCGCGTTCCAGCGCGTCCCGGGCCGGATCGAGCCGCGCCGAGGTGACGATCTGCCCGCCGTAGAGATCGGGCGAAATATCGTCGCCGCCACCGATGATGACCCCGTCGACACTGTCGATATCGGCATTGCGGCCCGCCTGCCACCGCCGGGCGCACCCCCCGGCAAGCCATACGTTGAGCGCGATCAGTGGAAAAATCCGCCAGCCCGACCGGCGCGAGACGGTGACGCCGATCACGGGGCGGTGTCGTGTCATCACCGGTCCAGCCCCGCCGTCTGAAGAATGCGCCCCGACCGTGCCGCCCAGCTTTGCCGGGACAGGGTCAGGATACCGTGATCATCGTTCCAGGCGCGCGACAGCCGATCCAGCAGCGCGCTGTCCTCGGCCACCCGCTCGACCAGCCGCCAGCGGTCCCATTCCCCGGCAAGCGACCAGGTCGGATCGTCGATCCGGCAATCGGGCAGGCGAAAGTGAAAGGTGGGGCGGGCCGACGTCTTGTCGGAAATGGCCGACGCGATCCGCTCGGGCTCGAAATGCGCGAATATCGGAAGCATGTCGAGGCCCCGGTTCCGGCTTGGCGTCAACGCCAGATAAAGGCCGGTGACATGATCGCGCGTCGCCTCCGGCCCCGCCTTGCTAAGCGCACGCACGAATTCCGTGGGATAGGGATCGGTGAACGGCAGAAGGCGGCGCGCGTCGTCGATGGGATTGTCGGTGCGCAACCAGTCCTCGATCAGCGCGTAGGCCAGAAGCGGGCGCACGATATCGGCATCGCACTCGCTGGCGATCTCGATATTGAGATGCACGCCAAAGCCGAAGAACCAGCCCGCCCCGCTGCCCAATGCGCCCGCCGCGCGCAGGGCCTCGCGAAGTTCGTCCAGACGCGCGAGGCCCGGCATATCGAGCGGTTTCGTCACGATCTCGACCGGCACCACCTCGCGCCCCAGATCGAGCGCCTGATCGCGCAATCGGCTTTGCTGGGCCTTGCGCAGGAAGATGTCGAGATAGATGTCGAGCGTTCCGATTTCGCTGTCCTCGACACGCCAGATATGGCTGTCGATCTGCACCGCCCGCCCGTTCAGGAAGGTCGCACAAAGGTCAGCCGCATCCGCCTCGGACAGCCCGCCGAATTCGATTTCGATCCCCACGAGACGCGCAACACCATCCGCGTTGAGAGGCTGCGGCAGAGGCGCGAAACCCGCCACTGATCAGATGCCCGCCTCGGTGGCGATCTGCGCACGGCTTTTGCGAACCCGCTCTGTATCGGATTTGAGCTGCCCGCAGGCGGCCATGATATCCTCGCCGCGCGGGGTGCGGATCGGGCTGGCATAACCGGCCTTGTAGATGATGTCGGCAAAGCGCTGGATGCGGTCCCAGTCGCTGCGCTGATGCGGCGCGCCGGGCCATTCGTTGAACGGGATCAGGTTGATCTTGGCCGGGATGCCCTTGATCAGCTCGATCAGGCGGCGCGCATCTGCGTCGCTGTCATTCACGTCCTTGAGCATGACATATTCGAAGGTGATCCGCTCGGAATTGGACAGGCGCGGATACTCCCGCAGGGCGCTCAGCAGCGTCTCGATGTTCCATTTGCGATTGATCGGCACCAGCCGGTCGCGCACCTCGTCGGTGGTGGCGTGAAAGGACACCGCCAGCAGGCACCCGATCTCTTCGGCGGTCCGGGCAATCTCCGGCACCACACCCGAGGTCGACAGCGTGATGCGGCGACGCGACAGCGATATCCCCTCGCCGTCCATCGCGATCTTCATGGCGTCGCGCACGTTCTCGAAATTATAAAGCGGCTCGCCCATGCCCATGAGCACGATATTGCTCAGAAGGCGCGGATGCTCGCCCGCCCCCTCGCCGGGGCGCGGCCACTCATTCAGGTCGTCGCGGGCCAGCATGACCTGACCGATGATCTCGCCGGCCGTCAGGTTGCGCACCAGTTTCTGCGTGCCGGTATGACAGAACGAACAGGTCAGCGTGCATCCGACCTGGCTTGAGATGCAAAGCGTGCCGCGATCGGTTTCGGGGATATACACCACCTCGACCTCGTGCCCGCCAGCGATCCGCACGAGGTATTTGCGGGTGCCGTCCGCGCTGACCTGACGGCTGACCATTTCGGGGATCTCGATCACGAATTTCTCGGCGAGATCCGCGCGATAGGCCTTTGCCAGATTGGTCATCGCGTGGAAATCGCGCACGC
>Ga0307972_1000167_pt1 | contig 36452 bp, 48 predicted proteins | sample OrgLakmetagen780_FD_201848 | JGI IMG/M metagenome (GOLD analysis project Ga0307972, IMG submission 201848) | Saline water microbial communities from Organic Lake, Antarctica - #780 | ecosystem: Environmental > Aquatic > Non-marine Saline and Alkaline > Saline | place: Antarctica: Organic Lake...
TTGACCGGATCATTCTGTCGCGCCCCGCTGTCGAAGCGGGTGAAAAGCTGGGATATCTGCCCGGTGACATGAAGGACAAGGTCGATCCCTACATGCAGCCGCTTTACGATGCGCTGAACGATTTTCTGCCCGGCAAGCAAAGCGCCAAGCTGATCGAGGAAAAGCGGATCGAGATCGCGCCGCTGGCCTTCATGCGTGGGCGCACGCTGTCCAACGCCTTCGTCGTTCTGGACGAGGCGCAGAACGCCACGTCGATGCAGATGAAGATGTTCCTGACCCGTCTGGGCGAAGGGTCGCGCATGGTCATCACAGGCGACCGCACTCAGATCGACCTGCCGCGCGGCGTGTCCTCTGGCCTGTGGGATGCCGAACGCCTGCTGAAAAGCATTCCCAAGATCAGTTTCAACTACTTCACCTCCAAGGACGTCGTGCGTCACCCCCTTGTGGCCGCGATCATCGAAGCCTACGAGAAAGAAGAGGCGAAGGGCTAGCGACTGCGCCCCTTCGTCAAGTCAGGACGGACCATAGACACCATCCCATGCCCGTTGAAATCGTAGTGGAAGACCCCCGGTGGGCGGACCTTGCCCCGCTTGCAGACCGTGCCTGCGACGCGACGTTGTCCGCGCTTGGTCTTGATCCTTCGGTCTGGGACGTGTCCCTGCTGGCCTGCGACGACGCCCGCATTGCGACGCTCAATGCGGATTTTCGCGGCAAGCCGCAGCCCACCAACGTCCTGTCATGGCCGTCAGAGGAACGCGGCGCGCAAATGGCGGGCGAGGCGCCGTTTGCGCCGGACCCGACCGATCCCGAACTGGGCGATATCGCCATCGCCTACGATACCTGCGCCCGCGAAGCCACCGACATGGGCAAAAGCCTGCCGGATCACGCGACACATCTGATTGTTCATGGCATCCTGCATCTTCTTGGCTATGACCATGAACGTGACGCGGATGCACTTCTCATGGAAGGTATCGAGTCGCAGATACTTGGCAATCTGGGGCTGGATGATCCATATAGGGACAACGGCACCAAGCCGTGACAATCGGACGGGACGATGGGCGACACAGACGACGGATCTTCTAACGCAGCGCAAAGCGCGCAGGATGACCAGACAGAAGAAGCGCGCGGATTTTTTGCGCGATTGATGGCCGCCCTTTCTCCGGGCGCCGAGGATGACCCCGATCCCGAGATCGCGCACGCCCTCGCATCGACCTCTCCACCACTCTTGGGGATGCTGAACCTGCGTCGGATGCGGGTCGAGGACGTGATGATACCCAAGGCCGAGATCGTGGCGGTGGCGGACACGCTTGACCGTGACGAACTGGTCGAGATATTCCGGTCGACCGGTTTGACGCGTCTGCCTGTCTACAGCGGCACGCTGGATACGCCGACCGGATTTGTGAATCTCAAGGACTTCGCGCTGCGGTTCGGGTTCAACGGACAGACGCCGGACTTCGACCTGCAGGCGCTTGTCCGTCCGCTGATCTTCGTGCCGCCGTCGATGCCATTGGGCATATTGCTGCAAAAGATGCAGACCGGCCGGACACACATGGCGCTGGTCGTCGATGAATATGGCGGCACCGATGGTCTGGTGACCATCGAGGACCTGCTGGAACAGGTCGTGGGCACCATCGAGGACGAACACGATACCGATGAGGAACAATCCTGGGTCAAGGAGGCCGACGGATCGTTCCTTGCGTTGGCCAAGACGGACCTTGAAGAGTTCGAAAACGAAATCGGCATCGATCTGACGGCGCACGAGGAAATCGACGAGGAAGAAGTGGATACACTCGGTGGTCTGGTCTTCATGCTGATCGGACGTGTGCCGGTGCGGGGCGAGGTGATACCGCACCCCGATGGACCGGAGTTCGAAATTCTCGATGCCGATCCCCGTCGTATCAAGCGCATGCGCGTTCGCCTGGGCCAAGCCAACGGTGACTGATCCGGCAACGGGCGACATGACCGATCCTTTCGCTGCCCGCCCTTGGGCGAGACGCCTTTGCCTTGTCGGTCTGGGTCTTGCGCTTTCCCTTGGGCAGGCACCGACCCATCTGTGGTGGGTCGCCCTGCCGGTCTTGGCGATCTGGTTGTTCCTCACGCGATTCGTAGTGTCGGGCAAAGCGGCCTTCGGTGCGGGATTCTGGTTCGGGATCGGTTATTTCGCCCTGTCGCTGCGCTGGATCGTGTCGCCTTTCATGGTGGACCCTGCGCGCGACGGCTGGATGGCGCCCTTTGCCATTGTCTTGTTGTCCGCCGGACTCGCCCTGTTGTGGGGGCTGGCCGGTTTGCTGGCCCTCAAGCTGGGCAGGGGGCGCGCACTGGCGTTCGCCTTGTGGCTGACGGCCGCCGAGGTGATGCGGTCGCTGGTGCTGACGGGTTTCCCTTGGGCGCTGATCGGACACATCTGGATCGACACGCCGATTGCACAACTGGCGGCTTTTATCGGGCCACATGGTCTTACCGTGCTGGCGGTCTGCATGGCGTGGTGCCTGATGGTTGGTGTGACGGCCTCGCGCTGGGCGCTGGCCGGGCCAGTGCTTGCAAGCGTGGCGGCGTTCTGGCTGGCGCCGGGGCCGATACCGGCACCAGCCCCTGACGCAACAACCATCCGTCTGGTGCAGCCGAACGCGCCGCAGGACGAAAAGTGGGACGTGGCGATGCGTGACGTCTTCTTCGAACGGATGCTCGACTACAGCGCCGCAACGCCGCGACCCGACCTGATCGTCTGGCCTGAAACGGCGGTACAGGACCTGCTGGAATGGGCGGACCCGTCGCTGCAGGCCATGAGTGATGCGGCACAGGGTGTGCCGCTGGTGACAGGGATCAACCGGCGGCCCAATCTGCGCTATTTCAATGCGTTGGTCGTGCTGGGACAGGACGGTGCCATCGACGCGATCTACGACAAGGCCCATCTGGTTCCGTTTGGCGAATACTTCCCCGGCGGGGAACTGGCTGCGCGCTGGGGCCTGCACGGGTTTGCGGCCTCGGAAGGTCAGGCGTTCTCGACAGGAGGTGACCAGCCGCTGCTCGACCTGCCGGGCATCGGGTCGGCACGCGCCCTGATCTGCTATGAAGGCATCTTCGCCGAGGAAATAGTGATTGGTGACCGCCCCCGCCTTCTGCTGCTGATCACCAACGATGCCTGGTTCGGTCGCGGGGCAGGACCGGCGCAGCATCTGGCGCAAGCGCGGCTGCGTGCAATCGAACAGGGCCTGCCAATGGTCCGGGTCGCCAACACGGGCATTTCGGCAATGATCGACGCCCGCGGGAGGTTGACCGGAGTCATCCCGCTGGGGCAAGCCGACTACCTGGACGCGGCCTTGCCGCCAACGCTGGACCCCACGCTTTATGCCCGCTTGGGAGACATGCCCCTTTTGCTGGTCCTGACGCTTGCCTTGCTGGGCCTTGTCATCCCCCGCCGCGCCGCATAGGGGATGCATCGGTCCTGTTACAACGGCTTCCTGACGTGACGGGTTAACTTCTATCGGAGCACTTCCCAATGTCACGCAGCAATTACATCTTCACGTCGGAGTCCGTCTCCGAAGGTCACCCTGACAAGGTCTGTGACAGGATCTCGGATTCCATTCTCGATGCCTTCATCGCCGAAGAGCCCGAGGCGCGCGTCGCTTGCGAAACCTTCGCCACAACAAACCGTGTCGTCATCGGCGGCGAGGTCGGCCTGAGCGACAAGGCCAAGCTGGCCGACTACATGGGCCGCGTCGAGGGTATTACCCGCGACTGCATCAAGGACATCGGTTACGAGCAGGAAAAGTTCCACCACGCCACCTGCGAGATCACGAACCTGCTGCACGAGCAATCGGCCCATATCGCGCAAGGCGTGAACGCGGACGAGGCCAAGAAGAAGGCCGAAGGTGCAGGCGATCAGGGCATCATGTTCGGCTTTGCGACGAACGAGACCGAGGTGCTGATGCCGGCCCCGGTGCACTACGCCCACGCCATCCTCAAGCGGCTGGCCGAGGTGCGCAAGAACGGGACCGAGCCCGCGCTTGGTCCTGATGCGAAAAGCCAGCTTTCGGTGCGCTACGAGGGTGGCAAGCCCGTGGGCATCGCGTCTCTGGTGTTGTCCACCCAGCATCTCGATCCTGATCTGACCAGTCTTGATATACGGGACATTGTCGAACCCTACATCACCGACGTCGTGCCTGATGGTTGGTTGACGGCTGATACGGTCTGGCACGTGAACCCCACGGGGAAGTTCGTGATCGGTGGTCCTGACGGTGATGCGGGCCTGACAGGACGCAAGATCATCGTGGACACCTACGGAGGGGCGGCCCCCCACGGTGGCGGCGCATTTTCCGGCAAGGACCCGACCAAGGTGGACAGGTCCGCTGCCTACGTCGCGCGCTATCTGGCCAAGAACGTCGTGGCTGCAGGCATGGCGGACCGCTGCACGATCCAGCTATCCTATGCCATCGGCGTGGCCGAGCCCCTTTCGATCTATGCCGATACCCATGGCACGGGCGAGATCGAGCCGGCGGCAATCGAACTTGCGATCCGCAAGACGATGGACCTGACGCCGCGCGGGATCCGAGAGCATCTGCAGTTGAACAAACCGATCTTTGCCCGCACAGCCGCCTACGGGCACTTTGGCCGCGCGCCCGAAGACGACGGTGGCTTTTCGTGGGAGAAGACCGATCTGGTCGCTGCGCTGACAGCGGCTGTCTGATCCCTCACGGATCGTTCACGGGAATATGAGGGCGGGGCAGCATGGCTGCACCCGCCCTTTGGCTTTCATGGGGACAGGTTTGCGCTAAGTCACCTTTTATCCAACAACAGGAGAGACAGAGATGACCCGTACGATTTCCCTGATCGCGCTGACAGCGCTTCTGCCAGCCACAGCCGCAATGGCCGAGATCGAGGCCGGATATCACCAATACGACGTGGGCGGCACAACCTTCGAAGGTTACGTGGCCCACAACAGTAATCTCGAAGAGTCCAAGGGCACCGTTCTGATCGTCCACGACTGGGACGGCATGACAGATTATGAAGAACGCCGCGCCGACATGCTGGCCGCACAGGGCTATACCGCCTTTGCCATCGACGTCTACGGCGCTGACGCCGATCCGCAGGGCATGGAAGACTACCAAGCCTTGTCCGGTGCGCTTTATGCCGACCGGGAGCTGTTTCAGGAACGCCTGATGGGGTCGATTGCCGAAGCCGCCAACATTCCTGGCGCGACGGACGCCATGGTGATCCAAGGTTACTGTTTCGGTGGGGCCGCCGTGCTGGAAGCCGCCCGTGCCGGGGCCGATCTGGACGGCTTTGTCAGCTTTCATGGCGGGCTCGACACACCCGATGGGCAGGATTATTCCGCCACCTCCGCGCCTGTGATGCTGTTTCACGGCTCGGCTGATCCGGTGTCTGGGATGGATGCGCTCGCAAGCGTCCTGAACGAGCTGCAAGAGGCCGGTGTCGAACACGGGGCCGAAGTCTTTGGCGGCGCCCGCCATTCCTTTACGGTCTACGGCAGCGGCGACTACGATCTCGAAGCGGATACCGCCTCGTGGAACAGCCTGCTGGCCTTCCTCGACGAGACGTTCTGAGGCTTGCGGGGCGCGGGGCAGGGCGCTAAGCCCCGCGCCATGGCAGACCAGCACCCCTCGGGCGCCCCGTGGCGCAACTTTTATGGCCGCATCAAGGGCAAGACGCTCAAACCCGCGCAGGAGCGTGACCTTGACGAGTTGCTGCCGCAGGTGCGGTTGGCGAATGTAGGTTGGGACGAGAACCCGGATCGGACGGTTCTCGACCTGACGGCTGTTTTCGGTGACCGTCCGGTCTGGTTGGAGATCGGCTTTGGTGGTGGCGAGCATCTGGTACATCAGGCGCAGGTGAACGCGGACACGGGGCTTATCGGGTGCGAGCCCTACGTGAACGGCGTCGCCATGTGTCTGGGAAAGCTGCGCCGCACGGACCCCGGCAATGTCAGGCTTCATCCCGGCGACGCGCGTGACCTGTTCGACGTCCTGCCGGCGCAGTCGGTTTCGAAGGCTTTCCTGCTTTATCCCGACCCATGGCCCAAGTCGCGCCACCATCGCCGCCGCTTCGTCACGCCCGAACATCTGGAGCCGCTGCACCGCGTGCTGAAGCCGGGGGCAGAGTTCCGCGTGGCGACCGATATCCCCGACTATGTCCGTCAGACGATGGAGGAGGTCCCCAAGGCAGGGTTCGACTGGCTGGCCGAAGGCCCGACGGATTGGCGCGAGCCCTGGGACGACTGGTTGCCGACGCGTTATGAAAAGAAGGCCCTGCGCGAGGGCCGTGTGCCCCACTACATGACGTTTCGCAGGCGGTGAGGGCGGGATGCCTCCGGCGGGGATATTTTTGGCAAGATGATGGGCGGGGCGTGGACCAGGGCCCGGCACTGCTTTAGCACTGCTGCGATCAATCTAAGGAAATTTCATGTCAGCCCATGGTGACCCCATCCCGATGATGTCCCGCCCCTGTGGCCCCTTGCGGGGCGAGGCGCGGGTGCCCGGTGACAAGTCGATCTCGCACCGGTCGCTGATCCTTGGCGCGCTTTGCGTCGGTGAAACGCGGATCAAGGGGCTTCTGGAGGGGCAGGACGTGCTGGATACGGCCAAGGCCATGCGGGCCTTCGGGGCAGAGGTCACCGATCACGGGAGTGGCCAGTGGTCTGTTCAAGGCGTGGGCGTCGGCGGCTTTGCCGAGCCGGATCAGGTGATCGACTGTGGCAATTCCGGCACCGGTGTCCGGCTGATCATGGGGGCGATGGCGACCTCGCCCATTATCGCGACCTTTACCGGCGATGCGTCGCTGAACGGGCGCCCGATGGGTCGCGTGACAGATCCGCTTGCTCTTTTCGGGGCGCGGGCCGTGGGCCGGCAGGGCGGTAGGTTGCCCATGACGCTGGTGGGGGCTGCCGACCCTGTTCCGGTGCGCTATGCCACGCCGGTGCCGTCGGCGCAGGTCAAATCCGCCGTGCTGCTGGCGGGGCTGAACGCGCCGGGACAGACCGTGGTGATCGAGCGGGAGGCCACCCGCGACCATACCGAGCGGATGCTGGCAGGGTTCGGCGCCCAGGTGACGGTGGAAGAGACGGACGGAGGCCGCGTCATCACGTTGACGGGACAACCAGAGCTGCAACCGCAGGACATCGTCGTGCCGCGCGATCCGTCCTCGGCGGCCTTTCCTGTCTGTGCCGCGCTGATCGTCGAGGGGTCCGACGTTCTGGTGCCGAATATCGGGCTGAACCCGACGCGGGCGGGACTGTTCACGACGCTGCGCGAGATGGGGGCGGACCTGACCTACGAGAACGAGCGCGAGGAAGGCGGTGAGCCGGTCGCCGACCTGCGGGCGCGGTTCTCTCCCGATCTGAAGGGCATCGAAGTGCCCGCGGGGCGGGCGGCGTCGATGATCGACGAATACCCGGTCTTGTCGGTGGTCGCGGCCTTTGCCGAGGGCGTGACCGAAATGCCGGGGGTCAAGGAACTTCGGGTCAAGGAAAGCGACCGTATCGACGCGATGGCCAAGGGGCTGCGCGCGGCGGGTGTGACCGTGGACGAGGGCGAAGACTGGTGGAGTGTTGCGGGCCTGGGGCACGGGCGTATGCCGGGCGGGGTGACTGTCGAAAGCCGACTTGATCACCGGATCGCGATGGCCTTCATGGTTCTGGGCATGGCGACCCGAAAGCCGATGAGCGTGGACGACGGGTCGCCCATCGCCACCTCCTTCCCGATCTTCGAGCCGCTGATGACCGGTCTGGGCGCCGATATCGTCAGGGTGACGACGTGAGCTTTACGGTGGCGATCGACGGACCTGCGGCAGCGGGCAAGGGGACGGTCAGCAAGGCTGTGGCGGCGCATTTCGGTTTTGCGCATCTGGACACGGGGCTTTTGTATCGGGCCGTTGGTCGGAAGGTGCTGCAAGGGGCGGATGCGGTCACGGCAGCCAGGACCCTGATGGCCGAAGAATTGCAAGCGCCCGATCTTCGCACGCAGGCGGTGGCCGAGGCGGCAAGCAAGGTGGCCGTGGTCCCCGAAGTCCGGGCTGCGCTGGTCGCCTTCCAGCGGGATTTTGCGCGGCGTAAGGAAGGGGCCGTTCTGGACGGACGCGATATCGGAACGGTGATCTGCCCCGGGGCCGAAGTGAAGCTTTTTGTGACCGCAACCGCAGAATGTCGCGCGGAGCGACGCTTTGTGGAGCTGAAAGAGAGCGACCCCGATCTGACGTTTGCAACGGTGCTGGCCGACGTAAGGGCCCGCGATGCGCGCGACAGCGAGCGGGCGGAGGCACCGCTGAGGCCTGCCCCGGACGCGTTGACGATCGATACGACATCGCTGACCATCGACGAGGCGGTGGCACAGGCGGCTGCTGCGATAAAGGTGAGGCGCGCCGGCTGACAGTCGACCTGCAGGATCACCGGACTAGGTCGTGTGCGGGTAGCGCGCTGCGCCCTGCAGGACAGGTGGATCACATGCGTATTCTGATCGGACTTCTGACGTTTCTGGGCCTGGCTTCTCCGGCACTGGCGGCAGAGGGCGGCGTATTTCAAAGCGTGGACGGTGGCACTTTGTCGCTTGATGACTGGGCGGGGCAACCGGTTCTGGTCGTCAACACCGCATCGCTTTGTGCCTTCAGCGATCAGTACACCTCGCTGCAGGGTGTTTATGATACCTACCGCGACGCGGGGCTGGTCGTGTTGGCTGTGCTGTCGAATGACTTCAACCAAGAGCTCGACACCGCCGCCGAGGCCAAGGACTACTGCGAACTGACCTACGGTATCGACATGCCGATGACCGATATCACGACGGTCCGGGGCGACAAGGCACATCCGTTCTACCAGTGGGTCGCGGAAGCGGACGGGTTCGTGCCGGGATGGAACTTCAACAAGATCCTGCTGGACCGCAGCGGTGACGTTGCGGGAACTTGGGGGGCGCCAGTCAGGCCCGACGCGAATGTCATCGTCCGCGCGGTCGAGGCCGCCTTGGCGGACGCCGCAAGCTGACCTGCACCCAAGGGTGCAGCTTGGCACACGGCCTGTGCGGGCGGGGTCCTTCCGGTGGGCGTCAGACAGCTTATCTGGCGTAAGAGAGTCGCCCTATTGGGCCACGTGAAAGGACCACCCCACATGTTGATCGACCATCTGAACTGGCGCTACGCCACCAAGAAAATGAACCCCGATAAATCCGTCCCGGAGGATGCAATTGACGCAATCCTTGATGCGCTTCGGCTTGCGCCGACGTCCAGCGGCCTTCAGCCCTTCGAGGTCCTTGTCGTGACCGATCCCGCCATCCGGGCCGAGTTAAAGGATGCATCCTACGGTCAGGCGCAGCTGGTGGATGCGAGCCATGTCCTCGTCTTTGCAGCGTGGGATGACTACACCGCTGAACGGATCGACATGGTGCGCGATGAAACCGGCGCTGGCCGGGGCGGCGTGACGGACCAGATCAGGGCGTACTACGAGAACCTGAAGTCGAATTACGTCGGGCGTGGCGGGGATATGAACTTCGAGCATGCGGCACGGCAAGCCTATATCGCGCTGGGCGTGGCGCTGGCCGCCGCCGCCGAGCAGCGTGTCGACGCGACGCCGATGGAAGGCTTTGACCCGGCAGCCTATGACAGGATTCTGGGCCTGCATGATAAGGGCCTGAAGTCAGTGGTGGTCCTGCCGTTGGGCTATCGCGCCGATGCAGGTGACTGGCTGGTCGATCAGCCCAAGGTGCGCCGCGATCCCGCGATCCTGTTCTCGCGCGTGGCGTGACCTCTCGGGGCTTGTGAAAAAGCCCTTGCACCGCTATACGAGCACCTGCCGAAGCATCGAGACAGGTGCGGGCATGAGACTCGAGCAGGGTCGGTATTGCACCGGCCCTGTTGTTTTATGAACGAATCGCACGGCGCGAAAGCCAACTGAAATCCAAAGACCGGCGGAGACAACCGCTCGGCCCGTATAAAAGCTAGATTAGGAACAAGACGCCACATGGCTGATAACATGATGGAGGAATTCGAAGCCCTCCTGAACGAAAGCTTCGAAATCGACACCCCGAGCGAAGGCTCGGTCGTCAAAGGCAAGGTCATCGCTGTGGAAGCGGGCCAGGCCATCATCGACGTCGGCTACAAGATGGAAGGCCGCGTCGATCTCAAGGAATTTGCGGAACCGGGCGAAGAGGCCAACCTGAGTGTTGGCGACGTTGTCGAAGTGTTCCTGCGTCAGGTCGAGAACGCCCGTGGCGAAGCCGTCATCTCGCGCGAAATGGCTCGCCGCGAAGAAGCCTGGGACCGTCTTGAAAAAGCCTATGCCGCAGAAGACCGTGTCGATGGCGCGATCTTCGGTCGTGTGAAGGGTGGCTTCACCGTCGATCTCGGCGGTGCCGTGGCTTTCCTGCCCGGCTCTCAGGTCGACGTACGCCCCGTGCGCGATGCCGGACCGCTCATGGGTCTCAAGCAGCCGTTCCAGATCCTCAAGATGGACCGTCGCCGTGGCAACATCGTCGTGTCGCGTCGCGCCATCCTCGAAGAGTCGCGTGCCGAACAGCGCGCTGAAGTCATCGGCAATCTGACCGAAGGCCAGGAAGTCGACGGCGTGGTCAAGAACATCACCGAATACGGTGCCTTTGTTGACCTTGGCGGAGTTGATGGCCTTTTGCACGTGACCGACATGGCATGGCGTCGTGTGAACCACCCCTCCGAGATCCTCTCGATCGGCGAGACGATCAAGGTGCAGGTCATCAAGATCAACAAGGAAACCCACCGCATCAGCCTTGGCATGAAGCAGCTGCAGGACGATCCGTGGGATGCCGTCGAAACCAAGTACACGCTCGACAGCGTGCACACGGGCCGCGTGACGAATATCACCGACTACGGTGCATTCGTGGAACTGGAGCCGGGCGTCGAAGGTCTGGTTCACGTCTCGGAAATGTCATGGACAAAGAAGAACGTGCACCCCGGCAAGATCGTGTCGACCTCTCAGGAAGTCGAAGTGATGGTGCTGGAAATCGACAGCGCCAAGCGTCGCGTGTCGCTGGGCCTCAAGCAGACCCAGCGCAACCCGTGGGAAGTCTTTGCCGAAACGCACCCCGAGGGCACTGAAGTCGAGGGTGAAGTCAAGAACATCACCGAATTCGGTCTGTTCGTCGGTCTCGAAGGCGATATCGACGGCATGGTTCACCTGTCCGACCTGACGTGGGAAGGCCGTGGCGAAGACGTGATCGGCGATTTCCGCAAGGGCGATATGGTGAAAGCCAAGGTCTCTGAAGTGGACGTCGAGAAAGAGCGTATCTCGCTTTCGATCAAGGCTCTGGACGGCGACCCCTATGCGGAAGCCATCGGCGGCGTGAAGCGCGGTTCGATCATCACCGTCGAGGTGACCAAGATCGAAGACGGCGGCATCGAAGTCGACTATGAAGGCATGAAATCCTTCATCCGTCGCTCTGACCTGTCGCGTGACCGCTCCGAGCAGCGCCCCGAGCGTTTCGGTGTCGGTGACAAGATCGACGTTCGCGTGACCAACGTCGACAGCAAGTCCCGCAAGCTGGGCCTGTCGATCAAGGCACGTGAGATCGCAGAAGAGAAAGAGGCCGTCGAACAGTATGGCTCCTCCGACTCGGGTGCGTCGCTGGGCGATATCCTTGGTGCGGCGCTCAAGGGCGACGAATAAGGATCAAACCAGATCCCGTAGATTGGCCCCGCCGGTGGAGACACCGGCGGGGCTTTTTCGTTCCAGCAGGACCGAATCGGGCATCCTTGCGTGAGCGAAAAATTGTTGCCGCACGCACAAGTTGTTCCCGTTGAGGTTGCCAACATCATGAATCCACGATCAGAAACAAGCTTTAGGTGAAAATTCAGCCTTTACGCGCTATTTCACCAGCGCGTGATTGGGCCTATAGTATGTGTGATGTTCGTCACGACCGGTTGGGGGTTTCTAGATGACACGATCCGAGTTGATCCAGAAGATCGCGGATGAAAATCCTCATCTCACCCAGCGAGAGGTCGAACGGATCGTCAACACCGTCTTCGAAGAAGTGGTAACGGCTCTGTCGTCGGGAAATCGCGTGGAGCTGCGGGGTTTCGGTGCGTTCTCCGTCAAGAAGCGGGACGGACGCACGGGTCGTAACCCGCGAACGGGTGAAACGGTTGAAGTCGAAGAGAAACACGTGCCATTCTTCAAGACGGGTAAACTGCTGCGCGACCGGCTGAACGGCGACAGCTAGAGAGGGCAACATGAAAACCATCGTATATGCCTTTTGGGTCGTGGTCGGGCTTTGCCTGATCGTCGTCGGGCTTGCCAATCCGGGCATGGTAACCGTGCGCGCGATGCCGGAATTTCTTGCGGGGCTGGTGAATATTTCGCCCGATATCGAGATACCGCTGTTCATGGTGATCTTTCTCAGTGTCGGCACGGGTCTTCTGATCGGTTTTCTGTGGGAATGGGTCCGCGAACACCGCATCCGCGCCGAAAGCCGCGCCCGCGCGAAAGAAGTGAACGCCCTGCGCCGCGAGGTGGCCACCCTTCGAGCCGAGAAAGCGCGTGACGACGGTGACGAAGTGCTGGCCTTGCTCGACGCCCCGGCCCGCTGACAGGTGCCTGACATTTCGGTCAAGATTTGCGGTGTCACCACCGCTGAGGCAGTGGTGGCTTGCGCCGATGCTGGCGCGCGTTACGTCGGTTTCAACTTTTTCCCGAAGTCACCGCGCTACCTGCCGCCGGATCGCGCGGCCGTGCTTGCGGCGGACGTGCCGATGGGGATCGCAAAGGTGGCTTTGGTCGTAAATGCGACGGATGCCGAACTAGATCATCTGACGCAGAGCGTCCCCATAGACATGCTGCAACTCCACGGAACCGAGCCTGCCGACCGGGTGGCGCAGATCAAGCTGCGCTATGGCCTGCCCATCATGAAGGTCGTCGGCATTGCAGGCGCGGAGGATCTGGCCAAGATCGATGCCTACACGGGCGTGGCCGACCAGATCCTGATCGACGCAAAGGCCCCCAAGGACGCGGTCCTGCCCGGTGGCAACGGGCTCAGTTTCGATTGGCAACTGCTGACCGGTCGCCGTTGGCCGCTTCCGTGGATGCTGGCCGGGGGGCTGACGCCCTCCAACGTGGCCGAGGCGATCCAGCGGACGGGCGCGACACAGGTCGATGTGGCTTCGGGCGTCGAAGCGGCGCCGGGCGTCAAGACGGCAGAACTGATCAAGGCCTTCGGCGAGGCGACCCGCAACGATTAGCCGCAGGCTTTGGGCGGTGCGGACTTACGGCCCGCTTGTGGCGAACCCTGTGACGGGATAGCTAGGCCAAGTTAATCTGGAGGTTCCCATGCCTGACGACCTGCTCAATTCCTTCATGACCGGCCCGGACGAAAACGGGCGCTTTGGTGACTTCGGCGGGCGGTTCGTATCCGAGACGCTGATGCCCCTGATCCTCGAACTCGAGGGGCAATACGAACACGCCAAGACCGACGACAGCTTTTGGGCCGAGATGCATCATCTCTGGACCCACTACGTCGGCCGCCCCAGCCCGCTCTATTTCGCCGAGCGTCTGACGGACCATCTGGGCGGCGCACGCGTCTACATGAAACGGGACGAACTGAACCATACGGGCGCGCACAAGATCAACAACGTGCTGGGGCAGATCATCCTTGCCCGCCGCATGGGCAAGACGCGGATCATCGCTGAAACCGGTGCGGGTCAGCACGGCGTGGCCACCGCCACGGTCTGTGCAAAGTTCGGCCTGCAATGCGTGGTCTACATGGGCGCGCATGACGTGGAACGTCAGGCCCCCAACGTGTTTCGCATGAAGCTTTTGGGTGCGGAAGTCATCCCTGTCACGTCCGGACGCGGCACGCTCAAGGACGCGATGAACGATGCGCTGCGCGATTGGGTGACCAACGTGCGCGATACCTTCTATTGCATCGGCACCGTCGCGGGTCCGCACCCTTATCCCGCCATGGTCCGCGACTTTCAGGCGATTATCGGTCAGGAAACCAGAACCCAGATGATGGAGGCCGAAGGCCGTCTGCCCGATACGATCATCGCCGCGATCGGTGGGGGGTCGAACGCCATGGGCCTGTTCTACCCCTTCCTCGACGACAAGGAGGTCGGGATCATCGGCGTGGAAGCCGGTGGCAAGGGTGTGAACATGAAGATGGAACACTGTGCGTCCCTGACAGGGGGCCGCCCCGGCGTGCTGCACGGCAACCGCACCTATCTGTTGCAGGACGACGACGGGCAGATCCTCGAAGGCTTCTCGATCTCTGCCGGCCTGGATTATCCGGGCATCGGGCCGGAACACGCCTGGTTGCACGACATTGGTCGGGCCGAATACGTGTCGATCACCGACAAGGAGGCGCTTGAAGCCTTTCAGCTGTGCTGCGCGATGGAGGGGATCATTCCCGCGCTGGAACCGTCCCATGCATTGGCACATGTGATGAAGATCGCACCCGACCTGCCCGCCGACCACCTGATCTGCATGAACATGTGTGGACGGGGCGACAAGGATATCTTCACCGTCGCCAAGCACCTTGGCTTTGACATGGAGGCTTGAGAGGCTCCAGCGCTGTCGCTACGGAACGGCGTCAGGCTCTGCCGCCCCTTTTGGCGTGATCCTGCAAGACTGACAGAGGCACGATTTCAAGCGCCCTCTGGTGCGTGCCTTCAAGCTGGACATCGGGTGCGCAGCCTTCTTCGTGCGCCTGCAGAAAGCGACTCGCGCAGAGGCACCAGCCGTCACCGGGATTGAGGCCGGGAAAGCCGAACTCGGGCCGCGGCGTCGAAAGGTCGTTGCCGACGTATTTCGAAAAGGCCAGAAACTCGGCTGTCATGACCGCACAGACGGTGTGGCTACCATTGTCCTGCGCACAGGTGTCGCAAGACCCGTTCCGGAAAAAGCCGGTCATCGGATCGGGCGAGCAAGGGGCAAGCTCTGTGCCCAGCACGTTCAGGGAAGGGTCGGGTGTCATAGGGGTCTCCAGTCGAACCAGCGGCCGTGGAAATCGGCACGGCCCAGATCAAGGGTGATGGCGTCGGGCCACAGCCGCAAGGTCAGAGCGGCACCCCGCCCTGCGTCATCCTGTTCCATGCCGAACCATGCGAGGGGCGTGTCATCGGTCGCGCAGGCACCGGCGGCTGCGATGGCAGCTGCGCCTTCTTCCTGCTTTTCCCGCGAAAAATATTGCCACGCAATCGTGGAATAGATCAGATGAAGCGTCCCCGACTGATGCGGCAGACGCGGGGTCAGCCACGTGATCGCGTCTCCCTTGTCGACGCGCGTCACAGCCGCGCCGATGGCCGCGCGGGTCAGCGCCAACCTCTCTGGCTGATCGGGCCACAGGTAGGCCTGCAGCCGCAATGCGTCGCCTTCCTGCGAGGGGTCAAGCGGGTTGATGTCGACGCCACCGCGCGACAGGACGCGGGGTGACACGACCGGCAAAGCGGGACCTGACCAGTCGGGCGCAAGCGTCAGGACGGGATTGTCTGGACCGCGTAGCTGTCCGGCGGCCTGCAACGCGTAGCTGTCCCAGTGCAGGTTCAACCCGCCCGATGCGCCAAGTTCACTTGTGCGGATCGGCAGGTCATAGTGTTCGGCCAGAAAGTGCCCCACGGCGATCAGGGCGGCGGACCGGCGGACTTCGTTCGTCTGGGGCGGATTGTCGATGAAGGCGTCGATGAAACCGGCATGTTCGATCAGTGCCGCGCTGATGGCCGCCCAAAGCAGGCCATGATCCACCGGGTGTGGTGGATAGACCGCACCCAGGCCCGGATGCCCGTTCAGCACCAACGCATGCAGCGCCCCTGCCAGTCTCAGGGGAACGGATTGGGCGCGATGTCCAAGGTCGCCCTTCCAATGCCGCACGCGGTCGGTGACTGCGCTGTCGGGCCAGTCACGGTTCGCGCAAAGGTCCATCAAGGTGCCCATGAAGGGCGAATCCAAAGAGGTGCAGGCCTTGCCTTGTGCCTCAAAAGCCGCCCGCACGTGGGCAGGCATCATTTGAAATGGTCCTTGAGCCGTTGCAGGGCACTGCGGTTATCCTGCGCCGGTGTATCAGCGTTGGGTCGGGGGGCAGGGCTCTCTTTCGGGCGGCTGGTCGAGGAGCGGGGTGGTGCGACGCGCAGGGAGACGGCATTGAGAAACTTGTCCCCCTGTCCTGCAACCAGTTGAGCCACTCCATCGGACAGGCCGCGCATCAGATCATCCAGCCAATCGGCATCCGCCTTGGCAAAGTCGCGAAGGACGTAGCCCGCGACGGCATCCTTGTGCCCCGGATGGCCGATACCAAGGCGGACGCGGTCGTAATCGGCCCCGATATGCGCGTGGATCGACCGCAGCCCGTTGTGCCCCGCATGACCGCCACCGGACTTGAGCCGCACCTTTGCAGGTGCGAGGTCGAGTTCGTCGTGAAAGACGATAACATCTGCTGGCGACAGCTTGTGAAAGCGCATCGCCTCGCCCACTGACTGGCCGGAATTGTTCATGAAGGTTTCGGGCTTGAGAAGAACGGCCCTGTCGGAGCCGAACCTTGCATCGGCGATCTGGCCCTGAAACTTCGATTTCCAGCCGCCGTCACCGTGATCTGCGGCGATCCTGTCCACCGCCATGTAACCGATGTTGTGGCGGTTACCCTGATATTTGCTGCCCGGATTGCCGAGGCCTACGAGAAGTTTCATGACCTTCTACCTAAACCGATTTGTCGAAATGGAACAGATGCCCATGCGCCTTCATGGCGCGTTCTTTTGCAGACCTAACGCTGGACACTGTCTGGTCCACCCATCACCGGACCGGTTCCGGTGCGGTGGCCTACGAAAAAGGGGCCCCGCAGGGCCCCAATTCGTATCGATTTACTCTTCTTCGCCGTCCGGCGGACCCATTTCGGTGGTCGGCACCTCGTCGGCGTCTGCATCTTCCTCGTCGTCATCATCGGCCACCACGGCACGGGGTGCCGAGATGTTGGCGATGACGAAGTCACGGTCGGTGATCGTGGGCTTGGCACCTTCAGGCAGCGTGATGTCGCTGATGTTGATGGTGTCGCCCATTTCCAGACCGGTCAGGTCGGCTGTCAACTGATCGGGGATGTCACCGGCCAGAACGTCCATTTCGACTTCGTTACGAACGACGGCAAGGCTGCCGCCCTTCTTGAGGCCGGGGCATTCTTCGGGGTTGATGAATTCAACCGGCACGAACAGCTTGACGCGCGAGGTGCGCTTGAGGCGCATCAGGTCGACGTGAACCGGAAGGTCCTTGACGACGTGGCGTTGGATGCCGCGGCAAATCACGCGGACATCGTCCTGTCCTTCGACCTTCAGGTTGAAGAGCGTGGACATGAAACGGCCCTTGCGCAGGCGCGTCAGCAGCTTGTTGAAATCTAGGTTGATCGGCTGCGGGTCGACCCCACCGCCATATACGATACCTGGTACGTCGCCATCGCGGCGAACTTGACGGGCGGCCCCCTTGCCTGTCCCCGTCCGTACCGAGGCGTGAAGATCAGGGATCTTGTCTGCCATCAGTTTATTCCTTTGATGTATGGGCCCGCCTCCAAGGGTGTCTGCGGCCCGATGAAGACCGCCCTATAGGCGGATTCATCCTGTTTGGAAAGGGGATTTCTGTCTTCTGCAGGGCGTCTTGCATCTGTGCGATGCCGTAGGGGGCGCTTTGGTGCGATCGTCTGCTTCATACCTCGTTAAACCGCTGCGGCTATCCATTGGAACGTAAGGGGCAATGGTGGCGGGACGGGGATTGAAGGCACTTCTGATCTTGCTGGCGACTTTGGCAATCTACTTCATCGGCGCCGAACTTGACGTGTTCGAGCGATTCGTCCTGATCAGTCTCACGCATCCGCACCTGTTGCTGGGTGACATACTGACCCTTGTCTTGGCATCAGGCGTGACCCTGCCGCTTTATGTGGCTCTTGTGGTGCGACGAAAGAATCAGGTCGATTGCACGGGACGAGGTGGAACCTGTCTTTCAACCCATCGTCAATCTTGAAACGCACCGTATCGACGGGGTCGAAGTGCTGGCCCGCTGGCCACAATGCAGGCACCGCATATCAACCTTCGACTACATCCTCGCTGCGGAAAGGGAAGGGTCGATCGGTGTGCTGACCGACCTTATCCTTGCAAAGGCCTGTCAGGCCTTGTCGGAACTGGACGATGGCCTCTGGATGTCTTTCAACCTGTCCGCGCAGCAATTCACGGATGCAGAGCTGCCCGACCGGATATTGTCCACCCTGTCGCTTTACGGGATCGAGACGCGCAATTTCGTTATCGAAATAACGGAAACGGCGGTGATGGAGGACTTGCATGTCGCTGAACGTGTCATTTCCACCTTTCGCGACGCGGGTGTGAAGATCGCCCTTGACGATTTCGGGACGGGTGCCTCGTCTCTGACTTTGCTGGCGCAATTGCCGCTTGACCGGATGAAGATCGACCAGACCTTCGTCTCGCACATCGAAAGTAACACCAGCAATGCGCAGATCGTGACCTCGATGCTGGTGCTGGCAGAGGGGCTGGGGCTAAGTGCCGTGGTCGAAGGCATAGAACGTCCTGAAGAACACGATTTCCTCGTGGAAAGGGGCTGTCGCTATGGTCAGGGATATCTTTACGGGCGGCCCTGTTCCGCTGCCATGCTGCCCCACCGGCTTGCTCTCGGGCCGGATTTTCTGCGGCTGCTTGACGCGGCGGGCTAGGCGCTGTGCGCCCCCTCGGCAAGCGTCCGAACAAAGGACAAGACGTCCTGCGGACTGTCACCCTTGCCGATCCTGTCGACGATAGCCGACCCCACTACCGTCCCATCCGCGATGGCCGCGATGGACCGAGCCGCTTCGGGGGTCTTGATGCCGAAGCCTACGATCACGGGCAGGTCCGTCTTGGCCTTGATGCGCGCGACCTCGGGGGCCACGTCACCGCTTTGAGCCTCGGCGGTGCCGGTGATGCCGGTGACGGACACGTAATAGACAAAACCCGACGTGTTCTGAAGGACTTTGGGCAAACGTTTGTCATCGGTTGTCGGCGTTGCGAGGCGGATGAAGTTGATCCCCGCTTTCTGGGCAGGGATGCAAAGTTCGTCGTCTTCCTCCGGTGGCAGGTCGACGATGATCAGACCGTCGATGCCCGCCTCTGTCGCCTCGGCCAGAAACCGGTCGACGCCGCGCGAATAGATCGGGTTGTAATAGCCCATCAGCACGATGGGTGTCGTATCGTCGGTTTCCCGAAAGCTGCGCGCATAATCAAGTGTCTTGGCCAGCGTCTGCCCGCCTTCCAGCGCACGTTGTCCAGCCAGCTGGATTGTCGCCCCGTCCGCCATCGGATCGGTAAAGGGGAGGCCCAGTTCGATGATGTCGACGCCCGCACCGGGCAGTCCTTTCATCACCTCCAGACCCGTTTCATAATCCGTATCGCCTGCCATGATATAGGCCACGAAAGCCTTGCGCCCGGCGTCCTTGAGGGCTGCGAACTTGGCGTCGATGCGAGACATTGATGACCTTTCCCTGATCCAAGATTGCTTCTGGACGAATGTCATCGTGAATACAATATCATGCCGGATCGGTGGCGACTGCCGGCCGAAAACGTGACGTCGCGTTGCGACAAGGTGACATGCGGCAAGATATACCTATATTTCAGAGCATGAATTATGTGCTTGCTCTTTTATTGCCCCCACTTTCGATCCTGTTTGCAGGCCGGCCCATCGTTGCAATCGTGACGTTCGTTGTATGGCTGCCTGCAATTCTGATCAGCGGCGGGCTCGGTCACCCGATCTTCGTCATTCTGGCATGGATCATCATCTGGGAAGGCCGCAACCAGGCCGCTTGAGGCTTGTCTTGGCATCGCCTGCGGACTAGACGCGGGCGACGTCATGCAAGGAGAGTGTAATGGGATTCAAGATGGGAATTGTGGGTCTGCCGAACGTTGGCAAGTCGACCCTTTTCAATGCACTGACCAAGACGGCAGCCGCGCAGGCTGCGAACTTCCCGTTTTGCACCATCGAACCCAACGTCGGTGAAGTCGCGGTGCCTGACGCGCGGCTGGACAAACTGGCGGCAATCGCGACGTCAAAGCAGATCATCCCGACGCGTATGACGTTTGTGGACATCGCCGGTCTGGTCAAGGGTGCCTCCAAGGGCGAGGGGCTGGGCAACCAGTTTCTGGCCAACATCCGAGAATGCGACGCCATTGCCCATGTTTTGCGCTGTTTTGAAGATGACGACATCACGCATGTCGACGGACGGGTCGACCCCGTGGAAGACGCGGCCGTGATCGAGACCGAACTGATGCTGTCCGATCTCGAAAGCATCGAGAAGCGCCTGCAGGGTCTCGTGCGCAAGGTGCGCGGGGGCGACAAGGAAGCGGTGCAGCAGGAACGTCTGTTGAAAGAGGCGCAGGCAGTGCTGGAAGACGGCAACCCCGCCCGCGTCGTCGACGTGGACGATGACGACGCCAAGGCATGGAGGATGCTGCAACTGTTGACGACCAAGCCGGTCCTCTACGTCTGCAACGTCGAAGAGGACAGCGCAGGTGAAGGCAACAGCCAGTCCGCCCGCGTGGCTGAAATGGCCGCGGCGCAGGGCAACAGCCATGTTGTGATTTCTGCACGGATCGAGGAAGAGATCAGCCAGCTGGACGCTGAAGAGCAAGACATGTTCCTGTCCGAGATGGGTCTGGAAGAGCCGGGTTTGGACCGCCTTATCAGGGCAGGATACGATCTGTTGAATCTTCAGACCTACTTTACGGTCGGCCCGAAAGAGGCGCGGGCCTGGACGATCCCAATCGGGACATCCGCACCCAAGGCCGCCGGTGTGATCCACGGGGATTTCGAAAAGGGGTTCATCCGCGCCGAGACGATCGCCTACGAAGACTTCATTTCTCTGGGCGGTGAAAACCCTGCCAAGGACGCCGGAAAAATGCGCGCGGAAGGCAAAAGCTACATCGTCAAGGATGGCGATGTCATGCACTTCCTGTTCAACACCTGATGCGGTTTCGGGCGTTGCCCGTGCCGCCGCGACAAGTGTCCCCGGTCAAGACATGGCGCGTCTGACCTTTTGCAGGTCCGCCACGAAAGCGGCGTTGGCGTCTGCCCTGAGCTGATCGGGCAGCCGCAGCAGATAGGACGGGTGGACAGTCAGAAAGACGGGACCAAAATCTGTCTGTTCGACCGACCCGCGCCGCTTGAGGATATCCTTCCGGCTTCCGGTCAGGCATTCCGCCGCCGTGCCTCCCATCCCGAGGATCAGCTTGGGCTTTACCAGCGCGACTTCGCTTTTCATCCAGAATCTGCATTGCTCGATTTCAGCTGAACCGGGATTCTGGTGGATCCGGCGCTTGCCGCGCTGCTGGAATTTGAAGTGCTTCACTGCATTGGTCACAAATGCGCTTTCGCGGTCCAACCCCGCCTCTTTTGCCAGTTGGTCGAATAACCGGCCCGCCGGGCCAACAAAGGGAACGCCCGCCTGATCCTCTTGGTCGCCGGGCTGTTCGCCGACGATCATCAGCCGTGCATCGCGCGGCCCCACTCCCGGCACCACCTGTGTGGCAGGTTGGCAGAGCGGGCAGCGGTCGCAGCCGCGCAAGCCTGCCTCCAGCATGTTCCAGCTTGCAGGCTGCGCTGTCTCGACCAGCTGCTCCCTGATCCGCGCAACCCGTTCGGGCGGAAGCGTCGGTGCCCTGTCCTGCATGTCCCTTGCCTTGGCTTCGGCATGTGCGATCAGGTCGGGGATATGTTTCGCTTCCGGCAGGTTCTTCCAGTATTTCTTGGGCATCTCGGACGTCATCGCCCGCACCTTCAACCTTGCCGGATTGAAGATATTGCGGAAATAGGTGCCCCACAATTCTTCTGTGGCATCTTCGGGAAGATCGGGTTTCTCCTGCCCCGCCTGGAAGGTCAGCGTCCCGTCCTCGAACCGTGCTGTCACGTCCGGCGTGAGGATGATCCAGTCCATATCGGCGAACCTGCGGGCAAAGAACGGGGCAGTGGGTTCGACGGTGTGATGCGTGGGCTCGAACCATGCCGCGAACCCGCGCCGTGGCCCGCCGTTGCGCAGATCACGAAAGCGGACAAAGGCCTTCATCTTGTGCTTGCAGCGTCGCACGGCCTTTTCCATCTGCTGAAGCTTCGCAAGATCTGCATCGGCGCGGTCCGACATCAATGCCGGATCGAGCCGGATCTTCCACAGCAGCGCATAGAGCCGCGCGAACCGCTGCGGGTCCTTGTGCCAGACCACCTGTTGGGACAGCTCTACAAAGGACTTTGGCACCTTCGGCTGTCCGCGCAATTCGGGCAGGGGCCTGGGGACCGAGAAAAGCTCGGGCAGGGTCTGGTCGAAATCCCACAGCACGTCTTCGGGGGGCACGCGATTGGTCAGCAGGCTGCGTGCCGCCTCGCGCCACGCCTTGTCCGTGCCGATACGGGGCAGGGGAACGGTGAACATTCAGATCAGCGACAGTTGTTCCGGTGGCGGTGCAAAGCGCGCCCGCAAGTCCGCGCTGTCGGTCAGCCCACCGGGCGACCAGTTGGAGGCGGTGATGAAGGATCGCGCCTTGCGCAACGACGCACCCATGCGCGTCAGATCCTCGTATCGCAGGGTGCGATACCGGCGCGTGGTCAGGATGCGCCCCACGGTCTTGGTGCCCAGCCCCGGCACCCGCAACAACATTGCACGGCTGGCGCGGTTCACATTCACCGGAAAGACATGCCGGTTCTGCAGGGCCCAGGCCAGCTTTGGGTCGATGTCGAGGTCGAGATTGCCATCGGAGGTGGCGCTTGTGATCTCGTCCACGCCGAAACCATAGAACCGCAGCAACCAGTCGGCCTGATAAAGCCGGTGTTCGCGTGCCAGAGGCGGCTTGATCAGGGGCAGCTTCGCCGTGGCATCGGGGATCGGCGAAAAGGCAGAATAATAGACCCGTTTCAGCCTGTAGTCGCCGTAAAGCCCGGTCGAACGCGTCAGGATCGTGGCATCCGTCGCACCATCCGCACCGATGATCATCTGCGTTGACTGCCCTGCGGGTGCGAACTTCGGGGGACGCTTTCCGCGGAAGCTCTTTTCCTTCGCCTCGGCCTTGTGATTTCTCACATCCCCCATCGCCCGCCTGATCTGCGCAGGGTTCTTTTCGGGTGCAAAGGCCTCGACCGCGCGATCCGTCGGCAGTTCGATATTGATCGACAGCCGGTCGGCGTAAAGCCCGGCCTGCTTGATCAATTCGGGAGAGGCGTCGGGGATCGACTTGAGGTGGATGTAGCCGCGAAAATGCTCCTGCTCCCGAAGCCGTCGGGCGATCTGGACCATTGCCTCCATCGTTGCGTCAGGCGACTTGATCACGCCAGAGGACAGGAAAAGACCCTCTATGTAGTTGCGGCGGTAGAATTCGATGGTCAGGCTGACAACCTCTTCCACCGAAAAGCGCGCGCGGGTCACGTTGCTGCTGACCCGGTTCACGCAGTAGGCGCAATCGTAAATGCAGAAGTTGGTCATCAGTATCTTGAGAAGGCTGATGCACCGCCCGTCCGGCGCATAGGCGTGACAGATGCCCGAGCCTTCGGTCGAGCCCAGCCCCTTGCCGTCGGATGAGTTCCGTTTCGATGTGCCCGACGACGCGCAGGACGCATCATATCGGGCGGCATCACTGAGAATCGCGAGCTTTTGTTGGAAATCCATTTTCATGTGTTCACTTTATGTTCTAATGACGTTTCCTGCAAACGATCTCTGCGGAGATCACGAAGTTTTTGCACCCTGCACGAGGCGCGTTCCGTGGTTTGAACACGGCATTTCGCCCTTGTTCCCCGAACCCCATGCCGTTAGACGGGTCGGCGGAGACGTGGCCGAGTGGTCGAAGGCGCTCCCCTGCTAAGGGAGTAGGCCCGGACGGGTCTCGAGGGTTCGAATCCCTTCGTCTCCGCCACCTTGACATCCCGAATCTGCGCAGGAGCCCTCATGGGGGCCTTTTTTCTTTTGGTTACAAAGGGGTTTGGTCGTGGCGACCGGCCTCCAGAGACTGACCAAATGCCGTAATCTGGTCTCTGAACCCTTTGTGTCTCTTTCCGACCGGCCCTCGGCTCGAATGGGACGGATTAAAAGTTTGCTTTATTTTCAGCGCCTTGTGATTTTTGTGAGACCGGCCTGTTCGGAAGTGCGACCGCTGCCCTTTCGCGAAGTGAATCCGGGAGACGGTTGCCATCCACACACCCACGCATTGGCGTAAATTACGAGTCAATTTTCGGACGTGCTGATGTCCTCAAACACTGCATTTGCCTGCTCATCCCACGGCAAGGCTGAAATTTTGATCAGGTTCAATAACGTCACTGCGGGTACGTCGCGCTTGTAAACAATGCGTCGAAGAACATCGGGCGCGAGATAGGCCAGCCGCATTCGGCGGCTGACTTGCCGCTCGGAAAGTTTGACGGCAATTGCCAGATCACGGACGGTTCCGAATTCGCCTGCCTCCATGCGCCGCCGCCAGGACCAGGCGCGGCCGATGGCGTGTAGGACATGCGGATCCTGTGTCTGGTCTTCGCTTGGCAAGTAATTGGCGGGCGGCATAATTTTTGGCCGCCCATTTTTCTTGCGAAGTTTGAGGGGTACAAAGATCTGGATGGTGTCGGACGCGCCCATTATTCTGCGGCCTCAAGCTTGCGTGGAACCATCAGGTCCCGCATGACACCTGCGATGCCGTCGGTGCGCAGGTCGATAATGAGCCCCTCGGCAGTCACGGTCACGCGCCGGACTAGTAGCTGAATGAGACGGGCTTGCTCTGCCGGAAAGAGCTGGTCCCAAAGCTGCGGAAACTGCTGGAAGGCGGCGATTGCGTCAGCCTCGGGAATGTCATCCCTGTCCAATGCGGCAATGACACTCGCCGTTATTGCCGGTGTCCGAAGCACTCGGCGGATTTCGGCGATGACAGCGCTTTCGACTGTATCTGCCGGCAAACGACGCGGGATGCCATCATCTGGCGTCTCACGACTTTTCAGCAGGTCCATCGACACATAGTACCGGTACCGGCGACTTCCTTTTTTCGTACTTGACGGCGTCATCGCCGCACCTGTGGCTGTGAAGATTAGGCCCTTCAACAGTGCAGGTGTCTGCGTACGGGTGTTGTTCGCCCGCTTGCGTGGGCTTTCGCCGAAGATGTCATGCACCTGATCCCAAAGCCGCTCATCGATAATTGCGGTATGCTCGCCGGGATAGGCTTTGCCCTTGTGGACAGCCAGGCCGCGGTAGACGCGGTTATTGAGCATCCGGTACAGGTACCCTTTGTCGATGAGGGTGCCGCGCTTGTTTCGAAAGCCTTCCTTTCTCAAGTTTTTGGCCAGGATGGTTGCTGAACCGATTTCGACAAAGCGCTTAAAAACCATTTGGACGCGAGCAGCTTCGTCCTCGTTCACCAGCAATTTGCGATCCTTCACGTCATATCCGATGGGGACTGGGCCGCCCATCCAGATGCCCTTCATGCGCGAGGCCTTCACTTTGTCGCGGATGCGTTCGGCGGTGACCTCCCGTTCGAACTGAGCAAACGACAGCAGGATGTTCAGGGTCAGCCGCCCCATGGAGGTGGTTGTGTTGAACGATTGCGTGACCGACACGAAGGTAACGCCGTTTCGGTCAAAGACCTCGACCAGCTTGGAAAAGTCCATCAGCGAGCGCGACAACCGATCAATTTTGTAGACGACAACCACGTCGATCAGCCCATCCTCGATATCGGCCAGCAGTTGCTGCAGGCCTGGGCGTACCAACGTGCCGCCCGAGATCCCGCCATCATCATACTGGTCACGCACCAGCGCCCAGCCTTCCGACTTCTGACTGGCGATATAGGCCTCGCAGGCTTCCCGCTGCGCATGGAGCGAGTTGAACTCCTGCTCGAGCCCTTCCTCGCTGGATTTGCGCGTGTAGATGGCGCAGCGCAGACGGCGGGCCGGTTTTGGGGGCGCATCAATCATGCTTCACCCCGCTTTCGCTCACGGAGCCCAAAAAAGCGGTATCCGTTCCAACGCGTGCCGGTGATGGCACGCGCCAGTGCCGAAAGCGATTTGTAGTGGCGGCCATCCCATTCGAAGCCTTCCTTCAGAACGGTGACCGTGTGGGCAACTCCGTCCCATTCGCGGATCAGCTTCGTGCCGACCACAGGATTGCGGGGATCTGCAATCTGGGCCTTGCGCGTCAGCGTCCCCTCGACCTCGTCAGCGAGCAGATCGAGCAATCGCCGTGTCTGTTTGTCAGGGCCGCCGTAGGTCAGCTCCTGAATGCGGTAAGCTAAGCGGCCTTCCAGAAAGCCGCGGCTGTTGTTTGGGGCGGGCGCGTCAAATAGCGCCCGCCATTCTGCTTTCAGCTCGTTGACGGTCATGTGCTTTAGCGCCGCCAATCGTGCCAGGACGGGTTCGTGTGTCGTCATGCGGATCTCCTCTGAGTTGGACCCGCAGTACCGCTCTGTTCTGGCCGGAAGTGTAGCGAACTATCTCTACTTTCGGCGAACGTATCGTGGTGATCGCGCTGCACCAGGCGCACCACAGCTGTCGCGAGCAGACCGTTCAGCTCATTGCGGCGTTCATGCGCCGTCATGCGGTCGGGGTGATGGGGGTTGCAATGGTTCATGTTTTTTCTCGTGGCTCTGCTTTTTGATGTTCTCTCACAATGATTTTCTGCAAGCGCGCAGCGATGGCATCGCGGTCTTTCGCTTGCCAACGTCGCCGGTAGAGGTCGCGCTCGAGGATGTCTTCAGCGTCCTGCTCAAGGCGCTTTTCAAGTCGCGCATTTGTGTTGGGGATCATTGCTGGATTTCCTTATCTGCCTGTGGCGCGATCTGGTGCTGCAGTTCACCTTCCTCAGAAAGCGTGATGATGATCAGGTCGCTGGGCAGCTGTCGCCAGAGCAAGACGGTTGCCACAGATTCCTCGTTGCCCGAGCGTTCTGCGGTATTGCACCATTCCAACACGCGGCCGATTGTGTCGGGCAGATCATCCGGTGCGCGCGCGTTGATTTTTCCGATGACATTGGCAATTTCATCCTCGTGCCAATCAATACCGATTTCACGGCACCAACTTACGATGTCATTCCACAAATCAGGGGCATCGCGGCGCAAGCTTTTGTTCATGTTTTCTCTCCTTGAAGCGTGATTAGGCCGGTGACGTGACGGCATCTTCTTTTCCGCGCAGCATGTGGCTGGCGACCAAAATCTTCTCGATCTCCGGCCAATGGTCGCTGGCCTCTATCCACGGGACGAGGTGGTCACGGACATAGGTCATCGTGTCGTCCATGAAGGCGGAGAATTCATCCCCGTCCATTGAGGCGAAGCTGATCGACACCGGTCGCGCGACGATCGCGATCGCACCCTCCGGGATGTTGTGCCTGGCCCGTTCCGACCGCGTCATATTGCGGTTCCGGGTGCGTCCGGTTGCCACCAGCAGGTCGTCTTTGATGTTCTCCGCCGTCCATTCGGCGCTGGTCGGTCCATCGTTCAGGGCCTTGGCCACGTAGGTCAAAAAGGCCCAGAACAGGCGGTGCTGCTTGCCGTTGCGCGGCCGCGTGGGTTCGATCTTGTAGAGCGCGCCAAACTTGAGCTTCTCGATCGCCAGCTGACCCGCTTTTGAGGATGGGACCAGCATATGGTCAAACCGGTGCACAAAAAACGCATAAGCCATCACACCAACCCCACTTTTGTCGCAAGCCACTCCGGCAAGGCGACCGTTTTGACACCAGGGTTGTTGGTCGCACTCACCTCGACCAAGGCGAGGGGCAGCCAGACTGCCGCGTCGCTGTCGCCGGTGTGCACCAGGACCGCGCGCTCCGTGAGGGCGACAATTTCCACGTCGATATAGGTAAGCGCGTCATTCATGATCTTTTGATCCTTTCCCGTGGTGGCATCCGCAGCACCTCGATTGCGCGCGACCTGTGGCGGAGGCGGCGGATGAAGCCGCGCTCTTCAAGCGCATCGAGCAGGCGATGGATATTGGACTTGCTGGCGACATTCAGGGCGTCGGCCATCTCCTCGAATGAGGGGGCGTATCCGTGTTCTTCAGTGTATTTTGCGAGGAACACCCAGCAGTCGTTCTGGCGCGGCGTCAGCATCGCTCCGCCTCCCGGTCCGGATGGCCCAGCAAGCCGCCGTCTCTGATCCATCCGGTCAGGTGCTCCCGGCTGCCAAAGCATCCGCCGGGGGCATAGTTGTGCAGGAACATCGCGTATCCGAACAGGCCCGCGCGGTTTGGGTCGTCTGCCCGGCGGCAGGCCTCGAAATAGTCGCCCACAATGATCGCCTGAATGAACGATCCGGGCCGCACGCCCAAAAGGACATACCGCACCATGCCCGCGTGCATGTGACGTGGGAGCCATCGGTCCAGCCCTGTGCCCCATTCCGAGCGGGTGATCCGATCGTAGGTGCCCGCTGGGTCAGCCTCAATGTCCAAGGCGATCTGGTGGCGGTCGATCTCTTGCGTCTGTGCCGTCATGCTCCACCCCTCCCAGCATTGGTCGCAGCGATGTTGATGTCAGCCTGTGCCTGCTCCGAGAGCGTCGCGATCTGGTCCTGCCAAAGCGACATGACGGCGTCGGCGGCGTCTGCGCTGTCGGCTTCCGCCAGATCGGACATGATCCGCGCAATTAAGCCCGCCGATGCTTCCTCGGCCATGTCGCGCTCTGCCGTCTTGGGGTCTGGCTTCTTCTCGGGCAGGGGCTTCTGTTCGGTCGCCGCTGGCTTGGCCTGCTTTTGGACTGGCGTCGGCTCTTCCTCGCCCTTCGCATCGTCCGCCTTCTCATCCGCGCCCTGATCCGCGTCCAACTCAGTGGCCTCACCATCGATCGTGCGGTTGTCCTCGTCGTCCGGGGTCGCGTCGAGCTGCTCGGCCGGGTTTATCGCGAAGGCCGCGAAGTCCGCCTTGCCGCCGTCGACCGTCAGCGCATCGCGGAATTCCACCGAGAGCGGCAGGTATTTCGCCAGTGCCCGGATGGCGGTCTTTTTCGCCATCTCGTCTTCATGGCTTTTCCACGGGTTGCGATCCGTCGCGCCAAACTTCACGGCCGTCTGCCAGCCCTGCGACCCATCCCTGATCTTCATGACTTTGGCCCAAGGCAGGACCACGTAGGCGTGCCCGCCGTCGCGGAATTTGGCGATGGCGTAGGCGTGGCGCTTGTCGCCCTCCTGTGCGCCGGGGATATGGCGCAGCCGCGCTTCGGTGCCTTCCTCGTATTCCCAGACCTCGTCGTCAGAATAGTGGATGTTGGCGGAGATCGACGTGATGTGTCCGGACCGGCGCGCAAGATCGATCAGGCCCTTATAGCCGACGACCAGCTGGACCTCGGTGATCTTTTTACGGTTGTTCCTAAACGGGATCAGATAGGCGTGGCCCATGATCGTGTTCGGCTCCAGCCCGAGCCCCGCACAGGTCATCAGCCCGCCGAGTAAGCTCATGGGATCGCATTCGCCCAGTTTCGGGGTGGTCCGGATCGCGTTCGCCATCAGCCGCATCATCCGCTCGGGCTTCATATGCGCCGCCGCGACCTGCTGCAGCTGGGTCTTGGCGGCGTCGTTCCACAGCAGCTCCTTGACGTTGGTTACCTGCGTCAGCGGCTTGGTTTTGATCTTCTCAATAGCGGTGATCACAGCTTTTGCTCCTCAATGATGTCGATGCCGGGGATGGTGATCTTCGCGCCCTTGGCCGCGCGAATGTCGGCATTGGCGAGGCGCGTGATGCACTCGGCCAGATCGGCGTGGCCGCGGTAGTGCAGCATCGCCTGATTGATGTTTGTGATCTGGGCGGAGCGGTGGGTGCGCAGGCCGGTCCGGTTGGACCCGGTGCCGGTTGCGGAGCTGACTTTGGCTCGAGCGGGGGCCGCCGCCACCTTGGCTGCCTCAGCGGCCTCCTTGGCCTTCTCCTCCGCCTCGAGGATCGCTGCGGCATTGCGGTTGCGCTCGGCGATCAGGCGCTCGCGCTCGGCCTCCTCGGCGGCCTTGCGCGCGGCTTCCTGTTCGGCACGGCGTCGCTCCTCGGCGATCCGCTGCTGTTCCTTGAGGTAGGTTTCGAGCGGGGCCTTCGCGAGCTTGCCAGCCTTTTCGATGATGTCCTTCACGCGGTTGAAGGCCGTGTCTACATCGCGCCCAGCATCAAGGAACGGCTGCTTTTCTGCCTTGCGGCGATCCTCGATCTCCTTGAGCTTTGCCCGTGCGGTATCGAGGAAGTCCTTCAGTTCGCCCGCCTTGGTGTCACTCGCGATCTCGACGCCTGCCCACTCGCTGGCCGCGTCCGCGATCTCGGTCGCCTCTTTGACAAATGCGTCGACCACATCGGCGTCGAACATCGGCCCCTTGTTGTGGCCCACTGCAGCAGGGGTAAAATCGTCCATATTCACAGTCCCCCTTCGGCCAGAACGGCAACGATCGGCTTGCAGGCGAATGACGGCTTCGGAACATCGACCGCTACGACGCTGACGGTTTTGGTTCCGTCCTTGCTGTCGACCTTCACCATGTCACCGGGGTGGAGCGGTTGCGCGCCATCGTAGGTGTATGTGTAGGTGCGGCTGTCCCGCGGTTGGAATTTGACAGATACAAACATTCAGTTCCCTTTCATGGTCTGATTTGACCCGCGCGCAGCCGGATCGGGGCATGGGTCGCCGCCATCTCGGGATGGCGACGCTGAAGATCTTGGAGGTCGAGGTATTCAGCTCGGCTGATCGGGTTCTTGCAGATCGACAGCCAGGCCCGAGCGGGATCGCGGCGCTCGCCGTTCACCTCGCAGACAAGGCGTTCGTCGCTGGTCAGCTCGCCGTTCGCGTCCACATCACGCTGGATGGAAATCGACGCTGGGACGAAGGGACCGCCCTTGACCAGCCGGGTGCGATACCAGCCACATTGCGGCTCCCCTTCGTGGATCGCGACCTGCCGACCAGTCAGCGCGGCGCGGTGCCACGCATAGAGCTGCAAAACCGAAGTTGGTTGCCGGATCATAGCTGATGGGTCCTTGAGAAAAATCAATTCAGGCCGAGGCCGTGACCGATCAGGAGCAGCATGTAGCCGGTCGCGAAGATCGAAATCGTGCCGATCAGGTCGCCGACAAAGTCGCCCACCGCGCGCCAGTTGATGCGCTGGTGGTCGCCGCTCGGGATTGTGGATTTGGAAAGGTTCGTGAACACTTGTTCCTCCGTTGTTCTAGGGGGACATTAGTTCACAAATAGTGGATCACTCAAGCATAAATTCACATACAGTGGATTTTAATTTTCTATCTAGACTGACAGCGCGGCGTGTTGCTAATTTGTTCTCATGATGAAGTGGCGCGAACATGCTGAAGTTGACGTCCGTCTCGACCGAATGATCGAGGTCGCGGACCTTCTGGACGTTCCGCTGGATCACGTCGTCCAGCACATGGGCTGGTGCGATCAGAGCGACTTCCGCAGGCTCTCTGACAACCCGTCGCTTCTTCCGCGGTACACGAAGTCGAGTGTTAGCCCGTAGCGAGTGCAAAGCTCCATCGCGCATTCAATGGGAATGCGGCGTTTGCCCTTCTCCCAGTTGTTGTACTGGGTGGGGTTGAAGCGATTCTTTTCGGCCCAAGCCTTCTGGCTCTCGCTTGAAAATGCTTGGCGGATGCGCGCAAGGCGCTCACCGATCTCTTGGTATTCTGGTTGGTCACTCATGACCTACTGATCCACCCAATGTGAATTCCTTTGCAATCTACAAATTGTGGTCTTGTATATATCCACCAAAGGTGAATATTACTCCGCATGGATAAGGCAAAAATCATCGCAGCCCAGATCGGGCAAAGGAACATCGCGTCCGCTCTGGGGATCGGCGTGACCGCTGTCAACAACGCCGTGGTGCGGGGCAGGTTCCCCGCCACATGGTTCCCGGTAATTCGCAAGATGTGTGAGGTCGAAGGCATCATCTGCAGCGAGGACGCTTTCAATTTTAAAGCACGGCCTTGCGATCATTCCGAAACCTTCTCTTCTTTCGAACCAAATCCTAGCGCGGAGCCTTCAGGGCGAAGGCCTGGTCATACTTCACACATGCGTATCGTTTCGCACTTATGAAGTCTTCATTTGCAGGAAATAAGGGTTGCGCCGGAATTTTGTCGTTAGCAATCAGCAGCTTGATCGGCTGCACGCGTGGGCGACCGGTCGAAAAGTGGATGCACAAGCGTTTTTCTGAATATCGGGGTATTGGTGAGTGGTTCAGCGTTCATCCTGACATGCTTTCAACCGTTCCGCCTGATGTGGTGCCGCGCGTTGAGAAGCTGGTGACACGCCGTGACGTCCGCTTGTCGCTCAAAGAGCGATTTCTTGCGGTTGAAATGCAGCGCGAAGGACTGGGGCTTTCGTTAACCGAAGCGCTCGTGTTGCTGGTAGCGCATATGGCCGATTTGGAAGCGCTGACCGCGTTGGGAATGATCGGCGGTGGGGCATGAATACGCACAGCGCAATCCCTGAACGCCTGCCGGTTTCGACAATCCGCGCCGATGGCGGCACCCAATCCCGCGCGCAACTCTATCGAAGTATCGTTTCTGATTATGCCGGCCTGATCGCAGGCGGTGCAGTATTCCCCCCGATCATCGGTTTTCACGATGGCTCTGATTATTGGCTGGCAGACGGGTTTCACCGCCACGCCGCGCACATTTCTCTTGGCCTCGCCGAGATCGATGTTGTTATCCGGCAAGGGGCGCTCCGCGATGCGATCCTCTACAGCGTGGGTGCTAATTCGAGCCACGGTCTGCGCTGCACCAATGAGGACAAGCGCCGTGCTGTATTGAAATTACTGAACGATCAAGAGTGGGGCCAGTGGCCGGATACGGCTGTTGCCAACCAATGCGGCGTGGGCCGAAATTACGTTCACAAAATGCGTGGCGAAGTCACTTGTATTCCGAGTGCAAGTGAACCCGCCGAGCCAGTGTACCGGAAATACACTGATCGATACGGCAAGCCAAAGGGCAAGCGCGGCTACCTCTGGGCGTGCTCAGACCATCGACCTGACGGCGAGAGCCGCCGCGAGGAGCGGGTCGAGGCCTGTTACGGCCACGGCAAACCAAAACCAGACATTACCCCCACCACCGCAGCAGAGAAAGGACCACAGGAATGAGCTACCCCACAAACCAGAACAACTTCAGCATCTCGCTAGAGCAGCTGCTGTCTGACATCGCGAGCGCGGAGGATACGGCGCAGACTATCTCGGAGGCCACCGGCGTCCATCGCTCGAACATCAAGGGCATCCTTGACGACCGCGGCTACCACAAGAAGGCCTTTGCCGACTTTCGCGCCATGCACGCGATGTCCGACGAGAAGTTTGCGGATTATTGGCGCACCTTCAAAGCCTGTGTCGACGCCTACGACGTGGAAGCCGAAAGCCGCATTCAAGACCTCCTCGATCGCAAGGGCGAGGAAACCAGCGGCATGCAAGCCGACATGGCGGCCGAATAATGATCATTGCGGCGCTGGATTTGGCCACAAAGACCGGCGTCGCGGTTGGCCCGCTCGGGGGCCAGCCGGAGCTGTGGACGTTTGATCTCAAGTCAAAGGGCGAGGCCAAGTTCCACGCAACCCGCCTGATGCAAATCCAGGGCCTGGCCCACCGGCTGATCGCGGAGCAGGGTGCCCGGTTCATCGCGATCGAGAAGCCCTTCGTGGCCAGCCACAACAACTGGGAGGCGACCCTGCTGACGATCGGGCTCACGGCCAACGTGCTCAGCTGGGCCGAGCGTAAGGGCATCCCGGTCGACATCATCCCGGCCCAGACTGTCGCCAAGCACTTCACCGGCTCCGGCAAGATGAAGCGCGACGAAAAGAAAGCCGCGATCCTTGCCGAGTGCCGCGCGCGCGGCTGGGAGCCCAAAGACGACAATCAGGCGGATGCGGCAGCCCTTTGGGACCTCGCCTGCGCGCGGTTGCTGCCAACTCAAGTCGTGAGTTCAGCGTTGGCTTTAAACGATAAAAAAAGGAGAGGCCGAGGTGCATAGCTTTGACCCCAATATAGCGCAACGCGTCGGGATCAGTGCGGCGGTGATTTACCAAAACATCTTTTGGTGGTGCCAGAAAAACGCCGCGAACGAGCGCAATATCATCGATGGACTGGCGTGGTCGTACAACAGTGTTCGGGCCTTCACGACGCTGTTTCCCTACCTGACCGCAAAGCAGGTTCGCACAGCGCTGACGGTGCTGGAAGACGAAGGTCTCATTTTGGTCGCCAACCACAATGTGGATCCGCGCGACCGGACAAAATGGTATGCTATTTGCGTTCAAAATGCTGTGCCGGATCCGGCAAATGGCTCTGCCCCACAGGGCAAAGCGGTCTGCCCTCCAGGGCAAAGCACATTTGCCCCACAGGGCAAACCATTACCAGTTAGTAAACCAGATATAAACACAGATGGTAAACCTTATGATCACCGCGATGCGGCGATCGCATCGACGCCGCAGGAATTTGAACTTGCTCAAGACGAATTGGTCCCAGTCGATGCCAACCCGCCATCCAGAGCCATAAAGCGATCTGCGCACCCAATCGCTGGCGGATTGCACGAATCCTGCGAAAGCCTGAACGACGAGTTCGAACGGGTCTGGGCGCATTTCCCGCGGAAGGTTGGCAAGGGTGCAGCACGCGCAGAATGGGTCAAGGCCCGGCGTAAGGCGAGCTATGCGGCGATCACTGGCCCTCTTGGTTTTTGGATCAAACTTCAGAGCGGCACACCCACCGACAAAATCCCACATTTCCGGACTTGGCTGCATCAGGAGCGCTGGACGGATGACCAGACCCATGCCCGGAACAGGGCTGAGACGACATCCGACCGGCTCGACCGGCTCGGCGAGATTTCCACGGATACCGGGTGCGATCAGATCGCCGGTCCACAGCGCAAACTTCCAGAAATTGAGTTGAGGTTCGACTGATGTACGGATTGACCTACGAGCAGCGCAAACGTGCGGTCTTTGAATTTCTTTACTGCAAAGACGGGGGGCTTCTGCGCCGATACCGCGCCCCGGAGCACCTCTCGGACGACGCGATGCGCGACGAGGTCAATCTGCTGGTCGAGGACATCAACCAGCTGATCCCGAACGAGCAGACCGAAAGCAACCTCCGGCTGCTGTTCGCGGAGATCAACGGCGCGATCCGCCGACGCCATGGCGCGCAGGGCTGGCCACCGGCGAAGATCTTCATTGCCGCCACCGAGGACGCGGTTGCCGAGGCCGCGAAGAAGAAGGCCGCCAGCGCGCCAGCGGGTGCGTCAAGCTTTGATCCCTACGAGATCACGTCGGCGAAGATGCGGGCAGGGGAGCCGGTGTCTGAGGGCTATCTTTGGGGCCGCGAGGCGGTTCAGCTTATCGCCCGGGGCCTGATCGACCAGACCACGATGGAGGGGTACCGGACCGGGGCCTTCACCGCGCTCCAGGAGCAATACGGCGAGGACCATGCCGTTCGCTGGGAGGCCGAGGCGAAGGCCCGGCATCAATCTGCGAGAGAGGCTTACCACGCCCGCAAGGACGACGGTCGCCCAATCGACCCTGAAATCCTGCGCCGGATGCAAGCGGACCTCGACGCAGTCGCCGGGGCAATGGATCGCCGTTCTAACGCGATGCGTCGGTCGGCTTAAACAGGAGGGGCGTCATGACAAGACTGGTCTCAAGCATCTACCACAAAGGCCCCAGCGAGTTTGAGGCCGAGCGTCGGCAGCGGCAGGTCCGTGAACAGAGCGGAAAGGCCTGGCGTGAGCGCGGCATCGCCATGATCCCGGTTGATGATTTGGTCAGTGATTGGGACCGGCAGGCGGTGACCAATATCGCCAACCGGCTCTATGGGAGGCGCTTGGATGCCAAAGATTGACCTGCGCCAGATTGAGCAGCCGACATGGACGCCAGAGCTGGTCCGCGACCGGATGATCGAGGCGGTCCGCTGGGCGCGCTACAATGGCGGCCCGACGGGTCCGGCACCTTTGCGCTCCATGATGCCAAAATTTGAGCCAACGCTTGCGGACCACCTCGCCGAAGGCTGGGGCATTCCGGAAAAGGCCGAAGGGGTGGACGAAGCCAGCAGGGTGCTGCGCATCCCGCTTTCGCCAAAGCGCGTCGATGAGATGATCTGGGTCCTTGATTGGTGCCGGTTGTACCTTGCTGGCGATCGCCCCGGGGACGCCGTGATCCTGAACCTCTGGCTGCGGTGCCGGGTCTACAAGGGCAACTTCGGTGCCACTCTTAAGCGCCGCGGCTTCGCGCTTTCCCGCCAGCATGCTTACCGGATGCGCGACCGCGCACTGTCACATATATCGCAACGCCTTGATGGGGAGGGCTTTCAGCCATGACAAAGCGCAGGGACAACATGCGGCGCCTCAACAACGACCCTGAATTTGCAGCTGCCCGGGATGAGCGGGCGCGCGCGCGGTTCTCGGCCGACAACACTCGGCTGCAGCGGCTTGCCAATATCGCAAAACGCGGCTGCGACGTGCCGCCCCGGCTTGAAGCGGAGTGGAAGGCGCTCAAGCAGATGAAGATCGCCAACCGTGAGGCGGCAGGGATGCTCAATATCGCGTGGCTCGGCGATCC
>Ga0307972_1000172_pt1 | contig 36077 bp, 38 predicted proteins | sample OrgLakmetagen780_FD_201848 | JGI IMG/M metagenome (GOLD analysis project Ga0307972, IMG submission 201848) | Saline water microbial communities from Organic Lake, Antarctica - #780 | ecosystem: Environmental > Aquatic > Non-marine Saline and Alkaline > Saline | place: Antarctica: Organic Lake...
CTCCTTGCCGGATACGACCCCCAGCGACGGGAGCGGTCGAACGCGGCTTGCCTGGTTTGGATCGGGCCTGTTTGGCCCAATTGTCTGGATCGGGCCTATTGGCACCGGATCGGCGTATAGACGCCGCGCGCGCCGGGATCAAGTGCGGAAGCGGAGGATGGGGGGGGGCTGACGGGAAAGGTTCAAAAATGCAGGAGAGGAAGCGAGGCTTGGCCTGGCGCGGAATCAAGCCCGAAGGGCGCCGCGCATCGCCATGCTGGAAGCATGCCTCCGGCATGACGCCGACCCCCGGCACGGCGAATTTGGCTGCAACCTGCGCAAGGCTCTGCTGTTATTCGGCTTGGTCGGGATAAAGTGCTGCTACTTCATCCGGAGGATCGCCGCACCGCGGCCCGGCGATCCGCGGTTTTCAAACCGCTCAGACACTCTCTTCCAGCGCCTTGAGAATCGCGTCACCCATCTGCGTGGTCGTGACCGGGGTCACGCCGTCCTCGCCCAGAAGATCGGCGGTGCGCAGCCCATCGGCCAGCACCTTTTCCACAGCCTTTTCAACGCGCGCCGCCTCGTCACCCAGATCGAAGGAATAGCGCAGCGCCATCGCGAAGCTGAGGATGCAGGCGATCGGGTTGGCCTTGCCCTGCCCCGCGATATCGGGGGCCGAGCCGTGCACCGGTTCGTACATCGCGCGTGGCCGACCATTCTCCATCGGCGCGCCGAGCGAGGCCGAGGGCAGCATCCCCAGCGACCCGGTCAGCATCGCGGCGAGGTCGGAGAGAAGATCGCCGAACAGGTTGTCGGTCACGATCACGTCGAACTGCTTGGGCCAGCGGGTGAGCTGCATCGCGCCGGCATCGGCGTACATGTGCGACAGCTCCACATCCGGGTAATCGGCGTCATGGACGTTCTGGACCACCTCGCGCCAGAGCACGCCCGATTCCATCACGTTGGCCTTTTCCATCGAGCAAAGCTTGCTGCCGCGCTTGCGCGCCAGATCGAAGGCGGCGCGCGCCACGCGGGTGATCTCGGTCTCGGTGTAGCGCTGCGTGTTGATGCCGACACGCTCGCCACCCTCCTCGATGATGCCGCGCGGCTCGCCGAAATAGATCCCGGAGGTCAGCTCGCGCACGATCACGATGTCGAGCCCGGCGACCACCTCGCGCTTGAGCGACGAGAAATCCGCGAGCGCGTCAAAGCATTGCGCGGGGCGCAGATTGGCGAACAGATCCATCTCCTTGCGCAGGCGCAACAGCCCGCGCTCGGGCTTCACGGAAAAATCCAGATCGTCGTATTTCGGACCGCCGACCGCGCCCAGAAGCACCGCGTCGACCGCTTGCGCACGCGCCATCGTCGCATCTGTCAGCGGCGTGCCATGCGCGTCATATGCGACCCCGCCGACCAGATCCTCGGCGACCTCGAAGGCGATCCCGCGCCGGTCGCCGAACCAGTCGATGAGGCGGGTGACCTCGGCCATGACTTCGGGGCCGATCCCGTCACCGGGCAGAATGAGAAGCGAGCGGGTGGTCATGGGCGCGATCCTTGGCTGTGGCATTTCGCATTGGCGTATAGCGCCCCTGCGGCGGGGTCAAGAAAGCGCCCGCTTCAGTCGAGCGCGAGATCGACCCAGACAAGGCGGTGATGGTTCGCGGTCGCGGCCAGATCGTGCGCGGGCGTCTCCTGCGGCGGCCAGTGGATACCCGCCCCGGCGACCTCCAGATCGGCCGAGGGCAGGATGTAGCTGACACGCCGGGGGCCGGTCTGCTCCCAGTCGACGGTGGCGTGGCGCGGGCCCGGCCCGTCATGCGCCGGGCGCGGGTCCTGCAGGCGCGGGTCGTCAAGCAGCTGCCGGATCGCGCCGTCGCTGTGGTCAGGGTCGAGATTGGCGTCGCCGATCACCACGAACCGCGTCTGCGGCGCGGGACCGAACGCGCCGTCAAGGTAAAGCTGCCAGAAGCGGATCTCGTCATGGTTACGCCGCCCGTTGGCATCCTCCGGCCCGTCGAAGACCGGCGGCGTGGCATGAAAGGCCAGCAGGTGCAGCGGGCCCGAGGGCAGCCGGATCGGGACCACCCAATGCGCGGTATAGGACAGCCGCTGGATATCCTGCGCCTCGGGCGAGGGAAAGGGCGTGCCGTCCGCGTGCTCGGGCAGCAGCGCGCCGGGCAGATCGCGCCACAAGAGCGCGCTGAAATCCTGCACGGCGGCGGTATCCACGGGGTAGCGCGACAGGATCGCCATCCCGGCCTGCCCGGAAAACGCGCCATAGCCCTGCGCGTCACGCTCATTGCCGCGCCGCCCGTCGCCATCCATGTCGAGGCCTGTGGGCATCCCGCTATTGGGACGCCGCGCGAAGATGTGATCAAAGTGCTGTCCATCCTCGGCCAGCCGGTCGCGCAGGGCGCGCAGGGCGTGCAGGTCGTGGTCGTAATCGAGCTTTTGCAGCACGATGATGTCGGGGGCGGTGCGCGCGATGACCTGGGCGACGGCGTCGATCTGCGCATCCTCGCCGCGCAATATGTCACGCAGCATGATTCCCGGCCCCTTGCGATCCAGCCCCACATTCCAGGTCGCGACGCGCAAGCCATCGGCCGGCACCGGCCCCGCCAGAAGGGCGAGGCAGAGCGCGATAAGGCACCGCACCCTCAGACCCAGGGACGCTCCTGCGCGGCGCGCGCCTCGAAGGCGTCGATGGCGTCGGCCTTGGCCAGCGTCAGCCCGATATCGTCGAGCCCTTCCAGCAGGCAGTGCTTCTTGAACGCGTCCACCTCGAAGGGCAGAACCTCGCCCTCGGGGGTGGTGACGGTCTGCGCCTCGAGATCGACCTCGATCCGGGCATTCGCGCCCTTCTCGGCCTCGCGCATCAGCAGGTCCACCTGATCCTTTGGCAGGGCAATGGGCAGGATGCCGTTCTTGAAACAGTTGCTGTGGAAGATATCGGCGAAGGACGGCGCGATGATGCAGCGGATGCCGAAATCCTTGATCGCCCAGGGCGCGTGCTCGCGGCTCGATCCGCAGCCGAAATTGTCGCCCGCGATCAGGATCTGCGCCTCACGATATTGCGGCCTGTTGAGCACGAAATCGGGGATTTCCGCGCCGTTATCGTCATAGCGCATCTCGTCGAACAGGTTCACGCCGAGACCCGACCGCTTGATCGTCTTGAGGAACTGCTTGGGGATGATCATGTCGGTATCGACATTGATGATCGGCAGGGGCGCGGCGATTCCGCTGAGCTTCTCGAATTTTTCCATGGATCACATCCTGAGTGGTGACAGGGCCGTGATACCGCGCCCCGTGCCGTGATGCCAGCCCCCGCGCGGTGCGCGCAGGGAAATGTGCGCGTTACGCGCAAGGAAAAACCCCGGCGGTCGCCCGCCGGGGTGTCGTCATGCATGGATCAGGCGATCAGGTCTTGCGGAACCGCCGCAGCGCCCCGAGACCACCGATTCCGGCCAGCAGCAGCCAGCCGGCGGCGGGCAGCGGGATAGTCGAAATCGGCGAAGAAGTGTAGCTTCCCCAGAGCCCCGCGGGGTTTGGTTGGCCTTCCACGGTCCTAAAGTTGTCCAGGAACGTAGTGCCGCCATCGGTCGAAAAACCGAGGACCTGGAAGGTGAAAATGTCGCCTCCAATGGTGAAGGTCTCGTTTCCGAGATTGTTGCTGACCGTCACGATGTCATCACATGGCGGCGTATCACCCGGGCAAGAACTTTGTGGGCTATTCGGCGTCTCATTGTGAGTGAACGAGAACACCGAGTTTATCAATCCTGGGGCACTGGCGATCCCGATATCCACACTCAGATCCGCCGAAGTGAGCGATGTGCCCGTGATCGGAAAATTGTGGTGATTGAATGCTCCTAGCAGAAACGGCGTATTAGGGCTCGCCACGACAAACGGAGTACCGCCTTGCGGGGTGAAATCGTAGCCGCTCCGCTGGGAAAGTGGGTTCAACACCGCATCGAAAGATGCCGTTCCCCAGCGCAGCGTGATCTCCGGAACAGTGTCATTCAAGCTGTTGTCAACCGTGACACCTGGTGACGGCAGGACATTCGCCCATTGCGGGGTGATCGTGTTGATGGTGATAGACGCGGCGTGTCCAGCACCCGCGAAAGCGGTCGCAGCAGTAATCGCGAGGGCCGCTGTTGTCATTCCATAAGCATGTTTCATAAGACTCTCCTGATCAGGTTAAAAATTAACCATCATTAATGTACCCGAGACTCGACGGTGCTCAAAGAAAAACCGGCGCAAAACCCTGATAATAAAAGGTTTTAATCGCCAAAAAATTGTAATCAACCCCTGACTTGCAATCTTAAAGAGAGCTCTGTTTCCCGTTGGAAAACAGTGCTTCCAAACCAAGTCTATAGTCTCTATTTATGACTTATCCAAAAATCGCCCCGATCGGGGGTGATTCGACCTGTGTCAAGAGAAAATCCAAACAGGCCATCCGGCCGCGTGACCGTGCGGGGCACCGATCACGGCACCCGGACGGTCGTCCTCTGGGTCAGGGGGAGTGCGACAGATCGCGCCACGAGGCGGATGCGCGCCGGACCTGCCCCGGCAGCGCAAGGCGGACGGCACAGGCCCCGGTTGGGCGCGGCCTGCCCACAGGGCACACACCGCGCCAACAATGGATCAGGCAGGCGCGGCCATCATCTCGCGCACATCGGTCAGCCGACCGGTCACCGCCGCCGCCGCAGCCATCGCGGGGCTCATCAGGTGGGTGCGCCCGCCGCGGCCCTGACGGCCCTCGAAATTGCGGTTGGAGGTCGCCGCACAGCGCTCACCAGGCGACAGCTGGTCGGGGTTCATCGCAAGACACATCGAACACCCCGCGAGCCGCCATTCGAACCCGGCATCGGTAAAGATATCGGCCAGCCCCTCTTCCTCGGCCTGCGCGCGTACGAGACCCGAGCCGGGCACGACCATCGCGCGCAGGCCCGGCTTGATCTTGTGACCCTTCAGGATCTCGGCGGCGGCGCGCAGATCCTCGATCCGGCCATTGGTGCAGGAGCCGATGAACACCGTGTCGATCTCGACCTCCGACAGCTTCTGGCCGGGCGTCAGACCCATGTATTCCAGCGCGCGCCGCGCCGACTCGACCTTGCCACCCTCGAAGCTGGAGGGATCAGGCACGACCCCGTCGATCGGCAACACATCCTCGGGGCTGGTGCCCCAGGTGACCACCGGCGCGATCTCCTCGCCCTTGAGCGTCACGACCTTGTCCCAATGCGCGTCCTCGTCCGACTTAAGCGTGCGCCACCAGTTGACGGCTGCCTCCCACTGCGCGCCCTTCGGGGCATGCGGCCGGCCCATGACATAGTCGAAGGTTGTAGCGTCGGGCGCTATCAGCCCGGCGCGCGCCCCGCCCTCGATCGCCATGTTGCAAACCGTCATGCGGCCTTCCATCGACAGGTCGCGGATCGCCTCGCCGCAATACTCGATCACGTAACCGGTGCCGCCCGCGGTGCCGGTCGCCCCGATGACCGACAGGGTGATGTCCTTGGCGGTGACACCCGGCGCAAGCCGCCCGGTGATCTCGACCTTCATGTTCTTCGCCTTGCGCTGGATCAGCGTCTGGGTGGCCAGCACATGCTCGACTTCCGAGGTGCCGATGCCATGCGCCAGCGCCCCGAAGGCCCCATGCGTGGCGGTGTGGCTGTCACCGCAGACGATCGTCATGCCCGGCAGGGTCCAGCCCTGTTCGGGGCCGATGATGTGCACGATGCCCTGCCGGATATCGTTCACCGGATAATAGTGAATGCCGAAATCCAGCGCATTGCGGTCCAGCGCCTCGACCTGGATGCGGCTTTCGGGGTTCTCGATCCCGTTCACGCGGTCCGGCGTGGTGGGCACGTTGTGATCCGGCACGGCGATGGTGTTTTCGGGCTTGCGCACCTTGCGACCCGCCATGCGCAGCCCCTCGAAGGCCTGCGGGCTGGTCACCTCGTGGACGAGATGGCGGTCGATATACAAAAGGCACGTGCCATCCTCGGCCTCATCGGCCAGATGGGCGTCCCAGATCTTGTCGTAGAGTGTCTTGGGGGACATGCGTCCTCTCCCGTTTTGCGTGTGGCGACGTCGGATACAAGGTCAGGACCGGCGCCTCACAGACGGGCGGTCACGCAGCAAAACGCAGCGTGAAAACGCCATGGCAACCGCGCCCGGTCCGATATGTCGAACACCCGTGTCATTCCCTGCAGATACAGCGCCGCCGCCCCGCTATCAAGAGGGCCGTTCCACGCGACATGCCCCATCCCTGGTTCATCTTGCACGAAATACTCCGGGGGAGGCGCGCGCGCAGCGCGCGACGGGGGCAGCGCCCCCACCAAGAAAATCCGCGTGGCGCAGCCACACCGTCTTGAAAAACCACCCGCGTCAGTCGGGGGCGAGCATGTAGCCCTCGCCGCGCACGGTCTGCAGATAGCGCGGCTGTTTCGGATCGGCCTCGATCTTGCGGCGCAGGCGGGTGATCTGGACATCCACCGCACGGTCCTGCGCGTGCCCGCCGTCGCGGCCCAGATCCTCGACAAGGCGCGTGCGGCTCACGACCCGGCGCAGGTTGTCGGCGAAGATCCGCATCAGTTGCACCTCCGTGCCGGTCAGACGGACGGGCGCGCCATCGCGGCTCAGCTCGCCTCGCGCGACATCGTAGCGCACCGGACCCATCTGCAGGACCTTCGCCTGCGTCTCGTCGGCCGCGGGATCGGGCAGGCGGCGCAGGATCGCGTTGATCCGCAGCAGCAACTCCTTGGGCTCGAACGGTTTGGGCAGGTAGTCGTCGGCGCCGGCCTCCAGCCCCTCGATGCGGTCGGTCGTCTCGCCCCGCGCGGTCAACAGCAGGATCGGCGTGTCCTGCGTGGCGCGGATGGCGCGCGTCAGATCGACGCCGCTTTCGCCGGGCATCATCACGTCCATCACGATCAGGTCGAATCCGAGCCCCGCCAACACCCTGCGCGCATGGCCCGCATCGCGCGCCACCGACACCAGAAATCCGTTGCGGATCAGGAACTTGCGCAACAGGTCGCGGATGCGTTCATCGTCATCGACGATCAGCAGATGCGGCGCGGGGTCGGTCATGTGTCACGCTCCCTGATGGCATGATAGCGACGCCGCATCTCGGGGTCCATCATCGCCTCGAGCACGCGGCGAAAGCCCGCCACCGATTGCGGGCCTGCGGCGCGATAGGCGGCGCGCATGCGGCTGCGCTGCGCGTCCGACAGCTTGCGTTCCAGCGCCGCGCCCGCCTCGGTCAGGTAGAGATGCCGCTCGCGCTTGTCGGCATTGCCGACACGGCTTTCGACCAGCCCGTCCTCGATCAGCGTGCGCAGCACCCGGTTGAGCGATTGCTTGGTCACGTCGAGAATCGCCAGCAGGTTGGTCACGGTGGTGCCCGGAATGCGGGCGATGAAATGCATCGCGCGGTGATGCGCGCGCCCGTAAGCCATGGTGGCGAGGATGCGGTCGGGATCGGCGGTGAAGCCCTGATAGGCAAAGAACATCGCCTCGATACCCTGGCGCAGTTGCTCGTCGGTCAGAAACAGCAGGTTCTCGCCACCCTGGATTTCGGCCATGCTGGATGCTCCGGTCTCAATGGATCTTTCCTGCCGGAGTTTATGTCAGCTTTATTGACATTCCAAGAGTCGACTGGTAGCCCACAGCAGTTTTTGCGCAATTTAATGTCCGATGCGGACGTATTTGGCGCAACTTGTGCAAAATTTCTCGAAGGGAGGCATGACATGGCCGGCTATGACGACCGCGACGGCAAGATCTGGATGGATGGGGAGATGGTGGACTGGCGCGACGCGCAGGTGCATGTGCTCAGCCACGCATTGCATTACGCAAGCTCGGTGTTCGAAGGCGAGCGCTGCTATGACGGCAAGGTCTTCAAGAGCCGCGCGCATTCCGAGCGTCTGCTGAAATCGGGCGAGTTGCTGGACATGCCGATCCCGTGGAGCGTCGATCAGATCGAGGCCGCCAAGCAGGCCGTGCTCGAGGCCAACGGGCTGCGCAACGCCTATCTGCGGGTGCTGGCCTTTCGCGGCGCGGGCGAGGACATGGGCGTGGCCGCCGCGCGCAACAAGGTCCGCATGGCGGTCACCGCCTGGGAATGGGGCAGCTATTACGGCGATGCCAAGACCCGCGGCGCAAGGCTCGACATCGCCAAGTGGAAGCGTCCCAGCCCCGAGACGATCCCGACCTCGGCCAAGGCGGCGGGGCTCTACATGATCTGCACCATGTCCAAGCATGCCGCCGAGGCCAAGGGATTCTCGGATGCGATGTTTCTGGATTATCGCGGCTACGTGGCCGAGGCGACGGGTGCCAACGTGTTCTTCGTCAAGGATGGCGAGGTGCACACGCCGCTGCCCGACGCGATCCTCAACGGGCTGACCCGCCAGACGGTGATCGGCCTGTTGCAGGACCGCGGCATCGCGGTGCACGAGCGTCACATCATGCCCGAGGAAATGGAGGGGTTCGAGCAGTGCTGGCTGACCGGCTCGGCCGCCGAGGTCACCCCGGTGGGCCAGATCGGCGATTACAGCTTCGAGGTGGGCAAGCTCACCCGCGACATGGCCGACGCCTACGAGGCGCTGGTGCGCGCCTGACCGCACGGCCAAAGGGGCGTTTCGGTGCGCGACACGGCGCGGCGGACGCCCCCAAACCCCTTGCAAAGCCGTGTCACGCGGTATAGGCGAAATTTCACGGTCGGGCTGTAGCGCAGCCTGGTAGCGCACCTGCTTCGGGAGCAGGGGGTCGGAGGTTCGAATCCTCTCAGCCCGACCAGTTTCACGCCACAGAGGCAAGTCCGCACGAAGGCCATGCCATCGGTTGAACTCGGCGTCTTGCTGGTTACGTCCCTTACAGACACCGCCGCATGCCGCGCCCACTTTCGGGCGGGGATATCGCGGCATCCTTTTGTATAACGGAGGCAATATCATGTTTGACGATCTTCCCGAAACCGTGCTGCGCAAGATGGGTGGCACCCTTGCGGACATGTCTTTCGACTCCATCACGATCACCCGCAGCACCAAGGCGGGCGGCCCCAAGATCATCTACGTCAACGATGCGTTCACCGACCTGACGGGCTATGCCGCAGCCGATGTCATCGGCCACACGCCGGGCATGCTGCAGGGGGCCGACACGGATCCCGCAGTGCTCAAGCGTCTCGACGAGACGGTCGCGCGCGGCGAGACCTTCCACGGCACCGCAGTCAACTATCGCAAGGATGGCAGCGCGTTCGACATGGAATGGAAGGTGTCCTTCGTCGGGGCCGACGAAGAAGCGGAGTATTACCTCGCCGTGCAGCGCGAGGCGCGGTAGACGCGCCGGCCCGCCCGCAGGCGTCATGTCCCCGCCTCAGGTTCTCTTGAGCTGATCGCGGATCTCGATGAGGACGTCGAGTTCCGAGGGGCCGGTGGGCACCTCGGGGGCGACGTCCTGCGGCTTGTCGGCCAGCGCCTTGATCTTGTTGACGTAGCGCACCATCAGGAACACCACGAACGCGATGATCAGGAAATTGGTCACCGCCATGGTGAACGCCCCATAGGCGAAGACCGACGCCCCGGCCTCGCGCGCCGCATCGAGGCTTGCCCCCTTTGGAACCTCGCCGGCCAAGACCGCGTAATTGTTGGTGAAGTCGAAGCCGCCCATGAAAAGCCCGATGATCGGGTTGATCAGATCGGACACCACCGACTGCACGATGCCGGTGAAGGCGGCGCCGACGATGATGCCCACGGCCATGTCCATGACATTGCCCTTGGCGATGAAATCCCTGAAATCTCCCAGCATGACGGCTCTCCTTGATTCGGATAGAATGGCGAGCTTCCGGTCAAAGGCCGTCGAATATAAATCGCCCTGGCAACCCGCCATCCGCACACCGGTGCGCGCGGTCAGCGCGCGCCGTGCGGGTCGGGCCCAAAACGGTTCTCGCCCCGCGTGCCGCGATGGATGAAGAAGGCGAAGATCAGGATCAGCGGGCCGAGCACCGGGATCAGGACCAGCAGATACCACCAGCCGGTCCGGTCCACGTCATGCAGCCTGCGTACCGCCACCCCGATGGCCGGCAACAGGATCGCCAGCGCGAACAGCCCCGCCAGCACATCGCCGAGCGCGCCGAGCAGCAGCGAGACCACGAGGGCGAAGAGCGCGAACCACCAGAATTCCGATCGCTGTGCGCGGCCCTGAAAGTTGATATAGTTCTCGATCAGGACCGTCTTGATCGCCGTAGTGAAATCCATCCTTCATCTCCTTGTTAAGAGGGTTCAATCTTTGTGACCTATCTTCGGCTCGGTTCCCGCCCGGATCCGGGCGATGTTGCTGCGGTGCCGCCAGAGGATCAGCGCCGTCAGCACCAGCGCCAGCAGGACCGCGCCGCCCTGCCCCAGCACCAGCATCCACAGCGCCGAGGAGGCCGCGGCGACCATCGCCGCCAGCGATGACAGGCGCGACACCGCCGCGGTGGCCAGCCATGTCAGGCACGCCGCGACACCCACCGGCCATGCCAGCGCCAGCAGCAGACCGAGGAAGGTGGCCACGCCCTTGCCGCCGGCAAATCGCAGCCAGAGCGGGTAGCAATGCCCGACAAAGGCCGAAAGCCCGGCGATCTGCACCGCGTCCTCTCCGGCGAACGCCCGCGCCAGCAGGACCGCGAGCGCGCCCTTTCCGCCGTCGAGGATCAGGGTCAGCGCGGCGGCACCCTTGTTGCCGGTGCGCAGCACGTTGGTGGCGCCGATATTGCCCGATCCGATCTCGCGCAGGTTGCCCAGCCCCATGAGCCGCGCCAGCACCATGCCGAACGGGATCGACCCGAGCAGATAGCCGATCCCCGCCCAGAGGATCAGCACCGCGACGGCAGACTCGAACTCCGGCATCACGCCACCTCGTAGACTTGTGCGCCGGCCACGTATGTCGCCATCACCCGGCCCTGAAGGCGTGCCCCGTCAAAGGGCGTGTTCTTGGATTTCGAGCGCAGCGCGAATCGGTCGAGCACGATCGGTTTTCCCGCATCGAACAGCACCAGATCGGCGGGCGCGCCGGGGCTCAGCCGTCCGCAATCCAGCCCCAGACGCCGCGCGGGGTTGAGCGACATGGCGCGCCACAGCGTCGGCAGGTCGAGCGCATCGGCGTGATACAGCCGCAGCGCTGCCGGAAGCAGCGTCTCCAGCGCCACCGCGCCGCTTGCGGCCGCCTCGAAGGGCAGGCGCTTGGATTCCTCGTCCTGCGGGGTGTGCATCGACGAGATGATGTCGATGACACCCTCGCGCAGCGCCTCGATCATCGCCTGCCGGTCTTCTTCCGATCGCAGCGGCGGCTTGACCTTGAAGAAGGTGCGATAATCGGCGACGTCGAGCTCGTTCAGCGTCAGGTGATGGATCGAGGTGCCGGCGGTGATGTCCAGCCCGTTGCGCCGCGCGCGGGTCAGCGGCGGCAGCGCGCGGGCCGTGGTGATCTGATCGGCATGGTAGCGCGCGCCGGTCATCTCGATCATCGCGATGTCGCGATCAAGCCCCATGCGCTCGGCCATCGGCGAGACGGCGGGCAGACCGCGCAAGCTCGCGAACTTGCCGGACGTCGCCGCGGCCCCGGCCGAAAGCCCGGGATCCTGCGGGTGGCCGATCACCAGCGCCCCGAGGCTGCGCGCATAGCTCAGCGCGCGGGCCAGAACGCGGGTGTCGGTGACCACGTGGTCGCAATCGGTGAAGGCCACCGCGCCGGCATCCATCAGAAAGCCGATCTCGACCATCTCGGCCCCCGCGCGCCCCTTGGTCAGCGCCGCCATCGGCAGGACGTTGACGGGGGCGGCCTCGTTGGCGCGGCGGCGGGCGAATTCCAGCACCTCGGGGCTGTCGATCGCGGGCACCGTGTCGGGGCGGGTGGCCATGGTGGTGACACCGCCGGCGGCGGCGGCCAGCCCGGCGGAGCGATAGCTTTCCTTGTGCCGCTCGCCTGGCTCGCAGACCTTGACGCCGATATCGACGATGCCCGGGGCAAGGCAATGCCCGCCGCAGGTGACGGTGTGTTCGGCCTGCGGGCGCTCGGTCCCGGTGCCCTTCGCGGCGATCACGCCATCCTTGACCAGCAGCCAGCCGGGCGCGTCGGTCCCGTCCTCGGGGTCGATCAGCCGCGCGTCGGTGAAGAGGGTGGTGCCCGCGCCGCTCATGCCGCCACCCAGACCATGACCGCGGTCAGCGCGACGATCACGAGGATGGCATACATCGCCACCTTGCCGGAGGTGCGCGGATCTTTCGGTTCCTGCATCGTTTATCCTTTCCTGACGCGCGGCGCGTCTGTCATCGATCCCGTGTCACCCCGCGCCCCCGGCGATGGCGCGCTCGATGTGCTGCTGCGTGGCGGGGCCGTCGGCCTGATACTTGATCAGGTGCTTGTCGCCGGCGGCGGTCACCACCTGCACCGCGCTTCCCAGCCGGCGCACGGTGGCGATCTCAGCAAGGCGCACGGCGCGGGTCTGGGGCCCGAGAAGCCGGCGGTCGGTCAGATCCCAGCGCGCCTGCAATTCGTCCGAGGCCACGTAGACCGCCCGCACGGCGACCGCTGCAAGACCGCCCACCGCGCCGGTCCAGAGATGGGGATTGCCCATCGCCCAGAGGACCCCCATCCCGAGCGCCATCGCAAAGACGGCGAGCCACGCATGGTCGCGCCAGTAGGTCGTTTTGTCAGGGTGAAACTGCGCGATCACGCGCTCGCCGCCCTCCAGCGCCGTGGCCGGCGTCATCGCATGCAGGGAACCTTCGGTCATGCGGCCACCACAAGCACCAGCACCAGCGCCGCCACCGCGATCAGCAGCGCCACCAGCGCCAGCGCCGCGCGGCGCATGCCCGGCTGGGGCCGGCCGGCCGGGGTCTTGCCGGACCCGCGCGCGCCCTCGGCGGGAAGCGTGTCGAACTGCGCGCGTGGCACGTCCTCCCCGAGCCGGGCGACGAGCCGCAGCGCGGCCCCGACCCGCAGGGTCATCGCGGCACCGCCAAAGGCCCGAGACGGCAGGATCAGCACCCGACCCGAAAGCGCGTCAAGCTGGCCGCGCAGGTCGCGCAGCTCCGCGTCGGCGATGCCGTGCCCCTCGGCAAGATAGGTCGAAAGCGGCATGTCGCCGAGATCGGATATGTCGAACAGTTCGATCTCTGCGGTCCGCAGATCGGCCTCGGCGCCCAGCGCCGCCATGACGTCCTTGTCGTCCAGCGGAGTCGTCTCGACCACGTCGAAGACACGCACCACATGCGCCTCATGCGCGGGGATATCGAGCCGCGTGGTCATGCCGCGCGCCGTGCCCGCAGGCCCTGTGCCAGAAGATCCATCACCGCCATGCGCACCGCGACGCCCATCTCCACCTGATCCTGAATCACCGAGCGGTTGATGTCATCGGCGATCTCGCCATCGATCTCGACACCGCGATTCATCGGGCCGGGATGCATCACGATGGCGTCCGGCGCGGCATAGGCGAGCTTTTCGGCGTCCAGCCCGAAGCGGTGGTAATATTCGCGCTCGCTGGGGATGAACCCGCCATCCATGCGCTCGCGCTGAAGCCGCAGCATCATCACCACGTCGACCCCGTCGAGGCCGGCGCGCATGTCGTCATAGACCTCGACCCCGAACTCCCGGATCCCCGAGGGCATCAGCGTGGGCGGCCCGATCAGCCGCAGCCGATTCTCCATCTTGCCCAGCAGCAGGATGTTGGAGCGCGCCACGCGGCTATGCGCGATGTCGCCACAGATCGCGATGTTCAGCCGGTGCAGCCGCCCCTTGGCGCGCCGGATCGTCAGCGCATCCAGAAGCGCCTGCGTGGGGTGCTCGTGCCGCCCGTCGCCGGCATTCAGCACCGCGCAGCGCACCTTCTGCGCCAGCAGATCCACCGCCCCCGATTGCGGGTGCCGCACCACCAGAAGGTCGGGATGCATCGCGTTCAATGTCATCGCCGTGTCGATCAGCGTCTCGCCCTTCTTGATGGAACTGGCCTGCATCGCCATGCTCATCACGTCCGCACCCAGCCGCATGCCCGCCAGCTCGAAACTGGCCTGCGTGCGGGTGGAGGTCTCGAAGAACATGTTGACCTGCGTCAGCCCGGCCAGCACGTCGCCATGCTTGGCCTCGCTGCGGTTGAGGGCGACATAATTCTCGGCCAGATCGAGGATCTGCGTGATATCGTCGGCCGACAGCGGCTCGATCCCCAAAAGATGCGCGTGCGCAAACGTCATGCCGCCCTCCTGCCGGTTTTGCCCGTGTTGTAAGCCTGTCGTGGCACATGGGCAAGCCGGCCTCGCATCCTTGCCCTTTCATCTTGCCAGAAATACTCGAAATCCGCGGCTGGCCGTAGCGGCGCGCATCTGCCCTTTCGCGCCACCCGCCGGGGGGGTATCCTGCTCGGCATGGAATCGACACTCTCCCCCGAGGCCGCGCTGGCCAGCCTGACATGGCAGATCGAGCTTGGCGCGACCGAGGCGGTGGGGGATGCGCCGGTCGGCCGCTACGCCCTCCCCGACAAGCCCGACAAGCCCCTGAAACCGGCAGCGGCGGTCGAGACGGACGCGCCCGCGACACCCGCCCCGTCAGCCCCCGCGCCCTCCGATCCCGTGGCGGCGGCCGAGGCGGCGGCGACCTCCGCCCCGACGCTGGACGCGCTGCGCGGGGCCCTCGACGCCTATCCGCATTGCGATCTCAGGCGTGGCGCGCGCAATCTGGTGTTCTGCGACGGCAATCCGGCGGCAAGGCTGATGATCATCGGCGAGGCGCCGGGTCGCGACGAGGACCTGCAGGGCAAGCCCTTCGTGGGCCGCGCCGGGCAGCTTCTGGACCGGATGTTCGACGCGATCGGTCTGGCGCGCGGCTCTGAGGCGCCCGAGGACGCGCTTTATATCACCAATATCCTGCCGTGGCGGCCACCGCAGAACCGCGACCCTGAGCCTGCGGAGATCGCGATGATGCGCCCGTTCATGGCACGGCATGTGGAGCTGGCCGCGCCCGAGGTGATCGTGCTGATGGGCAATATCAGCTGCGAGGCCGGGCTGGGGCGGCGGGGCATCACGAAGCTTCGCGGGCAATGGACCCAGGCGTATGGCCGGCCCGCCCTGCCGATGGTCCACCCCGCCTACCTGTTGCGCAACCCCGCCGCCAAGCGCGAGGCCTGGGCCGATCTTCTGGCGCTCAAGGCGCGTCTGGCGCAGCCTTCAAAAAGGTGACACCCCATGTCCCGCATCGACACGACCCGCGACTTCCTCCCCGTCCGCATCGCCGTGCTGACCGTCTCGGACAGCCGCGCGGCGGAGCAGGACCGCTCCGGCGACACGCTGGTCGAGCGGCTGATGGCGGCGGGGCATATCCTTGCCGACCGCAAGATCCTGCGCGATGAGCGTGCCGAGATCGCCGACCAGTTGCGCGCATGGATCGCGGCCCCCGAGGTGGATGTGGTGATCTCCACCGGCGGCACCGGCCTGACCGGGCGCGATGTCACCGTCGAGGCGCATCGCGATGTCTACGAGAAGGAGATCGACGCCTTCGGGACGGTCTTCACCATGGTCTCCATGCAGAAAATCGGCACCTCGGCGATCCAGAGCCGCGCCACGGGCGGTGTCGCGGGCGGCACGTACCTTTTCGCGCTGCCGGGCAGCCCCGGGGCCTGCCGCGACGCCTGGGACGAGATCCTGAGCCTGCAACTCGATTACCGGCACCAGCCCTGCAATTTCGTCGAGATCATGCCGCGCCTTGACGAGCACCAGCGCCGGAAATGACCCGCGCCCGCGTTTGACACACTCGTGCGGCCCGGCTTCCGGCCCGTCACGAGCTTGCGCGGCTTGGCTTTTGACACGTCGCGGTTAAATGTAGCCTATCCGCCAGCCAGGCCGGATCAGTCAGAGTGGCACGCCATGCGGTTTCTGCGTCAGGGGCTCTTCGGCCTCTTCCTTGTTTCCCTGACCCTCGGGCTGCTGGCCTATGCCGGGCAGATCGTCGTCAGCGCGGTGCAGGAGCGCATGGCAGACGCGCCGCGCACGCCCGAGAGGGACGAGCGGGTCTTTGCGGTGCGCACCGTCATGGCCGACGAGGGACGAATCACCCCGACGCTCAGCGCCTTCGGCCAGATCGAGAGCCGCCGCACGCTGGAAATCCGCACCCAGGCGACCGGCATCATCACCGAGCTTGCGCCCGGTTTCGTCGAGGGCGGCGCGGTGCGTGCGGGGCAGTTCCTGGCCCGGATCGACCCCGCCGATGCCGAGGCGGCGTTGAGCCGCGCGCGCACCGACCTGACCGATGCCCGCGACGAGAGGCGCGAGGCCGCGCGCGCCCTCGATCTGGCCCGCGACGAGTTGCAGTCGCGCCGCGATCAGGCCGCGTTGCAGGAGCGTGCGCTGGCCCGCCAGCGCGACCTTGCCGAGCGGGGTGCGGGCACCACCGCCGCCGTGGAAACCGCCGAGCTGAGCGCGGTGCAGGCCCGGCAGGCGGTGCTGGCCAGCCGGCAGGCCGTGGCCGGTGCCGAGGCCCGCGTCGATCAGGCCGCCACGGCCACCGCGCGCGCCGAGATTGCCCTCGCCGAGGCCGAGCGGCGGCTGGCCGAAACCCGGATCACCGCCGGGTTTTCCGGGACGCTGCGCGATGTCACGGTGATCGAGGGCCGGCTGGTGACCGCCAACGAACAGATGGCCACGCTGATCGACGGCACCGCGCTGGAGGTCGCGTTCCGCGTCTCGACCGCGCAATTCGCGCGGCTGCTGAGCGATGACGGCGCGCTGATCGACGCGCCGGTGACCGTCACGCTCGACAGCGGCGACGCGGCTATCGAGGCGTCGGGGCGGATCACCCGGCAATCGGCGGCGGTGGCGACGGGCGAAAGCGGGCGGGTGATCTATGCCAGGCTCGACGATGCGCCGGCGATGAAGCCGGGCGATTTCGTCTCGGTCGCCGTCGAGGAGCCGCCGCTGGAGCGGGTCACGCGGCTGCCCGCGACGGCGCTCGGGTCGGATGGTGCGGTGCTGGTGCTGGACGCTGACGACCGGCTGGAGCGTCTGCCGGTGACGCTGCTGCGCCGTCAGGGCAATGACATCCTTGTGCGCGCGGCGGGGCTTTCCGGGCGCGAGGTCGTGGCCGAACGCAGCCCGGTGCTCGGCCCCGGCATCAAGGTGCGCCGTGTCGGACGCGAGGCCACGGCAGGGCAGGCGGCGGGGCAAGCGGCAGAGGGGGACACGCTGTCGCTCAGCCCCGACCGGCGCGCGCGGCTCAAGGCCTATGTGGCCGGCGACGACGCGCTGGCCGATGCCGAGCGCGAACGGCTGCTGTCCGATCTCGACCGCCGCCGCGTTCCGGCGCGCACCGTGGAGCGGCTGGAACGCCGCATGGGGGGCTGAGCGCCGTGGCCGGCATCATCTCTTGGTTCACGCGGCACCGCACCGCCGCCAACCTGCTATTGGTGCTGCTGATCGCGCTTGGCCTGATGGCGATGCCGCGCATGCGCGCGCAGTTCTTTCCCGACATCGTCATCGACAATGTCACCGTCTCGGTCATCTGGGAGGGGGCGAGCGCCGAGGACATGGACAACGCCGTCGTGCAGGTGCTGGAGCCCGTGCTTCTGGGGGTCGAGGGGGTCGATGAGGCGTCCGCGTCGAGCCGCGAGACCAGCGCCTCGATCGTGCTGGAATTCGAGCCCGGCTGGGACATGGGACGCGCCGCGAACGAGGTGCAGGCCGCGCTCGATCAGGTGACCACCGTGCCCGACGAAGCCGAGGAACCGCTGGTGCGGCGCGGCGCGTGGCGCGACATGGTGACCGATGTGGTCATCACCGGCCCGGTGGCCCCCGAACAACTGGGTGGCATCGCCGACGAGTTTGTCGCGCGCCTGTTCGAGGCCGGCGTGACGCGCACCACGATCGAAGGTGTGGCGGCCCCCGAAACCGTGGTCGAGGTGCCGGGCGTCAATCTCATGGCCTATCGCGTCACCATGCGCGAGATCGCCGCCGCCATCGCCGCCGAGGTCAGCACCGATCCCGCCGGCGATGTCGAGGGGGCCAATACCCGCGTTCGGACGGGGCGCGAACGCCGCAGCGCGGACGAGATCGCCGATATCCGCCTGCGGACGGAGCGCGACGGCACCGCCCTGACCATCGGCGACGTGGCCCGCATCCGGGTGGCGGGTGCCGCGCGCGACACCGCCTATTTCGTCGGCGACAGCCCCGCCATCTCGGTGCGCGTCGACCGCTCGTCGCAGGGCGACGCGCTGGAGATCGAGGCGCAGGTGCGCGAGGTGGCCCGAAGCCTTGAACGCACCGTGCCCGAGGGTGTGACCCTTGATCTGATCCGCACCCGATCCGAGGCCATTTCGGGCCGGATCAGCATGCTTCTGGGCAATGCGGCGACCGGGCTGGCGCTGGTGGTGGGGCTCCTCTTTCTGTTTCTCAACGCGCGCACGGCGTTCTGGGTGGCGGCGGGCATTCCGGTAGCGATGCTGGGGGCGATTGCTGTCATGTATGCCGCCGGGCTGACGCTGAACATGATCTCGCTGTTCGCGATCATCATCACGCTGGGGATCGTGGTCGATGACGCCATCGTGGTGGGCGAGCATGCCGATGCGCGCCACCGCCGCTATGGCGAGCCGCCCCCGGTGGCCGCCGAACGCGCCGCGACGCGGATGGCGCTGCCGGTGTTCTCGGCCACGCTGACCACGCTGATCGCGTTTTTCGGGCTGGCCTTCATCGGCGGGCGGTTCGGCGATCTGATCTACGACATTCCCTTCACCGTGATCGCGGTGCTGGCCGCGAGCCTTGTGGAATGTTTCCTGATCCTGCCGCATCACATGAACCATGCGCTGGCGCATTCGGGGCGCGATCACTGGTACGATCTGCCCAGCCGCGTGGTCAACCGGGGCTTCACCGCGTTCCGCGAGCGGGTGTTTCGCCCCGCATTGGGGCTGCTCATCCGCGCGCGTTACGTGGTGGTGGCGGTCACCGTGCTGTTGCTGGCCACGCAGGTGGCGAGCTTCGTGCGCGGCGATGTGACATGGCGGTTCTTCAACGCGCCCGAGCAGGGCAGCGTGTCGGGCAATTTCGCCATGGCACCGGGGGCGGACCGCGCCGACACGCTGGCGCAGATGCGCGAGATGCAGCGCGCCACCGAAGCGTTGGGGCAGGACTACGAGGACCGCCACGGCATGAACCCGCTATCGTATGTGATCGCACAAGTGGGCGGCACCGCCGGGCGCGGGCTGTCGGGGTCCGACACCAAGGAGGCCGATCTGCTGGGCGGCATCACGATCGAGCTGATCGATGCCGATCTGCGCCCCTATTCCAGTTTCGCCTTCGTCGCCGATCTGCAGGAGCGGGTGACGCAACTGCCGCTGACCGAGACGCTGAGCTTTCGCGGCGGGCGGTCGGGGCCGGGGGGCGACGCGCTCGACATCCAGCTTTACGGGGCCAGCGCCGACGGGCTGAAGGAGGCCGCCGAGGCGCTGAAAACCGCGCTCGGGCGCTACCCGGAGGTGTCGGCGCTGGAAGACAACCTTGCCTATGACAAATCCGAACTGATCCTCGACCTGACCCCGCAGGGGGCCGCGATGGGGTTCACCACCGACGAATTGGGGCGCCTGTTGCGCGAGCGGGTGAACGGGATCGAGGCCGCGACCTATCCTGACGGGCCGCGCTCGGCCGAGGTGCGGGTCGAACTGCCCGAGGACGAGCTGACCGCCGATTTCCTGCAGACCATGCAACTGCGCGCGCCGTCGGGGCAATATGTGCCGGTGGCCGATGTCGTCAGCGTGACCCAGCGCACCGGTTTCGCAACGGTGCGGCGCGAGAACGGGCTGCGCCTGATCAGCGTGACCGGCGACATCTCCGAGGACGACCCGGCCCGCGCCGCCGAGATCACAGAGGCGCTGGAGACCGAGATCCTGCCCGAGATCGCCGCCACGCATCAGGTCGAATACCGCCTGTCGGGCCTGTCGGAACAGGAGGACGAGTTCATGGCCGATGCCCGGCTCGGGCTGATCGGCACGCTTCTGGGGATCTACCTCGTGCTGGCGCTGGTCTTTGCCAGCTGGACGCGGCCCATGGTGGTGATGGCGATCATCCCCTTCGGCCTTGTCGGCACGATCTGGGGACATGCGCAATGGGATGTGCCGCTGTCGATGTTCACGGTCGTGGGGCTGCTCGGGATGACGGGGATCATCATCAACGATTCCATCGTTCTGGTCACCTCGATCGACGAGCATGCCGAAAAGCGCGGGCTGATTCCGGCGATCATCGACGGGGCCTGCGACCGGCTGCGCGCGGTGCTGCTGACCACGCTGACGACGGTGCTGGGGCTGACGCCGCTGCTGTTCGAGCAATCCACGCAGGCGCAGTTCCTCAAGCCCACCGTGATCACGCTGGTCTACGGTCTGGGCTTCGGGATGGTTCTGGTGCTGGTGGTCGTGCCGGCGCTGCTGGCCATCGGGCGGGACCTGTCGCAGCCGATCACCGCCCTGCGCCGCGGGCTGCACGTGCGCGGGTTGCGTACGCCGCTTGGCACCGGGGCCGCGATGGTGCTGGCATGGTTCGCGGCGACGATGGGCTGGGTGCTGGTCACCGGGGACCTGCCCGCGCCGTTCGCCGCCCTTGGGTCGGGACAGCCCCTCGCGGTGGCCCTCGGGCTGTTCATCGCGGGGGCGGGTCTGGCGCTGGTGCTGGTCTGGCTCGGCGCGCTGGTGGCGCACCGGAGGCCCGCCTGATCGCGCCCTGATCGCCCTTGCACCGATCCCGATCCGGCGCTACGCCATGCGTCATGCGGATCATCCGGGATCACACCTATGTCGATGACGCCGATCGCGGGGCCTCGGTCGCGATCGGAAATTTCGATGGCGTGCATCTGGGCCACCTGTCGGTGATCGAGCAGGCGCGGCAGGCCGGCGCTGCCATCGGCGCGCCCCTGGGCATCCTGACATTCGAGCCGCATCCGCGCGAGTATTTCGCCCCCGAGGCCGCGCCCTTTCGGATGATGAACCGCGAGGCGCGCGCGCACCGGCTGGAAAAGCTGGGGGTCGAGACGCTTTACGAGATCAACTTCAACGCCGCCCTCGCCGGGCTCAGCCCGCGGGAGTTCGTCGGATCGGTGATCCGCGACGGCCTGGGCCTTGCGCATGTCGTGGTCGGCGCGGATTTCTGCTTTGGCAAGGGGCGCGCGGGCGATGCCGAGATGCTGCAGGCCTTCGGCGCCGAGATGGGCTTCGGCGTCAGCATCGCGCAGATCGTCGAGGGCGAGACCGGGCAGGTGTCCTCGACCGCGATCCGGCGTGCGCTGAGCGATGGCGACCCGCGCGGGGCCGCCGCGATGCTGGGCCACTGGCACCGCATCGACGGGCCGGTGATGGGGGGCGAGCAACGCGGGCGCACGCTTGGCTACCCGACCGCCAATATGTCGATCGAGGGGCTGCACCCGCCGAAATTCGGTGTCTACGCGGTGCTGGTCGATGTGCTCGACGGGGCGCACAAGGGGCAGTACCACGGGGCGGCCTCGATCGGGGTGCGGCCGATGTTCCAGGGCGAGATGCCCAATATCGAGACGTTCCTGTTCGATTTCTCCGGCGATCTCTATGACGCGCATCTGTCGGTCGCGCTGGTGGAATATCTGCGCCCCGAGGAAAGCTTCGACAGCCTCGAGGCGTTCATCGCGCAGATGGATGCAGATTGCGCCCGCGCCCGCGCCATTCTGGAGACGCCATGAAGGACGCGCCCGACCCCATCGACCGCAGCGGCCTGCGCCCGCGCTTCTGGGAGGTCACGCCGCTGAACCGGATGACGGTGCGCGAATGGGAGGCGCTGTGCGACGGCTGCGGCAAGTGCTGTCTCAACAAGCTCGAAGACGAAGAGACCGGCGAGGTCGCGCTCACCCGCGTCGCCTGCCGATTGTTCGACGACACCACCTGCCGCTGCGGGCAGTATCCCATCCGCCACCAGTTCGTGCCCGAATGCATCAGCCTGAAGCCGCACACGATCGAGCGTCACGCCTACTGGCTGCCATCGACCTGCGCCTACAAGCTGCTGTACGAGGGCAAGCCGCTTTATGACTGGCATCCGCTGATCTCGGGCACGCCCGACAGCGTGCACGCCGCCGGCGTGTCGATGCAGCACCGCACGATCCCCGAGTTCGAGATCGCCGAAGAGGACTGGGAAGAGCACATCATAGAGGAACCCACCTGATGCAGTTCGCCTCCGACAATTCCGGCCCCGCCCTGCCCGCCGTGATGCAGGCGATGGCCGAGGCCAACGAGGGGCACGCGCCGTCTTACGGGGCCGATGCGCTGATGGACGAGGTGCGCGACCGGCTGCGCGATCTGTTCGAGGCGCCGCAGGCCAGCGTCTATCTGGTGGCGACGGGCACGGCGGCCAACGCGCTGGCGCTGGCGACACTGTCGCAGCCGTGGCAGACGGTGTTCTGCACACCGCTGGCGCATATCCATACCGATGAATGCAACGCGCCGGAGTTCTTCACCGGCGGTGCCAAGCTGAGCCTCGTGGGCGCGGCCGACAAGATGACGCCGGATCAGTTGCGGGATGCGCTGGACGCGTGGCCCGTGGGCGATGTGCACAATCCCCAACACGGGCCGCTGGCGTTGACGCAGGCGACGGAGCGTGGTCGGGTTCATAGCTGCGCCGAGATCGCGGCGCTGTGCGAGGTGGCCCGCGCCCACCGGGTGCCAAGCTACATGGACGGCGCGCGCTTTGCCAATGCGGTGGCAAGCCTCGGCTGCACCCCCGCCGAAATGACGTGGAAGGCGGGCATCGACGCGGTCAGCATGGGCGGCACCAAGAATGGCTGTCTCGCGGTCGAGGCGGTGATCTTCTTCACCCCGGAAAACGCGTGGGAATTCGAACTGCGCCGCAAGCGTGCCGCGCATCTGGTGTCCAAGCATCGCTACCTTTCGGCGCAGATGCTGGGCTATCTGCGGGACGATCTGTGGCTGACCTCGGCGCAGACCGCCAATGCGCAGGCGGCCAAGCTGGCCGACGGGCTGCGCAGCCTGCCGGGGGCCGAGATGGTGTATGAGCCAGAGGTCAACATGATCTTCGCCCGGCTGCCACGCGCCACGCATCAGCGCCTGCGCGCCGCCGGGGCGCGCTATGCGATGTATGAGGGCCCGCTCGAGCATGGGCCGGGCGACGAGGGGCTGATGATGCGGCTGGTCTGCGACTGGTCGATCACCGACGCCGAGATCGCCGCGTTTCTGGAGGCAGCAAAGGGATGAGGCTCTCAGCCAGCGTCGTATTCGGCGTCGCTGACCTGTTCGAGCCAGTCCGCCGTGCGGCCGTCCTGCCCCTCCTGTATCGCCAGATGACACATCATCTGATCGGGCGTGGCCCCGTGCCAGTGTTCCTCGCCCGGCGGAATCCAGACCGTGTCGCCGGCGCGGATCACCTGCACCGGGCCACCCCGCGTGCCGACGCGGCCGACACCGGACAGCACATGCAGGGTCTGGCCCAGCGGATGGGTGTGCCACGCGGTGCGCGCGCCCGGCTCGAACGTCACGCGCAGGGCGCGCACGCGGGCCGGCTCCGGTGCCTCGATCACCGGCTCCTGCCAGACGGTGCCGGTGAAATAGGCCGGCTCGGCGCGTTTGTGCGCGCGGCTGTCGCCTCTGATGATGTCCATGGCCTTGGTCCTTTCCACTGTCGCGGAGCACGGCCCGCGCCGTTTTCCGGCGCACGGCCCTTGACGCCCCTTCGGTTTATGCCTATCCGCCTTACATCGAATTCAGGGGGCTGCCTAGGGCGGCACCCTTATGTGTTTAGACAGGGCAATCACGCGCCCTCAAACGGAAACGAGGATGATCCCATGTCGCGCCGCTGCGAATTGACCGGAACAGGCCCGATGTCGGGCTGGAACTCCAGCCACGCCAACAACAAGACCAAGCGTCGGTATCTGCCGAACCTTCACGACGTGACGCTGCAATCCGAGGTCCTCGGGCGCGGCGTCAAGCTGCGGATCACGACCCATGCGCTGCGCAGCGTCGATCACCGGGGCGGGCTGGACGTGTTCCTGGCCAAGGCCAAGGACGAGAAGCTGTCCCCGGCCGCCCTGAAGATCAAGAAAGAGATCGCGCGCGCACAGGCTGCGAACGCACAGGCCGCAGAGACGCAGGCCGCAAGCGCCTGATAGCTCGGCCCTGTCGATCCTTTACGGCCCTGCCTTCGCGTGGCGGGGCCGATTGCGTTTGCGCGTCGCACATGGCGGCGCATACTGTGCAGGACTTTCCTCAGATCGACAGGAGCGACGCGATGTCCCTCAAATCCAGCCTGCTTGCGGCACTCGCAAGCCTTGCCCTTGTGACCTCGGCCACCGCGCAGGAGATCGAGATCCACGATCCCTATGCCCGCAGCGCCAGCCCGATGGCCAAAAGCGGCGCCGCCTTCATGGTGATCCGCAACGTGGGCGATGCCGGTGATCGCCTGATCGGCGTCGAATCGGTCGCAGCCCAGAAGGTGGAACTGCACACCCACCGCGAGGAGGACGGCGTCATGCGGATGATCCATGTCGAGGAGGGCTTTGCCCTGCCCGAAGGCGGCGAGATCCGGATGGAACGTGGCGGCCATCACGTGATGCTGATGGGGCTGACCGCACCGTTCGAGCAGGGGGGGACCATCCCGCTGACCCTGATATTCGAGACCTCGGGCGAGGTGACGCTGGACGTGCCCATCGATCTGGAGCGTGCGCCCGAGGACGGGCACGGGCACGATCACTAAAGCATGGTGCTCAAAAGTGGGGACCGATTTCGAGATTCTCGAACATACGAAATCAGATCCTTAGCACAGGTCGCGTGAATTCGAATGAACGCAACCTGTGCTAGGGTTCGGAGTTGGCCTTGAGCGCATGTTCGACGAAGCAGCGCCAGCGCATGTCCGCGGGCAGGTGATCTTACGGTTTTTCAGAGCACTTTATCTCACCCACTCCGAAAAAGCCCAAATCGATGCGCGAGCGTCAGTAAATCGCCTGTCCGGGGGGCGGACATGCGATGGCGCTGCGGCGCGTCGCGCCGCGTATCGCGCCGGAGCCGTCGCCTCAACATCCGCTCAGTACCTCATCCACCCACACGGGAACCGCCTCCGAGGCGCGGCCCTGTCGCGTATCGTCGAAGTCGCGCGAGACCGCGCTCTGCTCCAGATTGATCTCGACGCAATGCGCGCCGGCTTCGGCGGCACCTTGGGCAAAGCCCGCCGCCGGGTAGACCTGCCCCGAGGTGCCGATGGCGGCGAAAAGGTCCGCGCCCTCCAGATGGCTCAGGATCTCGTCCATGCGGTAGGGGATTTCGCCGAACCAGACCACATCCGGGCGGCAGGCCTTTGCTGCACAGGACGGGCAGGTATCGGCGGGCGACATCTCGTGCGCCGACGGCCAGCGTGTGTCGCAGGCGGCGCAAAGCGCGCGCGCCAGTTCGCCATGCATGTGGATGACGTCGCGCGCGCCCGCGGCCTCGTGCAGCGCGTCGACGTTCTGCGTGACGATCACCACCTCGCCGGGATGCCCGGCCTGCAGCCGCGCCAGCGCCTCATGCGCCGCATTGGGCCGGGCCTGCGAGGCCTGCGCGCGGCGGGCGTTGTAGAACCGGTGCACGAGGCCGGGATCGCGCGCGAAGCCTTCGGGCGTCGCCACATCCTCGATCCGGTGCTGCGCCCAGAGGCCACCCTCGTCGCGGAAGGTGCCCAGCCCGCTTTCCGCCGAAATCCCGGCACCGGTCAATATGACGATCTTTTGCATCGCGCCCTCCTGATCCGTCGCCTGCCCGCGAAAGGCGATATCATGACCCCGGATGCCGTTTGTCTGCCCTGGCAATGTCCGCCGGTCGTCCGAGGGGGTGGCTCGCGCCGGCCCCGGACCTTTCGACCGACAGCGCCGTCATTGACGCGCGTCGTTCATCTGCTCGGCGATCTGACTGGCCCAGTCGCCGATGATCGGCAGGAACTCGATCTGGCTGAGCGCCCAGACCAGCAGCGACAACAGCACCGTCGCGCCCAGAAGCGTGCCAAGCCCGACCGCCAGCCCGCGCGCGAAGTTCAACGCCAGAAACCGCGGCATATTGTTGTGGATCCGCACGAAGCGGTGACTGTTGAGCAGTTTCACCTCCTCGCGCAGCGCGCGCACCTCGCGGGCCAGGTCGTCGGTCTGCGGGTCGTCCTCCCGGGACATCAGAAACACCCCGCCACGTCATACATGACCGGCTCGAACGTGCGGCACAGCGCGTTGATCTCGCGATTGCGCACGCGCATCTCGTCGCTGCGCAGCATCGCCTGGAAATCCTCACGGGCGCGCCATTGCGAATAGATCGCGATGCGGGTCTGGGCATCGTTGACATGCAGCGCCGCGGCGATGAAGCCGGATCTGTGCGCAATGACGTCGCGATACGCCCCCGTCAGAAGCTCGATCAGGTCCTGACAGGTGCCCGGCGTCACCTCGAATGTGGTGATCACGGTCTGATGGCCGGACGCTTCGGTAATCTGCGGCATGGCGCACTCCTGTTTTGCGGCATGTCCTAGCATGCCCGCATCACAGGGTAAATTCCACGCGCGCGTTAACCAAGCCTTTACCTTTCCTTAAGCAAGCTTGCCCGAGGGGTAACCATGGTGCGATGCCTGACGCTTGCGGTCGTTCTTCTGCTCGGGATCGCGACTGATGCGGTGGCCGGCGCATGGCTGCGCGAGACGGGCACGGGGTTCCTGTCGCTTGCGGGCGAGGTGACCGAACCCGACGCGTTCGGCATCTACCGTCAGGATTACAGCCTTTACGCCGAATACGGGCTGGCCGAGCGGCTGACCCTCGGGGTGGATGCCGGGCATGACATGCTGCGCATGTCGAAAGCCGTCGTCTTCGCGCGCCTTCCCCTGGGACGCGCGGACCGCACGGTGAAACTGGCCGTGGAGCTGGGCGCGGGTCAGGTCGGCGACGACACCGCCCTGCGCCCCGGCCTGTCGATCGGGCGCGGCATCAAGCTGTGGGACCGGGATGGCTGGCTCAATGCCGACGGCCGCGCGGTACTGGCCGGCGGCGGGGCGATGACGCTGGAAAGCGATCTGACCTTCGGGCTGTCGGTCACCGAGCACAGCAGGGTCATCCTGCAGCTTCAGGCGGGTCAGCCCGATATCGGCGACGGCTATGCCACATTCGCGCCGTCCCTCGTCTACGAGACGAAACCCGGCGCGCATCTGGAGATCGGCCTGACGCAACCGCTGACGGGCAGCGATCTGCGCAGCCTCTCCCTTGGTCTCTGGCGCACGTTCTGAGCGCGCCAGAGACCCTGACTGGTCGCGGAGGGCGGGCTCAGACGGCCTCGTCGATCCGCACGCGCAGGATCACCTTGCCCGAGACCGGCTCGGGCCAGCGCAGGTGGATGCGGTCCTTTTCGGGGCCCTGATTGGCCTCGTAATAGGGCGCATGATAGGCGATGCTGCCGCCGCCGTCACGCAACGGCCCCTCGGGCAGCACCGAGACCACCGTCTGCGCCCACGCCCCGAAGGGCAGCCGCGGCGCCGGCTGGACCACCCATGTCGCGCTGGCGCTGGCCTCGACATGCGTCATCACCAGCGGGCTTTCCGCCTGCACGCTCACGTTGTGAAAGCTGTTCTCGGCGAAGGTGATGTTGCGCACCCGGTCGTAATCGAGATCGGCAAAGCTGGTATCGACGGTCTCGACCCGGTCGATCGTGCCGATGCCGCGGAAGGTGTTGCCGGTGACGATCATCCCGTCGAGGAAATGCCCCGGCCCGTAGGGCTTGACGGTGATATAGGTGAACCACGGCGCCATGTCGCTGGCCAGAAACACGTTGCCGGTGATGCTGAGCGCGCTGAACGAGAACTCGCTGGCGAAGTCGGGGACGGCGTCGTGTTCGTTGCCCCATTCGATGAAGCAGTTGTCGATATAGTTGCCGGTGAGCGTGCCGCGATTGTTGGTGCGGGTCAGCACGAAACCGGCGGTGCGGATACCGTTCGGGGCGGCGTCGCCCTGAAACACGTGATTGCTTGAAATCAGCGAACTGGACCCGGCCATGACCGCGAAATGCCGGAAGAACGGCGCACGGTTGTTGCGCACCTTGAGATCGTTGGCATTGGCATTGAAGCCGATGGTCGTGCGGTCGCCGACCAGCAGCGGGGCCTCGTTGGAAATGAACTGGCAGCGGTCGATCATCATCCCCTGATCGCCCTCGCCATGGCTGGTGACGCCGCGATCCTTCGGGCGGGTGACGAAGCAGTCGCGGAAATGGATGGCCGTGCCCCGCGGTGGCAGCAGAACGCCGCTGCAATTGCCGCCGCACTGGAAATCCACCTCGGAGAAGACCATGCGCGACAGGTTCTGAAAGCCGCTGAAATCGAGCATGTACTTGAACCGCCGGAAGGTGAAGACCTGCGTGCCGGCGGCATCATAAAGCTGCTGGCTGAGGGTAATCCGCCCGGTGGCGACATTGCGGTCGGTGACATAGACCTCGCGCCCCACGCCAGTGCCCTCGACCAGCGCGCCGACGGGCACATTCGCCACGTTGACCACGCCGCTCAGCTCCTTGGAGTTGCTTTCGGGATTATAGGTGGCCTGCGAGGTGACGACCTCGGTGTCGAAATCCGGCGTCGGAAAGACCGAGAACTGCCCGTTCTGGATGACGTGCCGCTGGTTGTACGTGGTGCGGTTGCCGACCGCCGCCTGCATGTCCACCGGGGCGCGCAGCGCGATCTTGCGACCGCCCAGATCGAGCGTGACATGCCCGGCATTGTTCAGCAGCGCCTGATAGGCCTTGATGAAGGCCGTCTCGCTGTCGCCGAAGGCGTCGATATAGGCGGGCAGGTCGAAATTCGCGGTCAGCGCGAGGATCGCGTCATCGGGCATCACCAGCGTGCCCTCGAACCGGATGCGGCTCTGGATCGTGGTGCTTGTCCCGAGGTAATAGGTGCCCGCCGGCACGATCATCTCGCGGCCCATTGCGGCGGTGTCGGCGGCCTCGAACGCGGCGTGATCGTCGGTCACCCCGTCGCCGATGGCCCCGAAGTCGCGCACATCCACGGTGGCGACCACATCGCGCAGGAAGAACCGGCTGACATCCTCGATCTCGATATCGTCGATGCGCACCACGCCGCCCGAGGGGCCGGTGAGGTCGATGCCGAAATGCCCGAAGACGGCGTCGGGCCCCCAGACCATGTCGACCCCCTGACGCTGGCCGGTGCCGATGATGGCGCTGACCTCGACCACCTCGCCATAGGTGGTCAGCGTGACCTGCGACCCGCTGAGCGTCACACCGGGCAGCGCATCTCCGCTTGCGACCCCGGCGAAGGCGGCGATGCGCACATCCGGCAGGTTGCCCGCGAGCGCCTTGATCCGCGCCCGCACCCGAAGATAACAGCCGGGCAGGATCGGGGTCTCGTCCATGTAGCGGAGGCGCTGCACGGCATCGACCTTCTGGATCTCCAGCGCGCCGCCAAAATCCTGATCGGCCGGCACGAAGGCGGCGTTGGCCGCCATGTCATAGGTGTCGGAGCCGGGCCTGCCATCGCCGCTCGACCAGCTGTCGAGACCGGCCGCAAAAGGCCGGGGCATGAAAATGATGCCTTGGGTGATTGCCTTGTTCATGTCTATCCCTTTCTTCGTCCCGCGCCGCGCGTGATCGGAGAAAGGGGATAGTCAGAACCTGTTAACCGTGTGTCAGACCACCGTGACGGTGGCCGCGCTGCGGGTTGGGCCCCAACTCAGGCCCGGGGTCAGGCATTGAACCCCGGCGCCTCGCGGACGCGGACGCCGTTGATCCGCCACGCGCCGTCAAGCTCGACCATCTCGTAATCGACGATCCAGGACTTGCCGCCCGGCCCGCGCATCCGCACGCTCTGGAACGGCGTGCCGTCGATCACCTCGAGATCCAGGAACGTCACGTCCGAGGGCTGCCAGACCATCGGATATCCCTGGCGCACCATGTCGCCGAAGGTTTTGGGCGTGCCGAACTTGCGCTGGATGAAGGGGCTGGCAAAGTCGAAGGCGCGGGGCGCATCCTCGGCCAGAAAGGCCTCGATCTGGGCGGTGATCACCGACCGCATCGCCGCCTCGTCGGCGCGCGCGGCCCCGGTCAGGCCAAGCGAGAGGATCAGGGATAGTATGACATGTCGCATGAAAGTACCTCCATGCGAAACATAATTAGGCTGACGCCGGGTCGTTGCAAGCCTTGCCCGCGCGATCGGCGGCGCGGCCTCATCCCGCGACGACGCGCCCCTGATCGAGCTTCAGGATTCGGTCCATGCGCGCCGCGAGGCCGAGATTGTGCGTGGCGATAAGCGCCGAAAGACCCGTGCCCCGCACCAGCCCGGTCAGCGTCTCGAAGACCTGATCGGCGGTGTCGGGATCGAGGTTGCCCGTCGGCTCGTCGGCCAGAAGAAGGCGCGGGCTGTTGGCCAGCGCCCGGCAGAACGCGACGCGCTGCTGCTCGCCGCCAGACAGCGCCGAGGGGCGGTGCCCCGCGCGCGGCCCCACGCCCACCTGCTCCAGCAGATTCATCGCGCGGTCCTCGGCCACACGCCGCGCCACGCCGTTGGCACGCTGCGGCAGAACGATATTCTCCAGCGCCGTGAACTCCGGCAGCAGGTGATGGAACTGGTAGACAAAACCCACCTGCTCGCGCCGCGCGCGGGTGCGGCGACGGTCACCAAGCCCGGTCATGTCCGCGCCGCCGATCTCGACGCGGCCCGCATCGGCCACATCGAGCAGCCCGGCGATATGCAGCAGCGTCGATTTGCCAGCGCCCGAGGGCGCCACGAGGGCCACCATCTCGCCCGGCATCAGCGTCAGATCGGCCCCGGCCAGCACGCGCACCTCGCCGGTGCGGCCCTTGTTGTAGGTCTTGTCGACGCCCGCGAGGCGCAGCACAGCATCACTCATAGCGCAACGCCTCCACCGGGTTCATCCGTGCGGCGCGCCGCGCGGGAAAGATGGTGACGACAAAGGACAGCCCCAGCGACAGCGCGACCGCCGTCAGCACATCCTCCAGCTGCAATTGCGCCGGTAACTGGTAGATGCCGCGGATCGACGGGTCCCAGACCTGCCCGCCCATCATCACGTTCACCGCCGAAAAGATCGGGTCGATATAGATCGCGAAGAGACAGCCTAGCACGACCCCGGCCGCCGTGCCGATCAGCCCGGTGAACGCGCCGCAGATGAAGAAGACGCGCAGCACCGAGCCCTCGCTCAGCCCCATGGTGCGCAGGATGCCGATATCGCGGCCCTTGTTCTTGACCAGCATGATGAGGCCGCTGGTGATGTTCATCGCCGCGATCAGCACGAGGATCGACAGGATCACGAACATCACGTTGTCCTCGACCTCGAGCGCGCGCAGGAAGGATCCGCTGGCATCCTGCCACGTCCAGACCTGCGCGCGGTCCCCGGCGGCGCGCAACAGCGGCATCACCATGTCATCCACGTTTTCGGGGGCCTCGACGGTGACCTCGAGCTCGTCGGCGCGCCCGTCGCGGTTGAAGAAGGTCTGCGCCTCGGCAAAGGGAAGGTAGACGCGCACCCGGTCGATGTCGTAACGCCCGACGCTGAAGATGTGGACCACCTCGTAGGCGTTGATCCGCGGGCTGGTGCCGAGCGGCGTCTTGACGCCGTTGGGCGAGATCAGCCTGATCCGGTCGCCCAGCGTCACGCCAAGCTCCTGCGCCACGCCCGAGCCGATGGCGATGCCCTCCTCGAACCGGTCGAGATCGCCGCGCCCGGTCTCGGGATCAGCGACGCGCGGGATGGCTTTCAGATCATCGGGCTTGATGCCGAAGACCTGCACCCCGGCGTTGCGGCCTTGGGCATTGGCCATCACCTGCCCTTTGACGAGCGGGGCAACGCGGGTGACCCCCGGCACGGCGCGCACGCGCTCGGCCATCGCCTCGTATTCGGCAATGGTGCGGTCGACACGGCCGGTTGTCGCGTCCATGGCCCCGGCAGAGTAGATCGTGGCATGGGCATTCGCGCCAAGGATCGTGTCGACGAATTCGGCGCGGAACCCGGAGCGCACGGAAAGCGTGGCGATCAGCGCGAAGACGGCAAGGGTGATGCCGATCAGGCTGATCCAGGTCATCACGCTGACACCGCCCTCGGCGCGCTTGGCGCGCAGATAACGCCAGGCGATCAGCCATTCGAAGGCGGCAAAGGGGGCGGGAGATCTGGCCATTGCGGCTCCTTGGTGGATTTGGGCGAAGAGTGCGGCGTTCGGTGGGGGGCGTCAAGGTGACGGGGCGGGGTCTCGCGTGAGGCCGATCTCGATGCTATGTCCCCGGCGCGATACGCGGCCGCAGGCCGCAGCGCCATCGCATGTCCGCCCCCCGGACAGGCGATTTTTCAAAGCTGGCGCATTGATTGGGGCTTTCTCGGTTTTTCGGGAATAAAGTGCGCTGAATGACTGGCGTATCGCCTGCCCGCGGACATGCGATAGCTCTGCTTGCTCGAACCGCAGAGAAGGGCCACTTGCACGCGCCCCCTCAAAACGCCGGCCGCAGAACATGCTTCGCATAGATCTGCGTGAGGCGCTCCACCACCGCCTCGGGCGGCAATTCCTCGCTCTCGCCGGTGCGGCGGCTGGTAAGCTCCACCACGCCGTTCTTCAGCCCGCGCGGGCCCACCGTGATCCGCCAGGGCAGGCCGATCAGGTCCATCGTTGCGAACTTCCCGCCCGCACGCTCATCGCGGTCATCGTACAAGGGCTCCAGCCCCAACACGGTCAGCGCATCGTAAAGCCGTTCGCACGCCGCATCGGCCTCGGCATCGCCCTGCTTGAGGTTGACGATCCCGACATGGAAGGGCGTCACGCCCTCGGGCCAGATGATGCCCTTGTCGTCGTGGCTGGCCTCGATGATCGCGCCCACCAGACGGCTGACGCCGATGCCGTGGCTGCCCATGTGAACGGGGACGGGCTTGCCGTCGGGGCCCTGCACCGTGGCGCCCATCGGCTCGGAATACTTGGTGCCGAAATAGAAGATCTGGCCCACCTCGATGCCGCGCCTTGAGCGGCGCCTGTCCTCGGGGATGGCGTTGAACTTTGCCTCGTCATGGGTCTCGTCTGTGCGGGCATAGGGTGTGGTCCATTCGTCCACGATGGCCGCGCAATCGGCATGGCTGTCGTAATCCACGACGCGGTCGCCCAGCTTCAGATCGGTGATCGCGCTGTCATAGAAGACCTCTGATTCGCCGGTATCGGCGAGCACCAGAAACTCGTGCGTGTCGTCACCGCCGATCGGCCCGCTATCGGCGCGCATGGGGATGGCCTGAAGCCCCATCCGCTCGTAGGTGCGCAGGTAGCTGACCATGTGGCGGTTATAGGCGTGCAGCGCATCTTCCTTGGTCAGATCGAAATTGTAGCCGTCCTTCATGAAGAACTCGCGGCCCCGCATCACCCCGAAGCGTGGCCGCACCTCGTCGCGGAACTTCCACTGGATATGATAAAGCGTCAGCGGCAGATCCTTGTAACTGCCGACATGGCTGCGGAAAATATCGGTGATCAGCTCCTCGTTCGTGGGGCCGTAGAGCAGGTCGCGCCCGTGCCGGTCGCTGATGCGCAGCATTTCGGCACCGTAATCGTCGTAGCGCCCGCTCTCGCGCCAGAGATCGGCCGATTGCAGCGTCGGCATCAGCATCGGCACATGCCCCGCGCGCACCTGTTCCTCGTGCACGATGTTTTCCAGCTTGCGCAGCACCTTGAAGCCCAGCGGCAGCCACGAATAGATCCCCGCGCTGGCCTGCTTGATCATCCCGGCGCGCAGCATCAGACGGTGGCTTGCGATCTGCGCCTCGGCGGGGGTTTCCTTGAGGACGGGCAGAAAATAACGGCTGAGACGCATGTGAAACCTCTGGAAATGGGGTATTGTCCCTCGTCTATGGCGTTGCACCGCGCCAGACAAGGGAGGATCATCGGCTTTCCGGGTGCACGCTCTTGATTCCCGCGGGCACAGGGGTGAGATGGTCTGCAAAGCTCAGGAGCGCGCGAATGGCATTACCGGTCAAGCAACAGGCGACCTATTGGGGCATCGCTACGGCGGTCTTCCTTGTGCTGATGTGGTTTCTCGGCGACGTGATCCTGCCCTTCATCCTTGGCGCGGCGGTCGCCTATTTCCTCGATCCGGTCGCCGACCGACTGCAGCGGCTGGGGCTGAGCCGCATGGCCGCGGTCGTGGTCATCACGCTCGCTCTCATTCTGCTCCTCGCGCTTGTGGTGCTTCTGGTGGTGCCGACGCTGGTCGCCCAGACGATCGCGCTCTTCGAGATCGTGCCACAGCTGACCGGCGATTTTCGTGCCTTTCTGTTCTTGCATTTCCCATCGCTTTTCGACCCCGATTCGACCGCGCATGAGACCCTCACCCAGTTGGGCAACACCATTCGCGAGCGGGGCGTGGCGATGATCGAGACGCTGGTCACCTCGGCGGCTTCGCTGTTGAACATCGTGGTGATCCTCGTGGTGGCGCCCGTGGTGGCGATCTATCTGCTTTATGACTGGGACCACATGATGACCGAGATCGACCACATGCTGCCGCGCGATCACGCGCCGGTCGTGCGCCGTCTTGCGCGCGATATCGACGCGACGCTGGCCAGCTTCATTCGCGGCATGGGCACCGTCTGCCTGATCCTCGGCACCTATTACGCGGTGACGCTGATGCTGGTCGGGCTGCAATTCGGGCTCGTGGTCGGCGCGGTCGCGGGGGTCCTGACGTTCATTCCGTATGTCGGCGCGATCATCGGCGGCGCGTTGGCGATCGGGCTCGCGCTGTTCCAGTTCTGGGGCGAGTGGTTCAGCATCCTTCTGGTGGTCGCCATCTTCGTCTCGGGGCAGGTGATCGAGGGTAATATCCTGACACCGAAACTGGTGGGATCCTCGGTCGGTCTGCACCCGGTCTGGCTGATCTTTGCGCTGTCGGCCTTCGGCACGCTGTTCGGCTTTGTCGGCATGCTGGTTGCGGTGCCGGTGGCCGCGGCGCTTGGCGTGGTCGCGCGGTTCACGATCGCGCAATACAAGGCCAGCCTTCTCTATCGCGGGCTCGACCGCCAGGACGAGGGCTGATGGCCGAGCAGCTCAGCTTCGATCTGCCGGTGCGCGCCGCCCTCGGGCGCGAGGATTTCTTCGTCTCGCCGACCAATGCCGAGGCGGTGGCGATGATCGAGGACTGGCAGGGCTGGCCGTCGCACAAGATGGTCCTGACCGGGCCGGCGGGCGCGGGCAAGACGCATCTGGCGCATGTCTGGGCGGGGCTGTCGGGGGCCGAAATCATCACCACACACGATCTGGCCGGCTGCGACATCACGCGACTGGCCGAAGGCTGCGTGGTGGTCGAGGATGCCGACGCTGTCGCCTGCGACAGCACTGCCGAGACCGCGCTTTTCCACCTGCACAATCTGACGCTGGCCGAGGGCGGCGCGCTGCTGGTCACGGCCCGCACGCCGCCGCATCTGTGGGGCCTGACGCTACCCGATCTGGCCAGCCGATTGCAGGGCACGCTGCACAGCACACTCGGCGCGCCCGATGACGCGCTGTTATCGGCAGTGCTGACGAAGCTGTTTGCCGATCGCCAGCTCATGCCCAGCCCCGACACCATCCCCTATCTCGTGCGGCGCATGGAGCGGTCGTTCCGGGCCGCCGAAGAGGTGGTGGCCGATCTCGATGCCACAGCACTTGCCCGGCACCGGCCGATCACCCGCGCGCTGGCCGCACGCGTGCTGGACAATCACGGCGAATGACGTCACGCTGTTTTACCGGATCGTTACATGCCAACGCCACAAGGCCGCCATGACAAACGCAGATTTCCTCAAATCGCCATTGCCCGAACCGGCCGAACGCCCCGATCTCGACAGGTCCGGCCCGGGACGGTTCTTCAATCGCGAACTGAGCTGGCTCGGCTTCAACTGGCGTGTACTGGAAGAGGCGCAGAACCCCCGCGTGCCGCTTCTGGAACGGCTGCGATTCCTGTCGATCTCGGCCACGAACCTCGATGAATTCTACAATGTGCGGGTCGCGGGTCTGCGCGAACTGGCCAAGGCGGGCAACACCACGCCCGCCGCCGACGGGCTCAGCCCGCTGGAACAGCTCGTCCTGATCAACGAGAACGCCCGCCGCCTGCTCGACCAGCAGCACG
>Ga0307972_1000187_pt1 | contig 34103 bp, 29 predicted proteins | sample OrgLakmetagen780_FD_201848 | JGI IMG/M metagenome (GOLD analysis project Ga0307972, IMG submission 201848) | Saline water microbial communities from Organic Lake, Antarctica - #780 | ecosystem: Environmental > Aquatic > Non-marine Saline and Alkaline > Saline | place: Antarctica: Organic Lake...
GGCCGAAAGGCCGGGCCGAAGATGAGGCCGCGCGGTGCCGCACAAGCGGCCCCAAAGCGACAAGAGTAATGAAAAGCAGGGCGATCTCGATGTGATAAACGACCGAGTAGCCAATGGCGGGGTCGGTCAGACCCGGGCCAAGCGCACCACTGGTGGCCGCATGCCCCACAACATCGTGGATCGTGCCGCCAATGACGATGGACAGTCCCGCCGCCGTCGCCTGCGCCGCCCCCCATGCCCCAAGTGCAAGGCCACGGCCCGCAAGGCTGGACGTCTTGAGCGCCATGGCGGTCGTCAGGGTCGACACGGAGAACAGACCGCCACCGAACCCGATGAAGCCTGCGCCCAGAAAGAACAAAGGGACTGAATCAAGCGGTCCGGCAAAGATTACGGCGCAAAACGCCCCAAGTCCGAACAGAACGCCACGGGCCGCCATGCGTGACGGGGCCATGCCGCGTGCAAGCCATCGGGCGGCGAAGGCAAAGCCGATCAACGCACCAACGGCCCACATCGCGGTCAGCAATGTTGTCGAGGCCACGCTGAGACCGAGGATTTCACCGCCATAGGGTTCAAGCAGCACATCCTGCATGTTGAACGCCATCGTGCCCAGAAAGACGACGATGAGAAGACGCCTGACAGGCCCGCCCTTGGCGAAATCCGCCCAGGCCGTGCGGAAGGCAGGGCGCGGGGCGTCCCGTTCTTCACGGGTCATCGGGGCCATCTTTTCCTGCTTCCACAGGGCGATGACATTCAAAACGATCGTGGCCACGGCAGTGCCCTGGATCACCTGGATCAGACGCAATTCGCTGAAGTCCCGCAGCAACGCACCGACGATCAGGGCCGAGACCAGCACCCCAAGCAGGAACATCACGTAAAGCAGGGCAACGACGCGGGGGCGCGTTTCGTCATCGGCGCGGTCGGCAGCAAGCGCAAGACCGGCGGTCTGCGTCATGTGCATGCCCAGACCGGTCAGCAGGAACGCCAGACCGGCACCGACCTCTGCCGCAAAGGGCATGTCCATTGCCTGATCACCCGTGAACAGGATCAATCCCATCGGCATGATCGCAAGTCCGCCAAACTGCCACAGCGTGCCGAACCACAGGTAGGGCACGCGCTTCCAGCCGATGGCAGAGCGATAGGTATCAGACTTGAAGCCCAAAAGCGCACGGAAGGGCGCGATCAGGACAGGGATCGCGATGAACAGGGCAACCAGCATCGCCGAGACGGACAACTCCACGATCATCACGCGGTTGAGCGTGCCCAGCAGCATGACACCCGCCATGCCAACGGAAATCTGGAACAGCGACAGCCGCAAAAGCTGGCCCAACGGCAGCCCTTCGCTGGCTGCATCCGCAAAGGGCAGCATGCGGGTGGTCAATCCCTTGATCGTGCGGCGGGGGATCAGCATGGGCGGACCTCCAGAGCGGTCGAGATATAGAACTTGGCGTTGATCCGTTCGACTTCGCGCAGCATGCCAGCGGTCAGACGGGCCGCGACCTGTGCCGGCACCTGCGGCACCATCACGGGCGACCGGTCGGCACGGGGAAAGAGTTTGCCCGCGCGCCACATCAGCATCAAAAGCGCCGTGCGCGGGGCAAGGGTAAAGACGACCGAACCGGTCGTGCGGCGGGCAAGACCATCCAGCACCCCGGCGACCGTGGCCGTGTCGTAATAGATCAGGCTGTCCATCGCGACGACGTGGTCGAAGCCACCCAGGCGATCATCCAGCATGTCACCGGCACAAAAGGTGATCCGGTCCGCCAGATGGGCGGGGCAACGGCGCTGCGCGATGTCGATCAGCGCAGGCGAGATATCGGCAGCCACAACCTCGGCCCCACGTTCGGCCAGATGCACCGACAGCGCGCCAGTGCCGCAACCCGCGTCCAGCACACGTAAGCCGGTCAGATCGGCAGGCAGTTGGTCCAGCAGCACAGCCCGCATCCGGTCGCGTCCGGCCCGCACGGTTGCACGGATCCCCGACACGGGCGCGTCTGATGTCAGACGCTCCCATGTGCGGGTGGCGGTGCGGTCGAAATAGTCTTCAACGCGGTCGCGCGTGTCACGATAGCCGTCGTGGGCCGCCACAGGGCGACCCCCGGTCAGGCTCGGTGCAGGTGCGCTTTGGAAACCGCCGTCAGCCATCAGTCGAATCCCAGAAGCTCGAAGATCTCACGATCGGGCAGACATTCTGGCGCCATCGGCAGCGTGCCGTTCCACAGCGTTTCGGCAAGGCGGATGTATTCCTTGCGGACCTGGACGATTTCCTCGTCGTCGGGCATCTCGAACAGGGTCTTCTTCTTCAGCCGCGACCGGCGGATCGCGTCGAGGTCGGGCATGTGGGCCAACCGGTTGAAACCGACCGTGCGGCAGTAGCGGTCCACCTCGTCGGTATCCTTGCTGCGGTTGGCGACGCAGCCCGCAAGCCTCACCTTGTAATTGGTGGATTTCGCCTGCACCGCCGCGATGATCCGGTTCATCGCATAGATACTGTCGAAATCGTTGGCCGTGACGATCAGCGCCCGGTCGGCATGTTGCAGCGGCGCGGCGAACCCGCCGCACACCACGTCGCCCAGCACATCGAAGATCACCACGTCGGTATCGTCCAGCAGGTGATGCTGCTTGAGAAGCTTGACTGTCTGACCCACGACATAGCCGCCGCAGCCGGTGCCCGCAGGCGGGCCGCCCGCCTCGACGCATTTCACACCGTTGTAGCCTTCGAAGACGAAGTCTTCGGGGCGCAGTTCCTCGGCGTGGAAATCCACGTCCTTCAGGATGTCGATGACGGTCGGGACGAGCGTGCCGGTCAGCGTGAACGTGCTGTCGTGCTTGGGGTCACAGCCAATCTGCAAAACCCGCTTGCCCAGCATCGAAAACGCTGCCGACAGGTTCGACGAGGTCGTCGATTTGCCGATGCCGCCCTTGCCGTAGACGGCAAAGACCTTTGCCCCCTCGATCTGCGCGTCTTCGGGCTGGTGCACCTGCACCGAGCCGTCGCCGTCAAGACCTTTGAGGTCGGGGATGGTTCTGTCCAAAGCCATGTTCAGTCCTTTCAGGGCCTATTCGGCCGCTATTCCTTCGAGCCGGTCTTCCAGCGCGTCTGCCGCCTGTCTCAGGCCGGCAAGAGTTTCGTCGTCAGGGGTCCAGTAGGACCTGTCGCTTGCTTCCAGCAAACGGTTCGCCATGCGGGCGCTGGCAGCAGGGTTCAGCTTGCCAAGTCGCTCGCGCATTTCTTCGTCCAGAACAAATGTCTCCGAGAGTTTCTGATAGACCCAGGGTTCCACTTGTCCCGTTGTCGCGGACCATCCCACCGTGTTGGTGATATGGGCCTCGATCTGGCGCACACCTTCGTGGCCGTGCTGCAAGAGAGGTTCGAAATAGCGGGGGTTCAGGCTGCGCGACCGCGTTTCCAGCGCGACCTGGTCACGCAGGGTCCGCACCGTGCCTTCGCCTCGCGTCTGGTCCCCGATGAACACCTGTGTCTCGGAGCCACGAGCGCGTTTCACTGCGCGGGCGATACCGCCCAGCGTATCAAAGTAATGGTCCACCGTGGTGACACCCAGTTCGACACTTTCAAGGTTCTGATAGGCCAGATCGACCGTCTTCAGCGTCGCCTGCAGCAGGCCTGCGTTCTGCGTCGGATTGCCATCCGTGCCATAGGCAAAGGACTTGCGCGATTCGTAGGCATCCGCCAGTTCGTCCTCGTTCCCGAAGGCGGAACTGTCGACCAGCTGGTTGACGTTCGCACCATAGACGCCTTCTGCGTTCGAAAAGACGCGCAGTGCAGCGGTCTCGATCGGGCAGTCGTTCTCCTTGGCATAGGCCAGCGCATGGGCGCGAATGTAGTTCTGCTCCAGCGGCTCGTCCGCCATGGCACACTTCAGCGCGGCCTCGGCCAGCAACTTGGTCTGCAACGGCAGCAGGTCGCGGAAGATACCGGACAGCGTCATCACCACGTCGATGCGCGGACGGCCCAGCTCGGACAGCGGGATAAGGTCGGCGCCGCACAGACGGCCATAGCTGTCAAAGCGCGGTGTCGCCCCCATCAGTGCCAGGGCCTGCCCGATTGGGCCACCGTCGGACTTGATGTTGTCGGATCCCCAAAGCACCAGTGCCACGGTGCGCGGCAGCGTCTCTTGCGTATCCAGCAACCGCTGCGCCTGTGCAGCACCCGACAGCAGCGCAAAGGTGGTGGGCATGCGGAACGGATCGAATGCGTGAATGTTGCGGCCCGTCGGCAGGATATCGGGCTGGCGGATCAGGTCGCCACCGGGCACGGGGGCGATGAAATGCCCCGACAGCGCATTCATCAGCGCGGGCAATTCGTGATCCACGGACAACAGGGCCTCGACGCGCGCGGCGGTGTCGGCGTCGGTTTCCATTGCGGCGATATAGCGGGCGCGGGCCTCGGGCAGCATCGGCTTGCCGACGATGTGTAGCCCGTCAGGGATCAGCGCTGCTTCGGTCTCAAGCAGCTTCAGCCAAAGCGCGGCAGGATCGCGGCCATCCAGATCGACCAGTGCGGCCTGATCGACGATCAACGCCGCCAGATCGTCACGGCTGACGTCGGTCGGCGCCATTTCACGCCAGCGCGTCAGGCTGTCCTTGAGATCGATCAGACCCTTGTAAAGCCCCGCCTGCGCCAAAGGCGGCGTCAGGTGCGTGACCGTGATCGCGTTCGACCGACGCTTGGCCAGCGTGGCCTCGGACGGGTTGTTCGCGGCATAAAGATAGACATTGGGCAGGTTGCCGATCAGCCGGTCGGGCCAGTCGTTGCCCGATGGACCCGCCTGCTTGCCCGGCATGAACTCCAACGCGCCATGCATGCCGAAATGCAGCAATACGTCGGCTTTGAAATCGGCACGCAGCCAGCGGTAGAAGGTGCTGAAAGCGTGCGTCGGGGTAAACCCGCGCTCGAACAGCAGCCGCATGGGGTCGCCTTCGTAACCGAACGCAGGCTGCACGCCCACGAAGACGCGGCCAAACTGCGCACCGAGGATGAACACGCCGCTGCCATCCGATTGCGACCGACCGGGGGCCGGACCCCACTGCGCTTCGATCTCTTCCAGCCAAGGCGTTTCCGCCACGATCCGGTCGGCGCTGACATGGGCTGCGACATTCGCCTCCTGCCCGTATTGCTGGGCGTTGCCCTTGAGGACGATCTTGCGCAGATCATCGACCGTTGCGGGAACTTCGACGTCATACCCTTCAGACTTCATCTTCGTCAGCGTATTGAACAGGGATTCAAAGACGCTGAGATAAGCCGCCGTGCCGACCGCGCCGGCATTCGGCGGGAAGCCGTAAAGCACCACGGCCACGTTTTTGTCGGCATTTTCGGCGCGGCGCAGATGTGCAAGACGGCGCGTACGCTCGGCCAGCGCATCGATCCGCTCGTGACAGGGCGCCATAGCCTTGACGTGGCTGGCGCTTTCGCAACGATGAGCACAACCCTGACAGCCCCCCAGCGCATGACGGCCCGCAAAGACCGTCGGGTTGGTCGCGCCGTCGATCTCGGGCAGTGCCACCAGCATCGTCGTCTCGACGGGGCCGAGACCCTGCGCCGATCCGGACCATTCCGACAGCGTCTGGAACTCAAGCGGCTGGGCCGCGATGTAAGGCACGTTCAGGCTTGTCAGTGTGTCACGCGCAGCGGCACTGTCGTTATACGCGGGACCGCCGACAAGGCTGAACCCGGTCAGTGACACAAGCGCGTCGACATCCTGCATGTAGCCATCGATCGCCGGGCGTCCGTCCAGACCGCCTGCAAAACCGGGGACAACGCGCATGCCCTTGGCCTCGAACTGGCGGATGACCGCATCATAATGCGCAGTGTCGCCTGCAAGCACATAGGACCGCAGCATCAAGAGACCGATTTTCGGGCCGTGACCGGGATCGGGCAACTTGGCCACATCGGTCACGATGTGGTGGCCGGGCAGATCAGGGTGATAAAGACCGACATCGGGATATTCGACCGGGGGGGCCGCGCTGACCGCCTCCCAATCGGGGCGGTCGGCATAGCGGCCGATCAGAAACCGGATCAGACCTTCGATATTGTCGTCGGACCCGCCCAGCCAGTATTGCATCGACAGGAACCAGGCCCGCAGATCCTGCGCCTTGCCGGGGATCAGCTTCATCATCTTGGGCAGGCGGCGCAGCATCTTCATCTGCTTGGCACCCGACGCCCCCGACGGCTTGCCCGACCCGCGCAGCCGCTGCATCAGCTTCATCGCGCCCGACTTGGGCTTCGCCATGTCGAGATTGCCCATCTTGGTCAGCCGCACCAGCGAACTGTCCGAAACCATGGCGACCAGCGCATCACAGTGCTCGCGGCGCGCGGTCAGCGCGGGCAGAATGGCCTGCACATGCTCTTCGAGGAACAAGACGCTGAGGATCAGGATATCCGCCTCGGCGATCGCATCCTGCGCTGCCGTCAAGGCAGCAGGATCGCCGCCCCACTCTGCCGCGGCATGCACCGTGACTTCGAGCCCGGGGAACTGCGCCGCAAGATCGGGCGATACGCGCGCCACGGGACCCGCTGCGTGGCGGTCCAGCGTCAGGATGGTGACGCGATAGATATGATCAACGTTATCTCGCAAAATGAGCCTTCGCTTCGTAAAGAGTGTCTACGGAAATCTCGGACACGCCCTGACGGGCGGCGAAGTCTTCGGTGTTGCGCCGCGCCTTGCCACGCACGAAAAAGGGCACCTTGCGCAACTCGGCCTCTGCATCGGCAAGCCAGATGACGTTGGCTTCGTCCTTCATCTCGGCCGGTAAACTCCGGGGGGTCTGGGGGGCTGGCCCCCCATCTTCGACACGCGACACGGCAGCCGCACCATGATGGCTTGCGCCCGCATCGTCGTGAAATTCGAAATCCGACCGGAACATGTGCAGCAGGTGCTCTTCCAGACCCATGACCAGCGGATGCACCCAGGTGTCGAATATGACGTTCGCCCCTTCGAACCCCATCTGGGGCGAATAGCGCGCGGGAAAGTCCTGCACGTGAACGGGCGCGGAGATCACGGCGCAGGGAATACCCAGCCGCTTGCCGATGTGCCGTTCCATCTGGGTGCCGAGAATCATCTCGGGCTGAAGCTCGCGAATCGCGTCCTCGACTTCGAGGTAGTCCTCGGTGATCAGTGCCTCGACACCGAAATCCTTGGCCAGCGCCCGGATGGGCCGCGCCATTTCGCGGTTGTAGCATCCAAGACCTGCGACCTCGAAGCCCATCTCGTCGCGGGCGATGCGGGCGGCGGCAGCGACATGGGTGCCGTCCCCGAATATGAAGACCCGCTTGCCGGTCAGGTAGGTGCTGTCGACCGAGGCCGAATACCACGGCAATCGCAGTCGGCTTTCATCGGCCTTGCAGGGCAGACCGGTGATCCCGGCGACTTCGGACAGGAAATCACGGGTGGCGCCGACTCCGATTGGCACGACCTTGGTGAAGGGCTGACCCAATTCACGTTCGCACCAACGGGCGGCTGCTTCTCCGGTTTCGGGATACATCAGAACGTTGAAATGCGCGGCGCCCATGCGGGCGATATCCGCAGGCGCGCTGCCCATCGGTGCCACGACGTTGACCGATATGCCGATGTCGGCCAGAAGCCGCGTCAGTTCCTCGACATCATCCCGGTGACGAAAGCCCAGTGCAGTCGGGCCGATCAGGTTGCAGGTAACCTCGGGCGTCCGCTCGATCGGGCTGGCCAATGCGCGGACGATCTGGAAGAACGTCTCGTCGCAGCCGAAGTTTTCCTTGCGCTGGTAGCTGGGCAGCTCCAGCGGAATGACGGGGATCGGCAGGTTCAGCGCTTCCGCCAGACCGCCGGGGTCGTCTTGGATCAGTTCAGCGGTGCAGGAGGCCCCCACGATCATCGCCTGCGGCTGAAACCGCTCGTAGGCATCGCGGGCGGCGTCCTTGAACAGCGTCGCCGTGTCCGAGCCCAGATCGCGGGCCTGAAATGTGGTGTAGCTGACCGGCGGGCGATGATTGCGCCGCTCGATCATCGTGAACAGAAGGTCGGCGTAGGTATCGCCCTGGGGCGCGTGCAGCACGTAGTGCAGACCTGTCATGCCTGTGGCGACGCGCATCGCGCCAACGTGGGGCGGGCCTTCGTATGTCCAGACCGACAGCTTCATGGTGTGGTCCCGCATGCCGCAGGTGTCGAACCGGGGCGCTGCCCCGGACCCCGGAGTTTTCGGGCCAAGATGAAGACGGAGATCATTCTGCGGCCTCCAGCTTCAACACGCCACGGCGGCGCAGCGGGCGCGAGAAGAGACCGGCAAGATCGCCCGCCTGTTCGTAGAAGTGTACCGGGGTGAAAACCAGTTCGATGGCCCATTTGGTGGTCAGCCCTTCCGCCTCCAGCGGATTGGCAAGGCCCAGACCGCAGACGGTCAGATCGGCGCGGGCGGCACGGGCGCGGTCGAGCTGCTTTTCCACGTCCTGCCCTTCCGCGATCTGCGGACCGGCGGGCAGCAGGTCAAGATCGGGACCGTGCAGGGCGTGGTTGATGTAGGGTGACGCAACTTCGAGCGCGGTCATGCCGCACTCGCGTGTCAGGAACCGGGCCAGCGGGATCTCCAGCTGGCTGTCGGGGAAGAAGAAGACAGTCTTGCCGTTCAGTCCTTCGGATGCCTGCGCGATGGCCTTCCGCGCCCTGGCGCGGGGGGCGTCGGTGACGGCGGCAAACGTTTCGGCATCGACGCCGAATTCGGACGCGACGGCGGCAAGCCATGCGGTTGTGCCTTCTTCCCCAAAGGGAAACGGGGCGGCGATATGGGTCGCCCCGCGCCCTCTGAGAGCAGCGGCGGTTTCACCGAGGAAGGGTTGGGTCAGTGCGAAGACAGTATTCGGGCCGACGGCTGTTTCATCGTCGATCTTGCGGGCGGGCAAGAGCCGGATCGGTCCGATGCCCATCGCCTCGAGCAGGCCGACCATCTGGTCTTCGACCACGTCGGGCAGCGCACCGACCAGCAGCAATTCGCGGGCATCCGTCGCGGGCAGCACCGGCACCATCGAGCAGAGACAGGCGTCTTCGCCTTCGGTGAAGGTCGTCTCGATCCCAGAGCCGGAATAGTTCAGCACCCGCACGCGTGGTGCGTGGGTCTGGCTGAGACGCTCCGCCGCGCGGGACAGGTCCAGCTTGATGACCTCGGACGGGCAGGACCCCACGAGGAATAGCTGGCGGATATCGGGGCGTCGTTCGAGAAGGCGCGCGACTTCACGGTCGAGCTCTGCGTTTGCATCCTTCAATCCGGCCAGATCGCCTTCTTCCAGAATCGCGGTGCCGAAACGCGGCTCGGCAAAGATCATGACGCCGGCAGCGCTTTGCAGCAGGTGGGCGCAGGTGCGCGATCCGACCACAAGAAAGAACGCGTCCTGCATCTTGCGGTGCAACCAGATGATGCCGGTCAGCCCGCAGAACACTTCGCGCTGGCCCCTTTCCTTGAGGACGGGGGCGTTGCGGCAGCCGCCCTGCGGCGGCGGGGTCGGTTGAACGGTCATGCGAGCGCTCCTGTCGGGGTGGATTGCAGGCGGGCCGCCCGCAGCTTCAGAATAAACTGAGCGGCATTGGCGACATATGTGACGTAGGCGGCCAGAGCTGTGATCATCAGCGCCTGCGGGCTCATCCAGCCGCCGATCAGCGCCACCAGATAAAGCGTGTGCAGCGCGATCACGATCATCGAGACCACGTCTTCCCAAAAGAAGGCAGGGGCGAACAGGTAGCGCCCGAAGACGACCTTTTCCCAGACCGCGCCGGTCACCATGATCAGGTAGAGAATGCCGGTTTTCGCAACGACCGACACGGTTGCCGCCAGATAGCCTTCGCCCGCCGCCATGTAGCGCAGGACCAACACCAGCGAGACGGCGAAGACCAGAAACTGGAACGGGGCAAGCACCCCCTGGACCAGTGTCCAGCGCGTCGCGTCGCGGCGTGCCCGTTGATCGGGGGTGTATAGTTCCCTCCCCACCGGGCGGGATGCAGTGTGCGATGACATGCGGCGTTCCTCGGGTGGCTCCTGCATGACGATAAGGCGAGTCACGCCATAGTGTCAACTTAGACTTACACATTACTGTCACGAAAGTTGGACGACCAAGCCACGCTGGCCAAACGGAAATCGGCGAGAGAAACAAAAACTAGGGGGATCGGTCGGTTTTGTGCCAGTGTAGAGGAAAGGCTCGGCGCGACGTCGCGAATCGGCCTTTCCTATGGGGATGGGGACGTTATGCAGAGAAACGACAGAAAAAACCTGCAGGAAGTGCGCTTGGATGCACCTCGTGCCGTGGACGATCTGGCCTCGCTTGCCCTGTCGCGCGTGGCGACAAGCAAGATTTACACCGAACCTGCAAACCCCAAACCGGACCTGACACTTCGGTTGCTCGAATCGGTCATGGACCGCTCACGCGAAGAGCACCGGAAGGTCGTCGAGCAGATGCTGGACACGGGAATCAGCCCGGAGGCCATCGCTGACATCTACATTCCGGAAGTTGCCCGCCAGATGGGTGCCGAATGGGAGGCTGATGTCTCGGGCTTCGCACAGGTCACGCTGGGAAGCTCGCGCCTGCAGGCCTTGCTGCGCGATCTCGATGACATCTGGGACACCGGATATTCGGGCATTGGGATAGACACCCGCCACCTCGTACGGGTCATGACGGTGCCGGGCGCCCAGCATACTTTGGGCGCCTCCGTGGTCTCGACCCAATTGCGCCGCCTTGGATGTTCGGTCCGGCTGCAGGTTGGTCGGACAGAAGCTGTCGAAGACACCACAGAAGGTCCGGATCGCTGCGACGCCATCTTTATTTCGGCGTCGCAAAACGATCCGCCGGACGGCGTGGCAATTCTCATTGAGGGACTCCGCAGGGACGCGACGAACCCGCCACCCATCGTTCTGGGTGGCACATTTCTGGACGCCATAGAAAACGCCAAGAGCGAAACCGGCGCAGACTTCGTCACCCTCGATCCGGTTGCGGCCCTTGAATTTTGCGGCATCATGCCGACTTTGGTAGAAGGGCCATGACGTATCCGCGCCATGCTATCCGAAATTCAAGAAAGTCCGAGGCCCCATGAAATCCACTAAAGAAGCGCAATGGGATGTCGGCGCCGTCCCCCTCATATTCCCCGAGGCTCTCACGAATATCGTGGCGGCGGTGGCGGATATCGCGGTGGTGATCGACAAGGATGCCAAGATTCTGGCTGTTCTGTCGAACCCCTTTCACGGTGTCCTGACCGATCTTCCGGCATGGGAAGGTCGCGACGTGCGCGGCCTGCTTACAATCGAATCGGTATCCAAGTTCGACCGCGCACTGGGAGAGGCCAGCGTCAAAGGCGCCGCCCCCCGCGCCACCGAGCTGAACCACAAAGACCCTACGACCACAGCAGAATTTCCAGTCTCCTATACGCTTCACAGGCTGTCGTCGGACGGCGCGATGCTGATGATGGGGCGCGACCTTCGCCCGATCGCGGATTTGCAGCAGCAGCTGGTGAACGCCCAGATCGCAGTCGAGCGTGACTATGAAAAGCAACGTGGCTTCGACACGCGGTTCCGCGTCCTGATGCATGCCACGCATGACCCTGTTGCCTTCATCACCGTCGGCACCGGCCGGATCGACGAGGTGAACGGTGCGGCGGCATCGCTTTTCGGTCGCACCGCCGAAGAGTTGAAGGGTGCCGACTTTGCAGAACTCTTCGACGCGCAGAACCAAAGCGAGCTGAACGCCGATCTGGCCGCAGCGGCCCTGTCGGATGACGGGTCGTCCACTCTGGCGCTGACGCTCAAGCGCAAGGATCGCAAGGTTTCAGTCCAGCCATCATTCTTCCGCGCCGCCGGCGTTCGAATGCTGCTTTGCAGGCTGTCGGTCGCGGACCCGGTGCCATCGACCGAAGATGCAGCCGACTCCCGGTTTGCCGCCCTGTTCCGGCGCGGGCCGGACGCCATCGTCTTTACCTCTGCCGACGGCAGCATCCTGACAGTGAACGATTCGTTCCTTGCTCTCATCGATGCCAACGAGGAAGACAGCCTGCGTGGACAGTCCCTGTCCGATTATCTGGACCGCGGCTCTATCGAACAGAAGGCACTGCTTGAGAACATCACGCGGTCGGGCCGGATCAGCTCTTATGCGACCCGTCTGCGGGGTAAGTTCGAATCCCGCAGTCCGGTCGAATTGTCCGCGACACGGCTGACCGGCGCAGGCGGCTCTGCCTTTGCCTTCGTGATACGCGACGCGGCAAGGGCGGAAACGGCCCGTGGCATGGCCGAGGGTCCCAGCGATACGACGCCACAGGACCGCTCGTCGGTTGTCGATCTGGTAGGCTCGACCTCGCTCAAGGAAATCGTGGCCGACACGACGGATGTGATCGAGAGGATGTGCATCGAAACAGCACTGGAGCTGACCGGCAACAACCGCGCCGCCGCAGCGGAAATGCTTGGCCTGTCGCGACAGTCGCTGTACGTGAAACTCAGAAAATTCGATTTGCTGGGCAAGCCCGACTCGGATTGATGAAAAAAGCAGCAGTGTCCACTTAGCTTTATACTTGCTGGATTGAATATGTCAGCCTAGATTGACAGCCATGCATAGCACGGCTGCCATCCCCCTCCGACGCTGGCCAGATCCTCTGGCCCTGTTACGGCTGATCAAACCGATCACCTGGTTTCCGCCCATGTGGGCATATCTGTGCGGGGTCGTGTCGATCGGGGTGTCACCTGCGGGACAGGGTGGACTGATCCTTTTGGGCTTGATCCTTGCCGGACCTCTGGTCTGCGGCATGTCGCAGGCGGCAAACGACTGGTGTGACCGCCATGTCGACGCCATCAATGAACCCGACCGACCGATCCCGTCGGGACGCGTTCCGGGACGCTGGGGCCTGTGGGTCGCGCTTGCGATGTCGGCGCTCTCGCTTCTGGTGGGACTGGCGCTGGGGCCTTGGGGCTTTGGCGCGACGGTCGTGGCCGTTCTTGCCGCATGGGCCTATTCCGCAGAACCCGTCCGCCTGAAGAAATCAGGCTGGTGGGGGCCGGGACTGGTCGGGCTTTGCTACGAAGGCCTGCCGTGGTTCACCGGTGCTGCGGTCCTTGCCGCCGGAGCCCCGCCGCTGCCGGTCGTCATCGTAGCGCTGCTTTATGCCATCGGGGCACACGGCATCATGACGCTCAACGATTTCAAGGCCCTCGAAGGCGACACGCAAATGGGCGTCAATTCGCTGCCGGTCACGCTTGGCCCCGAAAAGGCGGCCCGTCTGGCCTGCTGGATCATGGCGGTGCCGCAAGGGGTCGTGATCGCACTTCTGTTTTTCTGGGACCGTCCGGTTCACGCGCTGATCGTCACCGCCCTACTGGCCGCGCAATTAGCGGCGATGCGGGTCCTGCTGACCGATCCCAAGGGCCGTGCGCCATGGTATAACGGCACCGGCGTTCTGGCCTATATCTCTGGCATGATGGTGTCCGCCGTTGCCCTGCGTGCAGTGGGGGCGCTATGAAACTGTCTTGGATCCAGATCGTCCGCCTTGGCCTTGTGCAGATGGCGCTGGGGGCGATCGTCGTCCTGACCACATCGACCTTGAACCGGCTGATGGTGGTCGAGCTTTCATTGCCCGCCATTCTGCCCGGCCTGCTGGTCGGCCTGCACTATGGCATCCAGATCACCCGCCCCAACTGGGGGTTCAAATCCGACAGCGGCGGCAATCGCACCCGCTGGATCATAGGCGGAATGGTGATTCTCGCCCTTGGCGCAAATCTCGCCACTTTGGGCATCCTGCTGCTGGCCACATCCTTCTGGATAGGAATGGCCGTGTCGGTCGCAGCCTACACCCTGATCGGTATCGGCGTCGGCGCGTCAGGCACATCGCTGCTGGCGCTTTTGGCCACCACGACCGAACCGTGCCGCCGCCCTGCTGCGGCAACCATCACATGGCTGATGATGATCTTTGGCATCGCAGCCACGGCAGGCACCGTGGGCGCCGCGCTCGACCCCTACACCCCTGCCCTGTTGGTCCGTATCGTCCTGATCGTCACCGGCATCGCCTGCGTCATGACCATCCTGTCGGTCAATGGCATCGAAACCCGCGTCACAGCCGAGGCCGCACCCGACCCCACCCCATTCCGCGAAGGGCTGGCCGAGGTCTGGAACGAGCCGCGCACCCGGAACTTCACCATCTTCGTCTTCCTGTCGATGACCGCCTATTTCATGCAGGAACTGATCCTTGAGCCCTACGCCGGCCTTGTCTTCGCCTTCACGCCGGGCGAATCCACAACGTTGTCGGGCGCACAGAACGGGGGCGTCTTCATCGGGATGCTGCTGGTCGGTATCGCCGCGACCGGCCTCAAGATCGGGTCGCTTCGATCCTGGGTCATCGCAGGTTGTGCAGGCTCTGCCCTTGCCCTTGTCGTCATCGCGCTGATCGGCGCACAGGGACCGGGCGCACCGCTTTTGCCCGCCACCGTGGCGCTTGGGTTCTTCAACGGGATGTTCGCCGTCGCCGCCATCGGGTCAATGATGGCCCTCGCCGGTGAAGGCCGCGGCCGCCGTGAAGGCACCCGCATGGGCCTTTGGGGCGCGGCACAGGCCATGGCTGCCGGCTTTGGCGGCCTCGTCGGGGCCGGCATCGTCGATCTGCTGCGTCTGGTCAGCCCGGACGCCACTGCTTTCGCCACCGTCTTCCTGATCGAAGCGGGAATCTTTGTCGCTGCTGCCCTCATGGCCGCCGCCATCATGGACCGGTGGCGCATTTCGCCCTTGATGGTCCCGGGAGAATAAACATGTTCGATGTCGTTGTCGTCGGGGGCGGACCTTCGGGTGCCATTGCCGCAGAGGACCTTGTGAGGTCCGGTCATTCCGTCGCTCTTCTGGACCGCGCGGGCCGGATCAAACCCTGCGGTGGCGCGATCCCGCCCCGTCTGATCGCGGATTTCGCGATCCCCGACAGCCTGATCGTCGCCAAGGTGAATACCGCACGGATGATTTCGCCCACCGGCAGGCAGGTCGATATCCCCATCGAGAACGGCTATGTCGGGATGGTGGATCGCGAACACTTCGATGAATATCTGCGCACGCGCGCCACCGATGCTGGGGCCACCCGCATCACCGGCACCTATCTGCGCATCGACCGCAGCGACGGCACCGCCGTGGTCTACCGCGACAAGGACACCGGCGAGGAACGCAGGCTTTCAACCAAGCTGATTATCGGCGCCGACGGGGCCCGCTCGAACGTGGCCCGGTCCGAAGTGCCGGGCGGCGATACCATTCCCTACGTCATCGCCTACCACGAGATCATCGAAGCACCGGCAGCGACCCTTGCCTACGACCCCAAGCGCTGTGACGTCATCTACGACGGTGCGATTTCGCCCGACTTTTACGGATGGGTCTTCCCGCACGGAGCACAGGCCAGCGTCGGCATGGGAACGCAGGTGGACGGTGTCGATCTCAAGGCCGCAACTGCCGCCCTGCGCGCCTCGTCAGGCCTGAGCGACTGCAAGACGATCCGCCGCGAAGGTGCGCCGATTCCGCTGAAGCCGCTCGACCGTTGGGACAACGGACGCGATCTGGTGCTGGCCGGCGATGCCGCAGGCGTCGTGGCCCCCTCCTCGGGTGAAGGCATCTATTACGCGATGGTCGGGGGCCGCGTTGCCGCTACTGCCGCTGCCGCCTGTCTCAAGACGGGCCGCGTTTCCGACCTGAAACTCGCGCGCAGCCTGTTCATGCGCGAGCACAAGCAAGTGTTTCGCGTATTGGCCGCGATGCAGAAAGCCTACTACCGCTCGGACGAACGGCGCGAGCGGTTCGTGTCGCTCTGCCATGATGTCGACGTGCAGCGTCTGACCTTCGAGGCCTATATGAACAAGAAACTTGTAAAGGCGCGGCCCATGGCGCATGTCAAGATCGGGCTGAAGAACCTTGCCCATCTGCTGCGTCTGGTACCTGTCCACCGCTTATGAAGGCGATGATCCCCGCCTGGGTCGGGGACAAGCTTGAACCGGTCGAAAAGCTCGAGGTCCACAAGCGGGGGCTTCGGCACAAGGCCATTTCGGTCTTCATCATGGCGGGCCACGACGTGCTTCTGCAACAGAGGGCGCTGGGGAAATACCATACCCCCGGCCTTTGGACGAACAGCTGCTGCACCCACCCGCATTGGGAAGAAGACCCCCTGACCTGTGCCCTGCGCCGGATGGACGAAGAGATGGGCATCACCGGGATCGAACTGTCCTATCGCGGGCGGGTCGAATACCGCGCCGCCGTCGGCAACGGCCTGATCGAGCACGAGGTCGTCGACATCTACGTCGGCGAGGCCAGCCATGACCTGAAGTTCACCCTCAACCCCCACGAGGTGAAAGACGCGATCTGGATGGATATCGACGCGCTGCAACGCGAAGCGATGCGCAGGCCAGAGCGGTTCACGCCCTGGTTGCACATCTATCTTGAAAATCACTGCGACAAGATATTCGGCCGCGACGGCGAGACCTGAAGATCAGATCTTTGCAAAGGCGTCCGTCGTCATGCCAGCGGCCTGCATGGCGGTCGCCGCGATGTCTTCAGCCGTCAGCCCCGCATCCGCATACATCGCCGCAGGCGAAGCCTGATCGATAAAGCGGTCGGGCAGCGTCATCGTCCGCACCGCGATCCCGCCATCAAGCAGACCTTCATTCGCCAGCATATGAAGCACCATCGCGCCAAAGCCGCCTTCTGCACCGGTCTCGACCGTGATCAGCGCGGTGTGCGTCTGCACCAGCTTGCGGATCAACGCCTTGTCGAGGGGTTTGGCAAAGCGCGCGTCTGCCACGGTCGGCTTCATGCCCTGCTCTGCCATCAGATCTGCAGCGGTCAGACATTCCTGCAGATGCGACCCCAGCGATAGCAGTGCCACACCCTCGCCCTCACGGATCATCCGGCCTTTGCCGATCTCCAGCACCTCGCCTTTTGCCGGCATCTCGATGCCCACACCCTCGCCGCGCGGATAGCGGAATGCGATGGGGCCGGAATTATGCGCAGCGGCGGTCGCCACCATATGCACCAGCTCGGCCTCGTCGGCAGCAGCCATGACGGTCATGTTCGGCAAGGCGCACAGATAGCCGATATCGAAAGCGCCCGCATGGGTCGCACCATCGGCGCCTACCAGACCGGCGCGGTCGATGGCAAAGCGCACCGGAAGGTTCTGGATCGCCACGTCATGCACGATCTGGTCGTAGCCCCGTTGCAGGAAGGTCGAGTAGATCGCACAGAACGGCTTGAGCCCGCTCGCGGCCATTCCGGCGGCAAAGGTCACGCCGTGCTGCTCGGCGATCCCGACGTCGAAAACCCGCTTGGGGTGACGCTTGGCCAGAATGTCCAGGCCGGTGCCACCGGGCATCGCCGCCGTGACACCAACGATATCGGGGTCCTGATCGGCAAGGTCGGCCAGCGCATTGCCGAAGACCTTGGTATAGGCCGGAGCATTCGGGAGTGACTTTGCCTGAACACCGCTTTCCACGTCGAACTTTGACACGCCATGATACTTGTCGGCGGCATTTTCGGCATAGGAATAGCCCTTGCCCTTCTGCGTGCAGCAATGGATCAGCACCGGCCCCGTCGCGCGGGTGCGTGCGTTCCGGAACGCCGCAAGAAGCTGTCCCATGTCGTGCCCGTCGATGGGCCCGTAATACTGAAAGCCCATCTGTTCGAACAATGTGCCCTGTCCGCCGGTCACCTGGCCCTTGACCAGCTGCCGTGCGCGGCGAGCGTGCTCTCGGATCGGTCCGGGCAGTGCCGCTTCGAAACCTTCGGCCATCTGACCCAGACCGGACAGATAGCCCGACATCGCGCCGACCGGCGGTGCGATCGACATTTCGTTGTCGTTGAGAATGACGAACAAGCGGCGGCCTTCGGCGCCTGCGTTGTTCAATGCCTCGTAGGCCATGCCCGCACTGATCGACCCGTCACCGATCACGGCAATGGCGTCGCCGGTCGGGCGGCCCAGATCGTGCCCGACGCGGAATCCAAGGGCGGCGGAAATCGAGGTGCTGGAATGAGCCGCGCCAAAGGGATCGTAGGTGCTTTCGGCCCGCTTGGTGAAACCGGACAGACCACCCTCTTGCCGCAGCGTGCGCATACGGTCGCGGCGACCCGTCAGGATCTTGTGCGGATAGCACTGATGCCCCACGTCCCAGATCAGCTTGTCATGCGGTGTGTCGAAAACCGCATGCAAGGCCACCGTCAACTCGACCACACCCAGCGATGACCCCAGATGCCCCCCGGTTTCGGATACCACCGAAATCACCTCTGCCCGCACCTCGCGGGCCAGCGCGTTCAAAGCCGTATCGGTCAACTGCCGCACGTCGGCAGGGTCGGTGATCTTGTCCAGAAGGGGTGTCGCAGGGCGCATGGGCGGCCTCCTTGGGTTAATGCAATAGCGCCGCGTGAGTGGGTCCCACGCGGCGCCAGTTCCTGTAGCCAACAGGAAGGGAACTGGGGCCACCGGCCCCAAGGACCGGCCGACTCGAGGGGACCCGAAGCCGACCGATTGGGTCGAGGCATGCGAGGGAAGTAGCCCCCCGCAGACCTCAGATCAAGCGAGCCGGTTCAGGCTCGGTCAAAAGCTGCGAAAACACCGGATTGGGGTCAGGCTGCTCCTTGGACTCTGGTGGCAAGATCGCGGAAACCCCGATCAGCACCGCGTAGGTGACCCCAAGGATGACGCAGAGACCCAGAGCGTATCCGGCCCCCTTCGTCATCAGCGACAGCGTGTCGGCGAAAAGCTGGGACTTGGTGTTGTCCGAACGCAGGAAGTCGTGTTTGTTGCTCATGTTCACTCTCCTTACAGCGGCGCGTAGCCGTGGTCCTGCGCCCAGAAATACCAGTTGTCGACCACAGTGCCCGACAGCAGGATCCCGATACCACCCGTGAGAGTCGTCAGCACGGCGAACCACCAGGCCCAGCGGTGAATCCCTTCCATCGTGGCGTTGAAGCCCATCGTCCAGCGCCAGAACAGGCCGGCGCGTTCGGATGCGGTGCCACGGTCCACGATCTGCTCGATCTCGCGGTCACCGCCGTAGCGGCCGACGGCCAGAATGGTCGCCCCGTGCATCGCGAAAAGAACAGCCGACCCGTAAAGGAAGACGATCGAAAGCGCGTGGAACGGATTGTAGAACAGGTTGCCGTGGATGATCGAAAACAGGTTCGTCCAGTCAAGATGCGGGAAGATCCCGTAAGGCACCGCCTCGGACCACGACCCCATCAGGATCGGACGGAACAGACCCAACACGAGGAACAGCCAGATCGCAGAGGCGAACGCCCATGCAACGTGTTTGCCCATCCCCAGTGCTTCGGCACGCAGGTAGGTGCGGATCCACCAGCAGATGACGCTGACCAGCAGGAAGAAGCTGGCAATCAGGAACCATCCGCCCTCCATCAATGGCGGCATGCTCAGCCCGTATTCAGGCGCAGGCGGCTCCAATGCCAGCCAGAACAGCTCGCGCAGGAACAGCGCGGGGCTGTAGTCGACCTGCCACCAGAAGTTCATTCCGACGATGAAGAACCACAGAAAGCCCGTTGCCAGAGACACAACACCGAAGGTGCCAAGATAGATCGGCCCTAACTGTGCGTTGCCGAACCAGCCCAGTAGCGTGGACTGTGTGGCCCGGTCGCCGCGGTCCCGCGTCTGGGCGGCGTCCTCGACGATGCCAAGCTCTGGCGGCCCTTGGACCTGAACCTGGGTGAAGATATTTTGATACTCAGCCATGTCTCATGTCCTCCTTAAAGGTCCGCCCACCAAGGCAGTTCCAGCCACCAGTCCCACCAGATGATCCATTCTTCGAACCAGATGGTACCCGAGATGACGATGCAGATTGCGCTGAAGAAACCCGCGCTCAGAGCCAGGAAAAGCCCCAGACGGTGAATGCCGAGCGGCCCGATCGAATAGCCGATCAGATCGCGGAAATAGGTATCCTCGTGATCGGCGGTCTTGATCACCTGTCCCTTCGGCGGGTTCACCGTGGACAGGATCAGCGACCCGTGCAGCGCAAGCGCGAAGGCGTTCGTGAAGAAGAACGTGATCGCGATCATGTGGACGGGGTTGTAGTGAAAGTTGCCGTAGGCGTAGCCCACGTTGTTCACCCAGTCGAGGTGGCTGAAGATGCCATAGGGAAAGCCGTGCCCCCATGCGCCCATTAGGACCGGTCGGATGATGACAAGTGTCACATAGGCAAAGACCGCAACGCTGAAGGCGATGGGCACATGCAGGCCCATGCCCAGCTTGCGGGCAATCTCGACCTGGCGCAAAGTCCAGCTGACGAAAGCACCGGTGGCGCAGATCGTGATCAGCTGCCACAATCCGCCTTCGGCGAGTGGCGCAAAGCCAAGTCCCACGTCAAGCGAGGGAGGGTTGATCGAAATCAACCAGGGATTCCACGTGTCACCCAGTGCAGCTCCGTAGAAGATCAGAAGCGTGCCGAGGGCGGCAAAAAAGATCGTGGTGACGCCGAAGAAGCCGACGAAGAAGGGCCCGACCCAAAAGTCGAAAAGGTCACCCCCCACCAATGTCCCACCACGGACGCGGTATTTCTTTTCAAAGGTCAGCAGTGCCATGGCAGGCCTCCTTGTCGCGCGAAGCCACGTGTCGGAATGACACGGGCGGAAAGTTGTTTGCTGCGGCCGAAGAACAAAACGCCCGTCGCCCGCAGCTATCTTCAGAACCGTCCCTGAGGACGATTAGTCCGCTACCACTTCGGCACCGAATGCACGTTCGAACCAGTTCGTCTGCGGATTGCTGAGCAGAACGAGGTGAATCATCACCGCCAGCAGAAACAGAAAGACGCCCTGAGCTACGAACACGCGACGCGGGTCGAAGATGAGCCAGATTTTGTAGAATTGTGCCATTTTTATGTGCCCCTCTTACCAAGCAAACCAGGGCAGCCTGATGTACGTCAGGATGTGCGCAACCACGGCAACAGCCGTAAAAATTGCAAATCCGCTCATGTACACCGAGTGCAGCTCTTGAGCTTGCTCGTCAGTGAGACCCGTGAATGACAGGTCGGTCTTGTCAGCCATGTTTTTCCTCCGGAAAAAATGACGAGCCGTGGGTAAAACCCGCGGCCGGGTAAGGACAGGGGCTCATCCCCTGCCCCGATCCACCGCGCGATGGCGGCGAATGAGGTGTCCGGGTGTCATGCCCAGAAAATCTTTGGCGTCACGATGTTGGCCTGTTCCCAGGCCAGGGCCAGCGGTCCGCGGTCGGTCGAACGCGTGATCCGCAGTGCGCCCAGCAGCCACATCGCAAAGGCGATGGGAACGGCACAGGCCAGGATCAGCGTGAAGTAGAAAAGGTATTCCCCGCGTTTCGCCGCCGTGTCGCGCCGTGTGGTCAGGGGGGTGTGAGAGGTCATGTCGCTCATGCGCTCATCCTTTCTGGGGTTCGGCCCGCGCGTCGAGCGCACGGACGGTTTCACGCGCGACACGGTCGTCGCCTGCCTCAAGGGCAGAGCGTTCGGCAGCATCGCGGAGTGTCTTGGCGGCCGAGATCCGGGTCAGAACCGGATGGGTGGCCACGATTTCGTCAAGCAGGCGTTGGGCATCGACATCCCACGGCAGGTCCCGACGCAGCGGCGTCGGTGTGGCGGGGGTCTCGTCCATCGTCGTGCCCAGGGGCAGGATGTGGAACAGCGCATCGAAAAGGCCGTTGCAGACCTCCTGCAAAAGATAGGTCGCTCCAGCGTAGCCCATAAAGGGCGTGCCCGTCGCACGCCGGATCGCAGCGCCCGGAAAACTTGCCGGGATGAACGTGGGTGCGGGTCCGTGACCGGATTTCAGCTCGGCCAGATACATCTTCTCGTTGATCGACCCCATCAGCACCAGCGGACGCTTTTCGCCCACCATGCGTCGCACGGCGTCGTTGTCGGTTTTCTTGCCGGCGATACGCGCCACGGCAAAGGCGCAGGGCAGACCAAGGTCGTCTTCCAGAAACCGGCGGATGCCGCGGGTATAGGTCTCGTTCGCCACGATGGCGAAAGACGCGGTCGCAAAGAAGTCCTGCGTCACCGACCGCCACAGATCCCAGACGGGCTTTAGCGTCGAATGCTTCTCTTTCTCAATGAACGGCTCGGGGTCCAGATCCAGCATCTCGCCCAGCGTGCGCAGGAACTTCGTCGTCGACTCCACGCCGATCGGCGCCTGCAGGTAGGGCTTGTTGAGAACTTCGCACAATCCACGCCCGAACTCGCGGTACATGCAGATATTCACGTCGGCATTCACCAGATCGCGCATCTCTGCGACATGGGCACCCAGCGGCATCACCATGTTGACCTGCGCCCCGATGCCTTCGACCAGACGCCGGATCTCGGCCAGATCGGACGGCATGTTGAAGGTGCCATACATCGGACCAAGGATATTGACGCGGGGGGCGGCCCCCTCTTCGCGCTTGGTTTCCTTGGGCATCCGACCCTTGGTCATCCCGAATTCGGTAAAGATCCATGTCATCGCCCGGTCGGCGGCTTCCCATTGATCCTCGTCGATGGTGCGCGGCAGGAACCGTTGCAGGTTGGTCCCCATCGGCGTCACACCACCACCGATCATCTCGGCAATGGATCCCGTGACCACCACGGCGGGCAATGCGGGGTCCAGAACCTTCCAGGCGCGCTTCATCGCACCCTCGGTGCCGTCGCGGCCCAGCTCTTCCTCGCCCAAACCCGTCACCACGATCGGCAACTCGTGCGGTGGAAGCGCATCGGTGTAGTGCAGCACGCTCGTCACCGGCAGGTTCTCGCAGCCCACAGGACCGTCAATCACCACCTGCAATCCCTTGACGGCACAGAAGGCATAAACCGCCCCCCAGTATCCGCCAGCGCGGTCATGATCCTGAATCAGCATGGGACGCGCCCCTGCTTCATCTCTGCCCGTAAACTCCGGGGGTGCGGGGGCTGGCCCCCGTCCTGCAGGCGCATCAGGGCGCAAATATCCGCAAGGTGGCGCATCATATCATCTCGGCTGCTTTTGCAGCCCTCGCCTGTTTTTCCAGCTTCTTGGCGTTCAACGCCCGAAACTGAGGCTTGAGATTCGGGGCGCCTTCCCAGACGCCCGCCGTATCGCCATGGCCAACACCTTCGAAAAAGGCTTTCATCTTGCCCATCCGTGCGCCGTTGCCGATGGCGGCATTGACGACTTCGGCCAGTGAACCGGCGCCTGCGGGGCCCATCAGGGGCCGCGCGGAAATCAGGTTGGTGAAGTATAGCGCCGGGATACCCATCTCCTTGGACTTCTGCACGATTGGCGTGGTGCCGATCGCCAGATCGGGGCGGATCGCCTCGACCACGGCCATGTCGTCCTCAAGGCTTGCGCGATATTTCACCCGCACACCTTTGGCCTCCAGCCAGTCGGCATCATCCTTCGACCAGGGTGTCTTGGGCAGCGCGGTGCCGACATAGGGCACGTCCGCTCCGCTTTCGATCAACAGGCGTGCGACCAGCAGTTCCGAGCCTTCGTAGCCCGACACGGTGACGGTCCCGTTCACGCGCGCACCGGCCAAAGCCGCTTCGACGGCGGGCACAAAGGCGTTCTGTGCCGCTGCGATCTGGTCCGGAGAGACGTTGAAAACATCGCCGATAGCGGCCAGCCAGGTGGCGGTGCCATCGCGGCCCACCGGGGCTGATCCGACGACAGGGCGGCCCGCGTCCTGAAATTCGCGCACGGCGGCGGTGTAGAAGGGGTGGATCGCGGCCACGGCACCGCAATCAAGGGCGGCGTAAAGCTCGCGCCATTCGCGGGCGGGCACCACCGGTCCGGCGGCCAGTCCCATCGGGGCCAGCATCGCGCCGATCATCATCGGATCGGCCGGAAACATCTCACCCAGCAGCGCCACGGACGGACGGTCAGACTTGCCGCCTTCCGGCTTGGGCACGGGGCCGGCTTCGGCCTCCTTGCGGGCATAGTTGAGCATCGCACCGGCCAGAACGTCCTTGGCCTCGGCGTGGGTCGGAATACCGAAACCCGGCACATCGATGCCCACGATCCGCACACCGTCGATCTGCTTCGGCAGCAGCCTCAGCGGCACACCGGATGCAGTTGGAACACACAGGTTCGTCACAACGATCGCGTCCAGCTTGTCGGGGTCGGCCATGTCGTGGACGCTCTCGCGGATGTCCTCGAACAGCTTGCCGGTCACCAGTGTTTCGGAATTGAAGGGCACGTAGCCAACCGACCGGCGCGCGCCGTAAAAGTGGCTCACGAAGGTCAGCCCATAGACGCAGCAGGCCGATCCGGACAGAACCGTCGCCACACGCCGCATCCGCAGACCCACACGCAGTGACCCAAAGGCCGGGCACATGCTCTGTGGTCTGTCATGCGGCCCCACCGGGTAATCGGCGGCAAACTTGTCCAGCATTTCGGACTGGCCCGCCTTGCGGGCCGCGTTCTTCATTGTCTCGGTCGACGTGCAACCACCTGCGAGGGCTGTCGCGTCACCGCCTTGTGCCGGGACCTCCGTCGCTGTCGGCCCTTGTGCAGATTTCACCTGCACCGCACCGTCCGCGTCGAAACCGACTTCATATCCCTCAAGATCAGGCATCGTCGTAGATAACCTCCAGGCTTTCCTTCGGGGCCGCGTTCTTGCCGCGCATGTCGAGATCGGTCGCAGGCTCCAGCGTGACACCTGCGCCCGTGTCGGCCCCGTCGAACAGGGCCAGAAGACCGTCCTGATCCAGCGCCGTCGGATGCACCGGCGGAGCGGTCGAGACGTTGTCACCCAGTTCGGCAAACAGCGCGCCCCACTGGCTCTGGTCCGTGCCGACAATCTGGTAGTTGGCGGATTTCTTGCGCAGGTCGTCGTCCTGCGGGATCGAGGCCAGAACCGGAATGTTCACTGCCTTGGCAAAGGCCTGCGCCTCGCCGGAATGGTCGTCCTTGTTGATGACAAGGCCCGCGACACCGACATTGCCGCCCATCTTGCGAAAGTATTCCACCGCAGAGCAGACGTTGTTGGCCACATAAAGCGACTGCAGGTCGTTCGAGGCGACAAGGATCACCTTTTGCGCCATGTCCCGTGCGATAGGCAGACCGAAGCCGCCGCAGACCACATCACCCAGAAAGTCGAGCAGGACATAGTCGAAATCCCAGTCGTGAAAGCCCAGCTTTTCCAGCAGTTCGAAGCCGTGGATGATACCGCGTCCACCGCAGCCACGGCCCACTTCCGGCCCGCCCAGTTCCATGGCGAAGACGCCGCCGCGCTTGAAACAGACATCGCCGATCGCGACCTCTTCACCCGCGAGCTTCTTCTTTGACGAGGTTTCGATGATCGTCGGGCAAGCCTTGCCGCCGAACAACAGCGAGGTCGTGTCGGATTTCGGGTCGCAGCCGATCAGCAAGACGCGCTTGCCCTGCTCGGCCATCATGTGGCTGAGGTTGGCCAGCGTGAACGACTTGCCGATGCCGCCCTTGCCGTAGATCGCAATGATCTGCGTCTTTTTCGTCGGCTCGCCTTGCGGCACTTCCAGCGTCGGCTCGTTCGCCTCGTCCTTCAGGTTCGCATCGTAGTCGCGCAGGTTCGGTACATCGAGGCTCATGCGGAGCCCTCCCAGTTCAAGATCATTTTCAGACAGGTCGGATCGGTAAAGGCGGTGTCATAGGCCGCCGTTGCGTCCCTGGCTGTGGCGTGATGCGTGATCAGCCCACCAAGGCTCAGGGAACCGCTTTCAATCAGGTCGCGTGTGGCAACCAGATCATCAGGCGTCCATTCGGCGGCGATGCGCAGGCGCACCTCGCGCATGAAGGCCGGCGGAAAAGAGAATTTCAGGTCTTCGGCGTAGAAACCGGCCAGCACGACTTCGCCACCCTTGGCGCAGCGGGCGATCAGGTCGTTCAACAGACCGGCACTGCCGGAGGCGTCGAAGATCGTGCGATAGTCACGACGTGTGTCCGCATCGGGGTGGACTACATCATAGCCTTCGGCCCCACCGGTCCGGTCGACGTCGATTTCCCAGACGGTTGGCGGCTTGCCACCGGCGGCGACCGTCAGACGCGCCAACAAGCGGCCCAGAACGCCGTGACCCACGATCAGTTCGGGCAGCGCGTGTTCCGGCCCAGCCAAAGCATGACGCGCCGTGGCGGCCAGTGCCAGCAAGGCACCCTCGGCCCCCGTTGCAGGATCGATCCGGGTCACGCGGGACGCGTCAGTAATCAGAGTGCGAGAGGCGCCACCGAACAATCCGTGCGCGCCGTCATAGCAATTGGCACCCGGCACGAAGACGCGGTCGCCGGGGCGGTAGCCGGTGGCAGGGGCGGCTTCCATAACCTCGCCCGCAGCCTCATAGCCGGGGACCAAGGGATAACCCATACCGGGGAACGGGGGCATCTGGCCGCTCCAGAACAGCTTTTCCGTTCCGGTGGATATGCCAGAGTGGGACACCTGCACCACAAGGTCGGTCGCGCCGGGATCAACCAGACGCAGGGCGCCCGTGCTCAGCTTGCGCGGGCCTTCCAATATGACTGCAGTTGTTTCCAAGTTTGCCCTCACCTTCGGTCATCTCGCCTCCTGCGGTCTGACCTGTAATTCGTTCTGTCAGTTTAACCTTACAGTTTAATCTGTCAATCCAGCCTGACACTTTTCTCAGGAAGATTTTTGACCGGCCACGACACGGGTCACGAAAGCACGCCGGACGCGGGGTGCGGTGATCCGCTCGAACCCGGCCTCGGCCAGCAGCGCGCTGACCTCTTCCACCGTGCGTGTGCGTCCCGTTCCCATCGCCAGTGTGTAAAGGGCGAAGTAGGCGTCAGCCGGACGGGCAGCCTGGGCGTCGCGGCCCATCGGTTCGGCCACAATCACGCGCCCACCCGCAGGCAAGGCCGCATACACGCGCGCCAGCAAGGCCCGCACCGTGGCGTCGGAATGGTCAAAAAGGATTCGCACAAGGCTGATCGCATCAGCGCCCTCGGGCAGCGGATCGTCGCGGAACGATCCCGCGATTAGCGTCACATCAATGGCAGAGAATCGCCGCCTCGCTGCCGAGATGACGGGAGGCAGATCGAACAGCGTCCGCTTCAGATCAGGATAGGCCGCGCCGACCGCATCCAGAAAAACACCTATGCCGCCACCGACATCCATCAGATGGCGCGCACCGGACAATGATACAGCCGACAGAACCTCGTCCGCGACCAAGGTCTGGCTTTCGGCCATGACTTGCGAATAGCGCTCTGCCGTTTCGGGGTCCGCCGCAGCACCCGCCCCGAAAACGTAGGGCCAAAAGCCCGCCATCTCGGTCTGGGTCTCGCCCCGAAAGAAAGCCGCCGGATCGGCAAGATCGCGATACAGGATCGCGTTGTGCCGGATCATGCCCGCCAGTCCCGGCACACCGGACAGGGCTGCGCCCCGCGTCGACAGGCGGTATCGCCCCCGCGACCTGCGCAACAGCCCGATGGCATCGCCCGCCCGCAACAGAACGCGCATCCGGTCAGGCGGGACGCGACAGCGCCGCGACACGTCGTCGATGGTGGCAGGTCCGCCCGCAAGACAAGTCAGAACGTCCAGCTCGATCAGCGCGGTCAAGGCCTGCGTATGGCAAAAGCCCGCCAGCAGATCGAACAGAGCCTCGCCGTCACGGCGCGCGAACCGCCGCACAACAGGCGTGCGCGCCGCCCATCGCTGAAAAGCGGGCGAGGCTACCAGCCGCGCAAGGCGGCCATTGGCTTTGGATGGGGGTGGAGTGCCGTTCGGCACGGTCAGGGGCGGGTCGGAAAACGCCATGCGCCCTTATTCACCCGGAACACGTGCCGCACCCATATCAAGAGGTGCGAACTGCCGGGCCTGCGCCTGCACAAGATGCGCAAGAGCCGCTTCGCCGGGGCAAGACGGGATCGACGCAATCGCGCCGGACAGGATATTTTTCAACCGCGCCTTCGCGCCATCGACGCCCAGCTGAGTCACCGCATTGGGGCGACCGTGCAGATCGTCCTGACCGGCAGGCTTGCCCAGCTCGCTTTCGCCGCACAGGGCATCGCGCAGATCGTCGGCGACCTGAAACGCCTCACCGATTCGCAGTCCAAGTTCTTCCCACGGCTCGGGGTCCTGACCGGCCGCAACAGCGCCCATGGTCGTCGCCGCCATGAAAAGTGCGGCTGTCTTGGCGCGATGGTAGGCGGACAGGTCGATTTGCGCTTCGCTTTCCCATCCCTGCCCGGCGCAGATTCCGTCGGGCATACCGCTGCGTTGCGCCAGTAGACCGATCAGCGTCGCGGCCCGCGCCGGATCGCTGCCCGCCGCACGGGCTAAGGTCTCGAACGCCATGATGATCAGGCTGTCGCCGGTCAGCACCGCGATCGGCTCTGACGTGGCGCGATGAACGGAGGGCTTTCCGCGCCGCAGATCGGCATCGTCGAAGCAGGGCAGATCGTCGTGAACAAGGGACGCGCAGTGCAGCAACTCCAGCGCCGCACCCGCCGCATCCGCCAGCGCGGGGTTCTTGTCACCGCAGGCCTCGGCCACGCTCAACAGAATCACCGGCCTGATTCGCGCCCCGCCGGGATTCACCGAGTAGTCCAGCGCTCCGGCCAGCCGTTGCGGCGCAACGCCGCTTTGTCCCCGTGCAATCGCAGCCGCTACAGCCGTTTCAATCCGTGTCTTGATATCCATGCGCGTCACTCCAACGGCCCACCTGTCGCAAATCACTGACAGTCATGTGTCAATTAAACTGGACACTTTGTCTCTCAAAGTCAACAATCCCCTTATGCGTGATGAACTGCCTTCTGATCCTGCAACCGCGCCGGTCATCGTCATTGGCGCCGGTATCGGTGGCTTGGCGGCGGCTTTGCAGCTGTCACACGCAGGCATCGCGGTGACCGTGCTGGAAAGCGCCAGCGCCCCCGGCGGCAAGATCCGCACGGTGCCCACATCCGCAGGACCCAGCGATGCCGGTCCCACAGTTCTGACCCTGCGCGGCGTGTTCGAGACGCTTTTTGCAGAGGCTGGCGAACGGCTGTCAGATCACGTGACCCTGCATCCCCTTCCCATTCTGGCGCGGCATTTCTGGTCTGACGGCTCAAGCCTCGATCTGCATGACGACCCGGATCGAACGGCCGCAGAGATCACGAAAACCTTCGGCCCAGACACCGCCAGCGACTATACCCGCCATAGCGACCGTGCGGCGCGTCTGTTCCGCGCCTTTGACGCGCCGATGATGCAAACCGCGAAACCCTCGCTGCTGTCCATCGCCACCACCGTCGCACGGCAGCCAGCGCTGATACGGGACATGGCCCCGCACCAAAGCCTTGCCACGCAACTGGACCGCACCTTCGCAAACCCCCCCATGGCACAGCTTTACGCCCGCTACGCGACCTATGTCGGCGGCACACCGGACAGGGCCCCCGCATTGCTGAACCTCGTCAGCTACGCCGAGGCCAGCGGCGTCTGGCGCGTCGAAGGCGGCATGCACGCGCTGCCGGGCGCCATCGCCAACTTGGCCACAGCGCGCGGTGCAGACTTTCACTACGAAACTTTCGTGACCGCCATCCAGCGCGACAAGGACGGATGGATCGTCCAGACTGCAAACGGCCAGCACCGCGCATCCAGTGTGATCTTCAACGGCGACCCCCGCGCCCTGCGGGATGGCAGGCTTGGGGCGCAGGTCACGGACGCCGTGCCGGACAGTGCCACCACACCGCGCAGCCTGTCCGCCGTGGTTCTCAGCTTTGCGGCCACAGCCAGCGGCCCCGATCTTTCGCACCACAACGTTTTCTTTTCAGACACCCCAAACGCCGAATTCGCACCTATCCATGCAGGGCGGTTGCCAGATGACTTCAGCCTCTACCTTTGCGCCCAAGACGCCCACACGTCGGAAACGGGCCGGTTCGAGGTCATCCTGAACGCCCCGCCCGGCCTGACCCTGACGCCAGAGGACAAACACCAATGTCTCACCCAGATCCTGACGCGCTTTACCCGCTTCGGCCTGACCTTCGATCCGGCCCCGACAGTCGCGGACATGACGACCCCACAGGACTGGGACACCCTGTTTCCAGCATCGCTGGGCGCACTCTACGGGCGCAGTCCGGACGGGATGATGGCGGCCTTCAAACGCCCCACGGCGCGGACGGCCCTACCGGGCCTCTATCTGGCGGGGGGCGGGGCACATCCGGGGGCGGGCGTTCCGATGGCGACGCTCTCGGGCCGGCACGCGGCCGCGGCGATCATGCAGGACCGCGCTTTGACGTCGCGGTTGGCCCGGACGGCTATGCCTGGTGGTATGTCGACGGGATCAGTGCCGACGGGGCCCGCGCCGTCTCGGTCATCGGATTCATAGGCTCGGTCTTTTCGCCGTGGTATGGATGGAGCGGCAGGCGCGATCCACAAAATCACTGCTGCATCAACGTGGCCACATACGGGGCGGGTGGACGGTTCTGCATGACCGATCGTGGGCGGTCAGCCCTGCGGCAAAGCGCCGACACGCTGACAGTCGGACCCTCCGCCATGCACTGGACCGGCAGCGCGCTGGTCATCACCCTGAACGAATGGGCCGCCCCTCCGATGCCCGGATCGGTCCGTGGCACCATTACACTGACCCCCACCGGCGTCACGGACGTCGAACTCCCCCTAACCACAGACCGCTCGCACGTCTGGCGGCCCTTTGCGCCGACCGCCGCCATCACCGTCGATCTGGAAGCGAAGGGCTGGCAGTGGGACGGTCACGGCTATTTCGATTCGAACTTCGGCACCCGCGCGCTTGAAGCGGATTTCGATACATGGACATGGGCGAGATATCCAAGGGGCGATGGCGGATCGGTCTGCTTCTATGATGCAGGCCGCAGCGACGGATCAACCCTTGCCGCCGCCATGGCCTTTGACTCGGATGGCGCGGCACGCATGATCAATGCACCGCCCCTGACCTCGTTCCAACGCACAGGTTGGCGCATGCACCGCGCCACCCGTGCCGACCCCGGCACGACGCCGCGACAGGTCAAACCAATGCTCGATGCACCCTTTTACAGCCGCTCGGCAGTGGAAACACAGATCGACGGGGAAAAGGTGCAGGGCGTTCACGAAGCTCTCGACCTGCGCCGCTTCCGTTCGCCCCTGCTGAAACCGATGCTTGCCTGCCGCGTGCCGCGCCGGGCGAAGTGGTCTTTCGATTAGGCTTCGTTGATCTTCAAAGGTTGCACCTGCGGGTTCAACTGGGCGACCTTCCAGTTCAGCGCCGTGGCGATGGTCGTCCACAACAGATAGGGCACAAAGGCCAGACCGGCCCACATATCCACCTGCCAATGGGTGATCGTCGCGCCAAGAACCGCCAGCCAAAGGACGCCGATAATCGGCAGCGCGCCACGCAAGCGTCGCAGGCCAAAGAAGACCGGCGTCCACAGCGTGCTGAAGGCAGCCTGCAATGCCCAGAAGGCCAGCGCCACGCTGCTGCCTTCCATTGTCGCGACACGTGCGCCCGCAAATGAGATCAGCAGATAGATCGACGTCCAGACCACCGGGAAGACCCAGTTCGGCGGTGTCCAGCTTGGCTTTTCAAGTTTCAGATACCACGCGCCGGGCGGGAAGACCGCGCCGGTCGTGCCTGCGCCCATGCAGGCAATGAGAAACACGAAAAAAAGCCAGAGGCTCATAGAGACGTCCTTTCACGGCATCGGCTACCCTTGGGCAGATGCACCCTGTTCCCGCCGTTTCAAGTCCGCAAGGACGGAAAGCACCGCCCCGGTCCGGTCCATGGTCGACCCTCTGCGCGGCGCATTGCGCGCTGCGGCGTCCACCAGAAACCGCACTTCATCCAGTGGCCGCGCATAAAGGATTGGCGAGCGCGGCATCATCAGCGTCCCCCCTGCCCGCGCGGCGGACAGGCCGATCAGCGTCAGTTTGCGCGCCTTCGTTGTCCGCGCACGCTGGCTGACACTGTCGTATCCGCCCTTGGCAATCGCCCCGCCAATGGCCGCATAGATGTGCCGTGCCGCAAAGATGCCGGGCCGTGCGCCACTGGGCAGGCCCTTGATGCCCGCTTCGGACCTAAGGTAAAGCCGCCGCGCCTCGGCCAGCAGCCGCCGCGTCAGGGTGCGCAGCCGGGGGTCGGCGGTTGTGGCTGACAAAAGCTCGTCCTCACGCAGGCCCACCTCGTCCAGCCAGTCGAGCGGCAGATAAATCCGCCCCATGCGCGCGTCTTCTCCGATATCGCGGGCAATGTTCGTCAGTTGCATCGCCACGCCCAGATCGCAGGCACGCGACAGCACATCGGCGTCGCGCACGCGCATCAGGACACACATCATCGCGCCAACGGCTGCCGCCACGCGGGCGGAATAGGCGCGCACGTCCGACAGTGTCCGATACTGCCGTTCCTGCGCGTCCCAGGCCAAGCCTTCGAGTAGAGCATCGGGCAAGACGCGGGGCATCTCGAACGTCTCGATGATCGCGGTAAAGGCACGATCCTCGGGCGCGTTCAGCGGGCGCCCCGCATAGGCCCGGTCCAGCCGGTCCTGCAGGCGCAGCACCGCGCGCGCCTTGTGATCGCCCTCGTCCACCTCATCGTCCGCCAGGCGGCAAAAGGCATAAAGTGCCAGCGCCGGATCGCGCACTGATTGCGGCAAAAGCTTCGACGCCGCGTGAAACGACAGCGACCCCGTGCGGATCGCCTCGCGGCAGTGGGAAAGATCGGACGGTTCAATCATTCGGCAGCCATCCTTTGCGGCACTGCGGGGGCTTGCGGCACCAGCTGACCCAGAACCTCGGCGCTCGAGATTACGCCGGGAAGCCCGGCACCAGGATGTGTGCCAGCCCCGACCAGATACAGGCCTTCGGCCTCTTCACTGATGTTATGGGGGCGGAAATAAGCGCTTTGCAGGATGCGCGGCTCGATGGAAAATCCAGACCCGTGCGGCGACAGATAGCGGTCGCGGAAGGTTTCTGGCGTGAATATCCGCTCGGGGCCAAGGTGGTCCTGAAAGCCGGGAATAACCTTTTCCAGCTCGGCCGCGACCAAGGCGCGATAGCTTTGCGTCCGCTCTTGCCAGTCCACCGCGTTCGCATGACCCAGATGCGGGACAGGCGACAGCGCATAAAATGTATCGTCGCCCTCCGGTGCCACCGACGGGTCGGTCACGGACGGGCGATGCAGATAAAGGCTCATGTCGTCGGCCAGATGCCCCTTGCGGAACACGTCCTTGAGCAATCCCTGAAAGCGCGGCCCGTTCAGGATCGTGTGGTGTCCCACATCGCCCCACTGACCCGCGGTGCCCTTGGTGCCGAAATACCAGACGAACAGGCCCATGGACCAGCGCCTGCTGTTCAGCTTGGCAGGCGTCCAGCGGCGTTTCTTGTGATTGCGCAGAAGATGCCCATAGGTGTGCCCCGGATCGGCGTTGCTGACCGTGACGGCGGCAGGCAGAACCTCGCCCCCCGTCAAACGCACACCCTTGGCGCGTCCCCCCTCGATCAGGATTTCATCCACTTCGGCCCCTTGGCGCACCATTCCGCCTTGGGACCGGATGACCTTGACCATTGCGTCGGCCATCGCCTGAACGCCACCCATGGCATAGTGAACGCCAAAGGATTTCTCGAGGTGGTTCACCAGCGAATAGATCGAGGTCACCCGGGTCGGGTCGCCACCGATGAAAAGCGGATGAAACGACAGCGCCATGCGCAGGCGCGGATCGCGCACGCGGCGTTTGACATGGGCATAGACAGACCGGTCGGCCCGCAGTTTCACGAATTTCGGCAGCACCTTGATCAGGTCGACCAACCGGTGCATCGGCGTGCGGCCCAGCTGCTCGAAACCAAAGGCATAGCGGTCCTCGCTTTCGCGCAGGAACGTGCGGTAACCGTCCACGTCACCGGGGCTGATCGCGCGGACCTGCTCGACCATCGCATCGGTATCACCGCGCGCTTCGAAACGCGTGCCATCAGGCCAGCGGATTTCGTAAAAGGATTCGAGCGCTTTCAGGTCTACGTCCTGATGAAAATCGCGCCCGCAGGCCGCCCAAAGCTCTTCGAACAGTTGCGGCACCGTCACAATCGTCGGCCCCAGATCGAATCGATGGCCGCCGTCAGTTATCGACGATCCCCGCCCACCGGCCCGATCAAGCCGGTCCAGCACGGTCACATGATATCCCTTGGCTCCCAGCCGCATAGCCGAGGCAAGACCGCCCAGACCAGCGCCGATCACAAGGGCAGTTTCAGGAGCCG
>Ga0307972_1000199_pt1 | contig 33250 bp, 24 predicted proteins | sample OrgLakmetagen780_FD_201848 | JGI IMG/M metagenome (GOLD analysis project Ga0307972, IMG submission 201848) | Saline water microbial communities from Organic Lake, Antarctica - #780 | ecosystem: Environmental > Aquatic > Non-marine Saline and Alkaline > Saline | place: Antarctica: Organic Lake...
GCGTCAGCTATATCTTCAACTATTCCAGTATTGGTATTTACTTTAGCTAGATAAGTAACATTAGGATTAGTGCTTCTAGTTATCCCATATATTTCGTTGCTTTGCGCGAAGTTGGGAATAGCAAAAAACAAAGCCAATAAAAGGATAAGTTTTTCCATAGTAATTTTTTGTTTAAAATTATTAATAAATGTGAAAGGTGCCTCAAAATGAATAGTTAAAAATTACTTTGATTTTTTGTTTAAGCCTTTGATACTCATTAAATCTACCCTGTTAAATATCATTACATTGAATCAAAGCCCAAGTGGTGACTGAGTGAAGCCGCAGTCAACATCCCCTGAAACTGTCATTCCATCCAAGCGAATGCGGGACAGGGAATCTCATGTTTCAATCTCAATGTTGAACCAAAGCACAAACACCACATCTCCGTAAGAATAATATTCCGTATAAAATTTCCTTCTGAAATTTTTGCGGAATGACAGTTCAATTTCTTGTTTGTCATTCCGTATAAGCGAACGCGTATCAGGATTCGTATGTGGTCACCGAAAAAGCGAAATGCAGAATAACCAGTATCGGAAACTCACAAATTACAGCTTAAGAAAATTACGTATATTTGCAATTAATGAAAAGTACTTTTCAACATATAATCAGCTTATTTTTAGCTTTTTTGGTTTTGGTTTCAACCCAAAGCTATAGTATCAATACGCATTATTGTGGGAATATTTTGGTGGATAAAGCCATTATGAAGCCAGCTAAAAAATGTGCTATGCATGATATGCAGTCTCATTCAAATCATGAAAATGAAATGCAGAAAGATGATTGCTGTAGTGATGAAGTTGAATGGATCGATGGACAAGACCAACTCAAAATACAATCAACTGATTTTGAACTTCCTAATTTAGTTTTTGTTGAAGCTTTTCTACATGCTTTTTTGTTCAATATTTCTATAGTAAAAGAAAAAAAATCACCTTCTTACGAAGACCCCCCACCTTTATATCAAAAGGATTTACAAGCATTTTACCAAGTGTATTTAATTTGATGAATTAGACTAGCTAAGCTAACTCTAGCTGTTTTCGTATGCTCAAAACTGAGTTTTACGCTTTTGTCTAATTTATCAATGAATTTACAATGCATAAAATCATACATTTTTTTCTGTATAACCGATTAGTAACCACACTCGTATTGGGTTTCTTACTTCTCGCAGGATTGATTTTTTCGCCATTTGATTGGAGTATAGAAGGAGTTCCACAAAATCCTATTTCGGTGGATGCTATACCCAATACAGGTGAAAATCAACAAATTATCTTTACCGAGTGGAAAGGTCGTTCTCCACAAGATATTGAAGATCAAATTACCTATCCATTGACCAGTTATTTATTGGGTGTGCCAGGTGTAAAGTCTGTTAGAAGCTCATCTATGATGGGTTTTTCCAACATTTATTTAATATTTGAAGAAGACGTAGAGTTTTATTGGTCGCGTTCTAGAATATTAGAAAAACTCAACGCTATTCCTTCAGGTTTACTTCCTGAGAATGTAAATCCTTCTTTAGGACCAGATGCAACTGCTTTAGGTCAGGTATTCTGGTATACCTTGGAGCCACAAGATGCCGAAGGAAATCCAACAGGTGGTTGGGACTTACATGAAATACGAAGCGTACAAGATTTTTATGTAAAATATGCCTTAAGTGCAGCAGAAGGAGTTTCTGAAGTTGCTTCTGTGGGTGGTCACGTTCGCGAATACCATGTAAATGTTCGGCCAGAGATTCTACGGCAGTACCAAATTTCACTTTCACAGGTAGCAAAAGCTATCCAGAATTCCAATCGGGATGTTGGAGCAAAAACCATTGAAATTAACCAGGCTGAGTATTTTGTCCGGGGTTTAGGCTACTTGAATTCTAAAGAAGATTTAGAAAAAGCAGTGGTTGATGTTTTTGATAATGTTCCAATACGAATTAAAGATGTAGCTGAGGTAATCATTGGTCCAGCAGAACGCCGAGGTGTTTTAGACAAAGATGGAGCAGAAGTAGTCGGTGGAGTAGTAGTGGTAAGAGATGGTTTCAATCCGTTGGAAGGCATTCAGAATATAAAGGCCAAAATTGAAGACATTGAACCTGGACTGGCTTCTAAAGTTTTGGCAGATGGAACCGAATCCAAGCTGAAAATTGTTCCCTTTTATGACCGAAGTGAACTCATTTATGAAACCATTTCTACCTTAGAAGATGCAATCAGTTTGCAAATTTTGATAGCTATTTTAGTAGTGGTTATTTTACTTTTAAACCTTCGTGCTTCGTTGGTTATTTCATCGGTTTTACCCATTGCAGTTCTCATCGTTTTTATCCTCATGAAGGTTTTTCAGATAGAAGCTAATATTGTTGCCCTTTCAGGAATAGCCATTGCTATTGGTACTATGATTGATTTGGCAGTTATACTTTCAGAAAATGTCATTAAACATCTAGAAGAGTCTAATGCTAAAACCAATGCTGAGCGACTTGCCAAAGTTTATGAAGCTTCAAAAGAAGTAAGTGGAGCTATTCTTACCGCTGTTGCTACTACTATTGTTAGTTTTGTTCCTGTATTTTTGCTAGAAGATGCAGAAGGTAAACTTTTCATTCCTTTAGCCTATACCAAGACTTTTGCTTTATTGGCTGCTTGCTTAACAACCTTGTTTATTTTACCGGCTTTATCCTACTGGTTTTTAGGGTTTAAATTAAATAAACCAAAATTGAATTGGATAAAGCTCGCTTTCTTTAGCTTGGTTTCAATATACCTTTTTACACAAGGTGAATGGTTTTTTGCCATCCTGTTTTTAGGTTTTTCCATCACCTCTTTATTTTTAAATTCAAAACCAAAATTGGCCAATACGCTTCAATTGCTTTTAGCTGTGGTAGGTGTAATTTGGTTATTGGCAGATTATTGGCTACCACTTGGTCCGTCAAAATCAATTTTCCTAAATGTGGTTTTTGTGGTCTTATGCGTAGGAATCATTTTAGGAGCTTTTTATGCGCTAGAAAAGTACTACACCAAATTGCTTAGCAAATGTCTTGAATACCCTAAAAGCTTTTTAGTACTTCCAGGGTTTTTAATTTTCTTTGGGATATTGATTTGGATTGGCTTTTCAAAGGTGTTTTATTATCCACAAAAAGCCATCAATAAAATAGGTTGGTCTATTGAAGAATCTGCTGTTTGGTCTGGTTTAACTGAAGAATTTCCAGGTATTGGTAAAGAATTTATGCCAAGTTTAGACGAAGGTAGTTTTTTATTGATGCCAACTACTATGCCTCATTCCGGAGTAGAATACAATACCGAAATGCTAAGCACTTTGGATCAACTTACTCAGCAGATTCCAGAGGTTTCAGAAAGTGTAGGTAAGTTGGGAAGAGTAGAGTCTGCTTTAGATCCTGCACCCATTTCAATGTTTGAAAATGTGATCAACTATAAACCTGAATACATTTTAAGTGAAAAAGGAAGGCGACTAAAATTCAAAATAAATGCCAATGGAAGTTTTTATGTTGACCAAAAGCTGCAAGAGCAATATGAAGAAGAATTGTTTTTTTCAACGGAAGCATTTCAATTTGTAAACTCTGAAGATGAGGTATATCCTGATGCAATTCAGCAAAAAATATCACCTTTATTTTTTTCCAAAACAGCCGCTTATTTAGTTAGCGATGATGATGGTGTTTTTTTTAGAAATTGGCGACCAGAAATTCGTTCTACCAATGACATTTGGAATGAAATTGTGCAAGCAATCAAAATCCCTGGTCTTACTTCACCTCCTAAATTACAACCTATAGAGACAAGGCAAATCATGTTGCAAACAGGTATGCGAGCTCCTATGGGAATAAAGGTTTTTGGAAGTCACCTCGAACAAATTGGAGCCTTTGGATTGGAATTGGAACGCATTTTACGAAAAGTTCCAAGTCTTCGAGCAGCTACTGTAAATGCGGAACGAGTTGAAGGAAAACCCTATTTGCACTTAGAAATTTTACGCAATCAAATTGCTTTGTATGGCTTAAGTGTTGAAGAAGTGCAACAGCATATCGAAATGACAATAGGTGGGATGCCATTAACCACAACGGTTGAAGGTCGTGAACGCTATGAAGTGCGATTACGATACCCAAGAGAATTGCGAAATAATCCTGAGGTAATTTCAGAAATAAGGGTATCCACATCTACTGGAAACCAAATTCCCTTGGGGGATTTAGTTGAAATTTCATATCACAAAGGACCTACTTCTATTAAAAGTGAAAATACATTTTTGGTGGGCTATGTGTTTTTTGATAAGCTAGCTTCTGTAGCTGAAATTCCTGCTGTTGATGATGCCAAAAATGCAATTCAACAAGCAATTGAAAATGGAGATTTGGTAGTGCCAAACGGTTTGAGTTATGAGTTTGCAGGAAATTACCAGAATCAGATTCGGGCAGAGAAGCGCTTGAGTTTAATCATCCCGATTGTCTTTGCTGTTATTTTCCTGATTTTATACCTTCAATTCAAATCGGTTGAGGTTAGTTTAATGGTATTCTTAAGCATTGCCCTTGCTTTTAGCGGAGGATTTATTTTGATTTGGTTCTATGGCGAATCCTGGTTCCTGGACTTTGATGTATTTGGAAGCTCCATTAGAGATTTGTTTAAGATTAAAGCAATCTATCTCAGTGTTGCAGTTTGGGTAGGATTTATTGCTCTTTTTGGGATTGCCACAGACGATGCTGTTTTAATGGCAACCTACTTAAAGCAAAGTTTTCAAAACAACAAAACACTGCAAATTTCAACTTTAAAAGAAGCGGTTATTAAAGGAGCAGAACGCCGAATACGTCCGGCTATTATAACATCAGCTACTACCATAATTGCTTTATTACCGGTGTTAACTTCTACTGGAAAAGGCTCAGAAATCATGCAACCCATGGCAATTCCTGCATTTGGTGGGATGATTATTGCTTCGGTGACTTACTTCTTGTTGCCCACCTTATATTTTTTATACCAAAAACGAATTTTAAATAAAAAGAACAATGAAAAATAGATTCATTTTATATGCCATTAGTTTGCTTTTAACTTGTTCATTGCAAGCGCAAAGTTTAGTTGAATTTCAGTCTATTGCAATAGAAAATAATCCTGGAATTCAGTCGAGTTACAAGCAATTTGAAGCTTCTTTACAACAAATTCCACAGGCTAAATCTCTCGTAGACCCTGTTCTTTCCGGCAGCTATTTTTTGCGACCGATGCGGACTTTAATGGGAGAGCAAATTTTTAAACTGAGTTTGAATCAGCAGTTTCCATGGTTCGGAACCTTAAAAGCTAAAGGGAATGCCGTGGCTTTGAGAACGGAAGCCAACTTTCAAAGTTTTCTGAACAAAAAAGCGGAGCTGGAACGAAGAGTAGCAGAAACCTATTATCCTCTAATTGAAGTGGAAGTCTTTCTTGATATTGAAGAAGAACACATTAAATTATTGAATTCTATATATGAATTAGCAGAAAATCAATATGAAAACAATCAATTGAAGTTGAAGGATTTGTTTGAAATTGAAATTCAATTGGAAGAAAGTAAGACCAATACGGAAGTGCTGAAAAAGCGAAAAACCAGTTTGCATGCTCAAATGAATGCGCTGCTTAATCGAAGCCTAGAAAATAGCATTCAAATTTCAACAGAAATAGAAACTACTAATTTGATGCCTTCTGAAGCTTCAGTTGAACAGCATCCTCTATTGAAATCGCTTCAACTTCAAGAAGAGTCTTACCAAGCTGAAGAGCAGTTTTCAAGAAAATCAGCTTACCCTAAAATTGGTCTTGGTGTGGAATATGTTTACATGGATCAATTTAGCCAAAATGGAATGCAGTTTGGGGGGATGCAAATGTTTATGCCCATGTTGAGTGTTTCTTTGCCAATTTTCAATAAAAAATACAAAGCCGCAATACAAGAAACGCAGTTGATGCAAGAAGCAATTGAATTGGAAAAACAAAATCAATACAATCAACTTAATGCAGAATATTCAAGGTATAAAGCTGAAATGGAAAGCGAACAAGAATTATTAAAATTGCTTGCTTTTAAGGTGAAAAAGACCCAGCAAATTCTAGATTTAAGCTACAACGAATTTGAAAATGCATTGATTAGTTTAACGGATTTGTTAGTTGTTCAACAGCGTTTGCTTAATTTTCAGCAAGAGCAACAAATCAGCATAACTGCTTTGAAAACTGCAGAAACACAATTAAATTATTTGACTTATAAAAATATAGACTAATGAAAAAGACTAACAAAAATATATTGATTTATGCAGGAGTACTAATTTTAGGAGTGCTCCTTGGAAAGTGGTTTTTTACTTCTTCAACTTCAGAAAAATCAGATAACCAACAGGTGCACGAGCATCAAATGCAAGAAGAAGGAGAAGAAGTTTGGACTTGCTCCATGCATCCTCAGGTTCGTGAAGATCAACCTGGGAGCTGCCCTATTTGCGGTATGGATTTGGTAAAACTTGACGAAACCGATTCTGGGTTAGACCCTAAAGCCATAAAGATGTCTGAACGGGCAATGCAATTGGCTAAAGTGGCAACTGCATTTCCAAGTACAACTCCACAAGGTGATGCAGCCTTGTCCTTAGATGGAAAATTGATGTTCAACCAAGAATTGAAACATAAGTTAACTGCAGAATTTCACGGAAGAATAGAAGTGTTGAATGTAGACTACGAAGGACAAAAAATCAATAAAGGACAAGTCATAGCAAAAGTATATTCACCTGAATTGGAAAGTCTACAGCGTGAATTATTAATTGCAGAGAAGCAAAAAAGTGAAAACATGCGTTTGTATGAAGCCTCTATCCGTAAGTTGAAAAACTGGAACATCAATCAAAAGGAGATCGATAACATAATAAGCACAGGTGAAGTTCAGGGGACAACCAATATCCGTTCTCCATTTTCTGGAATAATAAGCAACTTAAGCGTTCGGGAAGGAAGTCATGTAGAAAGAGGAGATTTGCTCTTTGAGGTAAATGATATTTCTGAATTATGGGCAGAGTTTGAGGCGTATGAAAAAGATGCTGGAAAGCTTCAAATAGGAGATGTAGTTTCGTTTAATTCACTTTCATATCCAAGTAAAATTTGGGAGTCTAAAATTGTGTTTATTTCCCCGGTTTTGGATAATCAACGTAGGAGTTTTCAGGTAAGAGCAGAAGTAGATAATTCAGATTTACTATTGAAGCCTTCTTCTACAATTCAAGGAAAAATACAACAAGAAACAACGGAAAGTACTGCTTTATGGTTGCCCAAATCAGCTGTTTTATGGACAGGTAAACGCTCTGTGGTATACCAACAACTTCAACAAAATGGAGAAGTTGGTTTCTTGATGAAAGAAGTAGAAATTGGCAAAAATTCGGGAGATTTTGTTGAAATACTAAGTGGAGTTTCAATGGAAGATGAAATTGCAGTAAATGGTGTGTTTTCTATCGATGCTTCTGCACAGATTTCAGCAAAACCCAGTATGATGAATAGGCGCAACCAAACCGATTCCAAAGTAGATGTGAATTGGGAGGAAGTTCAACTAGAAACAAATACTTTCAAGAAAGTAATGCAAAAGTATTTGAGTTTAAAAGAAGCAATGGCAGAAGATAAAGAAGAAGAGGTTTTTGAGATTGCTTCCGATTTTCAACAGCAATTAGGCAGTTTGAATTTTGAAAATTCAAAAGCAAAAAAAGGGCTTCAGCAATTGTTTAAGGATGTATCAACATCCAAAAACATGGAACTCTCCAGAATGCATTTCCAGTATTTATCCAACGTTATGATTGCCTTAAGCCAACAAGAAAATCCCTTAGACGAAACGCTGTATGTACAATTTTGCCCAATGGCGAATAATGACGAAGGAGCCTTTTGGTTAAGCACCGAAACTCAAATTAAGAATCCTTATTTTGGTAGTAAGATGCTGCGCTGCGGAAGTGTGACCCGTGAGATTGAGTAAAAAAACTTCCTCTTACTGTCAGCGATTATGTTTTACCTGCCACAAAACAACCCATGAAACTGTCATTCTATGTAAGCGAGCCTTTCCCTCGAAACTGTCATTCCATGCAAGCGATAGCGCGAGTGGGAATCTTATGATGTTATCGAAATGCTAAATCAGAGTACAAACCCCACGTCTGCGTAGGAATAAGATTCCGCATAAAATTTCTTTCTGAAATTTTTGCGGAATGACAGGTTCGTAATATGTTTTTGTGGAATGACAGTTTGAAGCAGAGTTACATTAGTTACTGTCATTCTGAACAGAGCGAAGAATCTTTTGTTCTGAAAACGGGAATGAGATTCCTCCTTTGGTCGTAATGACAATGGGAATGGAGTTGTCATGCCGACGATAGGAGGCATCTCATTCAGAGCTTCACGTTTTGCTTTTTCAAAAGGATTGTGTTAGTTGCATTCTTGAGCAAGTTGTGGGATTCCTCCTTTGGTCGGAATGACATCATCATCTGTCATTCCATGCTAGCGATACCGCGACATAGAATCTTATGCTGTTACAGAAATATTGAGCCAAGAAACAAAGCCCACTAAGCTATTTTATCCCAATAACCGATTCATCTTTTGGATATTTCACGCTGTAAATAAATTTCACATTTTGGGTTTGTCTAGGTTCGATGTCTAGTGTCCAAAGCAGTTTTCCAATGTTTGAGGTGTATTCTGCTTTTCCTTTTTCTTCCACTTCCACTTCAATAATTTTGTTTTGCGAGACTGGGATTTGGTCTAAAATTTCAATTTGTATTGGAACAGATTTTTTGTTTTTTATTGTTATTTCGTATCCAATCGTTTCCTTTTTATTTGTGCCAATCAATTTAGAAGATTTGTATTCTTTTATTGGTAATCGTTCTACAACAATGCTATTATCCCTTCCCATAGAAATTAATAATTCGTTGGAAGTAACTTGTGGATTTATATATGAAGTTCCAGCAAATCCACCTTCAAAAAAGATGTTTGCATTTCCAGCAACTAAATTAAACTGACTCCAATCGCTTATTTTTGCAAGTAAAAAGGCTCCATTATTCAGCTTTGGAACACTATGATAAATGTATTCTGTTGTTAGTTCGTAGGATTTCAGGAATACTAAATTTTCTTTTCCATCACTATTGATGCTTTGTTTAGTAGGGATTTCAAAATCTATATTTAATTGGTTTTCTGTAACTACGATTTCTTCCACAGATTCCGAATTTCTAGTCAATGCCATGTTTGAAGAAGATACTTCATCCATTTGTACATTTTGATACCGCTGTTGCTGGTAAATAGAAGCATATAACGGACTTAATATAGGCCTGTTGTTGTTTTGGGAAGGGTTTCCAGTAGAAACAGTCATATTAACATCCGTCCAGTCGACGCCAGTATTTTGATACACATTAGCTTTGTAATTTAATTGCACATTTTCTGTAATACTTTCTGACCTCAGGTCGTAGATTGGCTTCCATCCCGAATTGTTCACTATATACTTGCATTCTGCCTTGATTTCAGTATTGGAATTTGAAGTGATTTTTAGAATTATATTTCCACTTGGTTTCCCCGAATTCGCATTTATTTCAATAAGTTGTCTTTTTATTTTTTCAATCTTTTCTTTAATTGGTTGCTCTTTTTTTGCTAACTCTCTTAAATCTGTTCTTATTTCTAAATATTTCACTTGGTAGGAATCGCTTAATTGAATGACTTGTTGTGCCGTAAAGCTACTGTTACCCGTTCCTAAATCTTGATTTTTATTTAGGATACTTTCCATACCAAGCAATCCGTTTTTTCTATCATTGAGTAAAATTAATTCCTCATTTAAAACTTCTAATTGCTTTTGTAGATCGTCAATTTGTTTATTGTTTTTCTTTGGTTGCAAGTAGTTATTCTCATATTTAGCTGATAACAATACTGCTTTAGAATTGCTGAATTGTATTTGCAGACTAGACGGATTCAATCGAGTAGAAATTCCTGTAAGTACAATTTCTTGTTCGCTTCCATTACTAGTAAAAGCTTTATTTCGTGTAATTTGAGCGTTTTGCTTAAAAACAGTAATGTTACTTATTTTTGAATCTACTTCGGTTTGGCTGTAAGTGATTAAGTTGCACAAAAACAAAAGTGTAAGGAATATAAGTTGATTTTTCATTTTATCTTTTATTTGCTCAAATCTAACATTTTAATTGGTGTTTAATTGCACAAATTAATTATCTGCTCAATTTGAAGTGGATAATTATTATTTGTGTCTGCTAATCCAAGTATTATGCCACAATCAATTAGTGTTGATTAGGATACGTAGAATGGAAACAAAAGAAAAATTATTTAACTGAATGAAGCTCCAATCTCTACTCTAATTTCAGTAGTTTTTAGTTGAAATATTCTATTTTTAGCAATTAGAAGAAATTTTAAAGACTATAATTAACAAATTCGCAATGGACGCATATATAATAGACGGAATAAGAACACCAATAGGAAACTACAAAGGCACGCTTTCTCCCGTTCGAACGGACGATTTGGGAGCTATGGTAATCAAAGAAATACTAAATAGAAATCCCTCCATTCCAAAAGAAGCTTTTGATGATGTTATTTTAGGTTGTGCAAACCAAGCAGGAGAAGACAATCGGAATGTTGCTAGAATGTGTTCTCTTTTGGCGGGTTTACCTTATTCAGTTCCAGGTGAAACTGTAAATAGATTATGCAGCAGCGGACTTTCAGCGATTATTCATGCCAACAGAGCCATAAAAGCAGGTGATGGAGATTTGTTTATCGCTGGCGGAGTAGAACACATGACGCGCGGACCGTATGCGATTTCGAAATCTTCTTCGGCTTTTGGTAATGATTCTAAAATGTATGATACTAGTTTTGGTTGGCGCTTTGTGAATCCTAAAATGAAAGAAATGTACGGCATAGATGGCATGGGAATGACTGCTGAAAACTTAGTCGATTTACATCAAATTTCCCGTGAAGACCAAGATGAATTTGCCTACAATTCTCAAATGAAAGCAAGTGTGGCTCAAGAAAATGGACGTTTAGCGAAAGAAATTTTGGAAGTAGCGATTCCAAGAAGAAAACAAGAAGATTTGATTTTTGCTAAAGATGAATTCATCAAACCGCAAACCAAATTAGAAATTTTGGGCAAGTTAAGACCGGCTTTCAAAAAAGAGGGAAGCGTAACTGCGGGAAATTCATCTGGTTTAAATGATGGTGCAGCGGCAACAATTATAGCTTCACAAAAAGCAGTTGAAAAATATGGATTAAAACCAATGGCAAGAATTTTAAGTTCTGCTGTTGTTGGTGTAGAACCAAGAATTATGGGAATTGGTCCAGTAGAAGCTTCCAACAAAGCCTTAGCGAAAGCGGGCTTAACCATGGAAGATATGGATATTATTGAACTAAATGAAGCTTTTGCAGCACAAGCTTTAGCATGTATACGTGCATGGGGATTAAAAGATAATGACCCAAGAATTAATCCTAACGGTGGAGCAATTGCCATCGGTCATCCGCTTGGAGTCACGGGAACAAGATTGGCACATACAGCCGCACTTCAACTACAATTGACCAACAAAAAATACGCCCTCATCACTATGTGTATAGGAGTAGGTCAGGGATATGCTGCTGTTATAGAACGAGTTTAGAATGTTGAGCAAAGCGAAATCCTCGGAAGTGCAGCTTACGGGATGTGTTGGTGTTGGTCAAGGTTATGCTGCTGTGATAGAACGAGTTTAGAATGTTGAGCAAAGCGAAATCATCGGAAGCGCAGCTTACGGGATGTTTGTGTTAGCATTGATTAAGGTTATATACGAAGCACAAGATTCAATAGTAGCAAAACATATTTGGATTATATAAATATAAAATATAAATATTATTTATATTTGTTGAAAAATTTAATCATGACAACATTTACATCTTCTTTACCTGATGATTTGCTAAAAGATTTGGCCAAAACAGCTAAGGAATTAAAGATGCCTAAGAATAAAATTATTGAGAAGGCTTTAGAGCTTTATCTAGATGAAATTCAGAAAGCCAAGTACGCAAAGTCATACAAAAGAGCTGCCAAGGACAAAGACATGATGGCTATGGCTGAAGAAGGAATGGGAGATTATTACAAAATGCTAATTGAATTTGATGAAGAAGATTAGTTTCACTAATTTGAATATTCGTCAAGCGGAAATTTGGCAGGTATATTTCGATCCTATTAAAGGAAGTGAGCAAGCTGGAAATAGACCAGCAGTTGTTATTAGCGGAAATCTACTCAATTCAAATTTGGATGTTATTGTTGTCTGTCCACTATCAACTTCAATTCATTATTTTGAAGGCAATCCAGTATTAAAACCAAATTCAACAAATGGTTTGACAAAAGCTTCTGAAGTGATCGTTTTTCATATACGTTCGATTTCTAAAGTAAGATTTAAGCGAAAAATTGGACAAATTTCTCAAATTGAATTAGAAAAAATTAAAAAAACACTCAACGATATTTTAAAATATTAAACTATGCAAATCACACAAAGTTATATACAAGGTCAATGGACACAAGGTAAGGGCGAAAGTCATCCCATTTTTGATTCCATTACTGGGGAGCATTTTACTTCCGTAAATGTAGAAGGTTTCAATATTCCAGAAGTCTTGGCTTATGGTCGAGAAAAAGGAGATACACTTCGGAAAATGACTTTTCAGGAGCGAGGAAATATGCTTAAAACATTAGCGTTTTATCTTCAGAAAAGGAAAAGAGCTTTTTACGAATTAAGTTACCGTACCGGAGCTACCAAGCTGGATTCTTGGTTTGATATTGATGGTGGTTTTGGCAATTTGTTTGCAAATGCTTCTTTGCGAAAGTTATTTCCAAATCAGCCTTTTGATGTGGAAGGAGACGCAATCGATTTATCTCGTGGCGGAAGGTTCATGGCACATCATATTCTAGTACCAAAAGAAGGAGTTGCCGTTCACATTAACGCATTCAATTTTCCTGTCTGGGGAATGTTAGAAAAATGTGCAGTAAACTGGATGGCTGGAGTTCCAGCAGTAGTTTTGCCCGCACCCCAATCTGCTTACTTGACAGAAGCCGTTGTAAAAGAAATCATAGCCTCAGGAATTTTGCCAGAAGGAGCTTTACAGTTGATTTCTGGAACTGCAAAAAGCATTTTAGATAGTGTGGAATCTCAAGATATAGTTACGTTTACGGGTTCTGCTTCAACTGGAAGGTTGCTTAAAAATCATCCAAGATTGTTGGAAGAATCAGTTCCGTTTACCATGGAGGCAGATTCATTAAACGCATGTATTTTAGGTGAAGACGCCGTTCCAGGAACGCCAGAATTTGATTTATTTATTCGTGAAGTTCGAAATGAAATGACTGTAAAATGTGGTCAGAAATGTACTGCTATTCGTAGAGCTATTGTTCCAGATTCATTAATTGAAGATGTGCAGATTGCTTTAGGAAAGGCCTTGGATAAAATCACCTTAGGCGACCCAAGATTGAAGGAAGTGCGCATGGGAAGTTTGATAGATAAAAAACAAGTAGAATCAGTTAAAAAAGCAGTGACTGAAATTTCAAAAACTGCTAAAATTGTCTATGGCGATTTTAATTCAGTTGAAACTATAAATGCGCAATTTGAAAATGGTGCTTTTATCAAACCAATTTTGATGAGAGAAGACGAGCCTTTCAAAAATGAAGCCGTTCATATTACTGAAGCATTTGGTCCAGTAAGCACATTGATGCCTTATAAAAACTTAGACGAAGCGATACAACTTTCCAAGAAAGGAAAAGGTTCTTTGGTCAGTTCTATTTTTACTAATGATGATGATATTGCAAGAGATTACACCATTCAAGCAGCATCACATCATGGACGGATTTTGGCGATTAATCGGGAGTCTGCTAAGCAAAGTACAGGTCATGGTTCGCCATTACCTTCCTTGGTTCATGGTGGTCCAGGAAGAGCTGGTGGAGGAGAAGAAATGGGAGGAAAGCGAGGAATTAAGCACTTTATGCAACGTTGTGCCATACAGGGAAGTCCAACGACCTTGACTAAAATCACAGGAATTTATCAACCAAAAGCGGCTTATACCGAAACGCCAAAGCATCCATTTGCTTATCACTGGGAAGACATCCAACCAGGCATGTCTTTAAAAACGCACAATCGAACTTTAACAGATACGGATATTATTAATTTTGGAAATCTTACTTGGGACCATTTTTATGCACATACGGATATCACTTCGTTAGAAGGAAGCATTTTTGAACAGCGAACTGCCCACGGATATTTTATCATTTCAGCAGCAGCTGGATTATTTGTTTATCCCAATAAAGGGCCAGTTGCAGCCAATTACGGTTTAGAAGAAATCCGATTTTTGAGACCACTTTATCATAATGATACGGTTCACGTTCGGTTAACATGTAAGCAAAAAGTAGATAGAGACCCAAAAGGAAAGGAGTTACCTAGTGGGATTGTAAAATGGTATGTAGAAGTATTTGATACCGAAGCTGTTGAAGAGGAAGATAAATTAGTGGCGATTGCTACCATTTTAACCATGGTGCAAAAGAAACAAAACACCTTTCATGAAGTAGATAAAACTTTTATTGAAAGCAATCTGCATAACCTAACAGAAAATGCCGTTGCAAAATGGGGAATAATGACGCCACAACACATGGTAGAACATTTAGAAATGGGCTTGCATATAGCAACAGGAGAAATTTCTAATTTTGAAGTTGCTACCCCAGAGGAACATCTGGAAATGGTACAAGAAACTTTGTACAATTATGAAAAAATGCCACGAAATTATAAAATGCCTTTGCTGAAAAAAGATGAAGTTGAAAAATTGAAACATGAAAACCTTGACGAAGCTAAAAAAGCTTTATTGGAAGCTTATTCAGCTTTCGAAGTCTTTTTCAGAGAAAATCCAACGGCAACAACCAAAAATGCAGTATTTGGAGAGCTCACTGCTTTTGAATGGAAGCTGTTAAATCGAAAACATTTCAATCATCATTTTGAACAGTTTGGGTTGATTTAGCCCAATATTTGATTTGACACTGAGAGCAGTTTGTAACTTCGCTGAGATAACCCTTATTTGTTGAATTCAAGTTTAAATATCTCTTGTTTAAATTTTTATTTTACATTTACCAAATCATGTTATTTCAGACTTTTGAATAGATAATCAAATAAATAATAGAATAATCAAATGGAGTGTGTAAATTGTAATCATCTACTACAAGAATCTAATAATTTTTGTCCTAATTGTAGTAATGAAGTACTTTGCCAACGGCTTACGATTCGGAGCCTTATTAATGAATTTTTCTCTAAGTACTTTAGTGTAGAATCTAAGCTTTTAGTGACCATCAAGGACATGACCATTCGTCCTGAAAAGGTTATTAAATCATACATCAATAATAATCGAGTAAAATATTTACCACCCATCAATTACATGATTATTGCAGGTTTGTTGGGTGGGTTTTACGCTTATTTGTTGAATAACGGATACTTAGGGGAGATAAATTATGAAGCATTTAAAGTGCACACTGAAGGGGAAAAAGGAGCCTCTGGTTTAGATCAAATAGAAGTTACTAAAACTATAAACAACGAAATACAAAAGTATTATAGTTTATTCGTATTTCTCACCATTCCTTTATTGGCATTAATTTCAAAATTGGTTTTTCACAATTACAAGCAGTATAATTTTGCAGAACACGCGGTGATTTATGCATATGGGTATTCTCAATTTTTGGTTTTGTCTTATATCACCATACCTTTTGCTTTGGTGTTTGACAATTTTATATTTTATTATACCTTTTTATCTTTTATTTTGTTAATCGGTTTTCACGTATTTGTATTGAAAAGAGTATTTGATATCAGTTGGAAAAAAATGATAATAAAAACTTTATTTTTTCTTATTATTCTGTTGGCAGTGATGATAATTTTGACAGTTATAGGCACTATTATTGCTTTTTTTATATATGCTTATAACTCGTAAATAGTAAGCTCAATAGTAGTAGATATGCACAGAGTAAAAATGAGTATTTAGTTTCTAATGCAAGCTTTTCGTTTGATTGGCTTTCATTTATAAGTCTAGTGAAATTTGTAGTTTTTCTGCTCTTTCAATCCTTATAAACTAATTAGGCATTTTCTTGATTCTTAATAAAGCATAAAACCTACTTTTAAGATTGCTTTTTTTCTGAGACGAATAAACGCTTGTGTTTCCAGAACTAAAATAAGCTACAAGACAAGCTATAGCAATAAAAACACCGCCATCTATTCCAAATAACTCCATACCCATAATAATGCAAGCAAGTGGCGTGTTGGTAGCTCCTGCAAAAACAGCCACAAATCCCATTCCTGCTAACAATGACATGGGAAGTGGTAAAACTAAAAATAGTGCACTGCCTAAAGTTGCACCCATGAAAAATAGGGGAGTTACTTCACCGCCTTTGAATCCTGCACCTAAGGTAAAAGCAGTTAAGATTACTTTTATTCCAAAATCGTAAGGCATCATTTGTTGAGAAAAGGCAGCTTCAATAATAGGGATACCTAATCCTACGTATTTTGTGCTTCCGATGGCGAACACAAATGCAGCAATGGCAATACCACCCACAAATGGACGAAGTGGAGGGAATTTTATCTTTTGAAATGCATTTTTAAAAAAACTTTTCAACAGAGAAAAGGACATAGCGGTAATTCCAAATGCTATACCTGCAACAATAGTCCAAATTATATTGATGACCGTATAATCTGCAATTTCAGTGATGTAGTAATGCGTATGTGGCACTCCCCAAATATGCGTACAAAAAACATCTGCTACAAAAGCCACCAATAAGCTAGGATAAATGGCGTGGTAATTTATTTTTTTAATTACTAAAACTTCCAAAGCAAAAACGCAACCAGCTAGAGGTGTTCCAAATACGGAAGCAAAACCAGCACTAATCCCCATAATGAGCAATATTTTTTGGTCTTTTTCTGTAAGCTTGAAGAGCTTTTTAAACTGGTCTGCAATGGCTGCTCCCATTTGAATTGCAGTTCCTTCTCGACCTGCTGAGCCTCCAAAGAAGTGTGTTGCTACTGTGCCAAATAAAACAAGTGGAGCCATCTTTAAAGGAATGGTTTTCTTCGCAGTATAATATTCTTCAAGTACTAAGTTGTTTCCTTTTTCAATTCCTTTTCCTAGCCAATAATAAATATAGCCAATTAACAAGCCACCCAAAGGTAAGAGTAAAATCACCCAAATATTCATTTCTCGGTATTGGGTTGCCCATCGAAGTGAAACAAGGAAAAAGGCGGATGTACTTCCCACTAAACTACCAATTAGTAAACTTAAAAAAGTCCACTTCAACAGATAAATACTTTGTTTTTTTAAAAAAGAAAATTGATTTGATACATGCATAATGACCACTAAAAATTTAGTTTAGTAGACGTCATTAGCACAAGGGCGGTTCGAGGCAGACATCATTGCCTATTTTTTATTTAGTTGAAAATCTATGATATAAAAATGTATTAATTTTCAAACTTTAGTTAAAACAAATATAGGATAAATTAGAAATCTATTAGATTGAAAGCTGAAATTCTATTTTTTCTTTGGACATTTCGATGTCATCATGCGATTTCTTGCTCTGCTATCGCTTGCATAAAATACAGTTGATTGTGTCATTCCGACCAAAGGAGGAATCTCACTCACGTTTTCAGTACAAAAGATTCTTCACTTTGTTCAGAATGACATTGAATATTGTCATTCCGCAAAAATTTCAGCAGGAAGCATTCAAACCTGTCATTCTGTAAAAATTTCAGCAGGAAATTTTATGCGAAATCTTATGCTAACGGAGACGAGATTTAGTTTTCAGTTCAGCGTTTCGGGTTAAAACATAACCCCGAAGCTTCGGGGCCTGTCGCGCTGGCTTCGGCTTATTTCGCCTTTAGTTTACATTGAGTATTTCGACTCATTTCGGCTACGCTTAATAACCATCGCTCAATATAAACTAAAGTTGAAATGCTCAATAACCATTGCTCAGCTACTGATTTAGACCTTCCTAATATGGAATGATAGTTTTTAGGGTGTATAACCACAAAACTATTGTTTTATGATTTTTTTCATCGCAATTGAACCATTGTCTGCATAGATGCGGAATAGGTATATACCTGCATCATAATTACCGAGGTCTATGTTTGAAACATTTTCAAAACGTTGAATAATCTGACCTGCCATGTTGTACACATGAATTTTTTCAATTGGCAGCGAGCTGTCTACTGAAAGTATTGAACGTGTTGGATTTGGATACATTTTTAACGAAGATGCTACATCAAAATCATTGACAGACATGACTTCATCAGTGGTAAATTGTTGTACGATGCCCTGTGCAACAGTCCCATTAGTATCTTCGCCACAGGCAATACAATAATAGGTTGTATCAGCAATTAATTCAGTAATGGTTTGCTCAAAACTTTCGTTTTCATTAACAGCGTCTGGCCCATTTACAAAAGTACCATTGGAACAACTTACATCTGATGATGTCGAATATCGAAACCATACATTGAGGTCTTGACCTGCAATTACACTAGCATTTAATACCGCAGAGTTTTCATCGACATTGGTTGCTGGGTTTGTTTCTACCATTGGGTCTACAGTGACTTCATCAGTAGTAAATTGTTGTATGATGCCCTGTGCAACAGTCCCATTAGTATCTTCGCCACAGGCAATACAATAATAGGTCGTATTATCATTTAATCCAGTAATGGTTTGCTCAAAACTTTCGTTTTCATTAATAGTGTCTGGCCCGTTTACAAAAGTACCATTAGAACAACTTACATCTGATGCTGTTGAGTATCGAAACCATACATTGAGGTCTTGACCTACAATGACACTAGCATTTAATACCGCAGAGTTTTCATCGACATTGGTTGCTGGGTTTGTTTCTACAACTGGATCCTCTAATTCTCCTGTTACATTGGTAAACACATAGGTTCGTGGTGCAGCAAGACCTGCTCCTCCGCCACCATAGCTGCCGTTGACTATAAAATCCATATCGCCATCATTATCAATATCACAGATATCAATATCCGTTTGTCCCATTCGTAATGGAATATCGGGGTTGAATTCTGGAAATTCAAATGGAGGTACCATTAATTGGTAAGGGTTTACAAATTCTAAACTGCCAGGCTCTCCTACTGGCCCTTCATTAGATTGAAAATAGATATGACCCGAAGCAGTTGGACCACTATTTAGTCCAGATGCAACCGCATCCAATAATCCATCATTGTTGAAATCAGCATATTTTACCACGCCTTGGAAAACTGCAGGTAATCCCGTAACGAGATTATCATACAATTCAAAATCAAGGTTTCCTAGATTTTTGTATATTTTGGTACCTCCTAATGAGGCAACCGAAATATCATTTAATCCATCATTGTCGATATCGATAATTTCTATGGTTGGAAAGGCAGAAAATAAATTCGTTCCCAAATCATAGACCTGAACCCATACGCCATTACCCTGGTTTTCGTAGACATAGCCAAAGGCCTGACCACCTGAAACACCCGCTGCAACCAAATGCTTTCTTCCTGTGTCATCCAGATAGCCTGAATGATAATAACCGGAATTTGCTCCTGGAATAACCGTAGGTGCAGCAATCATAACGAATGTCCCGTCACCATTGTTATGTAGGACCCTATTGGAATTAAATCCAAAATTAGATGCCCCACCCACCAAAAAATCAGTATTCCCATCATCATCAATATCAATATCGGTGATGGTGTTGTTAAAGAACACTGAGGGATCTGTAAAGATCTCAATGAAATTGGCATTACCATCACGTAGGGCACGCCATACGCGCAAACCTTGATATGATACATTTTCAGCCTGAATACTTCCTAGAAATGCTATATAGACATAATCATTTTCGTAGAAAACAGAAAAACTGCCTGAACCACCATAAACATCGAAATCAAAGACCTCGGTGCCTTGACCGGTTACAACATCATAATCAAAAAGTTTTAATGATCCTGAATATTCAGTAAAATTGTCTATATTACTGTTTCTCCCAGTGATCAGAGCAGATTTTATATTGGATTCAGCATCCAATTGTACCCATTGTACCTGTCCAGCATATGAGTCAATAAATGGCTCGGTTGCCTGGAATTCAAGTTCCTGGGCAAAGGTGTTGGTTATCATAACCAACATTAACATGCAATAAAGTAATTTTTTCATAGTATATGGTTTCACTGTTCTGCACTTTTCTTAATCCAAATTAAATTTTGTTATAAAATTAGTTTTTTATTTTTTGGTAACAAAATTTATTTTTTGAGTGTAGTAAAACTAGAACCTGTCATTCTATGAAAATTTCATGAGGTAACTTTATGCGGAATCTTATTCTAATGGAAACGTTGGGTTTGTACTTTGGTTCAGCATTTCGGGTTACGACATAACCCCGAAGCTTCGGGGCCTGTCGCGCTGCCGCTTACAAAGGATGACAGTTGATTGTGTCATTCCGACCAAAGGAGGAATCTCACTCACGTTTTCAGTACAAAAGATGCTTCACTTTGTTCAGAATGACATTGAATAGTGTCATTCCGCAAAAATTTCAGCAGGAAGCATTCAAACCTGTCATTCTGTAAAAATTTCAGCAGGAAATTTTATGCGGAATCTTATGCTCACGAAGCCGAGATTTAGTTTTCAGTTCAGCATTTCGGGTTACGACATAACCCCGAAGCTTCGGGGCCTGTCGCACTATCGCTTACAAAGGATGACAGTTGATTGTGTCATTTCGACCAAAGGAGGAATCTCACTCACGTTTTCAGTACAAAAGATTCTTCACTTTGTTCAGAATGACATTGAATAGTGTCATTCCACAAAAATTTCAGCAGGAAATTTTATACAGAATCCTATGCTCATAAAAAAGGTGGATTTGTTTTTTGATTCCACTTTTGTGTTGCTTAATTAAAATTGAGATAGATACCCAAATACACATAAAAAACATGTGTTCTTCCGAACAAATCTTCACTTTGTCTTGCGCCTCTAACGGAAGGATTGGTGGTTAGGTAATTAGCGCCAAAACTTACTCCAAAGTTTTCAGCAAATTGATATCGACTGTAGATTCCGCCTCTCAGCTCACCTGTGGTGTAGCTGCCTCGTCTAACTCCTTGTGTACGTTGCCTAAAATAGTTTGCTCCATACCCCAAACTAATTCCTGTTTCAAAAACTTGACTTTGGTATACATTATAAGCGACCTGCACATAATAACTACGGTAATTAGCACGCTCAAAATTTCCTGCTAAAGTAGCATCAGTTAGTTTTGAACCAAAACGAGTGAGACCAAAGCCTAGTCTAAAATTATGAATTTTATACACATTCATATATACATCAACACCAGCAATGTCTTGTTGATAGCTTTGATTTAAAAAATGTTCTCCAAAAGCATGGGGAGAAATCATCCTTAATTCTAAAAAGCCCAATTCAAAAATAGCATTGTCTGTTTTTTGAATTGAGATTTCTTTGTCTTTACTGTCTGTCTTTCCTTGTGCCCATATAACATAATTACCAAATAAAAAGAGCATTGCTAGAAGAATGAAAGAAGCATTTATTTTATGGGTTTTGTATAGTGTATTCAAGATTGTCTTCGTTTATGCTTAGATTTATTTCTTCATTTGTAGTTACAATACCGGTATCGGTAAATTCTTCAAGTGTATAACTCAAGATGATATTTTGGTTTTTTTGCACATCAAATCCATCTTCAAAAGTGAAACTTTGAACCGCTTCTATATCACTAAAAATTAATTCATTGTAGGCGATGTCACCGTTAAGTGTGTAGTCTACTAAACGGATATTATCTCCTAAATTAGTTCTGATAACTAGCTGGACTAAATCGTCCAATCGATAGAGTTTTAATCCGGCAGCACTAAGGTAGTTGTTGTCGAAATCACTTTCGTTAAAAGCAATTTTTAAAGACTTATATTGGTTTTCAGTATCAGAAATAAACGTACTAAAAACAGATAAACCTCGGTTTGGTTCAGGAAAATGTAACACAACATGACCATTTTGGTTGGTTTCTCCAAAACTGATGAGGTCTAATTCATCGTTAGAAAAAATATTCCCTTTATTTGATGAAAAATCCTTATTAGAATAGTAAAAATATGGAGCATCACCTGGATAGAGGTCAATATTAATGTTAGGCAGGGGATTTAAATTGGTATCATTTATCTGAAATTCTACCGTATAGCGCTCTTTTAAACTATATACCTTATCGCAACTTTGAAGGAGTAGTAATAATAGCAGCGAAGTAATAATCTTTTTCATAATTGATTTCAATACACAAATATCCGAAAGTCATTTAAATAAAATACCTGTGAATGCAGTAATTTGAAAAATATTACAGCTAGGCTTAGTGTCAAAATTATCCTGCAAGACTAAAAATAATGATACTGATTATCGTCTACTTTAAGATATCATCTTCTTACGTGGTAAGCCAATTTCGCCTTCCTTTGGATAAGGTGCTCTAAAGGTTAAGCTTTTATCTTCTTTCATTCTATTGTAAACTTTAAATTGAGAATCTTCTGTATTCGCATAACGTGGGTCTGGTCTAAAAGGCATCTTTTCCATCTTAGAAATCACTACCGTAGGAAAATGAAAATCTACTTCTACTCTTCCTAACAGCAAGTAGCATCCACCACCTTTAAAATGATATTTTTTAAGTGAATTGGCAAAATGTGCTGTATCAAAATAGTCGCCTTCATAGTCTATCCAAGTACCAAAATACATCATACCTTTGGTCGTAGGTACTTGTTTTGTTGAGACCAAGTAGGCTAACATTTTTACTTCTTTTTTATAATTAGCTAACAAATTTTTAGTCATTACAGCGCCTCTATATTTGGTCTGCAAAAGGTCAAAAGGAGAACAGGATGTTGTAAAGCCTAAAAGTTCAATTTCATCAAAGGCATCTTCAAAAATATCTCGTTTCATTTCTGGAAAATGATAGTCTTGAAATGGTTCTTCAATAAGCATTGGGCTTTGCTTAGGAATATCATCTAGTGTTAACATTTTCGCAGTGACAATGAGTGTGCTTTTTGCTTTGCCTGTAAACCGAAAGGCACCTATAAATATTAAATTCTGTAAGGTTTCAATGCCAATATTAATTCGTGAAGTGAAATTTTCTAAGGAAGTAAAGTCGCCATAAGCAAATCGTTCTAAGACGATTCGTTCAGCTAGTTTTTCATTCATCGATTTGATGTGTTGAAAACCTAAATAAACGTCTTTGCCAATGAGGCTTGTTTCTTGTTCACTTTTATTGATGCAAGGGTTGTGAATTACTGCTCCAGCTCTTTTTGCTTCATGTAAATAGATTTCAGGTCTGTAAAAGCCACCACCATTATTTACAGCAGCTACCATAAATTCGACTCCAAAATGCACTTTTAAGTACAAACTCTGGTAACTTTCTACTGCATAGGATGCAGAGTGTGCTTTACAAAAAGAATAGCCTGCAAAACTTTCAATTTGTCTATACACTTCTGAACTTAGTGCTTTGCTATGACCTTTGTCTAAGCAGGACGCCATAAAGTTTGTTTTTACCATAGCAAGTTCAGCAGCAGAGCGAGATTTACCACTAATGGCTCGTCTTAAAATGTCACCGTCAGCAGCTTTTAATCCTCCGTAATGTTTTGCTATTTTAATGACATCTTCTTGGTAAACCATCACTCCATAGGTTTCGCCTAGTTGCTCTTTAAATACTTCGTGAAAATATTCAAATCCATTAGGGTTATTGTGTCTGTAAATGTATTCCTTCATCATACCACTTTGGGCTACGCCAGGTCTAATGATACTAGAAGCAGCAACCAAAGTTTTGTAGTCATTGCATTTCAATCGCCTCAACAAACCACGCATTGCTGGACTTTCGATATAAAAACATCCGAGGGTGTTTCCTTTTTCTAAAAATGCATTGCACTTCTCTTCGTTTTTGGAGATGGAAACATCTTTGATATCTACTTTTACGCCTCTATTGGCTGCGATAAGTTGCACCGCACTAGCTATGGTACCTAAACCGCGTTGACTTAAAATATCAAATTTTTCAAAGCCAATGTCTTCAGCCACATGCATGTCAAACTGAACTATGGGATAGCCTTTCGGTTTTATCTCTAGGCCGGTAAAATGAGTAAGGGGTTCTTCAGAAATAATTACGCCACAAGCGTGCATACTTCTTTGATTGGGAAAGCCTAACAGCATTTGCCCATATTCTTGCACTTTTTTAATCACAGTATCATCACCGTTGGATAAGTCTTTTGCTTTAGTAAGCGTATCTAATTCCGATTTTTGAAGGCCAAAAACTTTTCCTATTTCTCTTAAAATAGAACGCGGTTTAAACGTGACTGTAGTACCACAAAAGGCAACGTGACCTGGCGCAAAACGTTTGAAAATATAATCGAGTATGATATCTCGTTCTCGCCAAGACCAATCAATGTCAAAATCTGGTGGACTTTTTCTGTTTTCATTTAAAAAACGCTCAAAGTATAGGTCTAATTCTATAGGGCAAATGTCTGTAATGCCCAAGCAGTAACTTACAATACTGTTTGCGCCACTTCCTCTACCTACGTGCATAAATCCTTTGCTCTGGCTATAGCGAATAATATCCCAAGTAATTAAAAAATAGCCTGTAAAGTTGAGGTCGCTTATTACTTTCAATTCTTTTTCAATTCTAGCAATTGCCTCTTTATGGCTCTTGGTGTATCGCTTTGCCAAACCATCATACGCCAATTGGTTCAGCAACAAAACATCTCCTTTTTTAGAACCGGTATAAAACTTCTTATTTCTAGGAATAGTAAAGTCAAACTCAAAATTACACTGCCGTATAATGTTTTTGGTTTGGGCAATAATTTCAGGATATTGAGCAAAGGATTTCTCTATTAAATCTGGTGCATAAAATCGGTCGGAACTATCGCAATGTACCTCAAGTTGAGATAATAGAATGTTGTGGTCTATACATCGCAGTATTTTATGCAGCTCGAATTCTTCATCATTTCTAATTGCAACAGGTTGAAAAATGATGGTTTTATTGCTTATTTGATTTAGATGTAGTTTAATTAGCATTGTAGCTTGAGACGCTTTAATACCTAAAAAATCCTTAGCTTTTAACGTCTTCGGAATATTGCTGATGGGGTATATCACAAAGGCATTTTTAAAATCATAAGCTTCCACAGGCAGCATTTTTTTTGCTAAAGTGAACTCGCTTAAAAATGCACATAACTCACCAATGCCTTTTGCATTTTCTGCCAAACCAGTGTACAGTAATTCATCTTTATTTCTAAATTCTATACCCACTATAGGCTTGATGTTTTTGGCTTTACACTTTTTTACAAAATCATAGATTCCTGTTACGGTATTGATGTCGGTAAGCCCCAAAACGGTAATGCCCTTGTCTGCGGCTTCATTAACCAAATCATCTAACGGAATTGTTCCATATCTAAGGCTGTGAAAAGAGTGACAGTTTAAAAACATATATTATACAAGGCTTTTGTTATACATTGCAGCAGAGGTTCCTATTGCCTTTATGCCATATCTTTTTCTAATGTTATCCATTGCTGCATATAGCGACAAATGTTCTTTTGTGTCATCAAAAAGGTCAATTTGATGTGCGCCTTGTACCAAATCACTTAAACGAATACCAACTCGGACCAATCTCATTCTGCGGTGGTATAATTTTGTGAATAGTCCTAGGATTTGCTTCTTTAAAATGTGGTCTAGTGAAGTGTAGGCAATACGCAGACTTTTTGTTTCTGTATCTAGATTATTATACTTTACTTTTAGTATTATTTTAGAGGTAACCAATTGACTTGTTCTTAGCTTAAATGCCAATCGCTCTATCATTTCTATTAGTTTTGCTCTAATTTCAACTAAATCGATGCAATCTTTTTCAAAATCATATTGTTCTGAAAGCTCTTTTTTTTCCAGATAAGGTTCAACAGGATTTTTATCAATACCATTAGCGCGTTGCCAAACGGTTTTTCCTTTACTGCCAAGTATTTTCTGAACTACCAAAGGTGGCATTTCTGCAATGTTACCAATACTTCTAATTCCTATTCTAGAAAAAAGCTGAAAGCTTGCATTTCCTATTTGTGGTAATCTTTTTATAGGTTGGGGATTTAAAAATGCTTTTTCACTACCAGAAGAAATACAAGTTGGGTTGCTATAGTGTGAACCAATAGTGCCAATTTTAGAAACTGTTTTATTCACAGAAAGTGCCCAAGAAAGATGAAGTCCTGAGTGTTTTAATAGATTTGCAGACAATTCTTTTGTCCAATCAAAACATCCAAAAAAGCGATCCATCCCAGAAACATCCAAATAGAAAGATTGAATGGATGCTTTTTCGTAAAGTGGCGTACTGTCTTTTATAATTTCGGATAGCTCGTGCGATTTTTTGGTGTAGTTTTCATAGTCGCCTTTAAGCAATCTAGCTTGTGGACACAATTTAAAAGCGTAACCAATGGGCATGGCAATTCTAACACCAAATCTATAGGCTTCTTTAGAGCAGGCAACTACCGTACCTCTGTCTCTGCCACCAGCAATTACCAAGGGAATACCACAAAGTGAAGTATCTAAAAGACGCTCGCACTCAATAAAAAAATTTTGCATATCCATATAGACAATTGCTCTTTGCATAAATTTAAAATTAAATTGGGATGCAAAAGTATCTCATATTGTATCATAAATTTATATATTTGCTGATATAAATAGTATCAATGTCAATATTTTCAGAAAACATTAGAGTTCTAAGAGGACAACAAAATCTATCGCAAACCAAGCTTGCGGAACAACTTATTATTACGCGAGTTAGGCTTGCTAAATATGAAGAGGGAAGAAGTGAACCGCCCTTTGATGTCTTGCAACGCATAGCAAGACACTTTCATGTAAGTATCGATATTTTGCTGAATGTTGACCTACGGAAAATCCCCAAAGACAGTCTATTAAAACTAGAAGAAAACAGGCTATTGCTTCCCATTACCATTGATAAAGATGGCAAAGATTATATTGAAATATTGCCTTACAAAGCTAAAGCTGGATATCTAACCAATTACAGCGATCCAGAATTTATTGAAAACCTAGATTTAATGTCACTGCCTTTTTTAGGCAATGGTAAACACAGAGCTTTTCCTATAGATGGTGACTCTATGCCTCCGCATAATGAAGATAGTTTTATCATTGGTAAGTTTATGGATTCTATTTCGGATATTAAAGACGGCAGAACCTATGTCGTATTGACCAAAGATGAAGGGATTGTGTACAAAAGACTGTTTAAGGAAAAAGGCAAACAAAATTCATTTTCTTTAGTTTCTGATAATCTTGCTTACAAACCATATAGTCTTAAAACTTCTGAAATGTTAGAAATCTGGGAGCACGTTTGTAGCTTCTGTACTTCAGAATTTAAACTAGACGATTTAAGCATTGTAGACTTAAAACGAAGTGTACAAGAATTGCGTTTACAGATTTCTGATATGAGTGAAAAGTTAGTTAATTAACGTCTCTAAAAAATCCATTCTGTTTAATCACTTGATTTTTTTCTAGCTACTTGGTTACCAGAATACTAATTGAGCACTACTAGGCCCTGTTTTTGCTGCCTCATATCTGAAAAAACTTCTTTGTTATCATTCCAAAAAGGAAGGTAACCTTAAAAAGTTAGAGAGAAGTACTCTTTTTACGCTAAGAAAGTTACACTCTTATTATCGTAAATTTTACTTGAATAAATGCCAATTTATTAAAATACCTGATAGCAGTAGGCTGGTGCTCGGGCATCACAACCACCTAAATAAGTTATGAAATTATATTTTTAAATTGGTATAACATAAGAACGGAAGCTTTTAAAAAAAAAAATAAACTTTGACCGCCTATCGATACATCTATATTTGTGCTAACGAACCCAACATAATTTTATCGACTAATATAAAATCAAGAATGTTCTTTTAGATTGTAGATTTTATTGCAGCTCGCAAGACAATGAATTTTTTGAATTAATAAAATTATCTTTTTTGCATTCTGGAATTAAACTAATTCTAAGATTAAATCAGTATTAATATTATCCATTAGATTAATGTCTACGAATCAACTAAGGTATGTATTTTAATTATTTACCAAAATTAAAATGTAATCTATAAAAATTTATATTTTGAAATCAACTAAAAATAAACTAGACTGTTTATTTTTGACAATAATAATTTGAAAATTATATGAAACAATACCACGATTTAATTCAGCATATTTTAGACCACGGAGTTCAAAAAGGAGACCGAACGGGTACAGGAACCAAATCTGTTTTTGGTTACCAAATGCGGTTTGATTTAGCAGCGGGTTTCCCTATGATTACTACAAAGAAAATCCATTTGAAATCCATTATTTATGAATTGCTTTGGTTTCTAAAAGGAGATACAAATATCAATTACTTACAGGAAAATGGAGTTCGTATTTGGAATGAATGGGCTGACAAAAATGGTGATTTAGGACCAGTTTATGGTCATCAATGGAGGAATTGGAACGATGAAGAAATTGATCAAATCAAGGAGTTAATTCATACTTTGAGAAATAATCCCAATTCCCGTAGAATGCTGGTTTCTGCTTGGAATCCAAGTGTAATGCCAGATACGAGCCTTTCTTTTGAGCAAAATGTAAAAAATGATAAAGCGGCATTACCGCCATGCCATGCTTTTTTTCAATTTTATGTAGCCGATGGAAAACTCTCTTGCCAATTATATCAACGTAGTGCAGATGTATTTTTGGGTGTTCCTTTTAATATAGCATCATATGCTTTATTTACATTGATGGTCTCTCAAGTTTGTGGTTTTCAGCCAGGCGAATTTATTCATACTTTTGGAGATGCTCATATTTACAATAACCACATGGAGCAAGTAGAACTTCAACTTTCTCGTGAGCCAAGAGATTTGCCTACAATGAAGCTGAATCCAGATGTAAACGATATTTTTGATTTTAGTTTTGAAGACTTCACTTTAGAAAACTACAATCCACATCCGCATATTAAAGGTAAGGTAGCTATTTAGTGTAAGTTTAAGCGCTTCAAATTTTGGCGTTTAGCATTTCAAAAAAACTTGTTTAAGCATTTTTAAAGAGGTACTTTTGCACGAAATTAATTTCAACTCAATGTCAACAACACAACAACTCGAAGATTTTGTTTCGCAAGTAAGGCGAGACATTTTAAGACAAGTGCATCAAGTAAATTCAGGTCATCCAGGCGGAAGTCTAGGTTGTGCAGAATTTTTCAGTGTTCTTTACAAAGAAGTATTGCAAACTAAGGAAACCTTCAGTATGGATGGAAAAGAGGAAGACCTTTTCTTTTTATCAAACGGACATATTTCTCCTGTATTCTATAGCGTTTTAGCTAGAACAGGTTATTTTCCTGTAGAAGAGCTAAATACCTTTAGAAAAATTAATTCTAGATTACAAGGGCATCCAACTACACACGAAGGTTTACCAGGAATAAGAATCGCTTCTGGTTCTTTAGGTCAAGGTTTATCTGTTGCTATTGGAGCGGCACTGACAAAAAAACTGAATAATGATAAACATTTAGTCTACACTTTACATGGCGATGGGGAACTACAGGAAGGACAAAACTGGGAAGCTATTATGTATGCAGCTGGTAAAGGAGTAGATAATATAATTGCAACAGTAGACTACAACAAACAACAAATAGACGGTGCAACAGATGATGTGTTGCCTCTGGGAAATCTAAAAGCTAAATTTGAAGCTTTTGGTTGGGATGTGTTGGAAGTAGAAAAGGGAAACGACATTGAAGCCATAAAAGCAGGTCTTGAACAGGCTAAATCTAGAACAGGAAATAAAAAACCAGTGGTGATTTTGCTGCATACTGTAATGGGAAATGGTGTTGACTTTATGATGCATACGCATGCTTGGCATGGTAAAGCACCTAATGATGAACAACTAGCTACAGGATTAGCACAAAATCCAGAAACATTAGGGGATTATTAAAACCACTTTTTCAATTAAAAGAAAAATCATGAAAATTTACGAAAATACAGGAAATAAAGATACAAGAAGCGGTTTTGGAGTAGGGCTAACAGAACTTGGAAAATCCAATCCCAATGTAGTTGCCCTTTGCGCTGACTTAACAGGTTCATTAAAAATGGACGAATTTAAAGCCAACCATCCAGAGCGATTTTTCCAAATAGGAATAGCAGAAGCCAATATGATTAGTATTGCAGCAGGTATGACTATTGGTGGAAAAATCCCATTTACTGGAACTTTTGCCAACTTTTCTACAGGTCGTGTGTACGATCAAATCAGACAAAGTGTAGCTTATTCAGGAAAGAACGTAAAGATTTGTGCATCTCATGCAGGAATTACGCTAGGCGAAGATGGAGCAACTCACCAAATTTTAGAAGATCTAGGTTTGATGAAGATGTTACCGGGAATGACTGTTATTAATACCTGTGATTTCAATCAAACCAAAGCAGCAACCTTGGCAATAGCAGAACACGATGGTCCAGTTTATTTGCGATTTGGAAGACCAAAAGTAGCTAATTTCACCCCTGCAAATCAGACTTTTGAAATCGGAAAAGCACTTCATTTGCAAGAAGGAACAGATGTAAGTATTATTGCAACTGGTCATTTGGTTTGGGAAGCTTTAGAAGCGGCAAAGGTTTTAAACGAAGCAGGAATTTCTGCTGAGGTTATTAACATTCACACCATTAAGCCTTTAGATGAAGAAGCCATAGTAGCATCAGCTAAAAAAACGGGTGCAGTGGTAACCGCAGAAGAACATAACTTTTTAGGAGGATTAGGAGAAAGTGTAGCACGAACATTAGCACAGCATCTTCCTACTCCACAGGAGTTTGTAGCAACCCAGGATACCTTTGGCGAAAGCGGTACACCAGCACAGCTCATGGAAAAATACGGTTTAAATGCAGCAGCAATTGTGGAAAAGGCTAAAAAAGTGATAAATAGAAAAGCTTAAGGATTAGCTAAATAGATACAGGTATTTTGTAATTTAATTTAGCTTTGCATTAGAATAGAAATAGAAAGAATAAATTTTTAAAAAGTAATATTATGGCATTAGAAATAACAGATAAAGATTTCGAAGAAGTAGTACTAAAGAGTGACAAACCTGTTCTAGTTGACTTTTGGGCAGCTTGGTGTGGTCCATGTAGAATGGTAGGTCCTATTATAGATGAAATCAGCAAAGACTACGACGGTAAAGCGGTAGTAGGAAAAGTAGACGTAGATGCAAACCAAGAGTTTGCTGCAAAATATGGAGTGCGAAATATTCCAACGGTTTTATTGTTTAAGAATGGTGAGCTAGTAAACCGTCAAGTTGGTGTAGCTCCAAAAGACACTTACACAGAAGCGATTGATGCTGCTATGTAAAATTACGTCGATAAAATATAAATTGGTGTTTAACACCTAAAGCAAAAAAGCTCAAGAGTTTCTTGAGCTTTTTTGTTTTTTTATATAGTTGATTTAATGTAGTCTTTGTGCTTTTTGCTTTGAGTTGATAAATGTATTTATCTATAAACCAAATTATTATATAATCATTTTGTTACCCAGTTTATCTGCAGTATAACAGAAGATTGTAAAAAAAAGTTCAAAATAAATATCCGATAGATTTTGCAATGCCAATAGTTTCATGATCGCAGATTTAAAGTACGCTAACTTTTATCTTTTAACTTCTTTTCAAAATACGCATACAATTCATCAGGATGATGACCACGCCATTTTTTATAATAAATAACGATATAAATCCATTGAAGTTTCCAAAGTCCTATTTTTTGATATAATCTAGGGGAAGCAGAAATCCATTTTTGAATGACAACAAAGTGATTTAGTTGGTACAATTGGTTTGTTAAAATAATATCTTCATAAACTTGATAAGCTTCATTATATCCTCCAATTTTGTTAAATAATGCTTTGGAAATAAACAAGCTTTGGTCGCCACCACGGCATGCTGAGTGATTTATTTTCGTAAACCAGCTCATGAATGATAACCAAGGATGTTTGCTTTTAAACTTCATACAAAAACAACCAGCTAAATTGTTCTTTTGAAATTCTTCAACAATATAATGGTCAAAGTCTTTTGGGGGTGTAGAGTCAATGTGAAGGAAATAGAGTATTTTTTGAGTGGCTATTTTGGTTGCAGCATTCATTTGTTTAGCACGACCTTTTTCAGCTTGTGTGAGCTTAACAAACTTCAATGTTGAGGCAATTTCCCTAGTTTTGTCGGTGCTTCCTCCATCAACTACAATAATTTCTTTTACGTAAGCCTTCTTGCTGATATGTTTTTGTAAATCTAAAAGTTGCTGTTTTATTAGTTCAGCTTCATTGTATACAGGAATTACAATACTAATCATATACTCAATGCATTTAGGTTTTTGAGTATGTTTGCTTATTTGCCATTCAATTTCCAGCTGTAATCTTTATATGAAACATCAGCGTCCGTTGAGATTTGTTTGTCAGTATAAGGGTTAATAAATTGAATAACACTCCCTGCTGTTGCTTCAAAATCTGAAGCATACCATTTGAATATTTTAGACAATTTCAATTTATCCATTGAAATTTCATTTTCTTTAGAATTGATAAAAGCTTTTGTAGCTTCATTTAATTGGCGATCCAAATTTTTAGCTTCAAAAGCAGAATTATTCAATTTTGGACAGCTTTCGGAAGCACAATTAACGGCAAAATGCACTCGCGGTTCTGCCATTTTTAGGAGCATTCCTTTTTCAACATCATCCAACGAAATTGCTTCCCCGTTAAACGGTATAAATTCTTCGCCAAAAGGACTACCTAAAACACCACCTATGTCTTTAATGCTTTCAATAGGGTAATTTTTTAGAATCAGTTTTAGTGTATATGCATTGTAGGTGTTTATTAAATAAGCCATTTTTTCATTTCGAGTCCAACTAGGTGATGGTGTATTCTTTTCTAGTAGATTTAGATAGGTGTCCAGTTTTTGCTCTTCCTTTTTTAGATTTTGATAATCTACAAAACCGTCTTCACTCACGTTCTTTTGCAGAATTTTGGTAAAAGAAGCATGGTCAATTTGTGCATTAGCCTCCAATCCTAATCCAATGCTTAAGAAAAGAACTATTATATTAATAATTTTAAATGTGTGTCCCATAATTTTTAGTCTGTTTATATATTATAAACTTACATACGAATTTAATGTAGAAAAGGTTTACTATGTATATAAATGGGATAATCTTTTGAATAGACTATGGTGAAGTTTATGTTTTAGCCCCTATAAAACAAGAGTAATATTTTAAATTTCGATTAGTATTCATTTTTTGTTTTTTTGGTTATTTATTTGCTTAATCGTAAAGTTATTTCCAATTTTTTTTCAG
>Ga0307972_1000235_pt1 | contig 30678 bp, 27 predicted proteins | sample OrgLakmetagen780_FD_201848 | JGI IMG/M metagenome (GOLD analysis project Ga0307972, IMG submission 201848) | Saline water microbial communities from Organic Lake, Antarctica - #780 | ecosystem: Environmental > Aquatic > Non-marine Saline and Alkaline > Saline | place: Antarctica: Organic Lake...
CTTGAGTTGGATGCTCATGTGCTCCGTCTCCTGCATTTATAATGGCAGCATCAATGTGTTTAGATAGAAAGACACCAGCTCCCGGATTAGGATGACGCATAACTACCATGTCAACTTTCATGGCCAAAATATTGTTGACGGTATCTTCTAAGGTTTCTCCTTTTGTTACAGATGAAGAAGCTGCTGAAAAATTGATGACATCTGCGCTTAATCTTTTTTCTGCTAATTCAAAAGACAATTTGGTTCGGGTACTGTTTTCAAAAAAAAGATTGGCTATGGTAATGTCTCGTAAAGAAGGAACTTTTTTAATAGGACGGTTAATTACTTCTTTAAAATGGTCTGCAGTTTTGAAGATGAGCTGTAAATCCGCTTCGCTCAAATACTTAATTCCCAAAAGGTGGTTTACACTTAAATCACTCATTGTTTATACGTATTATTTCAACGACATCTTCGCCATCGTTTTCTTTCCATTTTACTACTACTCTTTCATTGTTAATGGCATCTACCTGTTTGCCATTGTAATCCGGTTGAATGGGCAGATGCCTGCTAAATCTCCGGTCTATTAAAGTAAGTAATTCTACTGTTTTGGGACGCCCAAAAGATTGAATTGCAGTTAATGCAGAACGTATACTTCTCCCGGTATACAATACATCATCTACAAAAATAACGTGTTTGTTTTCTACAATAAAATTAATTTCAGTTTGGTTGGCTTCTAGAATTTTATCGCCTCTTCTAAAGTCATCTCGGTAAAAAGTAATGTCCAATTTTCCAAAGGCAGGAGCATTTTCTTTCAGTTCTTCTTGCAATATAGATTGAATTCTGTTGGCTAAAAAAACACCTCTTGGCTGTATGCCAATAAGGACAGTGTTCTTAAAATCGGTATGATTTTCAATTAGTTGACAAGTTAAACGTTGAAGTATAACTTGAATTTCTTGTTCGTTTAATAAAGTTCTTTTACTCATTTTTAAACTGACAAATTATATTTCAAATGTAGTTATTTTAAATCAAAATTAGGGAAATGATGTACCAAGATTAAGGCATAAAAAAAGCCCGCTAAAAGCGAGCTTTTCATATTGAGTTGATATTTTAATTGTTACCTAAAATAATCGGCATTCCATCTTCTCCAGAACCAATTACAATTATTTTAGAATTGCTTGATTTAGACAATTCTACCGTAGCTTGAATTCCTTTTTCTTTCAAAATATTAGAAGTTAAGGAAGCGTTTAAAATTTTATTAGCCGTTGCTTTACCTTCTGCATCAATACGTTGACGTTCCGCTTCTTGTACCGCTTTTGTTAACCTAAATTCGTACTCTAGGGCTTCTTGCTCTTGTCTCAATTTACGTTCAATAGCATCTTTAATGGTAGACGGTAAGGAAACATCACGAACTAAAATTCGCTCTACTTGAACATACTGATCTTTAAGCTCCGCTTTTGTTTCTTCAAATATTTCATTTTGAATAGCCTCACGCTTACTTGCATACAGTTGCTCCGGAGTATAACGTCCTACAACAGAACGAGCAGCAGAACGAATAGCAGGTTGAAGTACACGTTGTACATATTTGTCACCAATTTCTTGGTGCAATAGTCCTAAAGTTCCAACTTGTGGCTGAAACCAAACGGTAGCATCCAAACGAATATCCAGTCCGTTTGAAGACAATACTTTCATGCTTTCTTCTAATGATTGCTGGCGAACTTCATAAACAAATACATCATTCCAAGGAGCAACAATGTGAAATCCTTCTCCCATTGCTGGCTCATCTGTGACAACACCGCCGCCAAAACGTTCAAATAAAACGCCTGCTTGTCCTGAGCTAATGTTTACAGCAGATTTAGAAATAACGATAATAACAATAATTGCCAAAATAATAAAAGGCAATGCAATCTTTGGTAATTTATCCATAAGTATATTTTTTTTAAATTAGTCCTTTGTATTTTCTAATAAACCATTCAATAAACAAAGTTAAGGCTAAAAAAGCTAACAAAAATGGCCAGTCGATTAAAGATTGATTCTTTTTTACTTTTTTCTGAATTGGTTGCAATTTGTTCGTCTGTAAAAGCTCTTTTTTTAAATCTTCTAATGCAAATATAGAGAAAACATTGTTATTTACACCAATTTCTTTCAATGCATTAATATTGGGATTGATAAACTGATTTTCAATATTATAAGCTACTACTTTAAACTGTCCTTCTTTTGAAGTTTTTGTTTCCTTTTCAGTTATTTTGTAGGTATAATTTCCTGCCGAAAGGCTTGCCGTGTTAAATACATATTTATTATTTACAAATAGCATCGGGAAAGCTTGCGTTTCTTTTGAAGCCTCATCGGTAATTTGAATGCGTACAGCTGCATCGGGAAGCAAATTATAATTGGCATCATAAAATTTAGCGCTGAGTTGACTGAATTCTCCTTCGTTGTAAAAATTATCCGCTTTTACTAACAAGCGTTGTTTGTAATCACTAGAACCTAAATATTGAATCAAACTCGATACAAAAGCATCAAAGTCTTCAAAACTTCCATTGTCTGCATAAAATTGACTTCTCCAACGCCAAGAATTTTCACCCATTAAAACAGCATTTTTAGAAGTTTCATTCGCATAAGTAAACAGCAAAGGACTTTGGGTTTCTATGCCTTGAACAGTTTGAAAAAGCAAGGTGTTGTATTCGTCTTTAAAAGTGACATCTCCAAAAACCGCTTCAAGCGGAGGAAATTCTGAAAAACCGATATCTTCAAATTGAAAACTGCTGAAATTCGAATTAAAATCAGCGTAATATTCTTCTGTTGAGTTTGTAACTTCCTTCAGAAAATATTCCTGAGTGTCATTGAGCAATTGGTAATCTGTCTTGGTTCCAGCTATGGTAAACATTCCAATTCCTTTTTCTGTACTTTGATTTATCAAGGATTTGAAATTGGATTGTGGCTGGTAGAAAATAGCCATTTGGTAATCATCCAATTCAACCTCATCCCTACCGATTAGTTTAATTTCAACTTGGCGTTGTTTGTTGCTTTCTATGCTGCGTTTCCACATGCCTACATCAGGATGTAAAATAGATGTTGCCAATAGAATCTTGGCACGCTCATCGATGACTTCTACTCCAAATTGATAGCTGTTGTTTTCAGTATACTTTTCAGCCGATAAAGGTTCTACCACCACATCGTACAATTGCAAACCAATTGCATTGGCTTCAACTTGAAACTGAATTTGTTGACTAGCCGTATTGGTATCAAAAGTGATATTCTTAGTAGCAATGTTTCGGTTGTTGTGAATTAGCTTGACAATTGTATTTTCAGAAGAATTTCCGTTATAACTGACAAAAACTTCAACAGGAAATTGATTGTTCAAAAACGAATAATTATTAGCATTTACCAAATCTATCTTGGCATCGAAAGCTGGAACAGTATCTCCAACTACCACAGGATAAATGCCTAGATTTTTTTGTTTGGAGTACAATTTAAAATCAAGTCCCATACTTTGGTTTCCATCTGTAATTAAGACCACCGCATCTTGTTCTGTATTGTATATTTGATATACAGCTTCAAGCGCCTCCGTGATTTTGGTTTGGGAATCAGTAAAATCAAGTGTATCTAATGGGCTAAAATTTTCACCAAATTTATATTTTTCAATATTGAATTTATTTTGGATCCCATTATCAGTTGAAATTCCATTTACAAAATTTTCAACATCTGATGTATCACCAATTTGGACTATTGAAGAAGAATTATCAACCATAAGGATTAAATTCCGCTTAACTATTTCGGTGGTAGAATTTTCTATTTTAGGATTCAAAAGCAAAATCCCTATGCACAGGTAGGTAAAAAACCGAAGCACAAAAAACAACAGATTGCTTTGGTTTCTCTTTTTAGAAGGATGTAAATATTGAAAATATGACAAACCCAAGGAAAGGCAAACTATTAACAGCAGCAACAATATGCTTTGGTTTGTCATAAAATTGAATTCTATTAGGTTAGCATTCCGCCATCTACGTTAAGCGTTTGACCTGTGATGTAGGTACTTAAATCGCTGGCAAGGAAGACACAAGCATTGGCAACATCTTCTGGTTGACCTCCGCGTTTCAATGGAATGGATTGTCTCCAGCCATCAACTGTTTTTTCGTCTAATTTAGCAGTCATTTCCGTTTCTATAAATCCAGGAGTAACTACATTACAACGGATGTTTCTCGAGCCCAACTCCAAAGCTGTAGATTTAGAAAAACCTATAACGCCAGCTTTAGAAGCAGCATAATTAGCTTGTCCAGCATTCCCTTTCAAGCCCACTACAGAACTGATATTGATGATACTTCCATGACGTTGTTTGAGCATGGGACGTAAAATAGCCTTGGTTAGATTGAAAACTGAATTCAGATTTACTCGAATTACTTCGTTAAAATCATCCTCAGACATACGCATCATCAAATTATCTTTAGTAATTCCTGCATTATTGATAACAGCATCTATTGTTCCAAAATCTTTTAGCACTTCTGTTACAAAATCTTGAGCTTGGTTGAAGTCTGATGCATCAGATTTATACGCTTTTGCTTTCACTCCCATTTTGGTAAGCTCATTCTCTAAATCTTGAGCAGGCTGAACGGATGAATGATAGGTAAATGCAACATTAGCTCCATGATGAGCAAATACTTGAGCAATACCTCTTCCAATTCCGCGACTTGCGCCCGTTACAATTACATTTTTGTTAGCTAATAATTTCATAGGTTCCGAGATTTATTTCAACTATAAAAAACCCTTTACTACTTTGCTAAAAAAGAAGGAAAGGGTTTTCTTTTATATTATGTTTTAGCCTAAAACTTCGGCTACTTTTTTTCCTATTTCAGCTGGAGAATCTACAACGTGAATACCACATTCTCGCATAATTGCTTTTTTAGCTTGAGCAGTATCTTCGCTTCCTCCAACAATTGCACCTGCGTGTCCCATTGTTCTTCCAGCTGGAGCAGTTTCGCCTGCTATAAAACCAACTACTGGTTTTTTGCTTCCACTTTGTTTATACCAATTGGCTGCATCTGCTTCCAATTGTCCGCCAATTTCACCAATCATGACAACACATTCTGTTTCTGGGTCATTTACCAAAAGTTCTACAGCTTCTTTGGTTGTGGTCCCAATAATAGGGTCACCGCCAATACCAATGGCAGTAGTAATTCCTAGACCTTGTTTTACCACTTGATCGGCCGCTTCATAAGTTAAGGTTCCTGATTTAGATACAATACCTACTTTTCCTTTTTTGAAAACAAAACCAGGCATAATACCTACTTTTGCTTCGCCTGGAGTAATTACTCCTGGACAGTTAGGTCCAATTAATCTACAATCTCTATTTTTTATGTAATTTGAAGCTTTAATCATATCCTTCACTGGAATTCCTTCTGTAATAGTAATGATTACTTTAATTCCAGCATCTGCTGCTTCCATAATGGCATCGGCGGCAAAAGCGGGTGGTACAAAAATAATAGTTGTATCAGCTTCAACTTCTTTTACAGCTTCAGCTACAGTATTAAAAACGGGTTTGTCTAAGTGGGTAGTTCCTCCTTTTCCGGGAGTAACACCACCTACCACATTGGTGCCATATTCAATCATTTGTTGGGCGTGAAATGTTCCTTCACTACCAGTAAATCCTTGTACAATTATTTTTGAATTCTTATTGACTAAAACGCTCATTTGTTATTTATTTTTTGTTGAACAAAAGTAATTTTTTATGTATACTATTGAAAGCTTTTAACTGTATATTTTGCTATATTCTTAATTCGGAAAAAAAGAATAAAGACTATCTATGTTGGTATCTGATGGTTGACTTACAAAAAAGCCTTTGTACAATAAATTGTCCTTGATTTCCCAGATACAAATAAAATCTGCCAAGGGAATCATTTCTTCTTCTTCTACCATTTCTACATGATAAGAAAACCGAATAGCTACTTGATTTTTTTCTTCTAAAATATGAGAAACTTCTGCTTCCATACTGACAAAAGATTTTCCCATTTCTAATACCAATTCTTTAAAAGTGGTATAATCTAAATTTAAAAAACCAGTGCTTCCGTTCCATTTTACTTCTACTTCTGGATGAATAAAGCGCTTAAATTCAGCTTCGTCCTTATAAAACTCAGAATTAAAGAATCCTTTTACTAAATCTTTATTACTTGGCATTGTTTTTTAATTTTTGAATAAGTGTTGGCAATTGAGTGATGGCTGCTACTTCTTTAAATTTAATTCTCATTTTTCCTGCTGGTGAACCAAAATAGGTTTCGTTTGGTTCTGTATTTTTATTAATGCCGCTTTGAGCTAGCAAAGTAGAGCCCTTTCTTAAGGTTACTCCACTGGTGACGCCAACTTGACCCCATAAAGTTACCTCATCTTCTAAAACAGTACAGCCCGCAATTCCTACTTGTGAGGCTATTAAACAGCGTTCACCAATTACGGTATCATGACCTATTTGTACTTGATTATCAATTTTAGCACCTTTTTTGATGCGTGTAATTCCTGTTACGCCTTTATCTATGGAGCATAAAGCGCCTATTTCTACATCATCTTCTATTACTATGCTTCCACAGGATTCTAAACGTTCAAAATGAGTAGCTCTTTTTTTGTAATAAAAGGCATTTGCTCCTAAAACAGTTCCAGAATGCAGGATTACATTATCACCAATAGTAACTCCATCATAAACTGAAACATTACTGTGAATTAAACAATTGGCACCAATCTTCACCTGATTTCCAATAAAAACATTGGGTTGAATGTGTGTTCCTTCCCCTATTTGAGCTGAAGGAGAAATGGCTTGTGTTGCAGGTTGAAAAGTATTGAAATGAGTTGAAATCCTATTGAAATCTGAAAACGGATTTTCAGAAATAAGTAAAGCTTTACCCTCAGGGCATTCCACTTTTTTGTTGATAAGTACAACGGTTGCCTTGGATTGAAGTGCTTTATCATAGTATTTAGGATGGTCTACAAAAACAATATCGCCTTCCTCTACTACATGAATTTCATTCAATCCAAAAACTGGAAAATCTGCTGCACCTACAAAATCAACTTGGATTAACTCTGCTATTTGCTGTAAAGTATATGTTCTTGGGAATTTCATTTATTCTTTTACACGTTCCTTGTAAGTACCTTTTTCAGTTTCGATTTTAATTTTATCGCCCACATTAATAAATAATGGGACATTTACTTCTGCACCAGTTTCAACCGTGGCAGGTTTGGTTGCATTGGTTGCGGTGTTTCCCTTTACACCAGGATCTGCTTGGGTAACTTCTAAGACTACACTGGCTGGCATATCTACAGAAAGTGGGCTGTTGTCTTCGGTATTGATCAATACAGTAACTACCTCTCCTTCTTTCATGAGCAAAGGAGAATCTAATGCCGCTTCTAACAAACGAATTTGTGTATAGTCCTCTGTATTCATGAAGTGGTAAAATTCACCATCTTGGTACAAAAACTGAAACTTGTGTGTTTCAACACGCACTTCTTCAATTTTATGGCCTGATGAAAAAGTATTGTCTATTACTTTTCCTGTGGTTACACTTTTTAATTTTGTTCTTACAAAGGCAGGACCTTTTCCCGGTTTAACATGTAAGAATTCAGTTACTTTGAAAATATCGTGGTTATAGCGTATGCATAAACCATTTCTAATATCGCTTGTTGTTGCCATAATTAAGTTTAATTTGTAAAATATCCTTTCATGATTCCGCGTTGAGAATCTTTTATAAATTGTAGTATTTCGTCCCGTTCTGGAGTTGCTTCCATTTCAGCTTCAATGATAGAGACCGCTTGTGAGTTGTTGTAGTTTTTCTGATACAGAATTCGATATATATTCTGAATCTCTCTAATTTTCTCTGTTTCGAAACCTCTTCTGCGTAAACCAACTGAGTTGATTCCCACATAAGATAAAGGTTCACGTCCAGCCTTTACAAAAGGAGGAACGTCTTTTCTTACCAAAGAACCGCCTGTGATAAAAGCATGATTCCCAATGCTACAAAATTGTTGAACTGCTGCCATGCCTGCTAAAACAACATAATCTCCAACAGTTATATGTCCAGCTAATGTGGAGTTGTTTGAAAATACGCAATTGTTACCTACAATACAATCGTGGGCAATATGGCTGTATGCCATGATCCAACAATTATCGCCAATTTTAGTTTTCATTCGGTCTGAAGTTCCTCTGTTGATGGTGACACATTCTCTGATAGTGGTATTGTTTCCAATTTCAGTAATGGTATCTTCATCTTCAAATTTCTTGTCTTGTGGAATTGCTGAAATTACTGCTCCTGGAAATATACTTACATTTTTTCCAATCCGAGCACCTTCCATGATAGTTACGTTTGATCCTATCCAAGTACCTTCACCTATTATTACATCATTATGAATGGTAGTAAAAGGTTCGATAACCACATTTTTTGCAATTTTAGCGCCTGGATGGACATATGCTAATGGTTGATTCATTAATTTTCTTGTTTTTGTTTAACAATTTGTGCCATGAGTTCAGCTTCACAAGCCAACTTACCATTTGCGTATGCATATCCTTGCATTTGGCATATACCTCTCCTAATTGGAGAAATGAGTTCTAATTTAAAAATAAGCGTATCACCTGGTACTACTTGACGTTTAAACTTTACATTGTCTATCTTCATAAAGAAGGTCAAATAGTTTTCTGGGTCGGGTACAGTACTTAAAGCTAAAATTCCGCCCGTTTGTGCCATTGCTTCAATTTGAAGTACTCCTGGCATTACAGGCTTTCCTGGAAAGTGACCCACAAAAAAAGGCTCATTCATGGTCACGTTCTTCATGCCAATTACGTGCTTGTCTGACAATTCAAAAATCTTATCTACCAATAAAAAAGGACTACGGTGTGGCAACCTTTCCATAATTTGGCTTACATCATATAATGGCTCAGCATTCAAATCAATTTGCGGAACTTTATTTCTCTTTTCTAATTTAATGATTTTTGCCATTTTCTTTGCGAACTGAGTGTTGATAGCATGTCCTGGCTTGTTAGCAATTACCTTTCCACGAATTCGCGTACCGATTAAAGCTAAATCACCAATTACATCTAATAATTTATGCCTTGCCGCTTCATTGGGGTAATGCAAGTCTAAATTATCTAAAATTCCATTGGATTTTACTGAAATATTGTCTTTGTTGAAAGCTTTCTTTAAGCGTTCCATATTGGTTTCAGACAATTCTTTATCTACATAAACAATGGCATTGTTCAAATCGCCACCTTTTATTAAGCCGTGCTCGAGCAAAGCTTCCAATTCGTGCAAAAAGCTAAAGGTTCTTGCATCTGAAATTTCCTTTTTAAACTGATGGATAGAGGTAATGGATGCATTTTGGGTTCCCAAAACCTTTGTACCAAAGTCTACCATTGTGGTTACTTGGTAGGTTTCGGAAGGCATTACAATTATTTCTGAACCAGATTCTTCATCTGCAAACGAGATTACATCTTTTACAATGTATTCTTCTCGTTCTACGTCTAGTTTTGTGATGCCAGCATTTTCCAAAGCTTCTACAAAAAACTTAGAAGAACCATCCATAATAGGAGGTTCTGAGGCATTGAGTTCAATGGTCACATTATCTATATCCAATCCTACACACGCAGCTAAAACATGCTCCGAGGTATGAATTGAAACTCCATTTTTTTCTAAAGAAGTTCCACGTGCTGTGCTAGTAACTAAATTGGCATCAGCTGGGATTATTGGGCAGCCTTCTAAGTCTGTTCTTACAAAAGCATAGCCACTATTGGCTTCAGCAGGTTTAAAAGTCAACGTGACTTGTTGGCCTGTGTGAAGCCCTACACCTTGAAGCGAAACTGATTTACTAATGGTGGTTTGCATGTTTGATTGGTCACTCATTGTGTTGAAAGTTATTTTCTAAGTCGTTTATTTTTTTTACAAGCTCTGGTAAGTTTTTAAAATGAACATAAGATTTATTGTAATCTGAATAGCCTATTGCAGGAGAACCTTGTAAAACTTCGTCATCTTTTATGTTTCTACCTATGCCGGATTGGGCTTGGATTTTAACTCGATTACCAATTTGGATATGTCCTACTATACCTACTTGTCCGCCAATTACGCAATGTTCTCCTATTTTGGTTGAGCCAGCAATTCCTGTTTGAGCAGCAATTACGGTATGTTTGCCAATTTCTACATTGTGCGCAATTTGTATTTGGTTGTCTAGCTTTACTCCTTCTCTGATAATGGTTGAACCTAAAGTTGCACGATCCACCGTAGTACCTGCTCCAACATCTACATTATTTTCTATAATTACATTTCCTATTTGAGGAACTTTTTTATAAGTACCATTTTCACTAGGTGCAAAACCAAACCCGTCTGCTCCAATTATAGCTCCACCGTGAATCACCACATTGTTCCCTAAAATGCTTTCTGAATAAATCTTGCTTCCTGCAAAAATAATAACATCATCTCCTAAAGTAACATTGTCACCAATATAAGCATTTGGGTATATTTTTACGCGATCACCTATTTTTACATTGTTACCAATGTAGGCAAAAGCACCAACATATATGTCTTCTCCATACTGTACAGACTCATCTATATAAGAAGGTTGTTCAATTCCAGATTTTCTTAACTTGACTTGGTTGTAGTATTCTAATAATTTTGAAAAGGCTTCGTAAGGTTCTTCAACTTTAATTAAAGTAGTCTCAATTTTTTGTAGCGGCTCAAAATCATGAGACACGATACAAATGCTTGCTTTGGTTTTGTAAATGAAGGGAGTGTATTTCAGATTAGCCAAAAAGGTAAGAGACCCCGATTCTGCTTCTTCAATTTTGGATAATTTATCCACTTCAACATCAGGATTTCCCAGAATGTCTCCATTTAAAATTTCGGCTATTTGAGTTGCTTTGAATTTCATTTTTACAAAAATAGAAAAAAAAGTCAATTATTGGTTTTTGGATGGCACATATAATATTTTACTACGGGCTTGGCAAGTGCTTTTAAATTGAGTTGGTCTGATGCTTTTGAAACATCTTTGATTTTTCCGTTTTTAAATAAAATATTTATGGGAGTAGTCCTGGTTTGGTATGCCAAATTTGAAGTGCTTCCAGAAAACACAAAATAGCTGGCTTCTTCATCTGTATATTGATGCTTTTCTTTTTCTGCATTAAAATAATTTTTAAATTTTTCTTCAGAAACAGGTTTGCTCTTTAATTTAACCTTCAAAAGATTTCTGTGTAATATCATTTTGCAAAGTCGCTCTAGAATTTCGTCTCCGCAATCTACCCAAGATTTAATGGCTGAAAGAATATCATAGTCGTCAAGAGTAGAAAAGCGATCCATAATTTCATCGGATAGGTTTTCCTTCTTTACTTGCTGTTTCATAAAAAAAGTAAGGTTTTTACTGGCTTCTAAATGTACTTCATTCTGCATTAAAAACTTGGCTCTTTTCAACATTTTAATCAATAATTGTTCAGCCACCAAACCTGTTTTATGTAAGTATACTTGCCAATACATCAATCTTCTAGCTACCAAAAATTTTTCGACAGAATAAATGCCTTTTTCTTCTACTACTAAATTACTGTCCTTTACATTTAGCATGGTAATAAGCCGTTCAGCATTGATGTTTCCTTCCGCTACACCCGTATAAAAACTGTCTCGCTTCAAATAATCTAAACGATCTATATCCAATTGGCTGGCTAATAATTGCCCTAAAAAAGCTTTGGGATGTTGATTTGTAAACAACTGAATAGCTAAACTGAGTTTTCCTTCAAATTCTTCATTTAACTTTTGCATGAATTGCAAAGACAAATGCTCATGGCTTACACCTTCAATAATGCTGTTTTCCATAGCATGCGAAAAAGGGCCGTGCCCAATGTCATGCAACAAAATGGCAATATAAAGCGCATTCTCTTCCTCTTCATCAATAGCTACACTTTTAAAACGGAGCACCTGAACTGCTTTTCGCATTAAATGCAAACAACCTAAGGCATGATGAAAACGCGTATGTTGCGCTCCAGGATAAACCAAATGAGAAAGTCCCATTTGAGAAATCCTTCTTAAGCGTTGAAAATAAGGATGTTCTATTAAATCGAAAATCAATTCATTAGGTATAGTAATAAAACCATAAATTGGATCGTTTATAATCTTAAGTTTGTTTCTTTGAGACAAGTCCTAAATATTTTAAACAAAGATACGTATATATGTCAAACATAAGTTTACTCTGGGTTGATGATGAAATTGATTTACTGAAACCCCACATCATATTTTTAGAAAAAAAAGGTTATGAAGTAACTACTTGCCAAAGTGGTACAGAAGCCTTAGAAGAAATTGAAGATAAAAACTTCGATATTATTTTTTTAGATGAAAACATGCCGGGCTTAACCGGCTTAGAAACCTTAACTGAAATCAAAGCGATTAAAGATCATATTCCCGTGGTGATGATTACCAAAAGTGAAGAGGAATACATTATGGAGGAAGCCATTGGGTCTAAAATTGCGGATTATTTAATCAAGCCCGTAAATCCTAATCAGATTTTATTAAGCTTGAAAAAGAACTTAGACCACAATAGATTAATCAACGACAAAACCACTTCAAATTACCAGCAAGAATTCAGGAAAATTGCGATGGATTTGTCTTCTGTAGATACGTACCAAGATTGGGTAGATTTATATAAGAAACTTATTTACTGGGAATTACAACTAGAAAATATAGAAAACACAGGTATGCTCGAAATATTTGAGCAACAAAAAGTAGAAGCCAATAATAGTTTTTTCAAATTTATTGAAAAAAATTACGAAAGCTGGTTCACCAATGAAGTTGAAGCTCCTATCCTATCCCACACTGTTTTTAAGCGCTACGTTTTACCTGAAATTACCAAAGAACAACCTACTCTTTTAGTGGTAGTAGATAATTTGCGTTACGACCAGTTTAAAACTTTTGAGGGGATTATTCAGAATTATTACAAAAGTAAGGAAGATACTGCTTACTTCAGCATTCTACCTACCGCTACACAATATGCTAGAAATGCTTTTTTCTCTGGATTGATGCCTTCTGAAATGGAAAAACTTTTTCCTCAATATTGGCTAAATGACACCGAAGATGGAGGAAAAAATCTATATGAAAATGAATTTCTTGAAGCTCAATTGAAGCGTTTAGGAAAAGATATTTCTTACGAATACCATAAGATTACTAGCTTACATAAAGGCAAAAAATTAGCAGATAATTTTAGGTCTCAAAAAAACTTAGATTTATCGGTTGTGGTTTACAATTTTGTGGACATGCTTTCTCATGCAAAAACAGAAATGGAAGTAATAAAAGAACTAGCTGGAGATGATAAGTCTTATCGTTCTTTAACTCTGAGTTGGTTTAAAAATTCTGCTTTGTTAGACATCATACAGCAGGCAAAGCAAATGAACTTTAAATTGATACTCACCACAGACCACGGAACCATCAATGTAAAGACGCCTACTAAGGTAATTGGGGACAAAAATACCAGCTTGAATTTACGCTACAAAACAGGTAAAAGCTTAACTTACAATAAGAAAGACGTATATGCGGTAAAAGACCCAAGGCGAATTCATTTGCCTTCCATCAACATGAGTAGTTCTTACATATTTGCTAAAGGAGATTACTTTTTGGCCTATCCTAATAACTATAATTATTATGCCAATTATTATAAAAACTCTTTTCAACATGGTGGAATTTCCCTTGAAGAAATGATTATACCTTTGGCAATTTATACACCGAAAAAAGGCTGATCTTGGTAGAATAACAAGATTTATTCTTACTTATTAAAATAAGAGGAAGTGAAAATTGGCTCAATCTGATTTTGATTCAATTGCCACAAACCTGCCTCGCCAGCAAAGGCAGGTGCACCAATGAAAAAATGGCACAATCTGATTATAAATTCAATGCCACTAATGCACGAATGAAAAATTGGCCTAATCTGATTATGAATTCATTACCACAAATGCACGAATGAAAAATTGGCCTAATCTGCTTATGAATTCATTACCACAAATGCACGAATGAAAAATTGGCTTAATCTGATTATGATTCAACTGCTATGAATGCACGAATGAAAAATTAACCTAATCTAATTTTAATTTAGAGATGATTTTACTTATATTTTTGGTTTCGAAAATTTGAATGAATTGAAGCACGAATTTAAGGATTACCGTTTTAGGACTTTTAATTTGTTTACCCAACTGAAGAACAACGAAATCAATTTTATCGATTGCTTTTTTGCGATTTCCTTCTTCTAAAGCCCACAACAGGTTTGCAGAATTCCAAGCCTGTTTTCGGGCTTTTCGCATGCTGAAATTAATCAGCTTTTCATCTGTACTCTTACCAAGTAAATCTGCTATAAACAACAAAGGAGATACCCTACTAAGTCTATCTTGTAATTCATTTGTAATCTGAAAGAGGATATCATTTACTTTATTGTAATCATTTTCAATATCTTGGATTGGTTGTCCAGACATTGTTGATGCGGTGGCAACAGCAAGATCTAAATTGATGTGTGTATTCATTCCCAATAAAATATGCTGAATTATGGCTAGTGGCGCATCTATGTTCTCAAAAGCAAAAGTCCAAGATGCACTTAGCTTTTGATTGTTTTTATAAGCCTTGTAGGCATCTAAATATAAATTGGCAAATGCTACATCTAAAATTTCTAAACGTTGATTATCTTCAAAATTACCTTTGGCAATTTCGGAAGCTATTTCTAAAGTGGTACGCCAATACACATAAGCAAACAAACCATGCCTGCTATTGGTCTTGATGCTTTCTTGAACAATAGCATCAAGCTCTTGTAGCACTTCTTCAATACGTTTAGGCTTTGGCATGTTAAATGTGTTTTTTGAAGTTCAGTAAAATCAAGTAAAAGTACTTTCAAATTAGAACTGAGTGTTTCTTCATTTTATAAATTTACAAAAAAGTTTTAGCTCATTGGAAATTAGTTTGTTTTTAAGTCTTAAACATCTAAGTTTTTCAAAATTTTGGATTGTATTAAAGCTCCCCTCCCTTTTGAGGTGCTGTGCTGAGTTTATCGAAGTAGAAGGGCTAGGGATGGGTGTTCTTGTTAAATTGAAACGTGGAACACCCTTTGTCTTCTGCATTTCAAGTGGAAAAGCTTATTCACTTCCCTTCAGAGGGAAGGGCTAGGGATGGGTATATTTTGTTCAATTGAAACAAATCCCTTGTAAAGCTACTTTTAAATTTTGTGAATTATTCACTTCAATTGAAATCTATAAAATTTTCAAAATAAATTAGTTGGAAATGAATTGAATTTACATATTTAGTCTACTTTACAACTTTTATAATTAAAATTGAACATGTACAAATCTTATTTTAGGCTTATCATTATCGTTTTTTTGTGTGTTGCGTTTACCAATTGTAGAACACAAGAGGCAAAACAAGCTAAAATTAATGGGTTGAGTTTTGTGGCTTCAAAAGACACAATTACCCAAAAACACATAGAGCCAATTATTAAGATGAATGCCAATTGGGTTTCAATTATGCCATTTGCATTTCTAAAAGAAAAGGTTTCTCCTGAGTTATATTTTAACAATGAACGCCAGTGGTATGGCGAGCGCTACGATGGCGTTGTGCAAAGTATAGAAATGATGCATAAAAATGGTGTGCAAGTAATGTTGAAACCTCAAATCTGGATTGGTAATGGTGAATTTACTGGCTTTATTGATATGAAAAATGAAGAGGATTGGCTTCAATTTGAAAATGACTATACCGAAATGATAATGCTGTATGCAAAATTAGCCGAAGAAACAAAAACTAAAATGTTCTGCTTAGGAACGGAGTTGAATAATTTTGTTATGAAAAGACCAAAATTCTGGACAAAACTAATACAAGAGGTTAAAACAGTTTACTCTGGTGAATTAACTTATGCTGAAAATTGGGATAAAATTGATCAGGTTCATTTTTGGGAAGATTTAGATTACATAGGTGTTGATGCTTACTTTCCAATATCAAGCGAAAAGACGCCTACTTTAGTTGAAGTTAAAACAAGTTGGGGAAAAATCAATGAAAAATTGAAATCCATTAGTGAGGTCAATCAAACTCCGATACTCTTTACTGAATTTGGTTACCGAAGTATACATTATGCTGGCAAAGAACCTTGGGACTCCAAAAGAGTTGAAGGTCAAGTAAACGAAGAAACACAAGCCATTTTGCTACAAGGGCTTGTTGAAAATGTTTGGGATAAATCATGGTTTGCAGGTGGTTTTCTGTGGAAGTGGTTTCACAACCCAGAATTGATTTCGAAGCGACACGACAATCGCTTTTGTGTACATCATAAAATAGCAGAAGAAACCTTGAGGAACTATTTTAAAGAATTTCAATAAACGCCAATTATACTTCATTTTAAGTCAATAGTGGTTGGTTAAATAAAATTGAATTGCATTAGGCCTATTCAAACAAAAGTTAATGTTTAGGATTATATCCAAATAAGGGGAAATATTCCTATTTTTGTAAGTGCTAAAGTGAAATTCTTAATGAACCAAATAGACCATAAATCCATTCTTATTTTTCAGCCTAGATTTGAAAAATCAACTGTTTTGCCTTTTGTAAAAGAAGGAATTAGCGCTGGCTTTCCTAGTCCAGCAGATGATTTTCTAGACCTGAGTATAGACCTTAATCAAGAGTTTATAAAACACCCCAGTACTACTTTTTATGGCAGAGTACGTGGCGATAGCATGATTGATGCTGGATTAAGCGATGGCGACTTGCTCATTATAGACAAATCTTTAGAAGCCAGACACGGAAAAATAGCCGTTTGTTTTGTAGATGGTGATTTTACCGTAAAACGCATTGCGATAGAAAATGACAAAATTTGGCTAGTTGCTGAAAATAAAAAATACAGTCCTATTTTGGTTACAGAAGATAATGATTTTGTTATTTGGGGAATTGTAACTACCGTAATTAAAAGCCTTTCTTAACATGTTTGCTTTAGTAGATTGTAATAATTTTTATGCTTCGTGTGAACGGGTTTTTAACCCCATACTCAACAATCAACCCGTTGCTATTTTATCTAACAATGACGGTTGTGTAATTGCCAGAAGCAACGAAGCAAAAGCCTTAGGTATTCCTATGGGAGCTCCCGCTTTTAAATATCAAAAGATATTTGAGCAACACCGCATCAATGTATTTTCTTCAAATTATGCTTTGTATGGTGATATGAGCGCGCGGGTAATGAATTTACTTAGCGAATTTACTCCTGATATTGAAATTTACAGCATCGATGAAGCCTTCTTACAATTTATAGGGTATGAAACTTATTTCAACTTTCAAAAGCTAGGTGAACAGATGAAGAAACGGGTAGAAAACGGAACTGGAATACCGATTAGCATTGGTGTAGCTCCTACTAAAGCCTTGGCTAAAGTAGCCAACCGAATTGCTAAAAAGTTTCCCCAGCAAACAAAGGGAATTTACATATTACGAAGCGAAGAACAGCGGATAAAAGCTTTAAAATGGTTGTCTATTGAAGATGTTTGGGGAATTGGCAGGCAGCATGCTATACGCTTGCAAAAGCACAACATCAATACCGCTTATCATTTTACACAATTGCATGACGATTGGGTGAGAAAACACATGACGGTAGTGGGATTACGTCTAAAAAAGGAACTGGAAGGCAAACCCAGTCTGGGTTTAGAAGAAGTAGCCAACAAAAAAGCCATTGCCACTACCCGCTCTTTTGACACACAATATGAGGATTACGAATACATTAAAGAACGTATTAGTAGCTTTGCTATTTCTTGTGGCGAAAAAATGCGAAAACAGAATAGTTGCTGTCAAGTGATTTCTGTTTTTCTGAGAACCAACCAGTTTCAGCCCAATGCACCACAATACGGAAAAAGTATTGTAGTAAAAACACCTTATCCAACCAATTCCAGTATAGATTTAGTGAAGTCTGCCATACAAGGATTCAATAGGATTTATAAAAAAAGCTTTCAGTATAAAAAAGCAGGGGTTATTGTAATGGGATTAACACCAGAAAACAATAGGCAACTGGCTCTCTTTAATCAAGAAAATCCAAAGCACCGAAAACTCATGCTTCAAATAGACCAATTGAATAAGAGCTTAGGAAACCAAAAAATAAAGTTTGCTTGCCAAGACTTACAGCGCACTTGGAAAATGCGCCAAGAACGACTATCTCAACGCTACACCACTAATTTAAATGAAATTATCACAGCGAATTGTTAAGCCTTAAGCTCCCTAACCTCCCAACAAAAGTCTAAACACCTTTTGGGAATTTTATTGTACCCCCTGAGGCCTTTAAAACCTCGTCCACCCATTGCCGTTATAAACCATCACTGCTTTTAAGACTGTATCATAATAAATCAATCCTGGTACTGGGTTATTGAATTTAAGGTTGCCGTTGGCTAATTTTGGTAAAACTAAAGCTTTGGTTTCCCCATCGTCCTCACCTAAAATTAAAACTCCTTCTGTAGATGATGTATTAGCTCCAATCAGGTTTTGGAATATATCTACACCCTCATAAGCACCTCCATTCTCTCCACCAATAACAACTGTACTCCAATTGCCAGAATCATCAAGATACCTAAAACTACCAGTAGCACCATCAAATGCAATTGTTCCTGGGCTGGCATTCATAGTAGTTACATCACTAACGGGAGCTATAACTAAGCCTCTGAGTTCTTCACCAAAATCTACTAATGCATCACCCCCTACAGTAGTTTTACCAATAGCTATTTTTTGCTCAATAACTGCAAGTGTTATTCCTATACAATTACAATTCCCATCTTCAAGGTCATTAATTGTATTGCTATTACCGTCGTCACAAGGTGTACCAAGAGTTGGACAACTACTATTATCTGATAATGTTGAAAAACTTAAAGCAGATGACCAAGACATTGGTGTATTTTGAATACAATTGCTTGCTATATACGCATCATAATTTGTATCTGTGGAAAGACCTGAAACTTGAGTTGTGCTAGTTCCAAAACTAATATTACCCGAAGCAACAGCGTTGGACGGGTCTGGAGTATTGCCGTCAAGCATTATCATATATTCATAACCATTATTAGCATTACTTACACTATCCCACGAAAGACTAGCTGAATTTGTTGAAATGCTACTCACCGATAAATTTGCAGGCGCATCACAGTTTTCTAAAGTTGAAAAACTTAAAACAGCAGACCAACTGCTCAAGTTTCCAGTAGCGCAATTACTTCTTACATATGCATCATAACTTGTGGCTTCTGAAAGACCAGATACCTGCGTTGTGTTATTTCCAAAGCTAGTACTACCTGTACTACTAGCAGTAGTTGGGTCTGGTGCATTTCCATTGGGCATTACTAACCATTCATACCCATTATTGGAATTGCTAACAGTACCCCATGAAAAACTAACTGAATTAGTCGAAATATTACTGACGGATAAGTTTGCAGGTGTATCACAGTTTTCTAAAGTTGAAAAACTTAACACAGAAGACCAGTCGCTTGAATTTCCAATTTCACAATTACTTCTTACATATGCATCATAACTATTAGCTTCAGAAAGATTGGAAATTTGAATAGAATTTGTACTAAAACTAGTACTTCCTGCACTTACAGCTGTAGCTGAGTCGGGTTCAGTACCAGTTGGCATAATAACCCAATCATAACCATCGTTTGAATTGCTTTCGCTTCCCCATGAAAATGTGGCTGAATCAGTAGAGATGTTACTTATTGATAAATTTGATGGTGCATCGCAGTTTGTGGTTGAGCTGATGGAGTAATCTATAATAAGCCTTGGTGCTCCTGCAGTATTTCCATCAATTGATTCTGCAGTTCGAGCACCACTACCAGATATAATAAAGGACATTGCATTAGATGATAACCAATTTGGATGACTTAAGATATCTTCAACTATAGCTGATAAATCTGGCGTTCTTTGATTAAATCCGCTTTCACCGATACTATTCCAACTAGGTACATTATTCCAACTAACAGTTAACTGGCTTGAGGTTAATGTTCTGCTTGTAATGTTATTGTTAGTTAAAGAAAAGAAAGATGAATTACCCGAATAATGGCCATCAATGTTTAAGTTGGTAGTTCCTGAACTGGTTTCATCCACCGTAAACTGTATGTAAGCATTTGTTATAGTTGCATTGGTAGGCAGAGTAATGTCCGTAAACCTTAATCCTACTGTTTGGTTGTTTTGACCATCAAAACTATCAAAAACCAATTCTAGGTCAGAACTATCTAGATATATTGTTCCATTTTCGCCTTCTTCTGCATCTTCAGCTACTACAACGTTTAAAGTTCCACTTTGGGCTATACCATTACAGTTACAAAACCCATCTTCAATATCGTTTATGGTGTTAGGGTCTCCATCATCACATACTGTTCCAGCATCTGCACAATTGTTGCTGGCGTTTAATATTGTAACAACTGCTCCGGTAGATGGTGAAAAAACATCTAGATTATTAGGGAGTTGAAATTGATTATTGTTTGGGTTTTCACCTACTGAACCTGCATTATCTACTTTAATAGTTCTCAACTCTATTTTATTTTCATCTACAAATAGAAGTTTAAACTGATTAAAACTTCCAGAACTTCGCGTCCAAGTCTTGTCATCATTATTTGATCTTAGTGGTGCACCCCATGTCCCTTCACCTGTATAAACTGTCCCAAAATCATTGTCAATTTCAAAGCCTTCATCACTGTTTGGTCCATTTGAAGGTTTTATAGGATAGGTTGTTTTGGCAACATGAGAATCACAATCTACCACAAGATTTACTCCAGTATTATAAAATAATTGTGCCCAAGCTGAATAGTGTGAATTTCCTTCAGATTTACTTCCTGTGTGCGGTCTCATCGGTTTATGGTATTGAGCCATTTTCCAAATTGCAGATGAAGAATTATTTAAATCATTTTGCAACCATGTTAGTTGATTACCTGATACAGATATTTCAGTATTTAAGGTATAACTTCTTATCAAATTATTACCAAAAGTGATAGCATAATAAGAACTTTGGTTTGGCGTATCAAATAAGTTGTAAACCGTTGTAGCATCATATTCATGATTTCCTCTTGCAGCAACAATAGGAAACATACGTCCATCGCTTGCTGTGGTTAATTGCCAATCATCAAACCAGTCTTGCCATTCATCACTAGTGTCATCATCGGTCATATCTCCACCAAAGAAAACAGCGTGGGGTTTAAGTTTTGCCACTAAACGATTTGCATTCTGTCTTGGTGTTCTGTTATTTCTTGAATCTCCTCCTGCAATAAAGGATAATCTACTAAGGTCATCTGGTGCTGTTTTAAACCAAAATCTTTGACTTGTTCCTTGGCTATCATGTATCACAAAATAATAATTGGTATTAGGAGATAATCCAGTCAGCTTTGCAAATTGGTTATTCATACCTTTAAAAAATATTGAGCGGTCTACACTTTTAGTATTATTGTATTGTGTATAATTAGTTCCATGATCTGTAGTCCCATAGTAAACTTGGGGGTTGGAACCAGAAATTTGATTCCATGCTACGGTTATGGTTGTTGCAGGATCATCATTAATTGATAATCTGTACTTATCATTATTTGAATAAATATTGAATTGAAATAAAAAAAAGGATATAAAGAAAATAAAATTAAGTCTCATAATCTGGGGTATTTTTATTTTTTAAACTTGAAAAAATCAGGAGAAAAACAGCAAATGCTATTAATCCATGCGGTAAACGATAAATAGTACTGTAGAGAGAATTGTGTATGGAATCTAAGGCAAAAGACATGTTAAATCCATATACGACTCTTGCCAGAGCAGTTAATAACCCCCATATAAAAATATATAGTAGACCGACTCTAACTGTTCTTTTAAAATAAATTAGAACAGCTGCTACAATATCTAAAGCTCCAGCTACAGTCAAAAATATTTTGGATTGGTCTTCATTTAGTCCTGTTATTCCTATCGTCATATCGATAAAATGTCCTGGACGAAATGGAATTCCCATTGCATATAGGCCGTGAGCAATAAAGGTAAGCGAAATTGCAATTTTAAGGAAAAGGCTTATGTGTCTTGGATGTATTTTGAAACTTAAAATTAAAGCAATAGGTAAACTCAATTGAATAAGCATTTCAAATACTTCAAGTAACCTAAAATTTTTACTCTTAAAAATTAAAAAAGTCAAAATTAATAAAATAACGATACCTATTTTAAGTATACCTCTTTTAAAAAATATATTTTGGATTTTATCCCATAAAAGTGCTGTGATGCCTGAGATGAACAATACTGCACCGCAAGCTTTAGTTAATGCTTCTATCCAATAGTTAACTTCCAAACTAGTTGAATAATCATACCAAGAAATGCCAAAAACATTCTCTATAACGGGAGATAAAAGACTTTCATCCCAAAAAAATGCTCGAAATGGAGCACCAAAAAACATAAATTGGTAAGCCCTTCCTATGAATATAAAGAATACACAATACCTTAAAACATCAACATTGGTTATCTTCTTCATTTTTTACTCATAAACAACTCTATTTTGATTATATATCATTAGCTAATAATATGCTTTCAAAACTAATTATACTTCAATAAAAAATACACATATAATACAAAAATACTACTAAACATTTTAAAGATATTTAGTGGTATTAATACTGTATGTTAAAATCTAGTCCAACCGTTTCCGTTATAAACCATTATTGCATCTAAGGCGGTATCGTAATAAATTAATCCCGTAACAGGATTATTAAAACGAAGGTTGCCATTGGCTAATTTTGGCAATACAAATGCCTGATTTTCTCCCGTATCTTCTCCCATTACAACCACACCTGTTGCGGAAGAAGTCTCTGTACCAATTAGTTGTTGAAATGTATCTGTTCCAGCAGCGGCACCTCCAAGTACTCCACCAGGCGTCACTGCACTCCATGATGTACCATCATATACTCTAAAGCTACCAGTTGCCCCATCAAAGGCAATAGTTCCAGCACTTGGGCTGGTCATGGTGGTTACATTGGTAATGGGTGCAATGACCATCCCGCGTAATTCTGTACCAAAATCCACTAAGGCATCTCCATCTACGGTGAGTTTACCGATGGCTAATTTTTGGTCTTGTGCAAATGTGCTTAGTGTTACTACTAAGGCGATTAATGTTATGATTGCTGTATTCATATCTGTAAAGTTTAGGAGTTTGATAGTTTAGGAGTTTATGAGCTCCTTGTAGCTCCCTTTTATTTTTTTGTCATTCCAGAATCCCGATGCTTTAGATCGGGATATCCAAAATCTTAGTATTTATCTCAATTTAAAATTCGTAATTAAAAATTATTAATTATCAATTCCCAAGCGTTCTCCATCCAGAAGCGGTTCCATCTGTATTAACTTTAAAGGTATTATCAAAAATATCATATATAAACATACCCTCTATTGGATTTGATATATTTGATACACCATTTACTCTGGTTAAAACGACTCCCATATTTTGTGCAATTATGTTTAAATAAGCATCTATTTTTGAAGGAGTTACTGCACCATCTTGTAAAGATGTAATGATTCTCGTACCAAACAGATTTTCTGTAAATGGAATATCACGATAATCATAATCTGCTCCGTTGGGTACATCGTTATCTGTATCCATTAGCGTAAAGGTTGATCCATTATGTGCATTACCGTTTACATCTAAATAATCATCAGTAGCTTCAGCATCATTTCTAAGACCATTAGCACCGATTAGTCCTGTTGGAGCTGTAGTAAAACTTTCTGTATTATCTGTTAAACCATCATTATCGCTGTCACTATCTAGGTAGTCTGGCGTAGTATCTCCGTCGGTGTCAACTGGGCTTAAACCATTTGTAGCTAAGTATGCAGAATTAAGACCATTGTTTGCTTTATAGAAAGCATCACTATCACTTGCTGGTGTAATGTAGCCTGCTGTAGTTTGAGCTTCTACATTATCAGGGATTCCGTCATTATCAGAATCTAAGTCCAAACTATCTATAAGCCCATCACAATCAGAATCGTTTATAAACTGAGGATCAACTTCTATGATTTCCGAAGGGAATATAACGAAACAAGTTGTATCATCAGCATCACGAATCCTTGCATCATATGTGTTTTCACTTAAATCTGTAAAGATACCACTAGGTTGCCAATTTGTGCCACCATCTATAGAAAATTCGTAATTTCCTTGGCTTGAACCACTTGGGTTTGAAAAGGTAATTGTACCCAAGTTCTCACATGCTATATCTGTAGAAGTTACTGTTGAAGTTAAGTTGATGTCACTACTAATGGTTCTGTTACCTAAACTTTCAGTACAGGTCGAAGGGTCATCGGCATCTCGCATTTGAACATTATATGTGCTAGCAGTCAAGCCAGTGAATGAACCATTTAGTTGCCAGGCACCAGCATCCAGTCTAAATTCATAATTACCTGCACTTGCACCACTTGGGTTGGATATAGTAATGCTTCCACTGGGAATCCCACAATCTATATTTTGAGTGTTGATGGTTGCAGTTAAGTTAATATCTGAACCAATTGTTGTATTCCCAAGCGACTCTGAACAAGAAGTATCATTAGCATCTCTCATCTGAACGTTGTAAGCACCTTGGGCAAGGCCAATAAATGTATTACTGCCTTGCCATACGCCTGAATTTAACCTGTACTGATAACTAGAAGCCCCACTAGGATTAGAAACTGTTATACTTCCTAATTGCCCACAGTCTACATTTTGTGAACTTACCGTTGCAGAGAGGTTACAAGGCTCATATGTAATGAATAATTGAGGCGCTTGAGCTGGATTTCCATCTCTGCTATCTGCTTTTCTATCATTTGTATTTCCTGATTGACCTGTAATAAATATAGATATATTATTTCCACTGGACCAAGCTCCTTGATTTACGATCTCATTTAAAATAGATGAAATATTAGGTGTACGTTGAGCTAAGCCTCTATCTCCGTCACTCCAGCTTGGGGTAGACCAACTCACAGAACTGGATGTTTTAGGTCTATTTGTGAGGTTAAATGTCGGCGTGGAGCCGGAGTTACCTCCAACAAAAGCAGTTGAATTTGAAGAGAGTTGGCCTCTTATAGATAAGGGATTTGTCCCAGATGTAGAACCATCTGCTGTAAATTGTACATAGGCATTGGTTATTGTTGCGCCTTGCGGAATTGTTATGTTTGTAAAGCGTAAACCAACCATCTGATTAAGACCGTCCCACTGCATTTCTAAATCTGAGCTCAGAAGATCTACTGTTCCAACAGAGTAACCAGATAAGGGTGATAAATACTCCTCTGCGTCGTCATTGTCTGAGTTAATTTGGCGATTAATCGTGATTTGTGCCTCTAAAACTGTCGTAGAGAAAACAAATGTTATTAATATTAATATTAAGTTTTTCATATTTTACGATATTTATAGTTATTGCTGTCGTTTATTTAGTTATTTGTTTCATCTACGTCTAAAATACCATCGTTATCATCATCGATATCGCATATATCTGCAACACTATCTCCATCTGTATCTGGATTACCAGGTCCGGGAATACAAGGGTCATCAGGAATCATTTGAGCACTTCTTACTTCGCGAGTACATAAGGTGCTTAAAGCTGATGACGTAACAATAACATAAAATGTTTTTGGTGTGGTAGTAAAGGGATTACTAACGGTCAAGGTTGCAGAAGTTACTCCAGAATATGGAGCACTATTGGTTAAGGCAACACCGCCGTTATCAGGATCTCCGTCGTACCATTGGTATTGTCGCGTTCCGTTTGCATTCCCAGCTGAACCATAATTTGCGTTGCCACCGGCATAAGATGTAGCTTGGTCAACTCTTGCTCCACTGTAAAAGTTGTTGAAGGGTCACCAGTAGAAACCGTTTGGTCTGCTGGATTACTTGTTATGACCAGTCTATTGGCATTATTGTATGTTGCGCCTGCACCATTGTAACCTCCAATACCTCCTGTAACTCTTCCGTTTGCAGCAAATCCAGTACCATCTAAAACACCATTATTGTTGGCATCAACACCACCAGATTCCACAACGTCTAAACATCCATCGCCATCAGAATCCGGATCTAAATAATTGAATATACCATCTCTGTCTGTATCTGCTAAACAACCATCAAAGGCTACTGTAAACGCAATTGTAAAACCATTAGAAGGTCTTTCTAAGTTAAAAGAGATTTGTGTTATTGGACTTGCTAAAGCAAAATCTAATACAATATCTTGATTATTTGCATTACTTTCAAAAGTACCACTGCTATTAACTACGTTTGCAGAAGTACTTGTTGGCTGCACAGATAATGAATTTACATTTTCAGCTCCTGAACCGTCAAAGTCAAATCCTGTGATTTGAAAATCTGTAACTGGAATAGGAAAATCGAATGTTACTGTTGTTTCTGTCCAATCTATAGCACTACCAGGTAAATCACCATCATCGGAAGCTTCACTGTCATAAAATACAATAGAATTAGCAGGAAAATTATCACCCTGACCAGCACTTAAATAATTATCATAGTGTAATTCGGAAGAAGTAAATGTTGCTGCACCTCCAGCAGTTGAGGATAGCGTTGAAGATAATAAACCTAAATTTGGTATAGCCTGTACTGAAGCAACTGTTAAGGCTTGTACACCATTTCCACACTCATTAATGTCTAATATACCATCATTATCGCTGTCATCATCAACGGAATCGTTTACACTATCACCATCTGTATCAATATCTGTGAATCCAGTAACGACTATGTTGTCCCAGAAATAAGCTTCAGAATCGCTGTTGGTTCCTGAACGTAATCTGATAACTGTGTTAGCATTACCGACAGGAAGTGAAACTGAAATACTTTGATTTTCTGCGTCATCATCACTTGAACAAATCTGATCACCCGTTCTATTCCAAATTGTGGTGTAAGATGATCCTCCGTTAGTTGATAATTCAACTCTTATGAAATCGCTAGACTCAAAACCAGAAGAACTATCCTCACATCTTCATAAAATAGAAAGTGTTGCACTGTTATATCCAGTCAAATTTACAGTACGTCTTGCTGTACCAGACCCACCTCCATCCATAAAAATCCTTCCACCTGTAAATTGAACACTCCCTGTAGTTAACCAATTACTACTCCAACCTGTTCCTCCTGAACTATTGTTAGAATTTAAATTATCTGATGCAACTGTTACGTTTTGAGCTATTAAAAATTGCGTAAAAATAATCGAAATTATAGTATACAACAATTTGGGACTAATAATAAAGTTTTTCATGAGGCTATTATTTTATTAGAATAATTTATATTACAAGAATAATAAATTAATCTAACATTAACTACAATAAAATTTTATTATTTTTTTTTGTATGTTATTGTTTGTAAATAAAAATTGTCAGGTAATAGTTTTTATTTAACTAATGCCAGCATGTGCATACTTAAAATATGGAGCAAAGCTTTTTTTGAATTTTAGCAGATAATACTTATTAACAGTAAGCCTGAAATTGGTTATTTACTTCTAGCCTTAGAGACCATAATAGCTATAATAGATCGAATCAAATCGCAGAGAAAATCTTAGCTTATAGGTGCAATGTTTCTTTAGCTTTTACTACAATGGTATTGTGATCAAAAGCAAGCTGATTTGGTTCCTCTAGATTAATCCATTCTGCTTTTGCAGCGTCATCCATTCCTTTAACTTCAAACAGTTCATCTACTAAAGAAGTATAGGCAATACTAATTGTTCTACTTCTGGGATCTCGATTTATATCGTCAAAAACGCCTACAAATTTAAGCTGTTGTGGAATTAGATTCAGTCCAGTTTCTTCTTGTAATTCTCGTTGACATGCATGAATCAGCTTTTCATCTTGATTTACAAATCCACCTGGCAAAGCTCATTTGTTTTTAAAAGGATCGTTTTTTCTTTGAATGAGAAGTATGTAATAGTTGTTTTTTTGTTTACAAAAAATAACAGCGTCCGTGGTTAGGTAAATTTCTTGCTTAATGAGGTTGTATATATTGAAGTGATTTAAACAAATTTCATTTGCTGAAAAATTGCTCTTTCTCTCCCACTATTTCATCTTTTTACATGTTCTTTAGCGCTGCTATGCAACTCAAAAAAAATTTCAAATGGGCAAATAATAGCTTGTTTTCGCTAAAACGCAAAAAGTTTAAATTACTTCAATTAAAAAAGGCACCTAATATAGATGCCTTTAAAAGTTTAAGAAAAAATGTTTTTACATTTCTTCAACTTCTTTTTCTGTTTCTTCAGCAGTTTCTTCCATACTATCTCCAGCATCTTCAGCAGCATCTTCGATGCCTTCACCTACTTCCTCCATGCCGTCTTCAACTTTTTCGCTTGGTTTTTTTTCTTCGCAGCTAGATATTGCTATTGCAAAAAATGCTAACATCATTAAACTAAATACTTTTTTCATGATAATTGTTTTAAATTTTTCGGGTCAAATGTAACAAAAAACAGAATCCTTGAGACCATGTTTTAAGTTTTTTATTAATAATTTATTAAATTCTTTTTTACTTAAGTTACTTTATATTAAAAAGCTTACTTCACCTCTTCAAAGTCTACGTCTTCTACATCGTCTTTGTCTGAATCAGAATCTTCGTTTTCGTTTGGCTCAGATTGACCTTGAGCTCCGTTTTCTTGAGCTTTATACATTTCTTCCGAAACTTTCTTCCACTCTTCATTTAGCTTATCTAGAGCTGGTGTTACTTTTTCAACTTCACCAGTGGCGTGTGCTTTTTTCAACTCATCTACCGCATCTTGAATAGGTTTTTTCTTATCGTCTGATAATTTATCACCAAATTCTTTCAATTGGCTTTCAGTTTGAAAAATCATAGCATCAGCTTCATTCAATTTGTCCACTCTTTCTTTCGCTTGCTTATCAGCATCTGCATTCGCTTCAGCTTCTTTTTTCATTTTTTCAATTTCTTCTTCAGTTAAACCGGAAGAAGCTTCAATACGAATATCTTGAGTTTTATTAGTAGCCTTGTCTGTTGCACTTACTTTTATAATACCATTTGCATCAATATCAAAAGCAACTTCAATTTGAGGAGTTCCTCTTTTTGCTGGTGGTATTCCATCTAAATGAAAACGTCCAATTGTTTTATTATCTGTTGCCATAGACCGTTCCCCCTGTAAAACATGTATTTCTACACTTGGTTGATTATCTTGCGCAGTAGAGAATACCTGAGACTTTTTAGTTGGGATAGTAGTATTAGATTCAATTAACTTAGTCATTACACCACCCATGGTTTCAATACCCAATGAAAGTGGAGTTACATCTAATAACAATACATCTTTAACATCTCCAGTTAATACACCACCTTGAATACCAGCTCCAATAGCTACAACTTCATCTGGATTTACACCTTTACTTGGTGCTTTTCCGAAGAAATCTTCAACTGCTTTTTGTACAGCAGGAATACGGGTAGATCCACCTACTAAAATTACTTGGTCGATATCACTTTTTGATAAATCAGCTGCTTTCAATGCTTTCTGGCAAGGTACAATAGTACGTTTAACAATTTCAGCTATAAGTTGCTCAAATTTTGATCGTGATAATGTTCTTACCAAGTGCTTAGGTCCAGAAGAAGTTGCTGTAACATAAGGTAAATTAATTTCTGTACTAGCAGAAGATGACAACTCTATTTTAGCTTTTTCTGCTGCTTCCTTTAAACGTTGTAATGCCATTGCATCTTTACGTAAATCAATATCTTCATCTTTAATAAATTCTTCAGCTAACCAGTCAATGATCGTTTCATCTACATCATCACCACCTAAATGGGTATCTCCATCAGTCGCTAATACTTCAAAAACACCATCACCTAATTCTAATATAGAAACATCATGTGTTCCACCACCAAAATCAAATACTACTATTTTTTGGTCTACATCTTTTTTATCAAGACCATAAGCTAAAGAAGCTGCTGTTGGTTCGTTGATAATTCTTCTTACTTTTAAGCCAGCAATTTCACCAGCTTCTTTGGTAGCTTGACGCTGAGAATCGTTGAAATAAGCTGGTACTGTTATTACGGCTTCAGTCACATCATGACCTAAATAATCTTCTGCTGTTTTCTTCATTTTCTGAAGAATCATGGCAGATAATTCTTGAGGAGTATATAATCTGTCGTCAATTCTTACTCTTGGTGTATCGTTTTCACCTTTTTCTACTTTATAGGCAGCACGATCTATTTCTTTAGATGATTCAGAAAATTTGTTTCCCATGAAACGCTTAATAGAAGCGATGGTTTTTTCTGGATTGGTTACTGCTTGTCTTTTAGCTGGATCTCCAACTTTAATTTCTCCACCTTCAACAAATGCAATTACTGATGGGGTTGTTCTTTTTCCTTCTGAATTAGGAATTACCACAGGCTCGTTACCTTCCATAACAGAAACACAAGAGTTGGTAGTACCTAAATCTATTCCTATAATCTTACTCATAATGATTTATTTTCGTTTATTTAAGTTCAGTTTCGACTACAAAAAGTCAATCATTATGCCAAGAGGAAGTATATGACAGCTTGACAGATGTCCTGTCATTGTGAAGTAAATCAGTTATAAAAACTACAAGCCTTTGGTCGCAAGGCGTTTTAGAATTGCCCATTGTTTAAGCGCGGTTCTGCCTTCTACTGCTGGGTAGCCCAATACTGTTTTACCTGCTGCCACATCGCCTGTAACTCCAGATCCTGCACCAACGGTTGCTCCATCACCAATAGTTGTGTGGTCTTTAATGGAAGCGCTTCCGCCAATCACTACTCCATTTCCTAAAGTTACTGAACCTG
>Ga0307972_1000237_pt1 | contig 30476 bp, 13 predicted proteins | sample OrgLakmetagen780_FD_201848 | JGI IMG/M metagenome (GOLD analysis project Ga0307972, IMG submission 201848) | Saline water microbial communities from Organic Lake, Antarctica - #780 | ecosystem: Environmental > Aquatic > Non-marine Saline and Alkaline > Saline | place: Antarctica: Organic Lake...
TAGCTCCCGAGCTATAGCCCGAGATGCGAGTTTCTTTCATATAAAAAAATAAAATATTTTTTTATATGAAAAAAGAAAATATCACTTCGTGATATTTTCTAAATTTTTTACCTAAAAAATTTTATTTTAGGGGGTGTATGAGAGATGACAACAATCTTATTTTTTTTCTATTAATTTCAAACATGCTCACTCAGTGTAACAAAAAATTAAATTAATAGACTTCAGAAAATAATCTTATTCTCTTCTAAAATTTTCGAAAACAAAACTTTGTACGGTAGCTTTATTTATGTGTTTGCCACATAAAATATTTTATAAAAAGATAGTTAAATAAAATTGTAAAAAAAATGACGTGCGTAGTCTGTCAGCTTATTTTTTCAGAAATAATTAAGGAAAAACAAAAATACTATCTTATCAATTAGAATTATTATTATGCCACGTTCAATTTCAAAAGGTCCATTTGTAGCAGGTCATTTATTAAAAAAAGTAGAAAAATTAAATAGTATGGGTAAAAAAATTGTAATGAAAACTTGGTCTCGTTCATCGGTTATTATACCACCAATGATAGGACACACTATAGCTTGTTATAACGGTATGGTACACATTCCAATTTTTATTACAGACCAGATGGTTGGTCATAAATTAGGTGAATTCGCATTAACTAGAACTTACCGTGGTCATGTTAAAAATGATAAAAAATCAAAACGTTAAAAAAATTTTCTATTAAAATTAACATCTCAATATTTTATTATTAAGTTTTTTTTAATAACGAGTGTGTGTTAAACTTTTTAACGCACACTCTTTATTTTAAATAGTAATAAAGTGTTTTTTTTTTTTTTCACGTATTCACATGACTATATAAAACCAGATCGTTTTACTTTATAAAAAAATTCTTTACTTTATTTAAAAAATTTTTTATTTATCTATTCATCTATATAACAAAATTAATTATATATATACTGAAGTTTTTGAGGTGAAAAAACTATCAATTATTTTTCGATACAATAAAAAAATTTTTATTTTGTTCTTTACAATAAAAAAATAAATTATATATTAGTTTATATAAATAAGCGTTAGATCTGAATTTTTATTAAATTTAATTAAAAAATTCAAAAAAAAACAAAACTATAAATTCAAAATAAGTATAAAAATCAGAAAAAAAAAAATAAAATAAAACAAACTTATGACTAATGAAACAGCAAATGTTGGACGTGTATTACAAATTATCGGGCCAGTTATTGATATCGCTTTTGCAAAAGGTCAAGTACCTAACATTTACAATGCTTTAAATATTAGAAGTAAAAATGCAGCTGGTTTAGACATATCTGTAACTGTTGAAGTACAACAATTATTAGGTGATAATGCTGTTCGTGCAGTATCAATGTTACCTACAGAAGGTTTAATGCGTGGTATGGAAGTACTTGACACTAAAAAACCATTAAGTGTTCCTGTAGGACCTGATACTTTAGGCCGTATTTTTAACGTATTAGGGGAACCCGTTGATAACTTAGGTCCTGTTAAAGCTACTCAATCAAACCCAATTCACCGTCAGGCTCCTACTTTCGTAGATTTAGATACTCGTTTATCAATTTTTGAAACAGGTATTAAAGTAGTTGACCTTTTAGCACCTTACCGTCGTGGTGGTAAAATTGGTTTATTTGGTGGTGCTGGTGTAGGTAAAACAGTAATTATTATGGAACTTATTAATAATATTGCTAAAGCACATGGTGGTGTATCAGTTTTTGCTGGTGTAGGTGAAAGAACACGTGAAGGTAATGACCTTTATGGTGAAATGAAAGAATCTGGTGTTATCCAAGAAAAAAACTTACCGGAATCTAAAGTAGCCTTAGTATACGGACAAATGGTGCGAGACGTTGCCTCTAACCACCTTTGGTGGGAAGGGGGCGCAGTGTAAGCATAGACGAAGTCTATACTTGCGCTGACAACTGTAGTTGGTTGGGGGTTGGATTCCCTCCGGGCCGCCGGTGGCCTGCCTATAAACCTTGATAAGCAACTTAGCAAGTTGTGTAAGTTTAGCAAAGGTTTGTAGTAGTTTTATACATAATGGAATATTCCGTAAGCTTCTAGCGTCGAACGTAGAACTTCACCATCTTGGTTGGAGGAGATGTCCGTATTAGCTCAGCTAGTACGCCGCTTACGTGGGGGTTTCGTTTGGCTCACACGACCGGATAGTTTATAACAAGCGGTAGGAGTATTGGGTAGGCCTAAGTAAAACACGATAAATCAATTACGGAACGTTTTAAAATCGTTAGGGCTCCCTCACGGGTAGGCAGCTAGCCACACGCTTTAACGATGTAGGAATTCCTCAAAAAGCCAACGCCCTCCTGCTCTGGTGGGGGGGATATGCAGACATGAGGAGCGCAAAAGAGTAGGTTCTCTATATGATACCATTATGAGCAAATCACACAATTATTTTGAGGATTTAGCGTGGGACAAAATTATGTGGTGCGATGCACATAATAGAGTCCGTAGAATTCAGAAGAGAATTTACAAAGCTAGTCGAGCTGGTAACAGTGGCAAGTTGGCATTCATGCAAAAAATGCTATTAAGAAACCCACACGCGAAGCTTGTTGCGGTACAATCAGTAACTACGCTTAGCAAAGGTAAGAAGACTCCCGTAATTGATGGCTTTACGGCAACATCCGGCAAACAGAAATTGGCGTTAGCTAAATCTCTTTTTCTGAATGGTAAAGCAAACCCGGTAAAACGAGTTTGGATACCAAAACCTGGGAAGACGGAGAAGCGTCCTCTTGGTATACCAACCATTAGAGACAGAGCTAAACAGGCACTATGCAAGTTAGCTTTGGAGCCCCAATGGGAGGCAAAATTTGAGCCAAACTCATATGGCTTTAGACCCGGTCGCAGCGCGCAAGACGCCATCGAAGCTATATTTATGAACTTGCACTTTAACGAGGACAAGTACGTTTTTGACGCAGATATACGTAAGTGCTTCAGTCAAATCGATCACGAAGCATTGCTTGCGAAATTGGATACATTCCCATTAATGAGGGCACAGATAGCCGCCTGGTTAAAGACGGGTATCTTTGACGAATTCGCATCGACACCAGGCTTGTCGGATTGCTCAACAGTAGGCACACCACAAGGTGGGGTTATCTCGCCATTACTAGCAAATATAGCGTTACACGGGCTAGAAGATCATTTATCCGAGTTTGTATCAAAAAGAAATATGCCAAAACCACATGCGGGAGCATCTAGGGGCCGTCGCGCGAAACGCACGGCTCTAGGTATAGTAAGATATGCGGACGACTTCGTTATAATCCACAGGAATTTGGAGATCATGCAAATGGTGATTCAAGAAACAAAGATTTGGCTAAATGGTATGGGTTTATCCATCTCCGAAGAAAAGTCTTCTTTAAAGAAGTCAAGCCAGGCTTTTAAATTTCTCGGGTTCCAAATAACATACGTCAAAAATAGGGTTTCGGGTAAATTACGCGTAAAAATCACTCCGAGCAAGGATAATATCTGTAGAATCATTACAAATGTTAAGTCCATCATCCAGCGTAATAAAGCGGTAAGTTCATACCATCTAATTGGTAAAATTCGACCTGTTATATTAGGCTGGGCTAACTACTTCCAATACTGCGAATGCAAGGAAGTTTTCTCGAAAGTGGATAATACTATCTATCAGCAGATTCGTGCGTGGGTTTTCCGACGTGCTGTTCGTCAGGGTCGAATAAAGGTTAAGGAAAAGTACTTCCCTAGTGGAAATACGTATCCATTCCAAGGTCGATGGTATAAGGCGAACTGGATCCTAGTTGGGACGAAAAAGTTAGCTGACGATAAAAAGTCAACTATCTATCTTCCGAAATTATCTTGGGTTAATAGTAAAAAATATGTGAAAATAAAAGGGGATGCTTCCGTATACGACGGAAATGAAGTATACTGGTCGCTTCGAACCCCGAGATATAGTATCTTGTCGACAAGAGTAAAAAACCTTCTTTTAAAGCAACAAGGTAAGTGCACTATCTGTAAGAAAGGCTTCTTCGAAGGTGATATTATGGAAGTTGATCACATTACACCGAAGTTTAAAGGCGGTTTAGATGAATACTCAAATCTACAATTACTACATCGTCAATGCCATGTAAACAAAACAAGCCAGGATAGGGCAACACCCTAGCGTCTAGCTTTCCAAACTTTTGCAAGAGCTGGGTGAGCTGGAAACTCTCACGCCCAGTTCGGAAGACGAGGGGGTCATAAATGTCCCCCCTTAGTTTAACAATGAACCACCTGGAGCACGTATGCGTGTAGGATTAACAGCTTTAACAATGGCTGAATACTTCCGTGACGTTAACAAACAAGATGTATTATTCTTTATTGATAATATTTTCCGTTTTGTACAAGCAGGTGCTGAAGTTTCTGCTTTATTAGGACGTATGCCATCAGCAGTAGGTTACCAACCTACTCTTGCTACAGAAATGGGTACATTACAAGAACGTATTACAAGTACAAAAGATGGTAGTATTACTAGTATTCAAGCTGTTTATGTACCAGCTGATGACTTAACAGATCCTGCTAGTGCTACAACTTTCACTCACTTAGACGCTTGTACTGTACTTTCTAGAAGTTTAGCTTCAAAAGGTATTTACCCAGCAGTAGATCCTTTAGAATCTACTTCAACAATGTTACAACCATGGATTGTAGGAGAGAAACATTATGCAGCTGCTTGTAATGTTAAAGAGACATTACAACGTTATAAAGAACTACAAGATATTATCGCCATTTTAGGTTTAGATGAATTAAGTGAAGACGATAGATTAACAGTAGGTCGTGCACGTCGTATTGAAAGATTTTTAAGTCAACCATTCTTCGTTGCCGAAGTTTTCACTGGGTCACCAGGGAAATATGTAACACTATCTGAATCTATTGATGATTTCAACCGTATTCTTACTGGTGAACTTGATAACTTACCAGAAGCCGCTTTCTATTTAGTTGGTAACATGAATGATGCTTTAGCTAAAGCTGAAACTATTGAAGTTTAATATTATTATTTAAACTATTTATAGTTATTACTTTTATAAATATTTAGTTATAAGAAACTTTTTATTTATAATCTTCTAATAATGGGTTATATTTCTTTTTTTTAGAAATATAACCCATTATATTAAAACTTATATTTTATACGTTGTAGAATTAATTTTTAAGACTGTTATTTAATTTATTGTTCTCGACAAAGTCGTATTCGGTTATAGCTCCTTATGACCGTTTCACTAAATAAATAACTAAATTTTTTATATGAAAAAATAAAAAATTTTTATAAATTAGTTTTCTAATTAATAGCTATACTCGTGCGGAGGGCATTTATATTTAAAATTATAAATACTTCAAAGCTAAATCACTTGTACAAACAAATTTAAAATCTAAGTTTAACAATTTAATTACAATTTAGTTTTTATTTGTACGAAGACTTTTCAAGCTACACATATTAAATTATTAAAGTATTTAAAGTATTTAAAGTATTTAAAGTATTCAATAACTTTACTAATTTTTTAAAAAAAGTATTTAAACAGATTTTTTTAACAAAAAATAAATTGTAATTGTAATTTATATTAAATTTTTTTGAGGTTCGAGTGACGTGCGTAGACCTCTAGCCCTCTAGGACTAAAAAGCAAAGAAAAATTTTTTACCTAAAAAATTTTCTAAAGTCGCATTGGGCTATAGCTCCCGAGCTATAGCCCGAGATGCGAGTTTCTTTAATATAAAAAAATAAAATATTTTTTTATATGAAAAAAGCGCTAGGACGTATTTCTATAGGACGTAGTCCTAGACGTCGCGTTTAACTAAATTTTGTGAAACGGTAGGAGGTTCTTTTAAAATATAAATTCAATTGCATTATAAAAAAAAAAAATGTTAATATATTAAAAGAAAAAGAAATTTTGTAAATAAAATAAATTATTTATAAAATTCAAAAAATGTCAATTTACTAAATTTATAATTTATTTTTTTTTTTAGGCGTAAAAAAAGCATTTTTTTATTAATTTATAAAAAATATTTTTTTTACAAGCGCTGCATTAAAAATAATTATGATATATAGAATATATAAGGCATCAACTATTTTTTATAATATTAAATCTTTCATAGTATGTAAAAAAAAAAATATAAAAGTAAACAAATTGATTAAAAAATAAACTTTATTTGTGAAACCTGAAAAAAAAAAATTTACATTCAATATAAAAAATATTATTTTATTAATATAGAATCTAAATTAAATTACTCAATTATAAGAGTTGACTTTTGAGTCTTATCAGGTTGGATAACCGAGAGATGCACTAAATACACCTTTTAAATTTATATGAATTAAAAAAAGGTAAATATCTTATAATTTATCTTTATAAAGGCAATTTACTAGCTATAGATTTATAGGAAGACTATATTTTTAAAATACATTTAATATAAATAAATTATTTAAAAATTGTTTGCTTTAACCTCTTCTAGGACTATGTCCTAGAGGAGGGGTGTATACAAAAAAAATTTTATTAGTGCGAAGCCTTTACGGGCTTTCGCCCTCTAGGACTACGTCCGTCCCACTGTTAAAAAATAGCTATAGTACGAGCGTCCTAGACGTGAGTCCTGGTTCCCTCGTCCCCACGTAGCGGACTCGCGTAGCTGCGTCCGAGTCCCCTCGTGGGGACAAGGGAACCAGCCAAATTGGACGATAGTAAAATTTTACTATTGCCCGCTTGTATGTAAGATTTTGACCTTTTTACGTAAATTTAACTAGGTTTTGTTTACATGTGACTAAGCCTTATCCACAAAATAAAATTTTAATATTTTGTTACCCGTAGGGTAACATTAAATTAATGACACCGAAAATGCAAAATAAAAATATTAATTAAATCTTTTATACTTTTGTGCGTAGCCCTCTAGGACTATCTCGGCTAGGACGTAGTCCGTCGCGCTTTTTTCATATAAAAAAATATTTTATTTTTTTATATGAAAGAAACTCGCATCTCGGGCTATAGCTCGGGAGCTATAGTACGAGCGTCCTAGACGTGAGTCCTGGTTCCCTCGTCCCCTCGTGAGTCCTGGTTCCCTCGTCCCCTCGTGGGGACGAGGGAACCAGCCGAATGCGACTTTTTTCATATAAAAAAATATTTTATTTTTTTATATGAAAGAAACTCGCATCTCGGGCTATAGCTCCTTAAAAGGAGCTATAGCCGAATGCGACTTTGTAGTCCGTTTTTGTCTCTCCCTATATATTGGCGACGTCTAGGACATAGTTCTATAGGACTACGTCCGTCTCGCTTTGTTTTGTAGACTTAGAAAGGACAAACAACAGAATCAGTGTAACGGGGGGCAAATAAAAACGCTACGCGTTTTTATTTGTGACAGGGCTACGCACGTCACTATATATTACGCTGAATTGAAATTTTTTTAAATGTGACGTGCAGTAGCCCTCTAGGACTACAAAGTCGCATTGGGCTATAGCTCCCGAGTTATAGCCCGAGATGCGAGTTTCTTTCATATAAAAAAATAAAATATTTTTTTATATGAAAAAAGCGCTAGGACTACGTCCTAGACGTCGCGTTTAACTTAATTTTATTTCAGAGATAATAAACTTTTTTTTTATTAAATTTTCTAAATAAAAGTTAATTATCTCTGAAATAAAATTATTTTTTATCATAAAATCAGAGTATAATTTTAAAAACTCACACTAATATTTATATAAAATCATTTAGAATCATTTCAGAATTATGAAAGTCTTTTTATATAAAGTTAGCTCACGCTAACAACAAAACTAATTATAAATATTTTTAAAGCTGACGTGCTTTGCACAACAAAAAATACATCATATTATTATTATATTCTTTGTCGTAGACATTTAGATAATTTAAAATTGTCTACAGAAATTGAAGGGAAAAAAAAGAATTTATTAGGGTCTGGTAAATTACAACATGTCGGTTTTTCTTCTAAAACCCAAGATGAAATAACAAAAAAAAATTTGTGTAAAGCGGAACACAATGTGATTAAAGAAATGAGTATATCAAATTTTCCAAGATTTTTAAAAGATTCGAAAAAAAATAAATCAAAAAAAGTCGAAGTTTCAACGATCCCCCTTAATTGTAAGGGATCTTTTAAATCTTCGATAAAAGAAATAAATTTTATGGGAGGTGTGACTTCACAACACTTAAGCGCACTTGACGCACGAAATAAAAAAAAAAAATTTACTAACCAAAGTGTTATTAAAACAGGAAATAATTTAACTGAATTTAATAAAGGAGGGTTTTTCCCTTATCGTAAATCGTTTCTTTGTTATTGGCTTTTACCTTTTGTTGGTTTTGTATCATCGGCTACTTTATCGTTAGGTAAACAACATATAAAGAATGATAATTTATATATATCAAATAGTTTACAAAAGTCTGAACTAAATATAAGACCGAAGGGTAAATTAGATAACAATTTATTAATCAATTTTGATACTCTTGATTATTCTTTAAATAAAAAAGGTACGAATGATTTTGTTACAGATAATTTTATAAAAGGTCAAGTATCAAGTAAAAGTTTAAATAATGTAAATAAAAATGATAGTTCTTCTACAATGCAGACAAATAAAAATAATATGTATATTGGGTCAAAAACAAATTTAAATCGTATAGGGAGTACTAATGTAGAAAATTCAGCTGGTTCCCTCGTTCCCACAAGGGGATTCGGACGAGAGAAAATGCCACATAGTGAAATTTTTAGTTTATTAAATCCGCTAGGTACGTCCGAAACTCGCATGGAGGAAGCTTGTAATAAGCGTATAAAATTACCTACGGAAATTTTATTAGGTCAAGAATTGTCACCCCTTAACACATCAATTTCAAATAGCTTAAAATATTGTATGTTATATTTAGATTGTTTAGAAAATGATTTAAATTTTTTGTCTGAAAAAACTAGTAAAAATACGTTTAATATATTACCTTGTTTAGAACAGTTTAATAATCTAAAAAAAAGTACGTTTGAACCTCGTACATCCGCTTTTTATCCTAATTCTTTTTTTAATAGAGTATTGCTGCACAACGAATCTTTTAAAAGATTTTTGAGTGAACCTTTAAAAATTAATTTAAATTTTCCATTAGAAAATAGTAATAATAATATTAATAATGAATCGTCTTATTTTACTTTAGAAGAAAATTTAAAGGATAAAATACAAGAAAAATTATTTATGGTATCGCAAAAAAACATTAATTATGGTAATAGAAAAAGCTCCTCAAAATTTGGAAATAATCTAAGTAAAAATAATCTAAGTAAAAATAATCTAAGTAAAAATAATCTAAGTAAAAATAATCCTGTAACTTCATTTTTGCGTGCTCTAACGTTATTAGATAAATATATGGTTTATAAACCAATTGTACAAAACAATTTACCGATTTTGATACACTCCGTAAATAAAATTCCTATCACTCGCTCCGCAATCCAATATAATTTAACTAACGTTGACGAGGTAAAAAAATTGGATTTAAGCGCGAGCAATCTTAATATTGAAAATAAAAAATTAACTAAAAATATAAGTATACAACCTGAACTAATTGATAAACTTTTTTCATATTTTTCTAAAGAATCTACTTATTTACCTTTAATCGAAGAAAATTCTAAAGAATTTTCTTCTAGAAAACTCGAAGATTTTAAATATCCTTTCAGCCCTGAAATGATATTTAAAACTTCTACTTTTAGTGGTCCCTATGAAAAAAATTTATTACATAAATTTTCTAATGAGAGTAAGTGTAATTTTACGCTGGGGGTTGGTAATAATAAACAAACTAAAGAAAAATTATTATTAGAATTTAAAGCTAACGAGTTAAATCAAAAAATATATGATAAAATATCAAAAGATAAGCTTTATAATGTTGTATTATCGTATTTAAAAGAAACACTAAATAAATCTAGTGTTTTGTCAGATTCTTATTCAAATAAAACACCTAAAAAAATTTACAACGCAAATTCTTTTGAGTCTTTAAACACTGATGGTAATAAACTAAATAAAATGGATAGGCTTCATAATATAAAATTAAAACATCCTATTTTAATGTCAAATAAATCATTGTATCCTTTATTATCTTCAAAAAATAAATCAATATCTTTTCTGCTGACGTGTGAAGCTCATAAAGGCTTCACACGCAAAACGGAATTTGAAAATTTTAAAAATAATTTTCCATCAATGTTACAAAATGTATCACCTATTTTTAAAGAAAAACGACCACTAGAAAAAAATGTAAAGGTTAGTCGTATTTACAAAGAAAATTTACCTACTTTCACTGATAAAGTATCTAAAGGGAGTATAAAAGAGGTACAAAGTAAATTATATAGCGATAGAGACTCGCGTTCTATTCAGTCTATAGAGACTTCTAATAAAAATAAAAATAATTTAGTAAAAAATAAATATTTTAATATTAAAAATTATATTAATAAATATACTCGTTACGCACTTAAAGATTTTTTAATATTAAATAAAATATCTACATATATTCAATCTATTCCACAAGAATTTTCTATTAAAACAGATGTAAAATCTAAGTTTAAAGAATCTTATCCTAGCGGGTTAATAGATAAAGATCCGTCTTCTTTTGGATACAGCTACGAGAATCCAAATTCTCCAATTTTAGACTCGGAAATACAAGCGTATAAGAATCGCGTAGAAGGTGTAGATTGCCCCCCTGAAACTACTTCTGCAAAAGATAATTTATTAAAAATAGGTTGTCCTAATGAAAATTTAATATTAATAAAAGAATCTCCTTCTGATATTTGTAAAATTCGTAAAAATGATAAAACCGCTAAATTATTACGTGCTTATTTTTCAATAAAAAAACCTACAAAAAAAAATATATATGGGACTAAAAAGAACCCAACTTCATTAAATTGCATTAAACAAAAAATTCTTTTAGATTTAATATCTAAATCATACGTAAAAAATATTAATAAACCATCTTTTATCAAAGATTTTAAAAATCCCGAAAGGATATTTAAAAATTGGAGTTTTTCAAAACAAATAAGAAATATTAGTATTAATAAAAAACGTTATATTTCACGCATCAATGGAACAAAATCGGGAAACGACACCGCGAATTCGTTAAAAATAAAAAAAGGATTAAACTTTTTGTCAACTCAATTACGTGAAACAAATAACATTAATAATATTAAAAAATTTTCTATATCTCCTCGTCTTTTACTTAATAATAGATTATTATTAGAAATTAAGACCGATAAAAATATACCGTCAAAAACATCAAAAAGTAAATTTATTCCAAATATAGAAATTCTAAGAAAACGTAAAACTATTCAGAAAAAACGCCGTATAACTAAAATAAAAAAAGAAACAAGAAGAAGAAAAAAGCGTATGCGTTTTTTCCCAAGACCTTCATGGTTACGTTATAGATTTTATTCTCAATTTTTAAAAAATAGACGACATACAAAACAAAATATAAAACCCAAATTTTCTATGGTTGGCCTGGTTATCAGAGGGGATAATACTGGTGAATCTGCTCGTAAAGAAATAAATGTAGGTTCTTATTTAAATAAAACAAATATTGAGAATTTTAATAATAGATCTTATAAAAAAAATTTATACTATATCCGCGAAAAAAATGCGGATATTTCGAATAAAAACGTAGATTTTGTTCGATATGAAAAAATGTTAAAAAAACCAAAAAATGTATTTGGGGTTAGACCTTATAAATCGTTTCCTTATACTACAGGTAATTCAACTGTAAAAATTTCACCTTCAATAATGGGAGAATTTAAAACAGCTTTTTGGAAATCATATTGGCTACGTTCAAATATAAAACCCTACTTTAATAAAATTAAAATGTCTTTAAAGGATATAAAAGAAACACAAAAATACTCTACAAATATAGAGCCTTTAGGTAACCTTCATGAAGAGAGTTTTACAAAAAAAAATTTACTCCCTTTAGGTGCGTCTGATACGAGCGTTAGAGACGATCTTACTAATTTTAATAACCCTCTGGGTGCTCGTACTTATACTGTTAAAAAAAGTAATTTTTTAGGAAATGTAAGAAACTTAATTATTTCTTTTTTAGGTTTAAATAATAATCAAAATACAACCATAACTAAAAATTCAAAAGATTTGCCTATTGTGTTACATTCACTTTCAAAAAAAGATATTGAGTCGTACTATAAAACTGCTAATTATCTAGCAGAATACAATGAAATATCTTCAAAACGTATACAACAATTTGTTTCACAAATCCGTGAAAATTTAACTTTAAATGGACATGTTAAAGTGCGTCCTTCACGTATTTCAATGAATTTCAGACAGGCTCGTGAGTCAAAAGGTTCAAAAAAACATAGTATAAATTTTTTAAAACGTCCAACTTTGAGATATAATTCTATGTCACGCTTACGCTTATATTGGGCTTTCTCAAAAGGTACTACAAATTTAGCAGGATTAGGTATTTCTAGTTTTCTACCTGGAGCTGAAACCATGAATGGTAATAATTTTAATAAACGAAAACAAATTTGGACAACAGAAAAATTCCGTCAACAAACAAAAGAAAATAAAACCAAAAAATTTTTAAAACAGATTAAAACAAAACTTCAAGTTTTACTTAATGAAACACCTTATATTTCTTTAGAAAAAAATATTCCATTATGGAATACTTTAATTATAAAAAGTATAAAAAAATTACGAATTCAAGAAGAAAAATTACAAAACTTGGCTTTTGTAAATATTAAAACAAATTCTCATCTTTTTCCTATTAATCGTTTCTATCAAGAAAATTTATCTGGGTTATCGAGCGCTAGCTTTCGTACAAATCGTTTGCTGAAGTATGGAGCTCGTAAAAGCTACACACAAAAATCTAAACAGATTTCTTGGCGTCAATTAAATATTCGAAAAAACCGTTTTAAAAATTCTTTAAAACGAACTGCTAAAGTTCAACCATTTATCAGTGGTAAAACTAATTATTGGTGGGATTATAGTAATAATACACCTTTTACTGGGATGAATTCTTTTTTTTCAACTCCTATCAATTATGATAATAGTTTAATGCAGGTTTATGGTCCTCAAAATAATATGTTAAATAGTCAAATTAAAAAAGGTTGGTCATCTTTTAAATCTACTTCATTTCAAATTAATCAAATTGGTATGGAATCAAATTTATCTGCTCCTTTATCCATTAGTCCAAATGCTTTACAAATAAATACAATACTTTTTCATTTTTGTAGTTTAGTTACGCTTTTAAGTATTTCTCAAATACGTGGTCTTTTAAAATTTTCTTTTATAGGAGTTAATAAAATATATTCTCTTTTTGAACGTTTAATACCTTCGTATTTATATAATATTCCTTTTAAATCTTCTCAGAATATAAATGAAAAATCTAATAATCAATATATTTTTAATAAAGGAATTGATTCAGGTTTTAATTTACTACAAACAACAGAAGGTCAAAACTTAAAAAATCAAAAAAATGGAAAATTATTCAATCTAAAAGTATTATCTTCAAATAAAAAAGAGAAAAATTCTGATTTAATTTTCTATAAAAATAACCTATTTGATTTTGAAAAACGAAATAATTCATTTCTTTATACTTTTTATTTAAAAAATAATAAATATATCAAATCAAATTTATTTATAAGTAACCAAAAAATAGTGGATGGTATTAGCAAATCAGTTAATTTAAATCCACGTCTTAAAAATCAAAACAAATCAAGTAAAGATTATCAAAATTTTTATATTAAACCTACTGTTAATATTTCAAATAAAGTCGAACGTCCACTACGTGAATCATCGTATTTAAAGACTCGAGTTGTGGACGCTCGTATAAATTCATTATTATCTTTTTTATCTATAGCAGGTATATATTCTTTATTGAATTATTTAGTTAAAAAACCAATATTTTTTTATTACAAATTATTAAATACATATCCAATTGGACAAGGTAAAATTTCATTACGTGAGTCGTCTTATCAAATGAAAAATTTTTCAATTATGTATAGTTTACTATTAATAAGATTTGGGTTTAATAATTTTATGCAATTGTCAAAAAATGCATCAAATATGTTAGGTCAACGTGCTAAATTAGAAAGTGCATTTCGTTCAATTTATACTTTTTTTGAAAAACCTGGTGTTTTAATTGTTGATTGGGTTGCATATTTATTTTTAGTAGAATGGGCTTCTGATATAACAAATACATTACCGGATAATATAGATACACAAATAGCAGGTTCTCCGTTTAACAAATTAACACGTACAATATATACTATAAATCCATTATTAGCTTCAACACAAGCTGTAATGAATGGAGTTACATTAAAAGGTGTTGGTGATAATGACTTGGCAACATTTTTACCTGGATTAACTTCTAAAACAACTTTTTTAAGTTTAGCAAGTACGTTTTTAAAACGTCGTATTTATCATCTTTATGAAATTTTAGTTCTTCAATTTTATCAACCAGATACAGATTTACTTGTACGACAAAAAAAAGGAATAGTTTTTTGGGATATTTGGGGTGATTTTTTAACACAAACTGCAGAAGATTCAAATGTGAATATTTCTGAATTAACTTCTTTAAAAGAAGAACAAATTAAACTTTTAGAAAACGCTTCAGATAATATTAATTTTAAAACAAAAAATATTATAAGTTCTCCAAAACAAAAAATTTATTCAAAAGTCCCATTTGGACGTAGCTTTATAAGTCCACTAAATATATCACCTTATTTAGAGACTCGTGTTTCCGATGCTCGTACTATGAAAAAGTCAAATTCTAATTTGGGTGCTCATACTTATAAAAAACAAACTCATAAAAATAAACCTGGTATTTTTTCTTCAATTATGTCTAAAGACATATATTCTAAGCCTTCTACAGGTAGTTTAGGAATGCCTTCTACAGGTAGTTTAGGAATGCCTTCTATATCGGGAGTTGAATATCAAAATATAGATAGTGGTTTACATCAATGGGGTTCTCAGCAATTTTTAAGTTATGCTATAAAATCAAAAGATACTGAATTATTCATTGACTTACATCCACCACGTGCATTAGCTAGTGTATTAAAAAATAAAGAATCTTCACAACAGCTTCGTGCTATTTCCCCAATGGGTTCTTTAGTTTGTCAAATTTTTGCAGGTATTTTATATAAACAAATATCTAAAAATATTTTAATAGTTGGAAACACAAATAGAAGAAATAAAAAAAATGAAAGTTCTTTTTTAAATGATGCAAGTTCTTCTTTAGAAAAAACTCTATTAGTTCAAGCTATTGCTGGAGAAACAGAATTAAAAATTATAACTGATAATGCTTATAGATATGCATTAGTTTATAGAGGTGTTGCAGTTGGAATTAAATTATTACGAGATGTTTTTGATTCTTTATCATTACAAACTCCTTGTTTCTTTTTAATTGAAGATATTCATGCAATAGGTGAAAGAAGACCTTTTTTAATATCTGATGATACACCTGAAGGTAATATTGAAATACATGAAAAAAATCAAGTTTTATACCAATTAAGTAAGCACGTTATTTCACACTATAAAAAACCTTATAAAGGTGATTTTTCTCTTTCAATTCCTACAAATCATTTTTGTTTTGATTTCTTTAAAGAGAGAAATCAAAATAACTCTAGAATAGGTAAAGCTTCTATTTCTAGACAAAATACAATTTCTCCAAAAATTTATAATAATCAAACACCTAATGTGGAACAACCAAAACAAGGTCCTCGTATATTATCTTCTCGTTTACTTCGTCCATCAACTGAACTTTTATCTCCCCCTGCAACATCCCCTTTTAGTGTTTTAACTTTAAAAGAAGAGAAAAAATTTAAAACACATAAAAAAGTCTCTGATTTACCTTGGACAGGAAAAATCACCCCACAAGGTGAAAATACAAGTTCACAAGACTCACAAAAAACCGGTCCTACTTATTCAATACGTGCCAAAGTTGCTTTATTAGCAGATATAGCTATTTCTTCTTTATCTGTTAAATTAGACATGATTACAGATTTATTAGTTATTATTGATAGTGTTAAAGGTAATAGAGGTTTTGTGGTTTTTGCTACTACTCATATTCCTTTTGTTCTAGATCCAGCTTTACGTAGACCTGGTCGACTTGATGAAACTATTAGTTTTGGTTTCTCATCAAAAAATAATTCTTTTGAAGTTTCTCATTTTGGTATTTTAAATGTTCCACGTACTACATATTCACAAATATCTCCTATATCTACTTTTAATACTTACGCTTCTTTAGGTAAAAGAGGTGGTGGTTCATTAGACTTTAGTCTTACGTCAACAGGTATTGATACTAATACTATATTAAGTCGATTATGTCAAAAGGCTGTTCATCCATTTACAACTTCTTCTCATTCTTATTTAAAGAGAACATCATCTCTTTTTCATTTCTTCCCTGAAAGTTTATTCAATAATAGTTCTCCTTTAAATTTTACTAAAGAAAACTCAGATGTTGTTAATAAGCAACAACTGGAAGCATTAAACAAGCAAAGTATAGAATTGGCTCCCGCCCGCTCAGCAACTAAAACAGATGAGACTTGCGAGTATGCTAGTAATTTTTTAGTTCAAAAAGATAATATCTTTTCTCACATTTCTGATATTAATTATCCTAAAACAACTAAAATTTTATCTCAAGTTGCTACTAAAGCATCAGCTTATTTAAATGCAAGTATTAAATGTTTACATGAAGAATCTATTAGTAAAGATGAAAATAATTTAGATTTACGTATGAATAATGCATTAATACAACTACCAGATCTTTCTTTTGAAAGTACTTTATCAAATTCTTCACACTTAAGTATGTATGCTTCACCACATTTTTTCAAAAATAATATTTCTCTTTTAATTTCTGGTAAAATTGGTGAATTTTTCTTATTTTCAAAACAATCCCAACTTAAAACAAATAGTGGAGGTGTTGCTCCCCAACACCTAAGCATGCTTAACCCGCGAAGTAACAATTTATCAGAATTTAATTCTATGTCTTCTTCATTTATTTCAAAATGTGATTCAGTTAGTACAACACGTCGTTCTTCTTTAATGCCTGTTATTACTGAATCTATTTCATCTTTAGTATTATCTTTTGTTCAAAAACGTTTTCTTTATAAAAGTAATTTGATGCTTCCTACTTTATTTAACTTAATTAATTATTCTTCTCTTATTGAACCTTCATCTCCTCCAATTACAAGTATTTTATTACCTGCAAAACGTTATGAAAACTTGAAAAGAAGTCTTTCTTATTATCAAAATCAAGATCAAAATTTTGGCAGTGGTATAATGGAAAAAATAAATATTCATCAACAACAAAGATTAGTTAAAAGACTATATAATATTCCTGTTAAAGAAACATTTAAATCTGAAATTATTCAAAATCGTTTATCTAGTTTTTCAAATGCGTCTTTAATTATTGGTAATATGAGTCCATCTGTTTTACAAAAAATTTCAAATTCTAATTGGTTTGTTAGAAATCGTATTTTTTCACGTCACTCTCATTATTTAACAAATCAATGGTGGAATGGTCAACTCCCAGAACATAATGCAGAAACTACTTTTTTAAGTGATATTGATTGGCGTTATACCTTTATTGAACGTGAAGCACGTGATATCTTATTAGATTTTCCAGATGCTGACCAACATTACAATCCTCGTAATCGCCGATGGGTTGGAAATTCTAACTGGGCTATTGAAAAAATGTCAACTCCTTCTTTAGCTCTTTCTCAAAATTCTTTTTATTCAGAAATTTACTCACATTTTATTTATGACTCCTTTCTTAAAGCTTTTAATGTTTATGAACAAAATCGTGAAGTTTTTGATTATTATTCTTTTCATATTTGTAAACAAGGTTTAAACGCCCATTTACATGAATTTGAACGTTTAAAACTTATTCAACGTTTTTTACAAACTTAGAACAAAAAACTTAGAACAAAAACATTACAACAAAAAACTTAGAACAAAAACATTACAACAAAAAACTTAGAACAAAAACATTACAACAAAAAACTTAGAACAAAAACATTACAACAAAAAAGTTGTAATAACTTTATTATAATTAATGGTATTTATTAATATAAAACAGTAAAAATAATTATTTAATATAATATTATAGTTGTATTAAATAATTATTTTTATTGTTCTACTTTAAAATTTTTTTTATATATTTAAGTGGGAAGCCCGTCAGGGCTCCCCACTTCACTTAAAAAAAAGTAATGTATAATGTATAATGTAATTATAATAAAAAAAAATATTTATTATCAAAATAAGACAATTTTATTAATAGGTCTAGCGCTCTTTTTTATATATTAGAATATTGAGATTTAGGAGTAATTAATTACTTAATTAATTAATTAATCAAAATTATTAATTCCTCTGACCGTTTAACTAAAATTTAGTTAAACGGGTGACGTGCGTAGCTTTTTAGGGCTACACACGGAGTAAATTTTTCTTTTAATAGATTAAAAATATATTTTTTAATTAAAAAATATTTTAATCATTGTGTACGAAACTTCTAGATATTAGTTATACTAGAAAGTAAGCTAATATAATTTAGCTTTATAGAAAAATTTCGGTTAGGAGGTAGTACCAAGTGGAAACACTTTTTAACGGAACATTAACAGTTGGTGGTCGTGACCAAGAAACTACTGGTTTCGCATGGTGGGCCGGAAATGCTCGTTTAATCAACCTATCAGGTAAACTTTTAGGTGCACACGTTGCACACGCTGGTCTTATCGTTTTTTGGGCTGGTGCAATGAACTTATTTGAAGTTTCACACTTCGTACCAGAAAAACCTATGTATGAACAAGGTTTAATTCTTTTACCTCACATTGCAACTTTAGGTTATGGTGTAGGCCCAGGCGGTGAGGGTGCGGGCGTGAAAAAAGGGTAATAGAATACTCTTTTGTGCCCAGATATCAACGTTGTATATGAAATAAAACAACCGTCCTTGGGATTGGGACGAAGCCTTCTGACTTACTTGAAGGCGAAAGCCAACGGGGAGTGTAGCATGTCAGTTCTTCATGAAGATATATTAAACAGTTCTGGGGGGCCCTATGAGAGAGGAAATGACATATCATGAAGATATAGAGAAGCGCAGGTACTCAGGGGTTATTTGAGTTGCTTTGCGCGAGGCGTTTGGAAGAAGGATGAAGCTTAAGCCTAACCAGAAAGAACATTAGAGATTACCTGCTCTAACCCTGTAGAAGGGTGGTGGATATCGCCAAAACAAAGACTTCACGTGTTTTGGAAATCCTGGATTCCACCTGACTCCTAGTTGCCAGGGACTTGTACCCTGTGAGACGATTGGAGGTTATTCATTAAAGAATGGGTTCTATTGCTGGCTCCTAACTTCCTTTTAATTGATATTTGGGAACTCGTCGAACTGACTAACCCGTCTCTGCGTCTTTGACGCGTGACGGTAGATAAAATCTTTTGTCAGGAGAGGATCTAAAGCCTGTATCACCTTAACGGGTGAGTTACTCTACGGAGTCAGGCCGGTGGTCTAGCCAACGGAAGAGCAAAGGATAAGATATCTTTATTCCACTTAGTATGGCGTGGTTAGTGTTTTGTTGCTTTGCGAAGGAAATAGGCTTCATAGAATGAAGCATTGTACTATAAAATTAGAACTAAAATTATATGAATAAAATTAGAATCACAAAGAGAAATAGGTTTCGTTTTAAACGTCCTAAACTTGAGGCCTCATTACCTTTCGTTAAAAAGGACGCTATGAGAAATATGAATGTCAGTTATTATAAGGCATTCAGCAGAGATATGAAGGATTACCTTCATCGTGAAAATGAAAAAAGACGAAGATCAACTAAACGATGGGACTTCGTTACAGAAATTTTAAGTAAATATAAAAGCAAAGGCTTGTACGGACAATCTGGTGCTGGTATTGCTTTAAACGGTATTTATAAGAATAATTGTGCTATGGTCAGAAATGAAGTAGCATTTAAAAAGACCACTAACCTCATTAAAGTGGTTTCTAGACCTGAAATGTTGTGGTTGGCCTATAAAAGATTAAAGGGTAATCGTGGAATCCTCACGAAAGCATCAGCGGTTTCAAAAGAAACCTTTAACAATTACACAGAAACTCAAAAAGTTATTTTTTATAAAAAAAAGGTAACACCTGATGGATTCAGTTTTAGAGATATTCATACGGTTAGTTCCTTAATTAGAAAAAACTCTTACCCCTGGGGTTCGAGTCGTAGAATTTGGTTGGATAAACCAGGTTCGAAAAAGAAACGTCCCATTACGATTCCTCCTTTCATGGATCGTCTAGTACAAGAAGCTATAAAGATGGTTTTAGTTGCTATTTGGGAACCAGATTTTGAAAAGATGAATAGGTCTTTTGGCTTCAGACCAAATAAATCCTGTCATGACGCTATGGCCGCACTTCAATCAAAACTAAGTCACACTTATACCTTAAATAAGGCACTTGAAGGTGATGTTTCTGGTGCGTACGACAATATTAGAAAAGAAGACGTTATCTCTTGTTTAGAAGAAAAAATTCAGGATCGAAAGTTCATCAACTTCATGAGAGATCGTCTTGATTATGATTACGTTGACAATTCTGATGGTTCGAGAGTGAGACCCGCAATGGGCATACCACAAGGAGGCATCGATAGCCCCTATTTATTTAATATTGTATTCCATCAACTAGACAAATTTATTATGGGAGATATGCAAAATTATTTGGAAAATCTGAATTTAAAGGTTGGTCTTCCTCCTACAAAAAGAAGACCACGTTTCAAATACAGACGTAATTTAAACGAAAAACGTCTTCGAATGGAAGCACGTAGCAAGAAATTAAGACAAGAAGGTTTCATAAAAAATAAAGATACTATTCTCACTCTTGAAAAAGAAACAAAACAGATGAGACATGTAATAGTCAGAACACCTTACTTTGATGAAAGAGTCAGAAGGTTTAGACTTTTCTACGTTAGATATGCGGACGATTGGATTCTCCTTACCAACGCAGACGTTACTGTGGTTGCTAAAATGAAACAACTAATAAAAGATTTTTTATTCAAAAAATTGGGGGCTCAATTATCTGATGAAAAAACATTAATAACTGACACCCGAAAAGATCCTGCGCATTTTTTAGGATTTGAAATTGTTTCTCAAAAAAACTCTAAGTATATGAAAGTAAACGGCAGTTTAAGAAGGATATCTGTCTTTCCTTTAGTCTTTAGACCAGACCGTAAAAGGTTGATTAATAGACTCCACTCTCGTGGTTTCTGTGACAAACGAGGATCCCCTATTTCTGTTCCTTGGTTAACCGGTCTGGAAGCGACTGTCATTATTGAAAGATTCAACGCGACCATTAGAGGTACAATGAATTATTATTGTGAATGGGTCAGTAGACCTTCTACTGTGTATCGATGGATTTATATATTGAGATATTCTTGTCTTAAGACTTTGGCGCACAAATATAAATCCACAATTAGCAAAATCTTTAAGAGATTTGGAACTGATAGATATAGTACAGCTACAAAAACGGTGGAAGCTTTTGCTACCATTAAGCTTGGAGATATCTCTTACGAGAAAGGCTATAAACTAGCGACGTATAAAAGTACAGTTGATAAATGCCTCGATGGAGAAAGATGGAAATTATTAAACGAAATTTTCATTGAGCGCGAAAATGGGACAATTGGTGGTTATCCGATTAAATTAGATAAACCGACAGTTACTCACAAGAATTTTCTTGACGGAATTAATTGGGTCTCTATGAGATCTCGTGCTTCTTTTGATATGCCCTGTGCGCTTTGTGGTGTTTCGGGACAAACAGAAATGCATCACATTAGACATATCAGAAAAACAGCCTATAGAGACTTGACTGAGGAAAACTACTTAAAAATGTTAGCCTTAAGAAATCGGAAACAGATTCCTGTGTGCCATACATGTCACATACATGTAATTCACAAAGGAAATTATCAAGGTCCTCCTCTTAAATCATTAATTAATATTACTGATAAATTGGTAGACAATCGAGTTATACACTTAGAAAGCTACGTGAAACCAGGGCAAGAATATTTCTCTAAACCACTAGAACAACGTGGCTGGAAACGAACTGACTAAACATGTCAATTCTAATATGGACTAGAGTCCTATCTCTAATTAAGGAGTGAAGGATTTCATTCTTTTCGTTCGCTTTATGTCTCAGCCCCGTTATTAATGCTCCAGTCGGACACTGGTGAGAGCTTTGGTTCTACTGGTAAGTAGTTTTTTTATTAATGACTTTAATTTAAACATAAAGGTGGGTAGTTCTGACTGCTCATCTTTATTTATTGAAAAATTTAGACACAAAATGGACCTTCTCTCGTTTGGGTAAAACGTTGTTAATTATTATTTAAAACATTTTTTATGGCAAAAAATAAAAGTTCTGCTTCTACTCCTGGTTCACAACCGGAATTAACAGAAGAAAAAAAGAAAGAAAAGGAGGTTTCGGAAGTAACCGAACCTTTAAAGAAAAAAAAAGAAGTTGAGGTAGCTACAAAAGAAGAAACAGCCTCTACGGATTCAGGCGATATTAATGAGACATTGCCTGATGAAGAAACTCAACAAAAAAAAGAGTTAGGAGAACCACCTGAGGCCTCTCCAGCTTTAAAAGAATGGGTACAGGAAATGAAAACTGTACCGGTTTCACATGTTTATGGTGCGGGTTCTACTCAAGAAAATAGATGCACAGAAGATGAAATTAAAGCCGTCGTCGAGGCGACGGTAACTACTTTTGGCATCGCCCGCCCTACAGCATTTATGGCAATTAGTGAACTAATTCGTCGTGGGGGTGCAAATGCGGGTACACCTGACTCATTCTCAGTTGATATTCGTTGTGCTCAACAACATGTAACAGTTTCTGTGTCAAAAAGGGATGTTTTTCCTCTAATAAAACGTTTAGCTAACAATAAGACTATGCGCAATCTTGCTGAAGGAATGTCGGAATTAATTGTACGTCACAATCTGGAATTAATTCAAGATAATCCCGGTGTGGACCGTCCTGGTGACTTAGCGAAAAAGGTAGATAACCGCCTTTCTTTTAATCAAGAAGAACCTCTAACGCCACAAGAGCGTGTGGGTTGCGCGAGTTACACACAATGGATTCCCCACCTAAACGAATTAGTGGGTTCAAAAAGATTAAAAAGTTTATTAGCTCAAGACCTATTTGAGCGAAAACAAAAACGTAGTACAGGACCTCAAGAGGGAGGTTCAAAAGGTACAACAAAAAAAGAAGGACAAGGTGCTAAAAACACAAAGAAAGAAAAACAAGGTGCTAAAAGCACAAAAAAAAAACGCAAATAATTTTATTCTAAAACTATAGTAGTACATAAACTATATCCAATTGGAAAAATCCGTTGGGAAAGAGCCTATTGATAGGAGACTATCACGATGGGTTCGTGAGTTGAGATGGACGTCCGAAAGGACGGCTTTCTACTTACATTACTTGATACTTTTCCATACTTTGTATCAGGTGTTTTACACCTTATTTCTTCAGCTGTTTTAGGTTTTGGTGGTGTTTACCATTCTTTAATTGGACCTGAAACTCTTGAAGAATCTTACCCATTCTTTGGTTATGTTTGGAAAGATAAAAACAAAATGACTAACATTTTAGGTTACCACTTAATTATGTTAGGTTGTGGTGCTTGGCTTCTTGTATTAAAAGCTTTATATTTTGGTGGTGTTTATGATACTTGGGCCCCAGGCGGTAACATTTGCTGCCTTACCTATAAATGAATACAGGTAAAAAAAAATTTGCCGAAATGGAGAAACTCTATTTTTTTGGAATCCAAACCCAAATAGACAACTCCATGCCAACTTTTTTCTTTAATTATCCTATTTTTAGCTATCTGAAATTTAGTTCTTTTTATTTAATGTCGTCCAACGAGCAATCCGAACAATCTCAAGACAATTCACAACCTGAACTTAATGAATATAACCAACTAAATTTCTTTATTTATACAGATCCTGGTATTTATAAAATTGTTTGTACTGTAAATGGCAAAGTTTATATAGGTGAAGCCAAAAACCTTTTAGACCGAATGAACAAACATTTCAAAGATTTAGAAAATGGACTATCTGATTGTCATGAATTACAACGCGATTGGAATTCATATGGAAAAGATTGTTTTAGAATGGAAATCCTTCTTAAAGGACAGGATTTCTTAACAAAACAAAACCGTTTACAGAAAGAAACTGAAATTTTAAATTTATATGAACCAGACGAAGTATATAACCAACATCCACGAAGAGAAATTATCTCTGAAGATAATTATCGTGTTATTTGCGAAATAAATGGTCAAAGATTTGAAAGTATTAAACAGGCTTCAGAACAGTTGAATATGGCTGAAAACAGTATTCGTCGCAGACTTTTTAATCAACAACCGAATTATTTAGTAATTGGAAAAGTTCGTCAAGGTTATGAACCTATAATCGCAAACGGTACATCTTACGAATCAATAATGGCCGCTGTTAGAGATGGTCAGGCCAAAGATCGTTTTCAAGCTATGCGTTTTTTGAAAGCCAAATCTCGACGTGACTGGAACTACATAAGTCCTGAGAAGCGTATAAATAAAGACTAAATATTGGAAAAGAAAAAAGAGGGCCTAACGACTATCCCTTTCTGGGAGTAGAAACTAAGTAGTTTCGAAACGGCAAATACCCTATATATGCTGCCTTGTCAACATAATCTAGTTTTTTAATTTACGCCTCCAAGTCTCCCCGAGTGTTTACGAGTTTCTTTTGTCCCGTAAACTTTGTTTTCGCGAGTTTTGAGTATTTTTGAATACGTGTAACTACGGGTCCCTTCGCGCCTCGTAGTTTAATATCTCTTTACGTACTGCCTTTAACTACGTTTAGGGTTGCTCGGAGCTTTTATTTATAATGACAATTGGTTGGCTTAGCAGTGTTTTGAAACACAAAAAGAATAAATTATTAACTAGTGTGCGAAGCCCGTTAGGGCTTCGCACGTTAGGGCTTCGCACGTTAGGGCTTCGCACGTTAGGGCTTCGCACGTTACTTTATAAAATAGAACAATTAATCTATTCATTTTTGTTTATTTCTGCTCATTTTTGTTAATTTCTGTTTATTTTTGTTCATTTCTGTTCATTTTTGGAAATGTAAATAAAAGCAATGGATAAATATTTTCTCTAGTTGATATATAGGGTAAAGATATAGTCTGATCTTTATAGTAATATAAAGCGGGAAAATTGATTGATCAGTACATTCGTCAATGTATGTAATGTATCAATTTACTTAAATCAATTTCCGGAACAATGTAACGAATTGTTTGAACAATAATGGGGGATGTTCGTATCATTTCAAATCCTACAACTAATGCTGCTATCATTTTTGGTTATATCCTTAAATCTCCTTTTGGTGGTGACGGTTGGATCGTTAGTGTTGATAACTTAGAAGACATTATTGGTGGTCATATTTGGATCGGTACTTTATGTCTTTTAGGTGGTATTTGGCATATTTATACAACTCCTTGGCCTTGGGCACGTCGTGCTTTCGTTTGGTCTGGTGAAGCTTACCTTTCTTACAGTTTAGCTGCTATTTCTCTTATGGGTTTCACAGCTTGTTGTTTCTCTTGGTTTAACAACACTGCTTACCCTAGCGAATTTTATGGGCCAACGGGTATGCCTTATGTGCCCTTCTTAATCCACGAGGATTAAGAATAAATCTGGCTATATGCTAGCAACACTTAGTCATAAAAGGCTAAGTCAACTAGCAGCGAAGTATGCTTAATCTATAAAAGTCGCATTCGGCTGGTTCCCTCGTCCCCACAAGGGGACCAGGGACTCACGTTTAGGACGCTCGTACTATAGCTCCGGAGCTATAGCCCGAGATGCGAGTTTCTTTCATATAAAAAAATAAAATATTTTTTTATATGAAAAAAGATTAGGTATACCTGCTCAACGACTATATGCCAGACAACTTTTTATTTTATAAAGAGTTGATGATATAGTCTGAACTTTACGGTAACGTAAAGACTGTTAGAATGTTATCCATTCTAACACAAAACCAATAACCAGATAATTTCAATCATAATTTTGGAATTATTTATTCTCTTGTGAATTTTTACTTAAACTTTATTAAATCTCCATACTTAAACTTCACTTAATCTCCACTCGATGATTTATGGTAAAAATGACAGAAGTTTATTATTTAGTTTATTCTAATAATCTGAAAATTGTTGTTATTATGTCTTTTAATAAAATTCAACGTCTTTTTAGATTTTTTACTTTTTCTTTTTATGTTTTAAAACTAATAAATCTAAACAAACTCATTTCACCTTTATAAATTTCTTTTAGAAAGAATTAAAATTTTTCTTTTATTCCAGTTTTTGTAATGGCTTTCTCTATATCCTCAGATAATAATCATATTGATAAAGCATTAAATACATTTAATTTTAAAAATTAATACAACCCTGGAGTTTATTTAATCCTTAACAAATCTACTGGGAAACGTTATTATGGTGAAAGTGAATGTATTTTAGCTCGTTTTAATCATCATTTATATCATTTAACTTGTTAAACGCATGATAATAAATCTCTTCTTAAGGATTATACAGAAAATCCCAAGAATTTTGAATTCTTAGTACTGTACTTTATTATGGGACCAGACTGGGATTAAAAAAAAAAACGTATTGATAGCCCAGATGCTTACATAAAAAAGCATGAAAAAAATTGTTATAATGTATTTAGTATTCAACCTGTAGAAAGAATACCAGTTTATATTGAAGGTAAAGTTTATGAGTCAGTTCGTGGTGCTTGTCGTATACTTGGCTTCTCAAGAGCTACTTTAAGACGTTACTTAAGAGATACAGCAAAACCTGATTTTTATCTTTTGGAAGAGGAAAAAGTATCATATAGAAAAATAACTATCTTTTTTCATATAAAAAAATATTTTATTTTTTTATATGAAAGAAACTCGCATCTCGGGCTATAGCTCCTTAAAAGGAGCTATAGCCGAATGCGACTTTGCAAAAAAGAATACACTCCTAGCTTACTCTTTGAAAGTTATACTGAATGTATTCAAGCTGGATTCGCTTCAAGTAATAAAAAAATTCGCTGTAAAATAGAACAAGGTGATTTAGGTTGGAGATACGCACACGTTGGTGCTAATAATAACCCTCTTCGTATTCCTTACATTCCTAATGAAGGGGAAATGAATTATAAAACAATGGATAAAAGAAAACTCACAGAATAAACTCAAAACTGTTAATTTTTTGTTAATTTTTTGTTAATTTTTTTTTGTTCATTTTTTTTTGTTCATTTTTTTTTGTTCATTTTTGTTAATTTTAACAGTTTATTCAACTGTTAAAAACTTCGAAAAATGAGAGATAGGTAAAAATTTAAGTAAAAGAAATCAAATTTGAGTAAAACTGGCTGGTACATTTGCATTTGTATGATTAAGTAATAAAATAAATTATGATTTTAAACGAGTGTAAACATATAAGTTTTAGTTTGTATGGTTTTTTTTTATTGAAGATTATATGATTATTGGTTTTGCTAACATAATTGCCTGAAGCATCTCAAGCACAAGCATTTACTTTCCTAGTACGTGACCAACGTTTAGGTGCCAATGTTGCTTCTGCACAAGGACCAACAGGTCTTGGTAAATATTTAATGCGTTCACCTACTGGTGAAATTATTTTTGGTGGTGAAACAATGCGTTTTTGGGATTTTAGAGGTCCGTGGGTAGAGCCTTTAAGAGGTCCTTCAGGTCTGGACTTAGTTAAACTAAAAAATGACATTCAACCTTGGCAAGAGCGTCGTGCAGCTGAATACATGACTCACGCACCATTAGGTTCATTAAACTCTGTAGGTGGTGTTGCTACTGAAATTAACGCTGTTAACTTCGTTTCTCCTCGTTCTTGGTTAGCTACATCACACTTCTGTTTAGGTTTCTTCTTCTTCGTAGGTCACTTATGGCATGCAGGTCGTGCTCGTGCTGCTGCTGCAGGGTTCGAAAAAGGTATTGACCGTGTTGACGAACCTGTTCTTTCAATGCGTCCTTTAGATTAATAGTAAAAAACACAAATTTTTTTGTTTTTTATTAAACTAAAAAATTTTTTTTCTATTATTTTATTAATTTGTGAATAAATAAAAGGTTTATAAACCTTTTATTTATTCACAAATTTTAATTAAAAAGTAAAAATCTAAATTTCAACCGTATTATTATAAACATATGATTATTTTTCTTTTACCCATTTAATCAATAAAGCTTTCTAGCTTATAATGTCTATGGTAAAACTTACAGGATTTTTTATTTTATTTATTAATTAGGTTTTTATTCAAAATTTATTAATTATTTTGTACCTCATAAAAAAAAATATTTTTGTCGGCTGGTTGTTATCTAATACTCTACAGGTAATTAATTTTCTTTTTGTGGTAAAGTATTCTTTTATTTTAACATATGTTATAATTTAGATTTAGTTTATGTTAATTAACATAAATAAATAAAAAAATTAAAAAAAGTCTTTTTATCTAAGACCGTTTATTTCATGCACTTTGTGTAAAAAGTTTATAACTTATAAGAAGAACAAAAATAACTAAGTATTATTATGATGAACTCATCGTCTAAAGGATAGGACAGCGGTCTTCTAAACCGCTAGTGTAGGTTCAATTCCTACTGGGTTCAAAAAAATTAAAGTTGTGTGTGTGTGTGTTTTTTTTTTTTTAGTTATTTTTATTTATTCATTTTTATAAAAATAACTATATAATTAAAATAGTTTGAAGTGTTCAAAAGAATAAAAATAATAAGTTTTTTAACCAATAAAATAATTACAAATTATTGTAATACATAAAAAAATTATATTTTTTTATAACTTTTTGTGGTTTTAGTAAGACTTCTACAATTTTTTTTTTACTTTTATATTAGTATTATTAAAGTAGGAAGCAATATTATGATTATTTAGTTTTATATGTAATTTTATGAAATTAGCTTATTGGATGTATGCGGGCCCTGCCCATATTGGTACTTTACGTGTGGCAAGCTCTTTTAAAAATGTACATGCTATTATGCACGCGCCTTTAGGCGATGATTATTTTAATGTAATGCGTTCTATGTTAGAACGTGAACGTGACTTTACACCAGTTACTGCAAGTATTGTGGATAGACATGTTTTAGCACGTGGTTCACAAGAAAAAGTAGTTGAAAATATTCAACGTAAAGATAAAGAAGAAAGTCCTGATTTAATTTTGTTAACGCCAACTTGTACGTCAAGTATTTTACAAGAGGATTTACAAAATTTTGTAAATCGTGCTTCAAATGAATCAAGTAGTGATGTACTTTTAGCAGATGTAAATCACTACCGTGTTAATGAGTTACAAGCAGCAGATCGTACATTAGAACAGATTGTACGTTTTTATGTTGAAAAAGCTAAAAAAGATGAAACATTTACTCAAACTAAGACAGAAAAGCCATCTGCAAATATTATAGGTATGTTTACATTAGGTTTTCATAACCAACATGATTGTAAAGAATTAAAACGTTTATTAAATGACTTAGGTATTTCTGTTAATGAAATCATACCTGAAGGGGGTTTTGTTACAAAATTAAAAAATTTACCTAAGGCATGGTTCAATATTGTTCCTTATCGTGAAGTAGGTTTAATGACTGCCATTTATTTAGAAAAAGAGTATAATATGCCTTATACATCTATAACACCTATGGGCATTATAGATACGTCTTCTTTTATAAGAGAAATAGCCTCTATTTGTCATAAAATTAATGAGGATTTAAAACCTACGCAAGATGCTAAAACACTTGAAGAAATTAAAGATCTAACAATTTTAAATAAAACAGATTATGAAAATTTTATTGATCAACAAACTACTTTCGTTTCACAAGCTGCTTGGTTCTCACGTTCAATTGATTGTCAAAATTTAACTGGTAAAAAAACAGTTGTTTTTGGGGATGCTACACATGCAGCTAGCATGACAAAAATATTAGTACGTGAAATGGGTATTAATGTTGTTTGTGCTGGTACTTATTGTAAGCATGATGCTGATTGGTTTAGAGAACAAGTTTCAGGTTTCTGTGATCAAGTTTTAATTACAGATGATCATAGTCAAATTGGTGATATTATTTCACAAATTGAACCTGCTGCTATTTTTGGTACTCAAATGGAACGTCACGTAGGTAAACGCCTTGATATTCCTTGTGGTGTTATCTCTGCTCCTGTTCATATTCAAAACTTTCCTCTAGGTTATAGACCTTTTTTAGGTTATGAAGGTACAAATCAAATTTCTGATTTAGTTTATAATTCTTTTGGATTAGGAATGGAAGATCATTTATTAGAAATTTTTAATGGTCATGATAATAAAGAAGTTATTACTCGTTCATACTCTTCAGAAAATGAATTACAATGGAACAAAGAAGCTTCAGCTGAACTTTCTAGAGTTCCAGGCTTTGTTCGTGGTAAAGTTAAACGTAATACTGAAAAATATGCACGTAGTCAAAACAGTCCAATTATTACATTAGAAGTTATGTACGCCGCAAAAGT
>Ga0307972_1000238_pt1 | contig 30464 bp, 27 predicted proteins | sample OrgLakmetagen780_FD_201848 | JGI IMG/M metagenome (GOLD analysis project Ga0307972, IMG submission 201848) | Saline water microbial communities from Organic Lake, Antarctica - #780 | ecosystem: Environmental > Aquatic > Non-marine Saline and Alkaline > Saline | place: Antarctica: Organic Lake...
GGGCCAATCCACCTGCATCGGCATCGGCGGCGATCCCATAAAAGGCACCGAGCATATCGATGTGCTGGAATGGTTCCTGGCCGATGACGAGACCGAGAGCATCATCATGATCGGCGAGATCGGCGGCGCGGCCGAGGAAGACGCGGCGCAGTTTCTGGCCGATGAAAAGAAGAAAGGCCGCTGGAAGCCGACCGCGGGCTTCATCGCCGGGCGCACAGCGCCTCCGGGCCGCCGCATGGGCCATGCGGGCGCCATTGTGGCGGGCGGCAAGGGCGGTGCCGACGACAAGATCGAGGCCATGAAGTCCGCCGGCATCACCGTCGCCGACAGCCCGGCCGGTCTCGGCGAGGCCGTCCTCAAGGCCATCGGCTAGGGCCAAGGCCCCGGGTGACGGCCGCGGTTCAGCAGTCGTCACCCCAATTTCAAACCATCTGCGGGAAAGCTTGCCCAAAAGCTTTCCCGCACGTCGTTCAACTGGACAGACACCCGCACGCCAAGCATCCGACCACGCGGAAGCATGCCTGCGACACGAGCCCGGCCCATTAATCTGGACGGGGCGACCGGTTTCGAGCTTTCCCGACCATCCAGAATCAATACGTTGAAGCGACACGCGCGGGCGCGACGTCCCCATATCACCCGCGGCAATACCGGCACCGACGCTCGCCCCGCCAATGTAAAAGGACCCGGCAGATTGCTCTGCCGGGTCCTTTTGTCTCGGCCACCCGACCGGTTTATTCGGCCGCGACCGCGTCCCTTGCCTCGACCCTGACGGCGGCGTATTTGAACTCTGGGATCTTGCCATAGGGGTCGATGGCGGAGTTGGTCAGGATGTTGGCGGCTGCCTCGACATAGGCGAAGGGCAGGAACACGTTGTCCTCGGCCACCGCGCGGTCGGCGCGGGCCATGACGGTCACCGTGCCCCGGCGGGTCGTCAGCCGCAGGTACTCGCCCGGGGCCACGCCCAGCTTGCGCAGGGTCTTGGGATGCATCGAGCAGTTCGCCTCTGGCTCGACCGAATCCAGCACCTTGCTGCGCCGGGTCATCGACCCCGTGTGCCAATGCTCCAGCTGCCGCCCGGTGATCAGCACGAAGGGATACTCGGGGTCCGGCACCTCGTCGGGCGGGATCACGTTGGCGGGCGTGAAGCGCGCGCGCCCCTCGGGCCGCGGGAATCCCTCGCCGAACACGATTGCCTGGCCGGGATCCTCGGGGGACAGCGACGGGTACGTGACCGCGGTCTCTTCCAGCCGCTCCCAGGTAATGTTGTCCAGCGAGCGCATGTTCAGCTTCATCTCGGCAAAGACCTCGCGCGGATGGGTGTAGTTCCAGTCGAGGCCCAGCCTCTTGGCCAGCTCCACCTCGATCCACCAGTCTTCGCGGGCCTCGCCGGGCGGCGGCGCGACGGCCCGGCCCATCTGCACCTGGCGGTTGGTGTTGGTCACCGTCCCGTTCTTTTCGTACCAGCCCGAGGATGGCAGGATCACGTCGGCATAGTTTGCCGTTTCGGTGATGAAGAGATCCTGCACCACCAGGTGATCCAGCTTGGCCAGCGCATCGCGGGCGTGATCCACGTCCGGGTCCGACATCGCCGGGTTTTCGCCGAGGATGTACATGCTCTTGATCTTGTCCTCGTGAACCGCATCCATGATCTCGGTCACGGTCAGACCGTTTTCATCCGACAGATCCTGCATGTTCCAGACCTCGGCAAAGGCCGACCGGACACCGTCATCCTTCACGCTTTGGTAATCGGGCAGGAACATCGGCACGAGCCCGGCATCCGACGCGCCCTGCACGTTGTTCTGACCGCGCAGCGGATGCAGACCGGTGCCGGGGCGCCCGACATGTCCGCACATCAGCGCGAGGCTGATCAGGCAGCGCGAATTGTCGGTGCCGTGGATGTGCTGAGAAATCCCCATGCCCCAGAAGATCATGCCGGACTTGGCCTCGGCAAAGGTCCGGGCGACGTCGCGCAGGACCTCCGCCTCGATGCCGCAGATCTCGGCCATCTTCTCGGGCTCGAAGCCCTTCAGATGTTCCTTCATCGCCGGCCAATTCTCGGTATAGGCCTCGATATACTGCTGGTCGTAGAGACCCTCCTCGACGATCACGTTCATGATCGCGTTCAGCATCGAGACATCCGCGCCGGGCTTGAACTGCAGCATGTGGCTGGCGAATCGCTTGAGCCCCTGCCCGCGCGGGTCCATCACGATCAGCTTGCCACCGCGCTTGGTGAACTGCTTGAAATAGGTCGCCGCAACCGGATGGTTCTCGGTCGGGTTAGCCCCGATCACGATCGCCACATCGGCATTCTCGATCTCGTTGAAAGTCGCGGTCACCGCGCCCGAGCCGACATTCTCCATCAGCGCGGCCACCGACGAGGCATGGCACAGCCGCGTGCAGTGATCGACGTTGTTATGCCCGAACCCCTGGCGGATCAGCTTCTGGAAGAGATACGCCTCTTCGTTGGAGCATTTGGCAGAGCCGAAGCCCGCGACCTCGCGCCCGCGACCCTTCATGCCGGCCGCGGCAAAATCCAGCGCCTCGTCCCAGGACGCCTCGCGGAAATGCGTCATCAGGTTGCCGGGATCCACGTTGAGCCCCTTGGCCGGCGCATCGTCGCGCCGGATCAGCGGCTTGGTCAGGCGGTGCGGATGGTCGATGTAATCGAACCCGAACCGCCCCTTGACGCAAAGCCGGCCCTCGTTCGCCGGGCCGTCGATGCCCTCGACATACTTGATCTTGTCGTCCTTGACCTTGAACGAGATCTGGCAGCCGACGCCGCAATAGGGGCAGACGCTGTCGACCTCGCGGTCGTAATCCTGGCTGTCGCCGGCCTCATGCTCGTCGAGCACCGTCGCCGGCATCAGCGCGCCCGTGGGGCAGGCCTGAACGCATTCGCCGCAGGCCACACAGGTGCTGTCGCCCATCGGGTCGTCCTGGTCGAACACGATCTTGGCGTCGTGCCCGCGTCCGGCCATGCCGATGACGTCGTTGACCTGGACCTCGCGGCAGGCGCGCACGCACAGGTTGCAGTGGATGCAGGCATCGAGATTGACGCGCATCGCCACGTGGCTGTCGTCCAGCAGCGGCACATGATCGGATTCTACCTTCGGAAACCGGCTGGTCGTCACGCCGTTCAGATCGGCCATGTCCCAGAAATGCGACGAGGCGTCATGCTTTACCTCGGGCTGGTCGGCGACCAGAAGCTCCATCACCATCTCGCGCGACTTGCGGGCGCGCTCGCTGTCGGTGGTAACCTTGATCCCCTCGGCCACGGGGCGGATGCACGAGGGCACCAGCACGCGCTCGCCCTCGACCTCGACCATGCAGGCCCGGCAGTTGCCGTCGGGCCGGTAGCCTTTCTCGGGCTTGTGGCAGAGATGCGGGATCACCAGCCCCTGCCCGTGTGCGGCCTCCCAGATGGTATAGCCTTCGGGAACGGTGACCTCTTCGCCATCGAGCTCAAAGGTGACGGTCTTGGTTTCGCTTGCGTCCAGCATGACTATATCCTTCCTCAGCCTTTGATCTCATCGGGGAAATGTTGAATCGTCAGCCGGATCGGGTTCGGGGCCGCCTGCCCCAGACCGCAGATCGAGGCATCGCCCATCACCTGGCACAGGTCCTCGAGCAGATCGGTGTCCCACTTCTCGGCCTGCATCAGCTTCACGGCCTTTTCACAGCCCGTCCGGCAGGGCGTGCATTGCCCGCAGCTTTCGTCCTCGAAGAACCGCAGCATGTTCAGCGCCGCGTCGCGCGCCTTGTCGTGATCTGACAGCACCACCACCGCCGCCGACCCGATGAAGCTCCCATGCGGCTGCAGGGTGTCGAAATCCAGCGGCACATCGTCGAGCGTCGCCGGCAGCAGCCCTGAAGACGGCCCGCCCGGCTGGTACGCCTTGAAGACATGGCCATCAAGCATGCCGCCCGCCGCCTCGATCACGTCGGTGATCGTGGAGCCCGCGGGCAACAGGTGCACGCCGGGATTCTTCACCCGGCCCGACACCGAATAAGAGCGCAGGCCCGCGCGGCCGTTGCGTTCCACGCCCGACAGGATCTCTCCACCCTCGCGGAGCACCCGCGTCACCCAGTGCAGGGTCTCGACGTTGTTGACCAGCGTCGGTTTATTGTAGACACCGACCTGCGCGACGAAGGGCGGGCGGTGGCGCGGCAGGCCGCGCTTGCCCTCGATCGACTCGATCATCGCCGACTCCTCGCCGCAGATATAAGCGCCCGCGCCGCGGCGCAGCTCTAAATACCCCGGCGCGACAAGGCCCGCCTCTTCCAGCGCGGCGATCTCGGTAGCAAGGATCTCCAGCACCGCGGGGTATTCGTCGCGCATGTAGATGAAGCAGGTCTCGGCCTCGATAGCCCAGGCCGCGATCAGCAGCCCCTCGAAAAAGACATGCGGTTCGCGTTCAAGGTAATAGCGGTCCTTGAAGGTGCCCGGCTCGCCCTCGTCGCCATTGACGGCCACGTAACGCGGCCCCGCCTCGGCCCGCACGAAGCCCCATTTCTTGCCCGACGGGAACCCGGCCCCACCGAGGCCCCGAACCCCGGCATCCAGAAGCGTCTGCTGCACCGTCTCGAAGTCGCCGCGCTCGCGCAGTTCGGCCAGCTTGGCATAGCCTCCGGCCGCGCGGTAGGCCTCGAAATCCTCGTAGTGCGGGACATGCGCATGCGTGTCGCCCGCGGCGATCGCGGCATGCACCTTTTCGGGCGTGGCATGGTCGATATGGTTGTGGCCCAGTTCCAGCACCGGCGCGGTGTCGCAGCGCCCCATGCAGGGCGCGCGCAGCACGCGCACCTCCGAAGGGTCGAGCCCGTCTTCCAGCGCGGATTGCAGCTGTTGCGCGCCCGCCATCTCGCAAGACAGCGAATCGCAGACCCGGATGGTCAGCGCCGGCGGCGCCGCCTCACCCTCCTTCACGATGTCGAAATGCGCGTAAAAGGTCGCGACCTCATAAACCTCGGTCTGCGCCATGCGCATCTCGTCGGCCAGCGCCGCGATATGCGCCGCCGAAAGATGCCCGTAACGGTCCTGGATCAAATGCAGAAACTCGATCAGATGATCCCGCCGACGCGGCCGCTCACCCAGCAGCTCCCGGACCTGCTCAACGGCAACATCGTCCACCTGACGACCCTTCGTCGTCTTGCGGCTCTTGCCGGTTCCCGATTTCTTCCAGATGCCGTCCTGATCGTCCAGCGGTGTCATGATGGTCTCCTCACGCGTTTGGCGTATGGTGTACCACATCACATATGGTGAACGTCAATTACTTATTTCTGATCTTGTGATCAGTAAAACTTATCTACTTGACCATCAGCGCGCGCCGCAATGCATCGACCGTGGGCAGGCTCGGATCGCGCAGCGGAGTGACGACCGTCACCTTCTTTTCCAGCACCGGTTCGGTCAGCGGCAAGGCCACCGTGCCTTCGGGTTGGCCGAACGCCTCGACGAGATGGCCCGGCACGACCGTGGCCGACATGCCCTCGGACGCGAGGACGATCGCGGCGATGAAGCCGCTTGTCTCGACACTCACGTTGGGCATGAGGCCGAGCTCGTTGAACACCTTGTCGATGATCCGGCGATTCTGCATTTCCGGCTCCAGCAGGGTCAGCGGCAAATGCGCGGCCTCGGTCCAGGTCACCTCGCCGGTCAGGCGCGGCGCAAGATGGACGGGCACCAGCAGCGTGTAGGTTTCCTCGTAGAGATCCTCCACCCGCAAGAGATCGCGCGAAACCCCCTCGTCATAGGTGATCCCCGCGTCGAAAAGGCCGTTCTCCAGCCCCTGCTGGATCGCCAGAGAGGTCGCCGTCTGGATGCTGACCGTGACGCCGGGGTGCCGGGTCCTCAGCGTCTTCACCGCCCGCGCCGCAAAGATCACGGCCGTCGGCACCGCCGCGAGAACCAGCTTGCCGGTGATCTCGCCCTTGGCCGAGCGGAACTCCTGTTCGAGGATCTTCACGTTATCGACGATCTTGCGGGCATGGCGCACCAGCATGTCACCTTCGGCCGTGAATCCCTGGAAACGGTTGCCGCGTTTCACGATCGGCGCGTCCAGCTTTTCCTCCAGCTTCCTGATCCCCATGGAGAACGCCGGCTGCGACACGCCGCATTCTTCTGCGGCGCGTGCAAAGTGCTTTCGGCGCGCAAGCGATGCCAGGAATTCAAGTTCTCTCAGACTGATCACATCGGCCTCCAATCGGTGCCCACCTTGCAGGCGCTGCGTGCTATCGTGCAAAGATACGTCTCATTGACAGAATCATACGTGTTGGCATACCAAAAACCAGAAAAACAGGAAGGCGCGGCTCGATGTTGCTATCAGAGAATCAATCAAAGGAACTGCTCTGTCAGTATGGCGTTGCAATTCCCGATGGTCGCCTGGCGCACAGCGCGGAACAAGCCGAAAAGCTCAGCAAGGAGATCGACGCGCGCAAATACGTGGTCAAGGCGCAGATCACGGCGGGCGGCCGCGGCCTTGCCGGCGGCATCAGGTTCGCGGCCACGCCTTCGGCGGTCGCGACCGAGGCCCGCGCGCTACTGGGCTCGACCTTGATCACCGACCAGACTCCCGCATCGGGTGAAACGGTGCATTCGGTGCAGGTCGAGGCGGCGGTCGACATCGCCAAGAACTTCTACATCGCCATTTCCTTCGATCCGGTTAGCGGCCAGCCCATGCTGCTGGCTTCGGCGTCCGGCGGGGTGGAGTTCGAACAGCTCGCACGCATGGACAAGGATGCCGTCAAGGTCCATCTGCTGGACGACGCGGCAGGGTCGCGCGACGCGCTGACCGAGTTCCTGAAGGGCATCGGGATCGAGGGGCCAGAGGCGCTGGACGCCATCGAGAACGCGCGCACGGCGTTTTGCGAGAACGACCTGACATTGGTCGAGATCAACCCCTTCGTGCACACCAAGGACGGCAAGTGGCTGGCGGTCGACGCCAAGATCGCGCTGGACCGGAACGCGTCCTTCCGGCGCCCCGAATTCGACTCGATGATCTCCAAGCCCGGCACGCCCACCAGCGAGGACGAGGCGCAGAAATACAACATCAACCTTGTTCAGCTGACCGGCAATATCGGCGTGGTGGCCAACGGGGCCGGCCTCGGTCTGGCCACCAATGACATGATCACCGACGCCGGCGGCAAACCGGCCAATTTCATGGACATCCGGACAACCGCGCGCAGCTTCGACATTGCCCGCGGAGTCGAGATGCTGCTGTCGGATCCGCAGGTGCGGGTGATCCTGCTCAACATTCACGGCGGCGGAATGACGGCGGCGGATACGGTCGCGGAAGGCGTCACCTTCGCCTATTCCCGCGCCGGGCGAAAACTTCCGGTCGTCGCCCATCTCGCCGGCCACAATGCCGAATGGGGCACCAACATACTGCGCGACCGCAATGTGCCGGTCGAGACGTTCGATGCGATGTCGGGTGCGATCAACCGCGTCGTGGCAATTGCAAAGACCGGGGGGGCACGCTGATGGCGATCTTCGTCAATTCCGACACACGTGTGATCGTTCAGGGCATGACGGGCCGGTCCGGCACCTTCTACACCGACCAGGCGGCGCGATACGCCCCTTGCTATGTCGGCGGCGTCCGCCCCGGCAAGGGCGGCACCCAGCATCTCGACCTGCCGATCTTCAATTCCGTCACCGAGGCGATGTCAGAGACCGGTGCGAATGCCAGCCTCGTGATCGTGCCCGCGCCTTATGCCGGCGATGCCATGATCGAGGCGATCGAGGCGGGGATCGGCGTCGTCGTCTGCGTGACCGAACGCGTCCCCCAGCATGACATGAGCCGCGTCAAGAAGGCGCTCCAGACTTCCGATACCATCCTGATCGGCCCCAATTCCCAAGGCATCCTGACCCCGGGCCAGTGCAAGATCGGCGTCATGCCGACCCGGGCCGCGATGCCCGGCCCGATTGGGATCGCGTCGCGCTCGGCCTCGCTCACCTCCGAGATCGTCGCGCAGTTCAGCAAGGCGGGGCTGGGCCAGTCCACCACCGTCGGCATCGGCGGCGACACACTGCATGGTCTGAATTTCGTGGAGTGCCTCAAGCGGTTCCGCGACGATGAAGACACCGACGCGGTCGTGCTCATAGGCGAGCTCGGCGGCCGCGACGAGGAAGACGCCGCCGCCTACCTCGCTTCGGTGGATTACGGCAAGCCGGTCGTCGCGCTGATCGTCGGGCGATATGCGCCGCGCGGTCGGCAGATGGGCCATGCCGGCACGCTCTCGGTGCTCGGCGGCGCATCCGCGAATGACAAGATCGCGAGCCTGCGCGACGCTGGCGCAACCATCGCCGAGAATGCCGATGACGTGGTCGCCGCCGTGAAACGCGCACGGACCGCAACCTGACAAGACATAAGGACATGAGTGATTTGACCCTCCCCGATACAATGAACGCCATCGAGATCGCCGAGTTCGGCGGACCCGAGGGGATGGAGCCGCGCACACGCCCGCTGCCCGTTCCGGCCTCGGGCGAAGTCCTCGTCCGGGTCACGGCCGCCGGCGTCAACGGCCCCGACCTCGTGCAGCGCCGGGGGCACTACCCGCCGCCCAAGGGCGCCTCGGACCTGCTGGGGCTTGAGGTCTCGGGTGAAGTGGTCGCCTCCGGCCCGGACCAGACCCGCTGGCAACCCGGCGATCGCGTCTGCGCGCTGACCAACGGCGGCGGCTATGCCGACTACGTGACCGTTCTGGCAGATCATTGCCTGCCTATCCCAGATGGCGTGGATGAAGTGGACGCCGCCGGCCTGCCCGAGGCTTTCTTCACTGTCTGGAGCAACGTGTTCCTCGACCATACGGTACCGGATGGCGGCAATTTCCTTGTCCACGGCGGCGCGGGCAGCATCGGCACCACCGCGATCCAGCTTGGGGCAGCACTGGGTCTCAACGTCTACACAACCGTCGGCACGGACGAGGCCGGCGCGTTCGTGACGTCGCTCGGCGCGACGCAAGCGATCAATTACCTTGAAGAGGATTTCGTCGGGATTTGTCGCGAGGCAGGTGGAGCGGACATCATCCTCGACATCATCGGCGGCGATTACGTCGCCCGCAACATCAAGGCCTCGCGTCACGATGCGCGCATCATCCAGCTCGCGTTCAACCTCGGCTCAAAGGTAGAGATTGACCTGATGCCGGTGATGCTCAAGCGGATCAGCTACACGGGCTCCACGCTGCGCTCTCGCTCGGACGCCTTCAAGGCCCGCGTCGCCAAGGATCTGCTGGACCGCGTCTGGCCGCTCTTCGCCAAGGGCGCGCTGCGCAGCGTCACGCACACCGTCATCCCACTGGCGGAGGCCCCAGAGGCGCACCGCGTCATGGAAGCCGGACAGCATCACGGAAAGATCCTGCTGCAGCCCTGACGGCTGCGGAGAACGGGGCATGGCGCGTCGGGGATATGCAGGCACCGTCGCACGGCGCGTGCCTGTCCGGCATGTTGCCATGCTGTTTCGACAAGTTAATGTGCCAAGGATTGGTGCGGGCGGTCGGATTCGAACCGACACACCTTGCGGTAAGGGTGTTTGAGACCCTCGCGTCTACCATTCCGCCACGCCCGCACTTCTGCGTGGTCTAGGCCAGCATTGGATGGTGGTCAAGACGCTCGAAACGCGTCACGCCCGAAGCCGCGCCCCCTCGGGATCGAAAGGCGGCGCCTGCAGGATCCGGGCCCGGTGCGGCCGGCCCAGCACCATGATGTCGATATCGCTGCCTGGCGCAATACAGGCCTCGACATAGCCCATCGCAAGGCTTTGACCTACCCAATGGCCATAGGCCCCCGAGGTCACGTGCCCGATGCCGCGCCCGCCCTGAAAGATCGGTTCGCCCCCGGTGGCGTCGGCGTTCGACGCGGTCACGTCGTCCTCGTCCAATGCCATCATCACGAGGCGCGTCCGCGGTGCGCGGGCAATCACGTCCTCCAGCGCGCCGCTGTTCAGAAACGCCTTGTCCGTCCGGCACAGCCGCTCCAGCCCGGCCTCCTGCGGCCAGTATTCAGGGCCATATTCACGCCCCCATGACCCATAGCCCTTCTCGATTCGCAGGCTCGTCAGCGCCCGGCTACCCACCGGCCCGGCGCGCATGTCGCGCCCCGCCGCGATCAGTGCATCGTAAAGCCGCGCCTGATCCCCGGTTGCGCAATGCAGCTCCCACCCCAGGTCGCCGGTGAAGCTGACGCGCAGCGCAAGGCAATCAACCCCGGCCACCACGATCCGGCGGGACGCCATGAACGGAAACTCTTGGCTTGCCAGCGAGGCTTGCGTCAGCGGCTGCAACAGATCGCGTGCCAGCGGCCCGGCGACGTTGAAGCCGCAAACCGCCTCGGTGATGCTCTCGAAAACCGTCCCCTCGGGCAGCGGCACCGCGTCGAAGAACCTCTTGTGATAGCGCTCAGCCATCCCCGACGAGATCACGCGGAACTCATCCCTGGCCACCCGCGTGACGGTGGCGTCGCCTGCGACCCCCCCGCGCACCCCGATCAGCGGTGTCAGGCAAGACCGCCCCACCGCGCGCGGCATCCGGTTGGCAAAGACAGCGTTCAGCCATGCCTCGGCCCCCGGTCCCGCGACGCGGTACTTGGCAAAGTTCGAGATGTCGATGATCCCGGCGCGCGCTCGCAGCATGCGGGCCTCCTCGCCCACCGGCCCCCACCAGTTCTGACGGGTGTAACCGGCGGTCTCGACCGCGCCTTGGGTCTCGGCAAACCAGAGCGGATGCTCCCATCCGTAATTCAGGCCGAACACCGCGCCCATCTCGCGCTGCGCCTCGTAAACCGGGCGGATACGCAGCGGACGGCCCGCCGCACGCTCTTCATTGGGGTAATGGATGGCAAAGCGGTGCGCGTAGTGATCGCGCACCCGCGCCTTGACGAAATCCCGGTCATTGGCCCACTTGCCGAACCGCGCGATGTCCCAGGCGAACATGTCATGCGGCATCTCGCCATTGACCAGCCATTCGGCCACCATTAACCCGATCCCCGCCGATTGGCTGAAGCCGGGGATGATGCCGCAACAGGCGAAATAGCCCCGAAGTTCCGGCACCGGGCCCAGCATCACGTTGGCATCGGGCGACCAGATCATCGGGCCGTTGATCACCCGCTTGATGCCCGCCTCGGCCACCGCCGGCACCCGGTCGATGGCGCGCATCATGTTGTCCTCGATCCGGTCGAGATCGTCGGGGAAAAGATCATGCGCAAAATCGAGCGGCGTGCCATCCTCGGCCCAGAATCGCATGTCGCGCTCATAGGCCCCGATCAGCAGGCCCTTGCCCTCCTGACGCAGGTAATATTCGCCGTCCCGGTCCGCGACCGACGGCAGACGCCGGTCCAGCGCGGCGATCCCGGCAATGGTCTCGGTCACGAAATACTGATGCTCGGTGGGCTGTAGCGGCAGCTCGATCCCGGCCAGCCGTGCCACCTCGCGCGCCCAGAGCCCGGCGGCATTGATCACCCATGGCGTGCGGATCTCGCCCTTCGGCGTTTCGACGATCCATGTGCCGTCGGGCTGCGCCCGCGTCGCCGTGACGGGCGTGAAGCGGTGGATCTGCGCCCCGCGCGCACGCGCCCCGACGGCATAGGCATTGGTCACACCCGACGGGTCGACATTGCCGCCATCGGGCTCGAACATGATCGCCCGGATGCCGTCGAAATTCACCAGCGGGTGCAGGCGTTCGGCCTCGTCGCGCGAAATCTCGTGAAAGTTCATCCCGTAGAGCTTCGCCTTGGCCGCCTGCAATCGCAACTGATGCACACGGTCCTCGGTCTGCGCGAGATACAGGCTGCCCGGCTGGAACACCCCGCAGCTTTGCCCCGTCTCTGCCTCAAGCTCGTTATAAAGCGCCATCGTGTAATGCTGAAGGCGGCTGATACCCGCGCTGTCATGCAGCCCGTGCGTATTGGCCGCCGCGTGCCAGGTGGAGCCGCTGGTCAGCTCGTCACGCTCCAGCAGCACCACGTCGCCCCAGCCCAGCTTGGCCAGGTGATACAGGATCGCGCATCCGATCACTCCGCCGCCAATCACGACTGCCTGTGCATGGGTTTTCATCGCGCCGCCCCCGGACTGTTGCCAAGGATCAACCTGACCCGCGTGCCCGCTACGCGATTGCCAATCCCCTACATGATCTGTCGCTGTTATGCCACCTGCGTTTCTTCTGGCCGGAAATATCCCGGGGAGTTTGAGGGGCAGCGCCCCTCATCCCGCAACACCGCGCGGCGCAGCCGCACCGCTACCGAAAACCACACGCCCTTGAGTATTTATGGCAAGATGAATGGGCGATTAGTCCTCGCGATCGTCGGGGTCAGGTTGACCGACGCCAAGGAAAACGCGTTTTAGCGGGATGATCCAGATGAAACCCAACACGATGTAGACCAGAAGTTCAACCCAGATCGACGGGCGGTCGATCCAGTTCACGAGGTTCACCGCAACGATGATATAGGCCGGCAGGCCGATCAGCAGGACCACCAGCGACCAGCGTTTGCGGGCCTTGAGACTGAGTGCCATGGGTCCTCCGTGGGGCTGATCAATCCGCGAAGGGATCGGTGACGAGGATCGTGTCTTCTCTTTCCGGTGATGTCGAGAGTAGCGCTACGGGGCAATCGATCAACTCCTCGACGCGGCGCACGTACTTGATCGCGTTGGCGGGCAAATCGGCCCATCGGCGCGCGCCCTCGGTCGAGTCCTGCCAGCCGGGCATGTCCTCGTAGACGGGCGTGCAGCGCGCCTGCTGCTCGGAGGCGATGGGAAGATAATCAAGGCGTCTGCCGTCCAGATCGTAGCCCACGCAGATCCGCAGCGTCTCGAACCCGTCGAGCACATCCAGTTTGGTCAGCGAGATCCCGTTGACGCCGCTCGTCGCGCAAGTCTGGCGCACGAGGCAGGCGTCGAACCAGCCGCAGCGCCGCTGGCGCCCTGTCACCGTGCCGAACTCGTGGCCCCGCTCGCCCAGCCTCTGGCCGTCGGCATCCTGCAACTCGGTGGGGAACGGCCCCTCGCCCACGCGGGTCGTGTAGGCCTTGACGATCCCCAACACGTAGTCGATCGCGCCAGGGCCGATGCCCGTTCCGGTGGCCGCCTGCCCGGCGATGACATTGGACGAGGTGACGAAGGGATACGTGCCAAAATCGATATCCAGCAGTGCGCCCTGCGCCCCCTCGAAGAGGATCCGCTTGCCGGCGCGGCGCTTCTCGCCCATCACCTTCCAGACCGGGGCGGCGTAGGGCAGGATCTGCGGCGCGATCGCGCGCAGCCCCTCGATCAGCGCCTCGCGATCCACCGCTTCGATCCCCAGACCACGGCGCAGCGGGTCGTGATGCTGCAGCGCACGGTCCACCCTTGCGACAAGCGTGGCCTCGTCCGCCAGGTCGGCCACCCGCACCGCACGGCGCCCGACCTTGTCCTCGTAGGCCGGACCAATGCCGCGCCCGGTCGTGCCGATCTTGGTGCCTTTCGAGGCCGCCTCTTCGCGGGCGCGGTCAAGCTGGCCGTGGATCGGCAGGATCAGGGGCGTGTTCTCGGCAATCATCAGCGTCTCTGGCGTGATCGTGACACCCTGTTCGCGGATCTTCGCGATCTCTTCCACGAGGTGCCAGGGATCAAGCACCACCCCGTTGCCGATCACCGACAGCTTGCCGCCCCGCACCACCCCCGAGGGCAGCGCGTTCAGCTTGTAGACCTTGCCGTCGACCACCAGCGTATGGCCCGCATTGTGCCCGCCCTGGAACCGCGCGATCACGTCGGCGCGCTCGCTCAGCCAGTCCACGATCTTGCCTTTCCCCTCGTCGCCCCATTGGGCGCCGACGACGACGACGTTTGCCATGATCCATCCTTCGGCCTTTGATCCAAACCGGCTCGGGTATAACGGGGCCGTGATCGGGGTGAAACCGCTAAATCCCGCCACGCCACCGGACAGCCCGCATCACCCCGGGGGCGGCGCCTCGGCCAGAAGGCGTTCCAGATCGAGCGGGTCGTTGATCATGGCCAGCCGACCTTCGGCGTCGCGCGGCCAGTCGGCCTCCGGCTTGTCGCGGTAGAGCTCAACCCCGTTGCGATCCGGGTCAGAGATGTAGACCGCCTCGCTGACGCCATGATCGGCCGCGCCCTCGACGGCGACGCCCGCCTCCAGCACCCGGCGCAGGGCATCCGCCAGTGCCGCCCGGTCCGGGTAGAGAAATGCCGTGTGGAAAAGCCCGGTATGGCCCTCGGGCGGCGGCGTGGCGCCAAGCGAGTCCCAGGTGTTCAGACCGATGTGGTGGTGATAGCCGCCGGCCGACAGGAACGCCGCCTGCCCGCCTGCATAATATTGCTGCACCTCGAAACCGAGCACGCCGGAATAGAAACCGATGGCGCGCTCCAGGTCCGAGACCTTGAGATGGACATGACCGATGCGGGTGGCGGGGTGAACGGGTGTCATGCGTGGCTCCTGCGTTTTGACGCCACACATGGCGCATACCTCGCCTGCGCACAATCCCGTGTCTTCGCTCAACCTTGGTGCGCCAATGCGCAGAGTTCTGGAAACGTACGCAACCCGCGTACACAAGGTACACGCGGTACGCGCTCAGACAGCGGTCTTGCGGCTCTCGTCGATATAGATTTCGCGCAGTCTCGTGGCGACAGGCCCCGGTGTACCATCGCCCAGCGACGCCCCGTCGATCTCCACCACAGGCATCACAAATGCACTGGCCGAGGTCACGAACGCCTCGTCGGCCGCCTTGGCCTCGTCGAGGGTAAAGGGACGTTCCTCGACCTGCATCTGGGCCTCGCGGGCAAAGCTTAGAACGGCCGCGCGGGTGATGCCGTGCAGGATCTCCTCGCTCAGATGCCGGGTGACGATGGTGTTGCCCTTGACGATATAGGCATTGTTCGAGGTGCCTTCCGTCACATGCCCGTCCTCGACCATCCAGGCATCATCCGCCCCGGCCGCCTTGGCCATCATCTTGCCCATCGACGGGTAGAGCAGCTGCACCGTCTTGATGTCGCGCCGGCCCCAGCGAAGGTCGTCTATGCTGATGATCTTCATGCCTTTTCTTGCCATCGGATTGTCGGAAAGCCCGGGCTTGGACTGGGTGAAAAGCACCAGTGTCGGCGGGGTCGTCTCGGGGTCTGGAAAGACGAAATCGCGGTCGCCATCGCTACCGCGCGTGACCTGAAGATAGACCAGCCCATCCTCGATACCGTTGCGCGCCACCAGCTCGCGATGGATCTCCAGCAGGTCGTCGAAGCCCGCGGGGCGTTGCATTTCGAGCGCGTTCAGCGAGCGTTCCAGCCGCGCGAGATGGCCCTCGAAATCGATCAGCTTGCCATCCAGCACGCTGGTCACCTCGTACACGCCATCGGCCATCAGGAACCCCCGGTCGAAGATCGACACGGTGGCCTCTGTCTCCGGCAGGTATTCTCCGTTCACATAGACTGTTCGCATGATCCTATCCCCACAAGGCGGCGTCGGGCGGATGCACCCCCGCCGCATCGAATTTCAAAGCGTTCTTCCGGTCTTCGGCCAGAAGCAACGGCCCGTCAAGATCCGTGACCATCGCACCTTGGGCCACCAGTGTCGCAGGCGCCATCGCAAGGCTCGACCCGACCATGCAACCCACCATGATCGCGAAGTTTTCTGCCTTTGCGGCGTCGCGCAAAGCCAGCGCCTCGGTCAGGCCGCCGGTCTTGTCGAGCTTGATGTTGACCACGTCACATTTGCCCCTGAGGTCGGCCAGACTGGCGCGGTCATGACACGACTCGTCGGCACAGACCGGCACCGGGCGGTCCATGCCGATCAGCGCGTCATCCTCGCCCGCGGGCAGCGGTTGCTCGACCAGCGCAACCCCCAGTCGCACCAGGTGCGGCGCCAGATCGGCGTAGACCGCCGCACTCCACCCCTCGTTGGCGTCGACGATGATCCGTGCCTCTGGCGCACCGCGCCGTACCGCCTCCAGCCGCGGCATGTCATCGGGCGTGCCCAGCTTGATCTTGAGAAGCGGACGATGCGCATGCTTGGCTGCCTGCTGCTCCATCGCCTCGGGCGTGTCCAGCGACAGGGTATAGGCGGTGATTTCCGCTCGCGGCGTGGGCAATCCGGCAATTTCCCAGACACGCCGTCCGGCCTGTTTCGCGGCCAGATCCCAGAGCGCGCAATCCACCGCGTTGCGCGCGGCCCCTGCCGGCAGAAGATCGGAAAGCCCCGCGCGCGTTATCTTTTCCGGCAACCCCTTTATCTGCGCCGTCACACTGTCGAGCGTCTCGTCATACCGGGCGTAAGGCACACATTCGCCCCAGCCGGTCACGTCACCCTCGGTGATCCGCACGGTCAGCACGCGCGCCTCGGTCCGAGATCCCCGGCTGATAGTAAAGACCTGCGCCAGCCGGAACACGTCGCGCGTCACTGAAATGTCCATTTCGTCCCCAACTTCATCTTTCCAGAAATACTCCCGCCGGAGGCGTCCGGACGACCGCCAAGCGGTACCGCACTCGATCAGATCTCTGCCAGCGCATCCACCAGCTTGCCCGCCCCGAACCGGTACGGATCAGTGGCCGGCAAGCCCATCTCGCCCTCGACCTCCACGAGGTAGGCGCGCGCTGCGGCCTCGTCCATGTGCTGCGTGTTCACCGCGATGCCCACCACCTCGCAGGCGGCGTTCGAGATCCGCGCCAGCGGCAAGGCGGTGTCGCGCAGTTCCTGCAACGAGGGCAGGTTGTAATCGGGCAGGCCGCGCATATGCGTGCGCGTCGGCTCGTGGCACAGGATCAGCGCGTCGGCCTGCCCGCCATGCACCAGCGCCATCGTCACCCCGGAATAGGAGACGTGGAACAGGCTGCCCTGCCCCTCGATCAGGTCCCAGTGATCGGGATCATTGTCGGGCGTCAGCCATTCCACCGCCCCGGCCATGAAATCGGCCACCACCGCATCGAGCGGCACGCCGTCACCGGTGATCAGGATGCCCGTCTGGCCGGTGGCGCGAAAGGTGGCCTTCATGCCCCGCTCGCGCATCTCGGCCTCCATCGCCATGGTCGTGTACATCTTGCCGACCGAGCAATCAGTGCCCACAGGCAGGCAGCGCTTGCCGGTACGTTTCTTGCCGTCGGCTATGGGATACTTCACCGCCGGCACCCGCACGTCGTGCAGCTTGCGCCCGGTCGCCTCGGCCACTGCCCTCAGATCGGGCTCGTCACGCAGCAGGTTGTGGAGCCCGGCCGCAAGGTCGAAGCCCTCCTCCATTGCCGTCACAAGCACCTTCTTCCAGGCGTTGGAAATCACGCCGCCGCGGTTGGCCACCCCGATCACCAAGGTTTTCGCACCGGCGGCCTTGGCCTCGGCCAACGTCATGTCGGTAAGGCCCAGATCCGCGCCGCAACCCTCGAGGCGGAACTGGCCGACGGCGTTGTTGGGCCGCCAGTCGCGGATGCCGATGGCCACCTTCGCGGCCAGCATGTCGGGCGCGTCGCCCAGAAACAGCAGGTAAGGGGTCTCTATCATGGCTTGGCTCCGGATGGTCGGAAGGTGTCTCTATGGCAGGACGGAAGCGCGCTTTTTCGCCCCGTTCAACCGCTTTAGCGCGTTTTCTACAAGGGTCCGGGCGGATTGCACGTATTTGCGGCGATACGCGCCCATGACCAAAGGCGAAAGGATCTTGCAGATGCAGCATGCATTTCATACCCAGTCTTGTGACAGAAACGCAATCCCCTCGACAGATGGAGAGGCCCGAAATGAGCTTTCGCCTGCAACCTGCGCCGCCCGCATGCCCCAACCGATGCCAACTTTTCGGCCCCGGCTCGAACACCAAGCTTTTTGAGAAGATGGCGGCGAGTGCCGCGGACGTGATCAATATGGACCTCGAGGATTCGGTCGCGCCCACCGACAAGGACAGCGCCCGCGCCAATACCATCCAGGCGATCAACGATGTGGACTGGGGCAAAAAATGCCTGTCGGTCCGGATCAACGGGTTGGATACCCCGTTCTGGTACCGCGATGTCGTGGATCTGCTGGAACAGACAAGCGACCGGATTGACCGGATCATGATCCCCAAGGTGGGCTGCGCCGGCGACATCTACGCGGTCGACGCGCTGGTGACCGCCATCGAGGCCGCGAAGGGCCGCACAAAGCGCATCGGTTTCGAGGTCATCATCGAGTCTGCCGCTGGCATCGCGCATGTCGAGGAGATCGCGACGGCGTCACCGCGCATGGAGGCGATGAGCCTTGGTGCGGCCGATTTCGCGGCCTCCATGGGCATGGCGACGACCGGCATCGGCGGCACGCAAGAGCAATACTACATGCTGCACGAGGGCGCCAAGTACTGGTCCGATCCCTGGCACTGGGTCCAGAGCGCCATCGTCGCCGCCTGCCGCGCGCATGGCCTTCTGCCGGTCGACGGACCGTTCGGGGATTTCTCCGACGACGAGGGCTTTCGCGCGCAGGCCCGGCGCTCGGCTACGCTCGGGATGGTCGGCAAATGGGCGATCCACCCCAAGCAGATCGCGCTCGCCAACGAGATCTTCACCCCGTCGGACGAAGCCGTGACGGAAGCCCGCGAAATCCTTGCGGCGATGGAAGAGGCCACGGCCCGCGGCGAGGGCGCGGCCACGTACAAGGGGCGCCTCGTCGATATCGCCTCGATCAAGCAGGCCGAAGGCATCGTGAAACAGGCCGAGATGATCGCCGAGCGCTGACCCTGCTTTCGGGCGGCCCCGACGACATCCGCCGGGGCCGCCGCGGCACTCAGAGCATGGCCTCGGCATGGACCCACTCGATCCCCAAGGCCTCACCGACGGCGGCATAGGTCAACTGCCCGGCATGCACGTTCAGCCCGCTGAGCAGATGCGGATCCTCGGCGCAGGCCCGCTTCCACCCCTTGTCGGCAAGCGCCAACATGAAGGGCATGGTGGCGTTACCAAGCGCCAGCGTCGAGGTGCGCGCGACAGCCCCCGGCATGTTGGCCACGCAGTAATGCATGATCCCGTCGACCTCGTAGATCGGATCCTGATGCGTGGTGGCTTTCGAGGTCTCGAAACAGCCGCCCTGGTCGATCGCCACATCCACCAGCACCGCGCCGGGTTTCATCATCGGAAACTGGTCGCGGCGCACCAGCTTGGGGGCGGCCGCGCCGGGGATCAGGACCGCGCCGATGACCATGTCGGCCTGCGGCAGCAGCTCGTCCAGCAGCCCGGCCGAAGAATATCCGGTTTTGAATGTGCGGGCGAAAACGTCGTCAAGATAGCGCAGCCGCGGCAGCGACCGGTCGAGCACCGTGACATCCGCGCCCATGCCCGCGGCGATCCGGGCGGCATGCGTGCCCACCACGCCGCCGCCGATCACCAGCACATGCGCCGGGCCGACACCGGGCACGCCGCCCATCAGCATGCCGCGCCCGCCATTGGATTTCTGCAGCGTCCAAGCGCCGACCTGCGGCGCCAAGCGCCCCGCGACCTCGGACATCGGGGCGAGCAATGGCAGGCCACCCGCGCGATCCGTCACCGTCTCGTAGGCGATGGCGGTACAGCCCGAAGCCATGAGATCGCGGGTCTGGTCCGGGTCGGGCGCGAGGTGCAGATAGGTGAAAAGAAGCTGGCCCTCGCGCAGCATCTTGCGCTCGGCGGGCTGGGGCTCTTTGACCTTCACGATCATCTCGGCTTGCGCAAAGATATCTTCGGCGGTGCCAAGGATCCGTGCACCGGCGGCCTCGTAGGCGGCGTCGTCAAAGCCCGCGCCGAGGCCCGCACCGGCCTGCACAAGCACCTCGTGACCGTGACCGCTGGCTTCCTGCACTGCATTGGGCGTGATCCCCACGCGATATTCCTGTGGCTTGATCTCTGTCGGACAACCGATCTTCATCTTGGACTCTCCTCTGATCATGGCTCATGGTCTCTCAAATATCGCGCAAAGGGATTGAAACTTTGCCCGCCATTTGCAATCAATGTCGAAGCTACTTCGGACTTTATCACATCTTACCAAAGGATGTTGCGCGTTTGGTGCTGGACGAACTGGATCGGCGGTTGTTGCGAGTGCTGCAGGGGCGCGGCCGGATCTCGAACGCGGATCTCGCCGAGGCGGTCAGCCTCTCGGCCTCGGCCTGTCACAGGCGCGTGCAGCGGCTCGAGGCCGAGGGCTTCATCAGGGGCTATGTCGCGCTTCTGGATACCCGCAAGATGGGCGTGCCCGCGACGGTTTTCGTCGAGATCACGCTTAGCACACAGGCCGACGATGTGCTGGAGGCGTTCGAACGCGCGGTCGGGCGCGTGCCGGACGTACTCGAATGCCACCTGACCGCCGGAACGGCAGATTACATCCTCAAGATCGTTGCCGAGGACACCGAGGATTTCGCCCGCATTCACCGGCAATACCTGACGCGTCTTCCCGGTGTCGCCAAGATGCAGTCGAGCTTTGCGCTGCGCACCGTGGTCTCGACCACTGCGCTGCCCGTCTGAACGTCGGGACGGCACAGCGCGTGGCGCACCGCCCCGGACGGCCTACCCGATCATCCCGCCCGCGTCGCCAAGCTGCTCGTAATGCCGCTTGAGACGTTGCAGCGCGATATGCAGCACAATCTTGGCCGAGCGTGCCGACCATCCCATCTTCTGCTCGGCGCGCTCCAACCCTTCGAGGTAGCAGCAGCAGCGCAGCGCCACGTCGCCCAGGCCTGGCCCGAGATCGCGCAACGCCCCGATGACCCGGGCGCGCGCCGCCTCGGCGCCGTATCCAGGCGGAGAAGCGGGTGCGCCGGTCTTGTCGACATGGCTGAGGAAATGATCCCAGTTCTGGGTCACGCGCGGCGCCATCTGCGCCAGTTCGAAATCCTCGCGTAGCCGTTCGCCTGCCCGAACAAGGTCGTGCGACAGAAAGCGGCTGCCATCCTTGTCGCGGCGCCGCGCCAATGCGATCAGCGGCGACTCGGCCAGGCCGTAGCGCATCCGGCGCGACGCCGTGCCTGTCGGCGCATCCGTGCCACCCTTCAGGACGATCGGCGCCTCGCGCAGGCCAGTGGCCTCGTTTTCAGCCTCGGCCATCATCCGGCCAAGTGCGGCGCGCCCGGCGCCGGTCACATTATAACGCGAGATGCGTCCGGGATTGTCACATGCAATCCAGCCCTTCAGCGCAAGCGCCTCGGCGACATCACGATCCACCACGGCGGTCCGCGCGGGACCGCCCGCGCCGCCATCGCGCACCACCACGGCCTTGTCCATATGCGTGGACACTGCCAGCAGCGAGCCGGTCTCGCACAGCCGTCGCAGCACGCGTCGCGCCTCCGATTGCAGACGCGCCTGGCTGAGGGAGATGTCGGTCGGTTTGGGGTCGGTCTGAACTGTCATCTTGGTCTCCTTGACAGGAGAACCCGATATCCGTGCACCCGATACGCTCTGACCGAGGCGACGCAGCGCCTCGTCCACGAGAATATCGTCGCGGCGTGTCTCGAAGGTGCGGATCTGGCGCAGAACGGTCGAGGCGTGCCGCCCCGAATAGCGGGCGAGGGCCCGGATGGGCGTGCCGCTTTCGATATGGGCAAGATAGTGCAACGCGGCCTCGGGCACCCATGACGGGACCCGCGCCATCGCGGCCTTGCTCATCATCTGTTCGCACATAGCCCATCCCCAACTTCGGCCGGCATCGGGCCCGGCAACCGCCGATGCCCCGATCCACAGATTTGTCCACAACTAACACGTGCAATGATTACCGGTTCGTTAAGTGTTTCCAGAAAATCAACCTTCGTTGACAAATGGTAAACAAATTCAACGTGCTGCGTGCGCTCGGACGGGGCCTGCGCAACGGTCGCAAAACCCGTGCCAATACGGTTGGGCACAACCATAAGGAGATTAAAAATGCAGGATGTTCTCGCCATCTATCGCGGCTTGCGCCGCCCGCCGCTTCTGATCCGCGCAGCCCGGATCGGCCTCGCGGGCTACGACCGTTCGGTGCATCTGGCACGCCATCTCGGGCAGCAGGTCGAGAACGGGCCGCTGCCGCGCGCGGGTGACGCGTTAATGCAGCTCATCGATATCGAGGCGGGGCTGGAGACCGACAGAACGGACCGCGCCGCCCATTACCGGCCGGCACGGCACGTGGATGTCCTGATCGCGATGATGGGCGAGGCGCGCGACATGCTGGCCGGGCCAAGCGGCCCGGCCTGACCGCGCGCCGTCGGGGGTTAGCCGAAGGCGTCCGTCATCCCGCTCTTGCGCTGTGCGACAAAGTCGTTCAGCGCCTCGTGAATGCCGGGATCAAGCGGCGGCTGTTGATAGTCGTTCAACTGCTTCCTGAGGCGCGTATTGGCCAGCGACATCGTGTCGCGCGCGCCCTCCTCGGACCATGTCTCGTATGGTTTGTAATCCAGCAGGTCCGACCGCCAGAAAGCGGATTTGTAGTTGGCCTGCGTATGGGCACATCCTAGGTAGTGTCCTCCGGGACCGACCTCGCGGATGGCATCCATCGCCTGGCCGTTCTCGTCCATGTGGATGCCCTGCGCGAGGTGATGCAGCGCACCAAGCTGATCGGCATCCATCACGAACTTCTCGAAACTGGCGACCAGGCCGCCCTCCAGCCAGCCGCAGGAATGCAGCATGAAATTCACCCCCGCCAGAAGCCCCATGTTGAGACTGTTGGCGGACTCGTAGGCAGCCTGCGCATCCGGCAACTTGGAGCCGTTGAACGACCCCGCAGACCGGTAGGGCAGGTTCAGGCGCCGCGCCAGCTGCCCCATGCCGTAGGTGATATGCGCGGCCTCGGGCGTGCCGAACGTGGGCGCGCCGGAATTCATGTCGATCGAGGTGACGAAGGCCCCCATGATCATCGGCGCGCCGGGGCGCACAAGCTGGCTGTAGGCGATGCCGGCCAGCACCTCGGCCAGCACTTGCGTCAGCGTGCCGGCCACGGTGGTGGGAGCCATCGCCCCGCCGACGATGAAGGGCGACAGGATGCAGGCTTGGTTGTTCTGCGCGTAAACCTCCAGCGAGCCCATCATCACATCATCAAACGTCATCGGCGAGTTGACGTTGATCAGCGAGGTCATGACCGTATTGGACTGCACGAAATCCTGCCCGAAGAGGATACCGGCCATGTCGACGCTGTCCTGCGCGCGGCTTGGCTCCGTCACAGAACCCATGAACGGCTTGTCCGACAATGTCATGTGCGCCAGCAACATGTCGAGATGGCGCTTGTTGACGGGGATGTCCGTCGGCTCGCAAACCGTGCCGCCCGAATGGTGCAGCCATTTGGACATGTAGCCAAGCCTGACGAAGTTCCGGAAATCCTCGATCGTGGCGTAGCGGCGGCCCTTTTCCATGTCATGCACGAAGGGCGGGCCGTAGATCGGCGCGAAGACCAGCGACCGACCGCCGATCTCGACCGAACGTTCGGGGTTGCGCGCCTGTTGGGTGATCCGCGACGGCGCCGTGGAAATAAGCTGCCGGGCCAGCCCGCGCGGGATGCGCACCCGCTCACCCGTCACCTCGGCGCCCGCGTCGCGCCAGCGGTCGAGTGCTGCAGGGTTTTCGACGAAATTGACGCCGACCTCGGCGAGGATGGTCTCGGCGTTGGCTTCGATGATCTCAAGCGCCTCTTCCGTCAGGACCTCGAAATTCGGAATGTTGCGTTCGATGTATCTCGCGGTCTCGACGCTGACGGCGGTGCGCTCCGCTCGGCGCGCGGCGCCGCCGCCGCCCCGCGTCCGCCTGCTGCGCGCTGCTGCTTCTGCCATGGATGCACCCTTTGCTTGCATTCTTGATCAATTACATTGGCCCCGCGATCGCGACGGGATTTACACCGTTCTAACGGCTCGCCACCGGGAAACAGACCCGGATTCCGGCGCGTTGATGGTAAAAACGACATATGTTCTATTGAGGCTGATCGCGTTTTGCCAGCTTCACGGCATGGTGCCACGTGCGCCGCGTCAGCTATCTTGGTCGCGGCCGGGGACCGGGTCGTTGCCGCAATCCCCCCACGGGTTGCAGCGTGCGATCCGCCAAATCGCGAGCACCCCCCCACGCGCCGCGCCATGCGTCTCCAGCGCCTCAAGGGCATATTGGCTGCAGGTCGGGTGATAGCGGCAGTGCCAGCCCACCCAAGGCGACAGGATCAGGCGATACGCCTTGATCGGCAGGGCAAGGATATGGGCCAGCGGGCTCATCTCGGGCGGCGCAGCCTGTGCAGCGCCTGAACGAGATCATCGCGCAACGACACGAAGGGCCGCTTCGTCGTCTGGCCCGCGCGTCCTATCAGCACATAATCCCAGCCAGGCTGCCCGGCCCCGTTCAGAACCTCGCGCGCCACCGCCCGCAGGCGACGCTTGGCGCGGTTGCGCACCACGGCATTGCCAACCTTCTTGGAACAGGTGAATCCGACCCGGATGACCGGATCGCCATCGCCTCGGTCGCGCCCCTGCACCATAAGCCCGGGAGTGCTCTCGCGGCGTGCACGTGACGCGGCAAGAAAACTCGCACGCTTGCGCAGGACGCAAAGATCCCCCCGCATCCGGCAATATGCCCCCGACAACGCGATCCCCGTCGCCACCGTGATGGTCGTCGAGGATGTCATGATCGGCCTTTGTCTCGCGCGCTTAGGCGCTCAGCGACTTGCGGCCCCGTGCGCGGCGCGCGTTGAGGATCTTGCGCCCGGCCTTCGTGGCCATGCGTGCCCGAAACCCGTGGCGGTGCTTGCGAACAAGGTTCGAGGGCTGAAAGGTGCGTTTCATCGTTTCGTCTCCGACGTTGTCCGGCAGCGCGCCATCGAAAGGCAGCGTCTGCGCCATTGCCTGCTAAGATGCGGTGTCTAGCCGCCCTGCCCCGTCAAGTCAAACCCCTGCACCGGCCCGCCGCAACAAAATCCTTCGGGCCTACGCCTGCGATGTTACACCCGACATTCGGTGAGAGGCTGCCATCACCATCGGTCACCCTCGCGTGAGGCCACTGGCGCAAGCGCCCGCGGTCGTGCAACTGGTGAGACAGCAGCCACGAAACAGAGCGGACCCATGGACAAAAGCACGCAGCGACCAAGTGATTCCCAACGTCGAAGCTGGCTGCGGCATGCGCCGCTCGCCGTGATCCTGACCGTGGCGGCTATAGGATATTTCACCCTGCGCGACCACATCACCTTCGAGACCCTGCGCGACAACCGCGAGGCGCTACTGGCCTTTCGTGATGCCAATTTCGGGCTGATGATCCTTGCCTTCATCGCCGTCTATGTCGTGATCGTCGCCTTCTCGCTGCCCGGCGCTGCCTTATCCTCGGTCACCGGCGGGTTTCTCTTCGGACTGATCGCGGGCACCGCCGCCAACGTGATCGCCGCATCGCTGGGGGCCTTCGCAATATTCCTTGCCGCCCGCTGGGGTCTGGGCGAGACGCTGGCGGCGAAGATCGAGACCTCCGAAGGCAGGCTCAAGAGGCTCAAGACAGGCCTGCACGAGAACGAGATCAGCGTGCTCTTCCTCGTCCGCCTGGTGCCGGCGGTACCGTTCTTCGTGGCCAACCTGCTGCCGGCGCTCGTCGGGGTGCGGTTCGTCAACTTCGCGATCACCACGGTCCTCGGGATCATCCCGGGCGCGCTGGTCTTTACCTGGATCGGCGTGGGGCTGGGCGAGGTGTTCGACCGCGGCGACACGCCCGATCTGTCACTTCTTTGGGAGCCGCAGATCCTCGGGCCGATCCTCGGGCTGGCCGTCCTTGCGGCCCTGCCCATCGTGATCAAGACCATTCGTGGCAAAAAGGATATCTGAGCATGCAAGAGATCGATACCGACCTGCTGGTCATCGGCGCCGGCTCTGCCGGCCTGTCGGTCGCGGCGGGGGCGGTGCAGATGGGCGCCAGCGTCATCCTGCTGGAAGGCCACAAGATGGGCGGCGATTGCCTCAATTACGGCTGCGTGCCCTCCAAGGCGCTGATCGCCAGCGGCAAGGCCGCCCATGCGCAAGCCCACGCCGCGCAATACGGCGTGGCCGATGTCACGCCTGCCGTGGATTACGCGGCCACCAAGGATCACATCGCCGGCGTCGTCGGCCAGATCGCGCCCAATGACAGCGTGGAGCGGTTCGAAGGGCTCGGCGTGCGGGTGATCCGAGAATTCGGAAAATTCATCTCGCCGCGCAAGGTGCAGGCTGGTGACCACGTGATCACCGCGCGCCGGGTGATCCTCGCCACCGGGTCGTCTCCGATGGTGCCGCCCATCCCCGGGCTTGACGGGGTGCCGTTCGAGACCAACGAGACGATTTTTCAACTACGCGAGAAGCCGGGACATCTGTTGGTGATCGGCGGCGGCCCGATCGGCATGGAAATGGCACAGGCGCATCGCCGTCTGGGATCCGAGGTCACGGTGATCGAGGGCGCGTCGGTGCTGGGACAGGACGACCCCGAGACGGCACAGGTGATCCGCGACCGGTTCGCGGGCGAAGGCATCGCCATCGAAGAAAACGCCATGGCCGCTGAGATTCGCGGCAAGACCGGCGCGATTGAGGTCGAGGCGAAGGACGGGCGCGTCTTCAAGGGCACGCATCTTTTGATGGCCGTCGGGCGCAAGTCCAATACCGACCGGCTCAACCTCGAGGCCGCGGGGATCGAGACCACCTCAAAAGGCATCAAGGTCAACGCGTCGATGCGCACAACCAACCGCCGTGTCTACGCCATCGGCGATGTCGCGGGGGGCATGCAGTTCACCCACGTCGCGAACTATCACGCGGGGCTGATCATCCGGCAGGCCGTGCTCGGGCTGCCCGCGCGCGAGCGCACCGATCACGTGCCGTGGTGCACCTACACCCAGCCCGAGCTTGCGCAAGTAGGGCTTACCGAAAAGGCCGCGCGTGACACCCATGGCGGCAACCTCGAGGTGGTACGTTTTGACTATGCCGAAAATGACCGCGCGATCGCCGAGCGCAAGACCGAAGGCCTCATCAAGGTCATGGTGGTACGCGGGCGCCCCGTCGGGGTGTCTATCGCGGGCGAGCGGGCCGGCGAGCTGATCGGGTTCTGGGCGTTCGTCCTCGCAAACCGGTTCAAGATGAAACACGTGGCGGGGATGGTCGCCCCCTATCCCACGCTTGGCGAGATCAACAAACGGGTGGCGGGGGCCTTTTTTTCGCCGCGCCTGTTCAATAGCCCTCTGGTCAAGACCGTCGTAGGTTTCGTACAACGCTGGCTGCCCTGACACGCGGGGCCAAGGAGAGGCCGTTTGATCAATTCACTCTCTGGGCGCTTTCTCGTTCTGACGATCATCTTCGTGATGCTGGCGGAGGTGCTGATCTTCGTCCCGTCCATCGCGCGTTTCCGAGAAGAGTTCCTGAACACGCGCCTGGAACGGGCGCAGATCGCTTCGCTTGTTCTGCTTGCCGACGCGGACGTGACACCCCATCTGCAGGACGAGCTTCTGCGCAATGCCGGCGTGTACAACGTCGTGCTGCGCCGCGACGAGGCCCGCCAGCTTGTGCTGTCCTCGCCGGTGCCGCAGCCCGTCGCCGCCACCTTCGATTTGCGCGACGCGCCTGCCCTCACACTCATCCGCGACGCCCTGACCCGGCTCGCCGAGCCCGCGCCACAGGTGATCCGCGTGATCGGCCAGCCGGTGCGCATGGGCGGGCTGCTGATCGAGATCACGCTCGATAGCGACGATCTACGCAGCGCGATGATCGATTACGGGCTGCGCATCCTGTGGCTGTCGCTGGTCATCTCGGTCATCACCGCGCTACTGCTCTTCTGGGCCGTGCAATGCTTCATCGTGCGCCCAATAAAGCGCGTGGTCGGCAACATGCAGGCCTACGCCGCCGCCCCCGAGGACGTGCGCCAGGTGATCGAGCCATCGGCCGCGATCCGCGATCTGCGCGAGGCCGAGGAAACACTTCAATCGCTACAGACACAACTGACCGGCGCGCTGCGGCAAAAAGAACATCTTGCACAGCTTGGCGGCGCGGTGGCCAAGGTCAGCCACGACCTGCGCAACATCCTGACATCGGCACAGCTGTTCACCGACCGCCTCGAACTCAGCGAGGACCCGCGCGTGCAGCGCATGGCGCCCAAGCTGGTCAACTCGCTCACCCGCGCGGTGCATCTGTGCGAGGCGACGCTGGCCTATGGCAAGGCCGAGGAACCGGGGCCGACGCTTGCCCAAGTGCGGCTCGCCGAGGTCGTGGACGACGTGTTCGACAGCGAACGGCTCTCGGCACAAGAGATGCAGGTGACGTTCGAGAACGGCGTGCCGGGGGGCATGATGTTGCGCGCGGATGCCGAGCAACTCCATCGCGTGATCGCCAATCTCGTGCGCAATGCGCGGCAGGCCATCGTGAATACCGGTGCGGCCGGCGCGATCACCGTTTCCGCCGACGAGGATGCGCGCGGCTGGATCATCCGCGTCCGCGATACCGGTCCCGGGCTGCCACCCAAAGCGCGTGAACACCTCTTCAAACCGTTCCAGGGCGGCGCCACAAAGGGAGGCACGGGCCTCGGCCTCAGCATCGCCGCGGAACTCGTGCGCGGCCATGGCGGCGATCTGTCGCTGGAACAGAGCGATGCCCGGGGCACCGTCTTCCGTATCAAGCTGCCAAGGGGAAATCTGGGTCACACGCAATAAATGCGTCCGCGCACCCTTGCATCACCGCGCCATAGCGTCTATCCGGCCCGCAAGCGGACCGATAGCTCAGCTGGATAGAGTACCTGACTACGAATCAGGGGGTCGGGGGTTCGAATCCTCCTCGGTCCGCCAAATCATCCAAATAAGTTATTGATAATAGAAAATAAGCGCATAGCGCTTTCCCCGAAATATCCCCCACCTTGACTTGGATTGAATCGGAATACTCGGGAATGGCTTGTTTACCATCCAGGGTTCGGAAATGTTAATTTAATTGCCGAAGGCATTGCGGCACCCGCGACGCCGCTTCGAAGTGAGAAAACAAAAGCGCCCCACAGGACCACCAAAAGAATAAGCTTGGATTAGACTCAAGCACCTGCGCTGTAGCCCATCCGCTTGAGTGTCTTGTGTATCGCGGCGCAGAGCGCCCCCTTCAATGTGACGGATCGAGCGCGGAAGGCGCTGCAACGCCTTCAGGCGCACGGATGGCTGATCGAGGCCAATGGCGCAGAAGTGGCATGCAGGCCGCGCCGCGAGGCATGGCGGATCGTGCGCGAGGCATCGTCATGACCGGGTTTAGCTTCGACACGAATGCCGCGCTTCATCAGGCGCAGAACTCCCGCAACCGTCCTAATCGTCCTGACCTGCCCCTTTTCTCAGGGCCATTGGCAAGTAGAGCCTGTTCTTTTTTGTGCCATCATTCGGCGGCGTGAGCAATGGGCGCAGGCGCGGAGCCATCAGGTAGCTCAAGCGGCTGCGCCCATTGCGTTTTGTCGAAGGGCCGCGCAGCTGCGAACGCCTCCGGGGTCTGATACTTCAGGCTGCTGTGCGGGCGCTCCGTGTTGTAATCGATCCTCCATTTCTCGATGATTTCGCGGGCTTTACCGATGCTGGTGAACCAGTGCTGGTTCAGGCAGTCCTCGCGGTATCGGCCGTTGAAGCTCTCGATGTAGGCGTTTTGGGTCGGTTTTCCGGGATCGATGAAATAGAGCTGGACGCCATGATCATCGGCCCATCCATCGAGCGCGCGCCCGCGCAGTTCCGGGCCGTTATCGACGACCAGGATATCGGGGGATCCACGCTCTCAGGCCACGCGTTCCAGCATCTCCACGACCCGCTCACCCGGCAGCGAGAAGTCCACCTCGATGGCATTCGCCATTGTCGCTCGGACCATGTATGGATGGCTCCCGCGGGGCAAGAGTATTCCGGTTGAAGCTGGCATGATTTCGGTTGCGGCCATGTATACGGCGTCTGGATTGCAGCACGGTGGCTGCGCGCCCTGATGAAAGTCCGCGGTCGCTTTGGTCCCAATCAATGGCACGCGCTCGAAGGCGCTCCGGTCCGAACAGGGTGTCCTCGGCGATTTTTCCGTCATTTGCCATCATCTCACGATGCACTTGCCTTCTCGATGGGGGTAATACCCCCTACCTCTATCAGGCGGCGGTTGCCGCCCGGAATTCCGTCTGGTTCTTCATCAGCGCGTAGGCCGTGCGCGCCATGCGGTTGGCCAAGGCAATCGCGGCCTGCTTGGGCTTTTTGCGCTGGATGATCTGCCACAGCCAGTCTTCGCCGGGCTCGCTACGGCGCCGGGCGCTGACCTGCGCCATCGCCCCGAGATAGAGCAGCCGCCGCAGATACCTGTTGCCCATCTTCGAAATGCGCCCCAGCCTTTCCTTGCCACCAGTTGAATGCGGTCGCGGCGTCAGACCCAGCCAGGCAGACAGGTCTCGGCCTGATTTGAAGTCAGCGATATCGGGCAGAGCCGAGACCAGTGCGCTGGCGGTGATCGGTCCGATGCCAGGGATCGTTTGCAGGCGTTGTGCCTCTTCATTGGCCCTCGCGTTTGCGCGGATGTCTACGGTCAGTTCCTCGATCTTTTTTGCGTGTCGACCAGTTGATCGGCCAGCAGGTTCAGGGCCTTGTGTGCTGGTGCGGGTAGATCGGCCCTG
>Ga0307972_1000245_pt1 | contig 30130 bp, 45 predicted proteins | sample OrgLakmetagen780_FD_201848 | JGI IMG/M metagenome (GOLD analysis project Ga0307972, IMG submission 201848) | Saline water microbial communities from Organic Lake, Antarctica - #780 | ecosystem: Environmental > Aquatic > Non-marine Saline and Alkaline > Saline | place: Antarctica: Organic Lake...
GAGTCGTCAAAATTGAGAAGTTGGCTGATAAGATTGAGGTTGGTACGCTTACCATTGATAAAGATGAGAAGCATCATGACTATCATACATTTGCACTAAGCTGTGGCATCTTTACAAAGAACTCGAACCTCGGCGATATTGAAGACGTCCAATACTTCCAGAAAGAATTGTATAAAGCACTTAACGTACCAGTCTCAAGATTAGAACCAGAAAATTCAATCATGGGTGGTCGTGGTGCTGAAATAACTAGAGATGAATTGAAATTCTCTAAGTTTGTATCTAAGATTCGTAAGCGCTTCAATATAGCATTCCTTGATCTACTTAAAACTGAGCTTATCCTATCTAAAGTAATGACTATTCAAGAATGGGATAAGATCAAAAACAAGATTGATTTTGTATATGCTCAAGACATGCAATTAGAAGAAATGCGTTCGTCCGAGCTAATGAGAGATAGGCTTGACCTTGTTCAGCTATATGAGCCGTATGTTGGAAAGTATGTTTCTAATAAATATATTAGGGAAATGGTCCTGAAGCAGACTGAACAAGATATAGGTAATATGGATAAAGAGATTAAGGAAGAACAATCAAATTCACAATATAAAGAGCCTGACCCTGGCTTCTAAGTACTATTTAACAGAGAGAGGAAAAGCATGCGAGTAGCAGAGCAGTTTATTAAGCAGCTTCAGGAAAGTAAAACTACTGAAGCAATCAGAACGCTGAAGTCTTCACTATATGAAAGTACTTCAGAAATGATCGAAGAAACCAAACAAGACGTCATCGCTTCTTATGGCTTTAAAGTCAATGAAGGAAAGAAAAAGAAATATAATGAAGAAGATGAAGAAGACATGGATGACGAAGAAGATGAAGAAGACATGGATGACGAAGAAGACGAAGAAGATGATAAAGAGGAAGACTAATCATGTCTGAACAATTAGAAGAAGCACGTAGAGTTGTTCGCGTAAACTCTAAAGGCAAAAAGACACGTAAAACAAAATGTCGTAAAGGCTTTAAGGTTTCTTCTAACGGTAAGTCATGCGTTCCAATTTCTGGTGCAGACAAAGCTAAGAAAAAGCGCGCAGTAAAGAAAGCCGTTAGAACAAAGAAATCTAAAGGCGGTGGTGCTAAAACTCGCGCTAATCGCAAGCGTCTTAAGGCTATGCGTAAAAGAAAGAGTATGAATCTATGAGTAAAAAATTCAACTTACTAGTCGAAAACTCTGACCAGATTGAAGTCCTGACAGAACAGACTGAACAAGGCAAGCAACTATACATTGAAGGTATTTTTGCTCAGGCGGAACGTAAAAATGGTAATGGCCGTATTTATGAAAAGCACATTATGGAAGGTGCTATTGATAAGTACATCAAAGAATACGTTTCAAAACGTCGTGCGTTAGGTGAACTCAATCATCCAGAGTATCCAACAGTCGATCCAGCTGAAGCTGCTATTCGTATTACTGAACTTAAGTGGAATGGTAACGATGTATACGGTAAAGCACTTGTACTGAATACACCAAAAGGTCAGACAGTAAAAGGTTTACTTGAAGGTGGATTCAACATGGGTGTTTCTACTCGTGCACTTGGTTCTCTGAAAGAAAAGAATGGTGTCAAGTACGTACAAGACGATCTAATGTTCACAGCAGTTGACTGTGTAGATAATCCTTCAGCACCAGATGCTTATGTCAACACTCTCTCAGAATGCAAGAAGTGGATGATTAATGAGTCCGGTGTTTGGGTTTCAAGTACTGAAGAAGCTCGAGAAGACATTAATCAAGAGCTCTTCATGGAAAAACTAGAACAGTTCATCAAAGGATTCAAAAAATGAAATCAATGAAACAGTTTTTAAATGAAGAAAAAGATGAGTATAAAGTCACTGTAACGGTACGTGATGCTCGCAAAGCAAACGATATTGCTAAAGATATGTTTCGTGGTTCTTATAAGAATGATGGTTCAAATGTATTCATTTTCAAGTCAGAAGATGACCAATATGAATTCGCAGATGTGCTTGACAACGCTGGTTTAGAGATAGATCTCTAGATGAAGCACACCGTAAGTCTGCTCCAAGAACTGAACGTGTTTCTCTAAAAGATTTTATTGCTAATGTAAAATAACTTTAAATGTATTAAGATATAAATAGTATTAAGTAAATCAACCATGAGGTTAATCAAATGAATGAAAATCTACAAAAAATCTTCGAAGGTATGGAGCTGAGCGAGGACTTCAAGAAAAAATTTGAAGAAATCTATAATGCTCGTATTGAAGAAGAAACTCAAAAGATTGAAGAATCAGCTAATGAAGCTGCTGAAGAAAAGTATTCTAAGATTTCTGAAGAATATGCAGAGTATATTGTTGGCGAAATGGAAGACAAGACTGAAGCATACATCAACGAAGAAGTAATTCCTTCTGTTGAAAAGTATGTCGACTATGTCGCTAAAGAATTCATGAACGAAAACAAGCTTGTTATTGAGTCAGAAACAAAAGTCAGCTTGGCAAACAGGTTCCTTTCTGGATTCTCTCAGGTCGCTGAGCAATATAATGTAGTAATCCCTGAAGGGCAAGCTAACGATATTGAAGCACTTCAAGCAAAACTTGATGAAGCTAACCAGCAAGTAGAAAAGCTGATGAGCAAATCTGGTGAACTTGAAGATCAGATCACAGAAAGCAAGAAAGCAAAAATTGCTGAATCTGTATCTGGTGATATGACAGAAACACAGCGTGAGCGATTCGTTGAATCAGCTGGTCGTGTTAAGTTCATTGATGAAAGTCAATATGAATCTGCAATGCAGGAACTGAAAGAATCCTTTTCTCCTGAAAAAGATAAAAGCAAAGAAAGTCTAAATGAGAATCAAAAGGAAGAAGGTACACAAGAACGTGTAACTGAATCCGATTCTTGGATGGATAATCTTCTGTCTAGAGTTTAAATCGCTACTTTAATAAATAAATATAAGTAAATCAATTAAGAGGTTTTACAATGGAACAAATCAACGAAAAGGTCACTCAACTGATCGAATCTGATAAGTTTCCAAAAATTGGAAACGATTACAAGAAGTACGTTACTGAACGTTCACTTCACAATCAGATTGAATACATGAAGAGCATTAACGAAGCATCTGCGGATACTTCTACACAAACTGCTGGTGTAAACAATTGGGACCCGGTTCTAATTCGCATGGTACGTCGTTCTATGCCACAGCTTATGGCATTTGACCTAGCAGGCGTACAGCCAATGAGTGGACCTACTGGTTCAATCTTCGCTATGCGTTCACGCTACACCAACCAAACTGGTGATGAAGCACTATTTAATGAAGCTAAGTCTGGTTACTCAGGTGCTGGTACTCAAGCTGGTGATACTTCTGGTTTCGCTGCTGATGCATTCGGTACAGGTGATCCAACTACTGGTACTGATTACGGTTCAGGTATGGATCTTTCAACTGCTGAAGGACTTGGTACTGAAAGTGGTACTCCTTGGCAAGAAATGACATTCAGTATTGAACGTACTGATGTTTCTGCTAAGTCACGTAAACTGAAAGCATCGTTCACTCGTGAGCTTCAGCACGATCTTCGTCAGATCCACGGTCTTGACGCAGAATCTGAACTTGCGAACATCCTTTCTACTGAAATCACAGCAGAGCAGGATCGTGAACTTCTACGTACTATTAACGTATCTGCACAGATTGGTGCTCAGGACGCAGCTGTTCCTGCACTGTTCGACCTTGCAGCTGATTCCGATGGTCGTTGGTTGGTTGAGAAGTTCAAGGGACTATTGTTCCAAATCGAACTTGAAGCTAACGAAATTGCTAAGCAGACTCGTCGTGGTAAGGCTAACCGTCTGATCTGTAGTTCTAACGTTGCATCTGCTCTGAACATGGCAGGCGTACTTGACTACAACCCAAGCCTACTTGCTAATCTGAACGTAGATGAAACAAGTACTACATTTGCTGGTGTTCTACTTGGTCGTTACCAGGTACACATCGATCCTTATGCAACTCGTGATTATATCACTGTTGGTTACAAAGGTTCAAATGCTTGGGACGCGGGTGTTTACTGGTGCCCATACGTACCGCTTGAGATGGTTCGTGCAGTTGGTGAGGATTCATTCCAGCCACGTATCGGTTTCCAAACTCGCTACGGTGTACGTGCTAACCCATTCTCTTCTACTCTACCTAACGGTTCTGCTAAGGCAGGAAACGGTCTGGGCCAAGGCGAGAATGAGTACTTCCGCAAGTTCGCGGTAGCAAATCTTAAGGGTTAATTCTTGAGATAATAATAAGAAGAAAAGATTGGGGACTCATTGAGTCCCCTTTTTTTATGGAAAGTTTAAATTATTGGAATGGTTGGTTTCTAACATTTCCAGAGTATTGTATTCAATATTTGGTTTTTATATAGTTTCATCACTTTCCACCCCAACGTTTTGAACGAATAACTGTATATGTATCCCAATCCAATTTAGGATAGCGCATGATAAAGTAGTTCGGTGAATTTGTATTCTTTGTTCCATACAACTCCATACGATTCTCTTCTGCTATATGAATCGCAATAAACTTGTCACCTTGCCAAACAAGAGTTGATTTTTCATCAAGCTTTTCTTCAATTGGCTCGCCTGGCAATTCCATTTTGTTCATTAAAAAGTGACATGAATCAATAGACCTAGTATGTTGATATTTGAATATGATCATTATACTCCTCCACTTGTAAACTTACGCCAGTCCAAAGCAACTCTACAATGAAAGTTTCTAGATTGAATTTCTTTAATGCATCTTTCAAGATAATCAGTAATTGCTTTCTGAGCACTGACAATATCATTTACCAAGACAAGTTTTTCATCAGCTGATAAGTAGCGATCAATATCAGACTTAAGTATCTTTTCATGAATTACTCCATTCTGGCTATAGTACTTATCAGTCTGCTTGCCTTGGTAGTATTTCCAACGCTCAAGCTTAACTTTTTCTTTAAGAGCATAAAGATCTTTCAACTTCAAAGTATGATCTGTAAACACGTCATTGTACTTTGTATGGAGCTTTGGTGTTTTCAATACCTCAGTATCCAATTCAAAGTCATCAATAGACAGATCAGAAGCAGCCATCTTTTTGATTCTTTCGAGCTCTTCGATGATCCCGTCTTTCAACGAAACGAGATCATCTGATACACTTTTACTTAAACCCATAATTACTCTTCAATAGTGAATCTGATTTTTTCTTTGAGATTGTAAGCTTTACCATTATACCAAACTGATTTAGGAAAGCTATCATCGTACATGCCTTCATCAATATCTTTGTTAATCAATCTTACACCATGATCTATCGTATGAACCATGTGTACAACGATGTCTTCAAGATAAGTCTTACCGTCTTTACCGAATTCGTGGGCAGCATTTTCATAAGGAAAGATAATGAATGGTGTAAATCCTACAATAGACTTTTCTTTAGACTGCGGTTGCTCAACAAGTTTACGTTGCTCTTAGATAGGAATTTTCTTCAGGCTACGAAAAACATAACTTCTACGCATTCCATTAGTATCATCAATTTCTACTGCAGCTTCTTGAAAAAATTTGTCAGCAGACATAATAGTACCTTCGCACCCATTAAACTTAGACCATTTAGATTCAATTGTTACACGATCACCACTAGTAAACATTTACAATTCTCCATTCCAATCTTCATTGATTTCCTCGCCGTTGACATCAATAATTTTGAATTGATTATAGCGAAGAGTTACACTCGTAGTCAATACTACAGATTGACCGACAGATGTATATTGTAAACCTTCTAGAGAAAGAGGGAAACAATCTAAGTAAATAAATTTTGTGATTCTTTCTCCATTTGCATTCAATGCCGTAATCTCACAGCTGTTTGTCTGATTTAAATGAGCACCATCATTATTCTTACACTTTAGCATCCACTTGTAAAAGTAAAGCCATTCACGATGATCATCTGATACTAAGAGCTGAATGTTAAGCGGCTCTGTTTCAATCTTATTGGTTGGAAGAAATAAGTCTTTACGACCAGAACCGAATGGTGCTTGGCCGAATGTTAAGTCAGCAACATTAGTTCCTTGAACACTATATGATGTATCTTTACTCTCACCAACTGTCATAATGTAATTAACTGATCTTGCTAAGTCTCTTTGTTCCACAATTTTTCTCCTATTAAATAGAACATATAGAAGAATTTATTAAGAGTCAAACACATGAAAAATTTTAGACAGTTTATCACAGAAGAAATGTCGCAGTTTAGTGGCTTTTTGATTTCACGAGATAATATGCCACAAATCAAAAATGTAAAAGACTATGTGAACTTTATAGAGCGTCAGGGAATCAGAGTTGACTCTGGTAATATGATGGTCTATATGTTTCGTCCTACTCAGATTAACTTTGAGCAAGAAAAAGTCGATCGTATTAAAGCTGATGTTGGCGATGACACTTCTACTATGACACCTATCGTTGTATCAGAAGATGGATTTGTATTAGATGGGCATCATAGATATTTTGCAGCACGACAGATGGATATAAGCATTCCCGTCATTACAGTCAATTTACCTATTAATAAATTACTTAAACTCACAAACGAATATCTTGAGTATAGCGATGGTTGATACCGTTACGATTCAGAAAATAAACGAAGTATGGATGAAAGTTACATGTAACGAACCTTACATGGAGATGGATATCTCTGACCACTTTCAGTTTGAAGTTGCTAATGCTCAGTATGATCCACGAGTTAAGTTTGGACATTGGGACGGCATAAAGCGTCTATACAATCGCAAGACAAAACGTATGCATTGCGGGCTATTGTTTGAACTTCTTAAACTTGCAGACAAACAAGGATGGAAAACGAACATTGATCCATTGCTTGTTCCAGAACCTGAGCAGATTGAAGATGAAGACTTAGACGAGCTCATCAGGTTTGTCAATCCACACTCTGATGGAAATCCAATTGATCCTTATGACTATCAGCGTGAAGCTGTAAAGTATATGCTGAACATGGATCGCTCTACTGTACTCGCTGCAACATCAGCAGGTAAGTCACTCATTATATATATCGCTATACGCATCTATCAGCTTATGGACGAGATGGAAGGCAAGCGTATATTTATTACCGTCCCATCTAAAGCATTAGTTGAACAGCTTTACAATGACTTTGAAGATTACAGTAATTTTGAAGGGTCAAATTGGAGTCCTAAAAGTTTCGTACAAAAAATCTCTGGTGATTATAGCAAACGAGTTGATATGCCGATTGTGATTACGACATGGCAGTCAATGCAAAAGCTACCTCACTGGATATTCGAAGACATGGGTGCTATTTTTATTGATGAGACTCATACTGCATCTGCATCCGTCTTGACAGGAATTCTTGAGAAAGCGATTAATACAAAACATCGGCACGGACTCACTGGTACACTTGATGAAGTAGAATGTAATCAGCTCGTCATACAGGGTCTATTAGGTCCAGCTAAAAGAATTGTAACAGCACGTGAACTGATTGATCAAGGACGAGCTGCTGAGATTATTGTACGTATGTCGATGATTGATTATCCTGAGTCATTCAAGAAAGAATTGTATGATGTCAAAAAGAACATCAATCCAAAGAAAGGATACACCTACGAAATTGAAACGATAAATGAAAACGAGTACAGACGCAAGTTCATTCTGTCAATGGTCAAGTCTATGCCAGGAAATTCACTTGTACTGTTTGATCGAGTTGATAAGTATGGAGAAGAGCTATACGAAGAATTCAAAAAGTATCATGAGAACACTTTTCTGATCGTAGGTAAAGTCAGTGCTACTGAAAGAGAAAAGATTCGTGTCAGTATGGAAGAATACGAAGATGCAGTTATCTTTGCATCATTTGGTACAATGCAGCAAGGTATATCAATCAAGAAGCTGAAGAATATGTTTATCATATCATCTTCAAAATCGATCGTTCGTATACTTCAGTCAATTGGTCGTATGATGCGAGTTCATAAAGAATATAAAAATGCAATGATCTTTGATATCGTAGACGACTTATCTTATGATGGTAAACCAAACTATTGTCTGAAGCATGCTGAAGAACGAGTTCGTTTCTACAATAATGAGCAGTTTATTGTGAAATTTGATAAGTATGACATACGGAAGTTTATGAACGATCTATCAATAGATGACTTCATATCTTAGAGTTTGTCTCGTGGTGTCTAGCTGAACTTTAATTGATAAGATGATATAACCTACACCTACTAGTTAAAGTTTCTCTCGAAGCTTCTCAGCCTTTGTAGAGGTTATGACACCACAGAGTAAATCACAACGTTCGTTCTCTTCAACTCCTGTATGACCACGAACCCATTCAAACTGAATATTAGAAAAACCAGATTTGTAAACAAGCTTATCAAAATATTTCCATAATTCTTTGTTTTTGACATTTTGCCATGCTTTAGCTTTCCAACTAAAGATCCACTCTGAAATACCTTTCGTACAATATTGAGAATCAGATATTACTGTGATATCAGCATTTTTAACAGTATCATTCAATTCTAATAAAAATTCCAATGCCTTAATAATACCAGTCATCTCTGCAACATTAGTAGACAGCTTACCTTCTGTCAATTCAAAATTTTGTTCATGGTAAAATCCAAAATCTGTCTTGATTACAAATGCACAAGCACATTTATTATTATGACGATTATAAGAACCATCTGTCCAAATATTAATTTTCATATTAATACTCAATTAGTTTTAAAAACAAATAGTATTATTACTTTAAAATTATTTAATGTAAATTCAATTTAGTTTAAATAATAGTTCTTAATTAATGATTATTTTTTAAACAAATATGGTATAATTGATATTATTATTTCTAATAGATATAGAGGACTTTATGAAAATAAAAAGTAAGATTAATGATGTTGATGATGTAGAGTTAGAACTGATTAGAGATGGTAAGATGAGAGATTCTACTTCTAGCTATGGATATGTTAATAATAAAGAGCTATATGAAGAATACAAAAAGTATTATGATAGAAAAATGAAAGCTGTTGAGAATGATGAGACTATTCCTCCTTTGACAGAAAAGATCGGTGCAGCTATTATTCAGATTGCTACTCGTCGTTGTAATTCTAGACAATTTGTTGGATATTCAAATAACTGGAAAGAAGAACTTGTTTCTCATGCAATTATGACAGCAGCTATTCGTGGTCATAATTTCAATCCACATAAATCTGACAATCCTTTTGCTTATTTAACTCAAGTCTGTAACAATGCAATTATTGAACAGTTGAAAAAAGAAAAGCGTCAACTGTATGTTAGGTACAAAGGTCTTGAAGAAGCAAACGGTTTTAACGGAGAAGTAGATGAGAATAATCTTAACGAGGCTGATCTTCATAATCATAATAACAATAATAACGGACCTGCAATACAAAGAAGAAAATATATCGCAGATTATGAAAAAACCTTTTTATCAAAGAAGCAAAAAGATGATACAATAGATTCAGGTTTAATGTGTTTCATTGATGGAGAATAGTAATGTCTAAGACATTTAAAGACATATGTGGTTTTAAGAAAGGCGAATCATATTGGGAGAATAGCCAAGGTGGTTGCATTCGATTCACAGTAAAAGATGATGCAGAAATTAATGATACTTCTGCTGGTAATCAAGTATCGTTTATTGGAGTGACTTCTGAAGGTCAAGAAATTGAATATATGGTTACCGAACACTACGAATATTATTGCCCAACAATCTCGGATTACAAGAAATACTATACATGGGAAGAGATTCAAGCAGCCATTGCAAAAGAGAGACAATATGTGTGACAAAATAGGAATCGTTGGAGACATACATATCGGAGCAAGAAGCGGATCAAAAGTATTTCGTCAATTGTTTCGTGAATATTTTCGTGATGTCTTTTTTCCAATTATAAAGACACGAGGAATTAAAAAGATCATTCAGCTGGGTGACTTCTTTGATAACCGTAATAGTGTTACGCTGCATGATATTGATTATGTCATCAATGAATTTATTCCTCAGCTTGAAGACACAGGCGCAATAATGTATGTGCTTGCTGGCAATCATGATGTGGCTCACAAGAATACAAATGCGGTCAACTCTCTATCTATGCTCAGAACGTCAAATAACATTGTCGTTGTCGATAATGAGATCGAGACAGTAGAGACAGAATCAAAAACATTTGTCCTATGTCCTTGGATCAATGATGAGAATCAAAACGATCTACTTTCTGAAGTTGCATCCTTTGCAAATAAGAATCATATACTGTGTGGTCATTTTGAATTCGCTGGTATGAAAATGTACAAGAATTCAAAATTGTCTGATCATGGACTCGATCCAATAAAATTCAAGAAGTTTTATATGGTCATCTCAGGTCATTTCCACCATCCATCAACATACGGCAACGTATCATATATGGGATCAGTGTTTCATCTTAACTGGATGGATGCTAATGATTCTAAGTATGTATATATCTTTGACACGAACACTGATGAATTCGAGCAGATTGAAAATATCTACAATCCGTTTACAGAATTCGAGTATCATGAAGATGATCTATTCAACATGTCTGATACCGATCTTAAAGATTTCTGTCATGAACAGTTCATTCGTATTCATATCAATAAAGAGTATAAGCGAGTCGATCTGAAAGAAGTAATCAGCAGAATTGAAAAACTTAATCCTCTAACTCTCGATGTAATTGATAATACAATAATAGATGTAGATGCTTCGATTGAAGAGCAGGAAAAAGAAGACTCGAAGACAAAAGAATTTGAAGATTATGCTGAGGACTATATCAAAGGTGACAAAAACTTATATGCAATGTTCAAAGATATAGAGCAAGAAGCTAGAGATAAAATGAAGGAAATTGAATAATGCCTAAGTTTACATCTATTAGTTACAAAAATTTAAGTTCTACTGGAAATAATTTTATTAAGATTCAGTTGGATCGTTCTTCTAGTACTCTTATTGGTGGTGCAAACGGAGCAGGCAAAACAACATTAGGTTTTGCTCTATCATACGCGTTGTTTGGTAAGTTTCCGTCTGGTGCAAATCTACAAGCTGCTATCAATTCTGTTAATGGTAAGAATCTTCTTGTTAAGCTAGACTTTAGTGAACGAGGTAGTGACTATCATGTCGTGCGTGGTGAAAAGCCGAAGAAGTTTGAAATCTATAAAGACGGGAATCTGATAGATCAAAATGCAAATGCTCGTGACTATCAGAAAATTCTTGAGCTTATCATTGGAATGGATTACAAGGTATTCACTCAAGTAGTCTTGCTTAACAAAGAAAAGTATGTACCTTTTATGGAAATGGGTGCAGCTGATCGCCGTAAGATTGTTGAGGATATACTTGATATACGAATATTTTCTGAAATGAATGATGTTTGTAAAAAGCGCATCAAAGAAAATGATCGTGAAATGTCAAACACCGAGCATAAGATTGATATCAAGAATGCTGGTATTGCTGGTCAACAAAAATTGATCAATGAAATTCAAGATTCATTGAATGAGTCTCAGGAAAAATCAAAAGTTGAGATTGAGTCAAATCAAAAGCTTTCTCAGAAATATAAGAACATGAAGTTTAAGCTAATTGATCAAATTAATCAGATTGATATTAGCGGACAAGCTAAAGCGAAAAAGCGTAAGTCTGATTTTGAAAAGCTAGCAGTTCAATTTGAAAGTCAGATCAATATGGCGAAAAAGAATGCTGCGTTCTTTGAAGACAATGATCACTGCCCTACATGCGAGCAGTCGATTTCTGAAGACAAGAAATCTGAAAAGAAAGAAGAGTGTGATCACAAAGTCTCTGAAGTTCAGTCCACTGTATCTGAAATGATGGATGAACTGCAGAAAACAATTGCTGAAGTTGAAGAATACGAAAAGCTAGAAGAAAAGCGTCGTAAGCTACGTATCGAAGTTGATCAACTTGATTTTAAAATTAGAGAAGTAGAGTCAGCAATCAAAAGATTACAGAAAGCTTCTGAGAATGATTCTAGTGCAGATAAATTAGAGACTGCTATATCCTATTATAATGATATTGAAAAGGAGATAGAGGGTCTTAGAAATGATCTAGAAAAGTTAATTAAAAAGGATGAAGACCTAAAGAAGCTTCGTGGTATGTTAAAAGATGACGGAATCAAAGCTGATATCATTAAAGAGTATATGGCTCTGATGAACAAGAAGATTAACGAATATCTTCAAGCAATGAATCTGTATATCAATATGGTCCTTGACGAAAATTTTAAAGAATCGTTTAAAGCAATGCACAAAGAGAAGTTCACTATGTCCAATCTGTCAACTGGTCAGAAGACTCGTGTGAACCTCGCAATATGGCTCGCTCTGCTGGAAATTTCTTCAATTAAAAATAGTGTTGTGTCAAATGTGTTATTTTTAGATGAGATACTTGAAGCATTGGATGCTGAAGGTGTTAAAGATACAACGAATTTGTTTAAGGAAAAGCTCAACGATAAAAATATATTCGTTGTGACTCAGAGATTTGATGAATTTCAAGATTTATTTAGAAATCAGATACAGTTTAAATTAAATCAAGGATTTACGGAGATCGTATAATGAGCAAAAGTGAATTTAGAAAAGCACTTGCTGAATGTGGTACAGGTAACTTACGAATGACAGAAGATAAGCATGGCCATCGATTGTTCTGTTACACTAAGCAGTGCTTCTTTGATCGCAACTCGTGGAATGAGACAACTATATCTCATCGTGGTCGACTATACTTTGAAAATGTAAAAGTTAATCATCCATTCAAGAAAATCTTCAATGTTGATGAGGCTGATTCTACACAGTCTGATATTGTCGAGCGTCGTATGAAAGAAGAGCCGTACGATGTATATGATAAAGCAAACGGGCATCTGTTTATCATGTCCAATTTTGTCGACAGTAAAGGCGAGCAGCATGTTGTTTTTTCAACAAAAGGATCACTACCTAATCCAGAAAATGATTTGTTGAATGATGACATCAAGATTTTTGTTTCTCTATATGGAGAGCAGCTTGACAAGTTAGTTAACATTATGCCAAATTGCACATTGATGTTTGAGGCTATTGTTGCTCATGATAAGCATTCAATGTATGATCTACAAGTAGAACAGTATGGAAAAGAAAACTGTTTTGTTCTATTGGGTGCAGCGGTTAATCTTGGATACGACTATGATCAGCTAGGTGAAAAGTTTGTTAAAAGTGCAGTCGTTCATTCGAAGCATAATAACACTACACTTGAAGATGAGCCATGGGTAGAGTGTGAATGGGATCAAATGTATAACATTGCTCAATTCATTAGATGCCCTATCATTGAAAAGTATGATGAAATGGATGGCACTCCTAAAATGTGGAAAGAACATACTGATCGTGAAGGTTATGTCATTCGATTCTTGACTAACAATGATCGCGTCAAAGTTAAGACTGATGAGTACTGGAAGAATCGTTTTAAGAAAGACTTAACACCAGAGAAGATACTTAACATGTATGTTAAAGGTGGTATCAAATTGATGCAAGAAAAGCTACCTGAAGAAATGGCGAATGATGCAATCGGTGTTATCACTAATAGACATGAAAACTGGTATCTGTCTGATGTTGTTGATCATAAAGAAGTATATGGATTCATAGCTGATAAGCAGGATAACTTTACCTCAGAAGATCGTAAGTGGCTATTTACAAAATCTCTATATACAATTCGTCAGAGACAATATATAATTGCTATCATAGAAGGTAAAGGCATCGATGTTGTTGCTGATAAAACATTAAGAAATGATTTTGTTGAATATGTAAAAGAATCATCTAATATATATGACACAATATCTAAAGAACTAGAGGAAGTCGTTTATAACGCACTTTAAAAGGTAAATGTTATGATGTTCATTATGAGAGCTACAACATGTTCAGGGAAGGACACGTTTATTGCTGAGCACTTTGAAAATCCTAATCATGTATTCTCGTCAGATAACTTTCGAGAAATGTTGTGTGGAACAATGAGTGTTCAACAGTTCAATAAGCAAGTATTTGATACAATGCACGGCATCATCGATTTTCGTTTAGCTAACAAAGTAGACTTCACTATTTACAATGCTACAAACTTGCGATTCAAAGACGCTTCTGCTGTTGTTGAAATGTGCAAAAAGTATCATGTTCCGTATATCTTTATTTCGATTGCTCCTCCTTCGCTTGAAGAGTTGCATCAAAGAAATGAGATTAGACATCTTGAGAAAAAAGTACCGCTTATTCCAGAAGGTGTTATCAACAAGCATTTTGAGCGGTATGAATCTTGTCGTCCACGCTTTATGGAAGAAGCATTTTATAGTGACCTTTGTAAGTTCATTGAGGTCGATCAAAATTATGAGGTGATCTGTGAAATTTAAAGACAGGATGAAATCAATAATGCCAGGTGCTATGCTCATCAATGGCAATGATCGTCCAGTTATTGCTATTGGTGATGTACATGGTTGTGCAAAAGAATTTGAAGAGCTATGTGCATTGATCACATTAAAGTACACAAACCCTTTAATTGTACAGGTTGGTGATCTAATTGATCGTGGACCTTATTTCAAAGAAGTGTTTGATGTCGTAAAGAAGTATGATGTTGTTACTTTAACTGGAAATCATGAGTTGAATTTCTTGTTAGAATATAGAGGATTAAAGAGATGTAATTCTTTAGCAAGAAGGGAATCACATGATCGTATGGCTAGACTATCTACTGAAGATCAAGAGTCTATCCTTGAGATTTTGGATAAGTCGTTAAATGCAGTAGAAATAAACTATGATGTTGAAAAGATCTTACTGTCTCATTCTCCAATCAAAGGAGTTGAGTCTTTAAACTTTACATATAACGCATGGGGCTGCTGTACAAGAAATGAACCTTATGATCGTACTACATTGGGTGCTTATGAATGGAAAGCTGTTCATGGTCACCAGCATTGGAACTATACCCCAATTGAAGATCAGATCGCAACAAATGTAGCGTTTAACGTTGATGGAGGCGTAGTATATGGTGGAGAGTTAGTTGGTCTTGAAGTTTTTACTGAGAAGTCAATTACGGTGAAAGCAAAGAAAGTTTACTTTAATAAATGAAATACAAATAGATTCATGTTATAATGTATATGAATCGAATTAACTTATGGAGAAATATATGTCTGATATGACACTAACCCTTAGCAAAGAAACAACCGATACACTGAAGAAGCTTTATGAAGTCAATCAAGGTGTCAAGTTTGTAAAAAGTGAGAATACACTGAAAGTTAAGTCTACTGATAATAGCTTGCTTGTGCATGCTAATATCGAAGAAGAGTTTCCTCGTGACTTTTATGTCTATGATCTTCGCGAATTCCTGTCTGTTGTTAGAATCATTGACAAACCTATCCTTGATTTCTCAAATGACAAATACGTTCAGATCAAATCCGAAGATGGAACTCAGAAGCTTCGATATATTGATGCTGATCCACAATTTGTAACATCGTATGTTGATAAAGTGCCTAAGCTGCCTTCATCTGACATCGAAGTCGCCGTGACTAAAGATCAGTTTCAATCTGTTATGAAAGCAGCACAGACAATGAAGCTCGACTTTGTTGGATTCGTATGTGACGGTGAAACGATCACTCTGTCTGCATTCAACAAAAATAACGGTGATGACAATCAAACCAATAACTTTTCTATCGAACTGATGGACGGTGACACTGAGTTTGAAATGTTCTACAAGTTGGATCAACAGAATATCCCTGTCTTGCTTGGCGAAGGTGATCTTGACTTCACCATCTCCGAAAAGAAAATCTCAAATGTAAAAGCTGAGAGCGGTAAAGAATTCTGGATCGCTCTTAATGCGAATTCCAAGTACGGTTCTTAATACATTATACATGATGGTGCAGAATGGTATATAATGCTGTTCCGCACCAAACAAATGACGGAGTATATTAAATGGCTGTAACATCGCTACAGAATGAATCACTTTGGGTTGAACGGTATCGCCCGCAGAATCTGAAAGAATGTATTCTCAAAACTTCTACTATGAAAGAAGCTCAGAGTATGATCAAAGAAGGTCATATTCAGAATTGTTTGTTTTATGGTGGTCCAGGCACGGGCAAAACAACCCTCGCTCGTGTTCTATGTAAAGAACTTAATCTCGACTACATGATCGTAAACGCTTCGAATGAAAGAGGTCTAGATGTTATTCGAGAAAAGATCGCATCATTTGCAAGTACAGTGTCAATGTCAGGAAATGGTAAATGCTTTATCCTAGATGAGGCCGACCACCTATTACCTGGTACACAAGCTGCTTTGCGTAATGCTGCTGAGGAATATTCAAAGTCATGTTCAATCGTAATGACTGCGAACTATCCGAATCGTATCATTCCTGCTCTCCATTCTCGATTCGTTGGTGTTGACTTCAATGCTGATAAGAAAGAATTGGAACAGATGCAAGCTAAAATGTTTATGCGAGTAGTTGACATTCTTGACATGGAAAAAGTCGAGTATGAAGAACGTGTCATTGCTAGTGTCGTACAGAAACTGTTCCCAGATAATCGAAAAATTCTCGGTACTCTTCAACAGTATGCTCGACATGGTAAAATTGATGAAGGCGTTCTGATGACATTAGAAGATGTCTCAATCGAAGCTCTCATCGAAGCTATTCGTAACAAGAAAGCTAAGCAGGCTCTTCAATGGGCAGAGGATAACAAAGACAACGATACTTCGTCTATGTACGAAAATATCTTTAAGTCTTTAAAGCAGTGGGTTGATTCATCTTCGATTCCAGATGCTATTATGATCCTAGAAGATTATCAGCGGTACGATTCATCTGTTGCTAGTAAAGAATTGCACTTAGCTGCAATGTGCACAGAAATGATGACTTCCTTGGAGTTTAAGTAATCGTGGCTAAGCAACGAAAGCTAGACGAAAAGCAAGAACGAAAGATTGGTCTGTTTGATCTCGTAAACGATATATCGTCAGACAAGAAATATTTGTTTAATGATGATACTGCTGCTGTGTATGCACCGTTTATGATCAATAAAGCATTCAGCCAGCATGTTGATACAATTATGTTAGCAAATGAAATGAACAAACGACCATCTCTTAGCAAAGAAATGCATCATGATTTTATGTTCTATTCAATCGATGCAAAGAAGCGCTATGGAAAGTGGGCAAAGCAAGAAAATCGTAATGTCGATGTTATAAATTACATCAAAGAGCAATACGCTATTGGAAACGAACGTGCTCTTGAATATCTTGATCTAATGACTGAAGATGAAGTAAAACAAATTGAAGCAACACTTAAAAGTAAAGGTGGTAAAAAATGAAGTATGATACTCGCACTGATCGTCAAGTAGTTTTGTCTAATATGGTTGAAATCAATTTCGTTGATTCTCCTGAAGATGGGTTTCGTAAAGTAAAAGAAACTCTCGAGCGTATGGGTATACCAAAGCGTGACACTAAGTCATTGATTCAGACAGCTCACATCTTGCACAAGCAAAGACGATACTACATTTGCCACTTTAAGGAGCTCTTTGCATTAGACGGTAAGGCTGCTGAACTTTCGGAAGAAGACGTCGGTCGTCGTAATCTTATTGTAAAATATCTCACTGATTGGAATCTCATCAAGCCAATCACTGATAATGCTGAGCGTCCTATTTGTTCTCCACGTCGCTTGAAGGTAGTCAAGTATAAAGAACGTGAGTCATGGGTTTTTGAATCCAAGTACTCAATTGGTAATGTTAAGAATAAAGCAGCTTAATTATATGGGTTGATTAAATTCAACCCTATTTAAGGGCCTTTATATTGAAGTTAAGGGGTATAAAACAGACAGGGATGAGGCGAAATGGTTTTACTTTAGTGGGGATTTATATATAATAGATTCATCGTTAATTTATAAACTAGATGAAATTGATATAAATGATTTAATGTATAACGGTCCTTTAGTTTAAACAGGAATAAAACCCCCAACTCATAATTGGAGAAATGTCGGTTCGAGTCCGGCAAGGACCACCAAATAACGGGTCTCTGGTTCGAATCCAGGCTGGCCCACCACTTTTATAAATGGAGAAGACATGCAACTAAATGAAGATCAATTGGCAATTACTAAGAAAGTAATTGAAGGCAAAAATATTTTTATTGATGGTCCAGGTGGTGTTGGTAAATCTGTAACAGTCAACCATATTCGTAAACATTTTGGTGAATCAACCGTATTCCTAGCTCCTACAGGAATTGCTGCTCTAAATATTGACGGCGCTACTATTCACTCAACATTCAAATTTCCTTTCAATGTTCTTTGGAAAAAGGATCACGGCCAGATCAATGAATCGACTCGTGAAGTCTTTGACAAAGACGGTCCAGTAAAGCGTATTGTCATTGATGAAATTTCGATGGTGCGAGTTGATCTATTTCGAGCAATTGATCAACAGCTTCGCAAGATTCGTCGCTTAAAGCATTCTCCATTCGGCGGTTTGCAAATCATTGTTGTTGGTGACTTTTATCAACTATCACCAGTTCTAACACCACGAGATAAGAAATTCTTCGACGAACATTTTGATTCTCCATTTGCATTTACTGATTCAACATGGTCTGAAGCTCAGTTTGAGCATTGTCCGTTAGACAAGATCATGAGACAAAATGATGTAGACTTTATCAGTAATCTCATGAAGATTCGTAATAAAGTTCAAGGCTGGGAACAGTCAGTTAGCTTCTTCAATAATGTTGGTCTGGAAAATAAAGAGCAAGTGCTTGATGAAGACCCTGTGTTTCTATGCACAACCAACAAAGCAGCAAATGCAATCAATGAACAGAACTATCAAGAGCTTGACGAAAAAGAAAAAGTCTTTACTGCCGCTAAGAAAGGTAAGTTCGGTGCTGAGCCATCTCCATTTGATCTGAAGCTGAAGTTCGGTACAAAGATTATCTTTACAGCAAATCATGATGACTTTAAGAATGGCCAGACTGGATATGTTGTTGGATTCGTCGGAGATAAGATTGAAGTCATTCTTGAACACGATGAGTCTAAGATTCTTGTTGAAAAGTATCGCTGGGAAGAAAAGGAATATGCAGCAAGCAAAGATAAGGGTTTGTATCAGTATCCTGTTGGCTCGTATACTCAATATCCGCTAAAACACGGATGGGCAGCTACGATTCATAAATGTCAAGGGCAATCTTTGGATCACGGAATCATTCATTTAGGTAATGGTGCATTCTGTCATGGCCAGACATACGTTGCTTTGTCTCGCATGAGGACACTTGAAGGTCTTGCTCTGTTCGATAAAATTCTAAAGAAAGACATTATTGTTGATGAAAGTATTCATGAATTTTATGAGAATGACTGTAAAGGTATCGGTTTGTTCTAAGGTGTAGCAAGCATTCTAACACTACTTAGAGATAATATATGTATGTTCAATCATCTATAAATTCAATGGTGTTAGAATGCTTTATAGGGACTTCTATGGATAAAAGATTTAAAGACCAGACTGTCATCTGTGTTGCAAGCGGTCCAAGTTTAACAGATGAACAGATTAGAATAGCAGAAGAATCAGAACATCCTATCATTGTTGTAAATGACATTGTCTGGTGGTACAATAATTATCTCGATGTCATTGATACAATTGACCCAAAATATACAGAGCTTTGGACAATTAAAGATATAGGTCAACACTTCAAAAAGAAACGTCCTCACTAATATTCCATTCCTATTAATGAAGTTGGATACTTTCAACAGTCTGGGTTAGGTCTAACAAAAGTTCATCATGGTGGAAATTCTGGCTATATTGCGATTAACCTCGCATATCTTTTCGGAGCCAAGAAGATTATTCTGATAGGTTACGATCATCAGCATACGTATGGAAAAGCTCATTGGTTTGGAGATCATGATAAGACTAAGTACAGAAGAAATGCTGAAGATACTGATCACTGGATAAAGAATTTTTCTTGTTTAGCCAAAGACTTAAAGATAAATAGTATAGATTTAACTAACTGTTCAATTGAAACATCATTGACATCGTGCCGAAGATCGAGTATAGAGAGTGAAGTATGAGTGAAGTAAAAACAAGTGCAAATGTTATTATCACGAATGATGATGTTCGTGCTGCAGCAGAAATCATTCTAGGAGAAAATTCAAATACGAGTAAGTATGTTGCTTGGAATGGATCACTGACTGCTGTCATCAATATGTGTATGCGTACTCATTTCATGAAAGAAGATAAACCAACCAAATCTTATCGTGCTGCAGTTCATGTCATTCGTACTGTAGTAAAAAGAATGGATAATACCCAAATGTGGGAAGTTAACATATGAAAACCACAGTTAACTTTATGGGTCGTCATGAATTTATTCGAATGATTAAAAATCAAGGTGAAGACATCGATGATAGTTTTGCTATCATCAGTATTAGTGATTATGATACTGAACGTGTAGATGTTGAAGTTGGAGTAAAATTGTATACGAACTGCAAAAATGCAATTTTTCTTGAATTTAAAGACACAGAGTTTGAAGATTGTATAAGCAATGAACAAGCAAAAAATTTAACTGACTTTATCATTGAACATGAAGGTAAGAATTTTATTGTTCACTGTTGGGCTGGTGTTTCTCGCAGTGCTGCTGTTGCTAAGTTTATAGACGAATATTATCATATTCGGTCACCAGCATTAGAATTTTATAAAATCTACAATAAAAGAGTTAAGAGTAAACTAGATTCTAGTTGTTGTGTAATGAGTATCAGTGATTATTATGAAGAGCTTGAATTAAATGAAAGAATTCATAACTATGAATCTAAATACTCTAATTGATAAGGTTAATTGAATAAATAATAGACAATGGTATCATTAAAGGATCATAATTATGTTTATTGTAGAGACATTATACAATAAAGCAGAAGCGGTGATGAGTCATGTTTTTCATCTTCTCTTGTGCATTATCTCAATTTTTATTTTATGGTGTGTAAGAATTGGATTTGATGCATGCCAAATTTTAGAGGAACTTTTATTATGAAATTGATTTTTTGTTTGAAATGCCAATCAATAGTCACTCTTTCCCAAAAGAAAGTACGAGTTTGTGAATGTGGCCAAGCTAAAGCGATGTACATTGATGAGCTAAATGCAGTGTTCACAGCAGAAGAAGATCGCTATATCCTAATAGGATTCGCAAACTACACTCTGCAGAAAGTTGTGTCTGAGTATTTTCAATACGGATCAGAAAGCAGTTTGGGAATCAACTTTACATCGTTTCTTATTCCTGAGCCGTGTGACACTTTTCGAAGAGTTTGTGATAAAGAATTTAAACAACTTTCTTTAAAACTGTTTACAGATGAATAATACTTGATATAATAGTATATATCAACTAGTGAAAACTGAAAGGAATATATTATGAATAACTTTTTTCGCGGAAAGATTGAAGCATGTATTGAACTCAGCGAAGGTGATGCTGAAAAGTTTAAGAAGTGGTCTATTAAAGTTACTTCATTAACTGATCAAGGATTTCATCAATTACCAATCACTGACACTGCTTATCAAATGCTTAAACGTGGAGAAAGTATTTCAGCTACGATTAATGCAACATTGTAAAGATTTGCCTGTGTGGGCCAATTGGTAGAGCGTCCGACTCATAATCGGCAGGTTGTCGGATCATACCCGCCCAGGCCCACCAAATACGGGATATAGCACAGCTTGGTAGTGCGTTCGCTTTGGGAGCGAAAGGTCGTAGGTTCGAATCCTACTATCCCGACCAATTTTAAAGAGAGTTATTACTGAGGCGTTGGCAGAAGTCGCTGCTCATATACGGAAAGCGCGCCGTATTACTGTTAAGGGGAACAGAGCGTCCCAGTAATAGCTTTCAGATTAAATGCTCGGGTAATCCAATTAGGCAGAGATAAGGGATTTAAACTCCCTCCAGTGTGGGTTCGAGTCCCACTCCGAGTACCATTTTATACCCCTTGTTCCCGACAGGAGTCTTCTAAACTCCTACTTAAAACGTTGGGCGGAAGTGGCTGGTTCGACTCCAGCAAGGGGTGCCAATTAAGTGTATATTGTCAGACTGTATGACATTTGTTTAATAAAAAGAATTATATATCAAACAGAGAGCATTTAATATGAAAAGTTTTCAAAGGAAATTAACAAGCATATCAAAAAAAATAACAGGCAAAAGAAATATATATGATTTTGTTAAGAGTATTGGATAAATAGAACTGTAAAAACACTAGAGTAGCTCAATTGGCAGAGCAGAGGGTCGATAACCCTTTGGTTGTAGGTTCGAGTCCTTCCTCTAGTACCAGTTTTGTGTAGCAAACTCGGTAAAGCACAGTTAAACTCCAACAGTGCTAACCACGAGGTATTAGGGGATAGTGGTTCACCCTTTTTTATTCAAGCGAGAGTGGCGTAATTGGTAGGCGCGCTGGATTTAGATTCCAGTGGGGTAAAACCCGTGAGAGTTCGAGTCTCTCTTCTCGCACCATATATAATGGTATGATGTCTAGCAAGATCAGTGTTGGACGTGGGTTCGATTCCCACCGCCTCCACCATATATACTCTGTTGTAAAAACAGTAGATGACGAGAATCGCTACTCATTATTTGAGTACTTGGAGAGAGTGATTTCCCGCAGAGTATATTTGATGGGGGCGCATAGGCTTCGACAATGCTAGAGAAGGCAGGCTGACCATTGGTGCAGAAAACACCTAAACACATCAATAAAGTAAATGCTGCTAATGATAGCACTTTTGAAGAAGTTCGAGCTGCGGCTTAATTTCTTCTGAGAACTAATCCCACTTGGAAACAGAACGGGATAGTCTCTGGGAATTCGTTCCCAGAGCAACAATTTAAAATCAGTGAGGACATAAAATGAAGAAATTAATTCTTGCGTCTGTGATTGCTCTGACACCTGTTGTTACTCATGCAGGACTTTGCCTGCACATGCGGACATCGTATAGGGGCTATTACCTCAGCCTTCCAAGCTGATGACGCGGGTTCGATTCCCGCTGTCCGCTCCAAATTATCGCGGGGTAGAGAAGTCTGGCCATCTCATTAGGCTCATAACCTGAAGATCGGGGGTTCAAATCCCTCTCCCGCTACCAACACAAGGGTCTCGACGTGACAGAATCACCTCTTTATAAGGCGCATTGCGAAATTTTCAAAAGATACATTGCCATCCTGAAAGAGGCAGACCCTGGAGATAGAGGCGACAAAACGTCGCCAGGACATCTAATAAGTCTCTGTGAGCAAGCCATAAAAAGACCGGACGCTCCGGATGACAAAGTTTCAAGATGGCTTGGGTTTGTCCAAGGCGTAATGGCAGTAAAGGGTTTGATTTCAGTTGATGAAGAAAGAGACCTTACTCGGCCACTGTTTCATAGGGCCTATGAAGAAATAGGCATTGAAAACCCACCATCAATTACAGCTTAAATGGCCCCATAGCTCAGTTGGATAGAGCGTCCGCCCCGCCACTTTAAAAGGAATAAACATGTATAAAATGTACGCCGTGATGTCCATGGAAGCCGTTAAGAAAATGAACGGCATTCGAGGAAAGATGATTACTCAAGGCGGTCATGCTTATGTGCACGCCGGATGGGATGCCGATAAAAGGTTTCCAGAAGCCATGCAGGCCTACAAAGACAGCGACCATGCAAGAAAGATCACGGTACGTGTTGATACAGATGCCGAGCTTTTTGAACTTCTGGAAGCGTACAAAAAAGTATGCGGAGTCAGCCTGGTCAAAGATTCTGGCTTTACAGTTTTTAGTGAGCCAACCATAACTTGCCTGGGGATTGGTCCCATTCATGAAAGTGATATTGGTGAAGATCTCAAAGCTCTAAAGCTTTTTAGTTAAAGAGTCCCGTAGCTCAGCTGGCTAGAGCAGCTCACTTGTAATGAGAAGGTCGTAGGTTCGAGTCCTACTCTGGGCACCAATAAATAATCATGTGCTTAACAGCACAGGATAAAAATAATCAAAACCTCTTGCAATCTATCTCAAATGATGTATAGGTAAATAAGAGAAATCGGAGAAAAATAATGAGAACATTTAAAGAACATCTTAACGAAGCTAAGAAGCTAAAAAAAGGCCGCAATCCTTTTAAAAAGAACGAGTTATTTTCTTTTTATAAAAATGCAGGATATACTGATAATCTTGCAAAAAATACGATTTTTATTGATTATGCTGGATATGACCAACAAAAAAATGAACATGTATATATCTTTGTTGTTTATAATGATAACGAAGAAACATATATGATTGCTAGATTATATGTGCTGCTTGGTTCAGAAGGAAAGATTACTTTGGAACCAGATGGCATGCCACTTGCTGATGATTATGAAAATAGTTCTGATGCAATTGCAGATGTTTCAAAATATAGAAAATAAAAGTTCTTAATTCTCTAGTAAGATAGATAAATAGATTTTATAAAGAAATTCATTTAGGATATAAAGAAATGTTTACGCACAACTCAATCGAAAAATTTGCAGTAGAGCCTGGGATGCATAATAGCAACCCTTGGTTGAGTTGTGCATATCCAAAGAAAGCAGATGATCGCTTTTCGGAGGTTAAAGGCTTTTAACTAGATGAACGTGTAATTTAATATCTACTTAAAAGCCTGTTACTAAACAGGCTTTTTTGGTATTATAGTTTAATAATTTAAGGACGTCCACTAACCACGTGGCGAGGATATCTGGCTGTAACCCAGAGGCGAAAGCTGTGTAGGTTCGACTCCTACGGCGTCCACCAAATTGTTGATTTTACGGGCAGCTGTCTGTAAAAGGACAGGGTGACACCTGTTCAGTGTACTTAAGGTTTCGCTCAGGAAAATGGCACAAACTCTTCCGGCAAAACCACAAGACAATAGCGATGTAGCATGGTGAGAGTCCAAACGGCGTGTGTTACTGGCATCGTGGCGGAATCTTAATGCACAATTTTTAAAGGCCCTAGGGACCATCTGGGAATGGTATCTGCCTGTCTAGCAGAATGTTGCGAGTTCGAATCTCGTTTAGGGCGCCAATAATCAGGGCGTAGCGCAGATGGTAGCGCACTAGCTTTGGAAGCTTGTGGTCGTAGGTTCGAGTCCTACCGTCCTGACCAATTTAATAAAGAAAATTATATTATAGAGAGTAATTTTAGCTGGTGCTAAAGATCGCCTGCTAAGCGATTCGTCTGGAAACGGGTGTGGTTCAATTCCACCGATCTCTGCCAGATTGTAACAATATACTTTACATTTTGCTAAATTTTATGTGAAATGTAAAGTATATTGTTACAATTTTAATGCCTGACCTCTGAGAGGAGACGAGATTCCAAACTTTGTCAGCCATTCTGGTAGGGTAGTACAACGGTCAGTACAGTCGGCTGATAACCGACAGATGAAAGTTCAATTCTTTCCCCTACTACCATTTTACGTGTTCATTAATAATGGACAGAGCAGTTTTGTGAACAAGGGTGCGTAGCTCAATTGGCAGAGCAGCTGGCTTTTAACCAGCAGGTTGAAGGTTCGAGTCCTTCCGCACCCACCATATAACCAACTGAGGATTTTGATATGAATTCTAGGAAAAAAGACCTACAAGAAGAATTGGCTAAAATTGAAAAGGAAGAGGAATGAGCTTACAGCATCGCAAGGGAAAGTTGGAACAGCGTATGCGCAGGGAGCGCAAACGGTTGAATGCGAAATACCGTGCGCTGATCCGACGTGTAGAAGAAGAGTGCGAACAGCACGAGTTCGGTGACTGGTATAAACAGCACGACGCTCGCACCGGCTTTTATGTTTCAAACTTTCTAGGCGAACCGTTTGTTTATAAAAAATGTGTTCACTGTGGCAAAATCGAATCGAAGATTAGAAAGAACGAGAAAAATGTCTAACACTAATAACAAGCTGCCAGGCGCAGCTAAGGAGGAAGGTCTGATGCGTACATTTGTAACATCAGACCTTTAGCTACATTTTGGACATAAGAACATTATGAAGTTCTGTCCTAAGACACGCCGTCACTTAGTTGATGCTGACCGACTGGACAAGGCTTTAGCCGTTGATTCTTTGACTGTTGAAGAGATTCATGCTGCTTATTCAGAGTACCAGAACTTGGACGAAAAGCAGCTAAAGAAGGCTAATCAGGGCGAGTGGGAATTCCTTACTAACCAGATGAACGAGAATATGGTTAAGGCATGGAATGCCACTGTTAACCCAGAGGACCTTGTTTATATCCTAGGCGATATTGCGTTTATGCCAGGTGACAAGGCTGCAAAGTTCCTTCATAGAATGAACAGCCGCAAGATACTTGTCGAAGGCAACCACGACGTAAAGCAGCTCAAGGACAAGAATTTTCGTGAGTGCTTTGAAGAAGTTCACAAGTACCTTGAGATACAGTGGGATAAGCGCAAGCTAGTGATGTTTCACTATCCTATAATGGAGTGGAACCAGATGTACCGCGGCGCACTTCACTTTCACGGACACTTACACGGTTCACCAAGTGGGCTAGAAGAGTACCGTGCACGTGACATGGGATACGATGCTACTGGACAGATCGTAATGCTCATGGAAGACGCGATCGAAGACGCTCGCAAGGGAGAGATCAAAGGCCATCACTGATGACAGATGAGAAAACTGCAAAGGACGTGATAGGACGTCCTATCAAGCAAGGTGACTACGTCTTTTACTATCAGAATATCGATATTATTAAGATAGACGTTGAAGGACATGAATTAGAAGTTCTACAAGGAATGTCTAAAATGTTAAAAAGAGATAAGCCTAAAATTATTATTGAACTTTTATCAGAAAAAGATATTCTTAAATCTGATAAATTCTTAAAAGAATTAGGTTACAAATTTAAAATGAGATGCGACGATAGAAATTACATATATGAATAAAAATTCTCAATAAAATTTACAGATTAGAAAATTACTGTTATAATAGATTTTGTCATGAATCATGAAAGGAAATAATAGAACATGTTTAATTACGGTGATATTGTAAAAGTAAATAATGAAACTCTTGAGACTAATCAATCCAAAGGTCGTGTTATTAATATTAGAGATGATGGACTGATTAGTGTCAAGCTTAATACTAATTTTGTCATTCATCGAAGCGGATATGCCACTCATATTGTTCGATACAATCCAAAGAATTTAGAACTCATTAAAACTCAAGCTGAAGAGGAGAGTGTATTAGCTCATCTTTATGGAGCAAGAGAAAACGACTTTGATAAAGTATGTTACAACGATTATGTCGTTTGTCTTAATATCCAAGATGCTCGTGAAGAAATTGCCAAAATGATTGAATGGGAAAAGAAAACTGGTATGCAATATTTCTGGGTTACAATTAATCATATGCCTAGACAGGTAGATATTGAAAAGCAGCAACCAAGACTTGTAAAAGTCCATTAAGGAGAAAGTGAATGTCTAATCAGAAAGGTCGTGACGGTAAAGCTCAAAAGCAATATTATGCAAGCTACAACTATGAAGCAAATCGCAAGAAGCGTTTAAATCGACATCTTGCTAGACAGCCTAATGATGAGCATGCTAAAAAAGCTCTGAAGAATATTCATCATCGTGGTCCACGTAAGTCTGAGAATCGTCTCGGTTGGATCAATCGTTTTGAGACTATCGAAGGATTTGTTACAGAGAAGAAAGATGACAAAGGGTTTCTGTACGAAAACATTGGTGGTCCGGAAGATGCATTCCAGCGTGCATGGATGGCAAAACATGTTCGTGATGTTAATCGTCGCCATCGCCACGAAATAGAATTCAACTCAAAGAAAAAATCTAAAAGGTAAATTGAAGAAGGAGGAGGATTAACGTTCTCCTCCTTCTTATATTGGAGATTCAAATGCCAATAGTTAGAGCCATTAGCGGATTGATTATCTATATCGCTTCTGTTGTAGCATTGACTGCAATTATATTGCTAGTAATTCATTGCGGTTATTTTGTTATTGAAGGATCATGGACTTGGTTGTGGCAAGAAAACAGAACTCATTTTGCAATTCTTGTTTTGGTCTCAGGAGCTCTTGCTAACTGGATCATTGAAGATGAATGTAATGAAGAATGCAAGAAGGATAAATCATGAAAGATTTTTCGTTTGACTTTGAAACCGTTGCTCAATCACCAGATGCAGTCGTACTATCATGTGCATTGATTGTTTACGACAGAGATAAGCTTGAAGATTTTCAGACTTATCGTGAAAAAGCATACTACTGGAAATTTGAGTTGAATCATCAGCTCGAAAGAGGTCGTATCATTGATCCACGTACATTGGACTGGTGGGATAAACAAGACCCAGAAGTTCGTAAGTCTCAGTTTGAACCAACAAAAGATGATATTGAATTAGGACAGTTTATTACAGATTTTAAACATGCTCTGATTCGAGAAAGTGTCACTAAAGGTACTAAAGGATATGTTCGAGGTCAGTCATTTGATTTTCCTATTCTGGGTAATATCCTTTTGATGTTCAAAGATGATTCTGATCTAGATGATTGGTCTAAGAATCAAGCTTTCTACCCAATTCCATTCTGGGATCAGCGAGACATTCGTTCTTATATCTCTGGTCTAATGGTATCACATGATGTAACAAAAGTTCCATTGCCTAAAGGAACACTAAACGGATTCAAGCATCACGATCCTATTGACGATGTTGCTCGAGCAATCATGCATATCAAGCACGCTGAACTGTATGCAGCCGACGAAATGGATATGCCTGAAGAATCTGACATGGATGAATTTTCATATAAGTGAGGTGAAGAATGGGTTATTGGCACTTGTGTCCAAACTGTAATGAAGCAATTTTTGATAGCCCGACAGAAGTTGAGATTCTGTCGGGCGTTTACAAATGTCCTAATTGTAGTGAAGATCTTCGGGGATTCATTGACGAATATGAGAAGATTGAAAAAGTTGAAGCGTTTCTAAAACGAATATCGGATATTGAAGAAGCTCTGAAACAAATGAATATGAAGTATATATAAATAAAGGAGTTGATATTATGAAATCAAAAGCTCACAGGCAAACACAATTTAGAACAATATCTAAACTCAGCAGGATAAGACAATGACTATTACAATTAAAGAACACCAAGAGATCAACGAAGCAATTCAATCAATCGATGCTCAGTTTACAGACGACCTAATTGATAAAGCTGAGTACTACGATATTGAAGAAGACGAAGTTACTCTGATGACAACTGTTACGATCTATGATGTCAACGGTGGTGTACTCACAACAGCGAATGTTGAAGATTACGATACTGCTTATGCATACATGGAAGATATGTTTGATCTTGAGCCGCTTGACGATGAAGAAGTTGACCCTGATGCAGCTGCGATTAATAGTCGTTACGGTCACAACGCATAAAAATTCTTATATTCCATTTACAGATTTTGAAAACTGTAGTATGATTGATTTACAGGTTGAGAAAAACCTGTCTATTAAACAACTACGAGGTAATATGTTTATGAGAAAAGCTACAATTGATTATGATGGAATTGGGATTGTGAATAACCGTGGTAACTCTAATTATTGGGGTGTCTCCACTGACCCGTACTATGATCATAAGTTTCGTGTGATCGTTAATTTGAATGATAGGATTTACACCTTCCTTTTATCTAGAGAATTTACTGAGAAAGATGCAGCACATATCGCAAAGCATCTGTATAAGTATCGTCTTAAGCATATTAATCTCCCTACTCGGATTTACATCCAAGCAAGAAAATTTAAGAATCTGGTTTACATTGTCGATTTTATAAATCAAAAGATTGAAGCATTTAGCAATTCTTTTGGACTTTACGACGATAGTTTGGAAGAGTTTTATTGGGAAGAGCTTTGGCTCTCCCTTTGTGGCGATGTTCCCGTAGTTAAACCAACTCCTGTTGCAATGTCAAAACAGAATTCGTTTCTTAAAGACCTCACTGACATGGCTGATCCATTCGATCTTCCAGCGTCTGACAAGGAATTGATTCGTGAGTTTGTATCAAATGTCATGTCAGACAAGATGTCTATAAAAGGAAGGCAGGTTCTGAATACATTTGCAAAAGTTCTCACTGAATGAGAGAATGAGAAATATCTGGGAAGCTTCGGCTTCCCTTTTTTTCTCTATAAAAAATTTTGAAAAAAATGAAAAAAACTATATACAGAACCTAATTTGTTTGATAAAATGGTATCATCAAATAGAGGAAACCACAAAAACCTCTGATTTGAAAAACCGAAACTAAAATGAGAAGGTACTATATCATG
>Ga0307972_1000281_pt1 | contig 28286 bp, 24 predicted proteins | sample OrgLakmetagen780_FD_201848 | JGI IMG/M metagenome (GOLD analysis project Ga0307972, IMG submission 201848) | Saline water microbial communities from Organic Lake, Antarctica - #780 | ecosystem: Environmental > Aquatic > Non-marine Saline and Alkaline > Saline | place: Antarctica: Organic Lake...
ACGGCCAACTCGCGGCTGCTGACGCCGGTTTGGTTTTCTTCTCGGGCGGCGTAGACAGGTAAGATTAAAATCTCGTGCGCTTGCCCTACGGCTTTGGCGAATTCACCAAACATCGCGGCCGTGCGAGAAAAGGTGTGCGGCTGGAACGCGAGGATAATTCTCTTGGTGGGATACAGCTCTTTTACTCCATCGATGGCGGCGCGGATTTCGGTTGGGTGGTGTGCATAATCATCGTAGACCGGAGCTCCATTGACTTCGCCTTTGTGTTCAAATCGACGCCAGGTTCCGGTAAAGCTACTCAGTGCCTGTTTGGCATCGGTGACAGAGATTTTTTCTTGGGCTGCGGCAGCCATGGCTGCGGCGGCATTGAGTCGATTGTGCATCCCTGGCTGCTTGAGCGGTAAGTCTAGCTCTAAAAAGTCGTGGTAGTTGACCACCTTGGCAGTCGCTCCTTCTAAGACAGGCATGATATTGATATTGGCGGTATCGGTAATCACCACTCCCCCTTCGTTGATCTGTGACACTAATGTTTTGAAGGCATCTTGCACATCTTCCAAGGACTTGTAGTAGTCGACGTGTTCGTGTTCGAGATTGGTCACGATAAGAATGTCTGGCTTGAGATGCAAAAAATCTCGTTTGTATTCACACGCTTCTACGATTGCATACTTGCTCTTGCCAGCGCGATAATTGCTCTTGGTTTTGGCTCGCAACGAACCAATGATAGCAGTAGGGTCTTTATCGACTGACTCAAAAATGTCGGTCAACATCGCTGCCGTTGTCGTCTTGCCATGCGTACCTGCTACTGCAATCAAAAAGTAAGGATTGAATGCCAAGCCTTCCGCTTCGAACAAATTTATCATTGGTATTTTTGCTGCCCGGGCGGCTTTCATTTCTGGGTGGTCTTGGGTCATTGCTTCGGTGTACACGACGAGCTCTATGTCTGTAGAAATGTTTTCTTCGGTTTGTTCCGCAAAGATTTGGACCCCTTCGCTCGCAAGGACCTTGGTAATAGGAGTGAGCGTGCGGTCTGAGCCTGAGACTTGTTTTTTTTCACTCAAAAAATGCCGCGCTAAGGCTGACATCCCGATTCCCCCTATGCCGATAAAGTGAATCTTCTTTATCTTCTCTATGTCTAGTTTTTTTGCCATTTATAATCAGAAGTACAGTATATCATTTATCCCAATTCTTTCACAGGGCCATATATACAAAAGGAAAACTGCCCTACGGAGCTTTTTATCCGACGAAGGTCGAACTTTCGTCGGTTTCAGGAGTGTCAGAGGTCGAACCTGCGCTGGCGGAGAGGGCGGCAAGGAAGGCGTCGTTGCGTTCGTATTCGTTTTTGAATAATCCAAATGAAGTGAAGCCGGGGCTGAACAACAGGATGTCACCTGGCTGGGCTGCTGTGAGAGCGGCTTGTACTGCTTCTTCCATGGTCTGTACTTCTGCTGCACCCAACTGAACTTTTATCATATCGGTACCCGTACCTGGAAGCAAAATAACGTGCTTGCAATACTGAGGAATCTGCTCCAGCAGTGGCTGTGGATCGACTTCTTTGTATGTACCACCGGCAATCAAGATGATGTTTTTGTCGTCGGTGTTTCCCAATGCGACGAGGCCAGCAATGGTGGCCTGGGGAGTAGTAGAATTGTTATCGTTGTAAATCTTAATTCCATCTTGCTCACCGAGAGATTGCAGTCTCCCTGGGACCCCTGGGAACGTCGCCAAGTTTGTGAATATTTCTTCATCGGTGAGGCTGATGGCTTTGAGTGCCTGGTACGCCAACGCAGCATTGAGACGATTGTGCTCTCCTGGCATCGCGAGCAGCGTGTCTTCTGGCAACTCCGACCCATCGACCAAGACCACTTCTTGACCGAGCGTGACACCCGAGAGGGTTTTGGCAATCTCAAATACCTCTGGCATGGTGATAAAGGTACCGCTATCTTCTTGCCAACGGAAAATATTCGCTTTGTCTGCAAAATACAAATCGAGCGCTGCTGTCTGTTTCACCCCACCGGCTTGATAATAATTGAGGTGGTCCGGCATGAAATTGGTAAAGACGGAGATGAGCGGACTCTGCTTGGACCACCCCCAGCCTTGGAGTTGCCAAGAGTCGAGCTCCATTACGCACAAAGATTCTTCTGTTACCTCTTTTAGTAGCTGCAAATTGGAAACTCCACGGATATTTCCACCCAGCAAGATATTCTCGCCAGTGACTTCGCTCAGCACGTGATGGATCATGTGCGCGACAGTGGATTTGCCTCTGGTACCGGTCACTCCGACTACTGGTACTTTAGAGAGCTCTGCAAACCAGGCAGCACTCTGCTTGAGCGGAATGTTGGCCGCTCTAGCAGCGGCCAGCTCTGGTGATTGCAGTGGAGTACCTGCACCCACTAATACATAGTCACAAGAGGTAAAATCAGCTGTATCGTAGGCGCCAAACTTAAAAGTAATGTTGGAGTACTCGCGCAATGCGTCAACTGATGGTTGCATCACGGCTTGAGGAGCATCATCTACCACCAATACTTCGGCTCCCATCTCTGCCAAAAAAGCCGCATCGCCCACTCCTCGCCCGAGGAGGCCAATTCGCATTACGGTAATCTTCTTGCCAGCAAAATAGTCTTTGAACTGCATACCTGCATACTAGTAAAAATACCTAAAAAAATCTAGTGGTACAGGTGTTTTTTCATCTGTGTGGCGTCCCAGCACGGCGGTGTGTAACCGCACTCGTCATTGAAGAATGGTGCTATACTGACTCTATGAAAACAAATGGTAGTGAAAAGGCTCTTGAATCGTACAAAATATTTCCGTATATCGCCTGGAGTTTAGTGATTGGTTTTGCCTTTTTCGTTTATACCATTGCCATGGACCTACAAGACACCGCTGACCGACTCAGAGCTCAGGCTGATTTGCTTGATAGTAAAATCAATCCTCCGGCTGGTGAGATAGCAGATTTTGACTAACAACAACTACATATCTTGCAACTCTGGGTAGTCTTCTGCGCGCCCTGGTTTGGCTGAAAGTGGGCTTGATCTAAAGTTGCTATCTACCACTGCCGCCCCCATAAACAGCAAAGTCATCAGTACAATCAGTGTCTGGGCGGTACTCGTCAGTAGCGCTGCCGTTGCCATTCCTACACCAACCAGCAGGTACACTCCACTTCTGAGGAACGTCTTTTTTACTCTGGAGTGCAGCATCAGTCGAATGATGGTCAAAGTCAGCAACACACCCACTGCTCCAGCTGTCACAAACCATCCGGCGACAAATGTTTGCGTCTGTTCAATGGCGAGTTTGTATCCAACTGACAATAGAATGATACTGCCAAACAAAAACGCATGTGCGTGGATATACAAAAAGAGGTTTTTGGGTCTGATGCCCTGCCGTTGATCGCTATATTCAAAATACAGCCACCACAGAGCTATCATCATCCCCAAACCAGCAAACACTATCGTGGGCTCTGCAATACTCAGGTCAGCGGCGGTATTTGATAGCGCAACCACAATCATACTTTCTCCAATGACCAGCATCAAAAATAACCCGAGACGCTCTTGCAGATGTTTTACACTCAAATAGCGAGTGGCGTTTCCTTTGCCTGTAGTCAACGGTGTCATGATATCAACCAGCAACGCTGAAAACGCTAACGGGTACGTGTAGGGGAACGGCACGAAGGCTGCGCAGATCCACAGCCCGGCGGCTACAAAAAATCCTTGCAAGATATTGTTTGTTTGTGGCTTGGTCTCTGGGTGCTTGATATACATACCCCATACTGTCCCAGCCTGGAGAAGTCTCAACAATCCAAAGGTGAAGAAAAAGCCAGTGTACTGACCTTCAAAAATATCGGGCATGGTTATGCTCATCAAAAATGCTCCCACCATCTGGGCTTGTATCAACAACTTGTCTGTCGTGGTCTCAGTTGGCTTGAGGTTTCGGTTGGCAGTGGTCGCCCACCACGCAATAAAAATCACATACGCCACGAGAAAAATATTCACAAAATCCAGCAGTGTCTGATGGTGTGCGTAGGACAAATAGGTAAGCTGTGCGACCAGTGCAATAAAGGCAATGTCGTAAAACAGCTCGAGCCAAGAGGCTTTTTTTTCAGTACTTTTCATAACGAAACTGTGCCTTACTTATAATACACTGGCAACCGCGTGGATAGTGATGAAACAAACGTTTCAAGCAAAACTGTCTGATCACTCTTTCATATAATACGCCTTGGTCAGTTTGCCGGGTGACCAGAAATGAAAAAGTCTGCCGGAGCAGACTTTTTCATTCTCGCGAATATTTCGCTACACGGTCCGCGCTCTAGGATTCGAACCTAGGGCCTTTCGAGTATCAGTCGAATGCTCTAGCCAACTGAGCTAAGCGCGGACCGTACAGCGAACAACTTCACATCGGATGGCCAAAACTATAGCAAACTTTCGCAAAATATACAAAGAAAAAGGCCGGCGATGTGTCGCCGGCCACGTCATCAAAACGGAACACCTCTCACAACAGTGAGAGCCAAGAGTACTACACTATGCCGATAAAAACCAACACGTGCAGCAACACTGTGTTGCATCGTGGCCACCGGTTATTCACCGAAACCACTCATACAGTGTCGACTCGAGTCCCCACTGGAGTTCAAGATTCAACGCTACGAGCACTCCCAGTAGCACAATGGTGGTGCCGATAGTCCAAGAAACTTTCGGGTGGTCAGACCACCAATCATCCAGCTTTTTCAGCCGGGTGCGGTCATCGCGCAAAGAAGCCAAAGACTTCAATAGTTTTTTGTTCTCTGGTGGGAATTGCATGGTGCTCTCCTCAATGAGCTGCGTCGCCTCGTTGGTGGACGACTACTATAAAAATAGTAGCACATTATCTAATAAAGTCAATGTTGAACGCGGGGCAGTCTTGACAAGTGTTCCTGTATAATTATTGGTATATGAAATATATACACTTGGTGTTACTAGCGTTTTTATCCACCCCATTCTTTGCCCACGCCCAGGGACTAGATGATTTTTTCAAGAATCTTATCGTAGTGATTGAGAACGTATTTATTCCGTTTTTATTTGGCATAGCCTTTCTCTTTTTTGTTATCAATGTAGTGCGGTTTTTTGTGGTGCAAAGCAATAATCAAGAAGGTCGGGAGAAAGCTCGTAGCCTGATTTCTTTTAGTGTTATGGGTTTTGTATTTGTGGTGATTTTTTGGGGCGCTATTAATTTGCTGGCGAGTAGTATTGGGTTGGATGATTGTACACCTCCTGTCAGCGACTACGTGATGTATAAATTTATTGGTCCTATGCTTCCCGCGTGCCCATAAAAATTATAGCTCTCGCATATATTAGGTTGATTCGTAAATCTACCAATCTATCCTTGGTATACACACTAGCTAGACTCTATAGCTGCTGATATGTGTTGTACACATTTCTCGACTGATTTTAGTAGGTTGGAGTTTTATTTGACAATAAATCTGATATTATAGAGGGTATGAAAGATGTATCAGTAGTACTCCCTTGCCTCAACGAAGAGGATGGTCTTGGAAACGCTATCACGACTATCCTGGAAGTATTTCAAAAGCACTCTATCGCTGGAGAGATTGTCGTGGTTGATAACGGGAGCACTGACAATACAGCCACTATCGCGCAAAGCTTCCCTGTGGTCTACGTGCGAGAGCCTAACCGGGGCTACGGCAACGCCTATCGAGCCGGCTTTGCTCATGCCACTGGTACTCATGTCATTATGGGTGACCCAGACTCTTCATATGACTTCAATGAAATCCCGCGTTTTTTGCACCTACTCAAAAATAACGACGTGGTTTTGGGTTCCCGATTTTCAGGTGTGATGGAAGAAGGAGCCATGCCGTTTTTACATAAGTACGTCGGCAATCCAGCCATCCTCTTTTTGATGCGCGTACTGTACGGTCTAAAATTGACCGAACCGAGTACTGGTTTTGTTGGTCTTCGCAACGAAATAATCCCGGCTCTGCACCTTAAAGAGCCAGGGATGGAATTTTCTTCAGAGGTACTCGTCCGAGTCAAACAGCATAATTTTTCAATGTATGAAACACCGATTAATTACAAAGTGCGCAGTGGCACCTCGAAGCTCCGCACGTTTCGGGACGGATTTCGTCATCTCTGGTTTTTGCTAAAAGCGAAGTGGGTGTAACAATCCCTATGAAGATAGCCATCTTTCACAACTACATGGATAACATCGGTGGGGCTGAGATGGTTACCCTCGCGCTCGCCCATGCGCTGAAGGCCGATGTGTATTCCTGCGCTGCAAACCATGAAAAAATTAAAAAAATGGGATTTGATATAGCGGTAAAACTCATCTCCCCCATAGCAACCAAACCCCCTTTTCGGCAACAAATGTCCGCTCGAGCATTTGCTAAACTTGACCTTAACAAGCAGTACGACAGATATATTATTTCTGGAGATTGGGCAGTTGGAGGTCTGGTGCACAACAAACCAAACCTCTGGTATGCTCATGGCCCAAAGCGTGAACTATGGGATATGTATGAGTACACTCGCTCCAATATAGTGCCTGATGGGAAGTATTTCAAAAACCTGCATCGCTATATTTTTGACATGTGGGTACGCTACAATCGCTATCTTGATCGTCGCTACGTTGCGCACGCAGACCAGATTGTCTGCAATTCTAAAACCGTGCAAGCCCGAATAAAAAAATACTACCAGCGTGACGCTACGGTTATCTACCCACCCACAGATGTAAAAAAATACCATCATGCTCCCGCTGGCGACTATTGGCTGGCAGTCAACCGCACCAGTCCAGCCAAGCGAATCGAAATCCAGACAGAAGCATTTGCTCGCATGCCGGATAAAAAATTACTCATCGTTGCTTCTTACGAAGATACGGAAGTGTTTCAAAAATATCGTACACACATAAATGATACCAAGCCTGAGAACGTGACGCTCTTGGACCACGTCAGTCAAGCCGAGCTGATAGAGCTCTATGCCAACTGTCGTGGTTTTATTACTACCGCTCGCGAGGAAGACTTTGGTCTCACCGCTATTGAAGCGATGGCGGCCGGCAAACCAGTGATTGCTCCAAACGAAGGTGGGTATCGTGAGTCTGTGGTGCATACCGAAACCGGAATACTGATAGACGATATAGATGCACAAAAAGTTGTGGCTGCAGTAGAAACCATCGAACAAGATACCGAGAAATATGTGCAGGCGAGCACAAAGCGAGCAGAATTATTTAGTACGGAGCGGTTTATTGCTGGCATCAAAAAACAGATTGGGTATGACAAGTAGCGTTCTGTTTTTATCGCATGACCCACACGAGGTACATAGTGCATTTGCGCAATCAGTGGGCGCTCGGGAATATTGCACTGGACTAAAAAAATATGTAGCGCTCACAAAAAAGATACCCTGGACTGGGCATTTTTTTGCTCCATACTCTTTTGTGTACAGCCTGTTTATCAAAGTGCCAGAAGACATCTTGTTGATAGATGGTGGAGCTTCAGTCTATATTGCACTGGGACTCAAGTGGCGCAAACCGGGCTTGAAAATCATCTATCTCGATGGGGATACGATGTTTCACTCAGTCCGTAATGCCAAACCGTACCAGCAATATTTGGCAGCGAAACTATTAAAAAATATTGACGCGGTCATATCGGTCTCTGAGCAAAATCAGTCGCAGGTGACTATCGATGCGCCTGGTGCAGTATGTCCACCGTTTCCCAAAGCAGTGGTAGCTACCAACAGCCCACACAAATCGTGTGGTCTGTATGTGGGTAGACTGGACCCAGATAAAAATATCAGGCAAATCATTGCCTTTGGTTTGCAGTGTCCTGATTTTGAAACGTTTGTGGTAGTGGGTGACGGTGTATTGCGGCCAGAGATTGAAAAAATGGCGCAAGCAAACCCTAAGTTACAATACAAAGGCTTTGTGACCGATGTGGCTTCGTATTACAACACCTGCAGTTTTTTGATACATCTACCTGACTACGACCCACACCCCACCGTCACGATGGAAGCCGCCCTGTGTGGCTGCTTCCCTATCATGTCGCCTGGTACCGGTAGCAACTATTTATTTGATCCGCTGTTTACTGCACCAGACCCGGCTGACTTTGCCGCTCTGAACAAGAAAATTGCGTACATACAGAAACACAACCACGCGGTGAGTCTGCTTTTAAAAGAAAGTATTGACAAGATACCCACTCGAGAGTCATCTGTAGCTCATTTTACGCACTCCTTTACCCAGCTAGCTAAGCAATTACGTTCATGAGGATTAGCGTCATCATCTGCACCCACAACCGAGCTGGCTCGCTGAGACGAACCCTGCACAGCCTGACTACTCAGACACTTCCTCGTAGTGAGTTTGAGGTGCTGGTCGTAGACAACGCCTCTACCGATGATACCCAGCAGGTCGTCGGATCTTTTGTTGACCTGCCAGTGCGCTCCATCTTTGAATCGGTACTTGGTCTTTCCCACGCACGAAATACTGGCTGGCAGTCAGCGAGTAGTCCCTACGTCGCATTTTTAGATGACGACGCTGAAGCAGCTCCAAATTGGCTTGTGTCTTTACTAGAAACTTTTGAAGCTCATCCAGAACAGGAGATTGTGGTGGGTGGACGAGTGACACCGGTATTCCCTCACCCAAAACCGAACTGGCTGGATGCATCACTACTGTTTTGTGTCGGACAACTTGACGTTGGCCGGAGCACCATGACTTTGAACACTACTGGATTTTATCTACCCGGGTGCAATATAGCTTTCTTGCGGAGCACACTCGGGCACTATGGTGGCTTTCCTACTGCACTCGGCAGGACCGGGAGCGACTTACTCTCTGGCGAGGAAATCTTACTCCAGCAAAAAATAAAATCCGGTGGCGGCTCTATCTTGTATACCGACGCAGCTCGGGTCAAACATCATGTGGATGGAGCGCGGCTGAAAAAAATGTGGTTTGTGAGACGGATGTACTGGGAAGGAGTGACGAGTAAAAAACTAGAGGTACTCGCTGGAGTCGATACTGCATTCACGACCGAACTCAAAGCGTTCATGAGACAAATTTTTTCTTTTGGTTTTTTGTTTAAGGCCCGCTTTACTGATGTGTGTACCGCAGCCAAACGGATTGGAAGGATGGTGGAGTGTATACGACCCTACTAATCAAACATGGGTGTGACATTTTTATACGCCTGGAGACTTTGGTGGTAGACACCGTTAATCTTGTCGTACTTGGTAGGGTGTAAAAATACCGGCTTACCCAACAGCGCCCCAAGAATACCAACGTGCAATCTATCTGTATGTACGACCGAAGCATGCTGCACTTTGTGTACAAAGTCATCATAGAGCAAGTAGGATATATCTTGCAAAATTACTGACTGTCGATGCGTCTGTTTTGGTGACCAGCGTGCCATATATCTGCTTAATTGAAACCGAATGATTGCCAGTCGCATCTTTTCAATAAAATTCTGGGGTACCCGGTCTAAATCGAGACTCACGATAGCACTCTCTCTGTCTGTGCGCATAGCGTGCAGCACATAAGAATCTGTACATTCTGCCTTCAGCTGCCCTAGGTAGTCGGTGCCTTCCAATAAAAACGCGGTGTCATGAGACAAGTAGATAGAAACATTCGCATTGAAGTCAATAGACTCTAGACAGGAAGACGAGTATTTTTCCCGAGCAAACAAATGAATGTCCTGCGTGCATTCTTGCAATAGTGCTCCAAAATCAGTCTCGTGAAATGTAAAAGTGTGCGGAGCAACAATGAAGGTTTTTGCTGGGTATTTTTTTAAATTTTCTATAAATAATGAGATGCCAGCCTTCCAAATATCATTGATATTAGAACCACCGTGCGTGAGCACTACTTCAGCGTCTTCTATCTGGTCAGTCACCAGAAAATTATTATTTTGCAGATACACCTGCAGTCCTTTTTGGAGCAGCACATCTCCACTGTTGCCAGCGGCGGCAGAGAGAAAAAGGGTGCGGTGCTTGTAGCTCTCTAGCAAACGTACAAACGGGTCGTTCGTCATAGTTTTTTGTAGGCAGCTATCACTTCGGCTGACTTCCCTTGCAGCTTGACCACCCCACCATCAATCCACAATGTACGGTCGCAACACGCCGCCATACTACCGAGATTGTGTCCGACCATCAAGATACTCACTCCACTATCAGCCATGGCAGAAATGGTCTCAATACTTTTTAAACGGAAGGCTTCATCACCGGCCGAAAATGCTTCGTCGAGCAAGAGCACATCTGGGTTGGAGTGGATACCAATTGAAAATACGACTTTTTGTTTCATTCCATCTGAAAACTGATACCACTTGGTGTGCACAAAAGAGTCTAAGCCAGAGTAACGAACAATATCGTCAAATTTTTGGCTAATTTCTTTTTGGGTCATACCGAGCAAGGTACCTGCTAAGTAGATGTTTTCCTTCATCGTTAGGCGGGCTTTGACACCTGTATCTAGGTGGATTAACGGTACCACTCTACCTTCAATGGTGACACTCCCTGAATCCGGCTGCAAGATACCAGCCACGATTTTAATCAACGTACTTTTGCCGCACCCATTGTTTCCGACTATACCCAAAATTTCTCCAGGCCGTAATTCAAAAGAGATATCAGACAAAACATTGAGTGTTCGCTTTTGTGTAGACGTACCACCGACGGAAAGTAGCTGCTGCAACACAGACTTTGGCTCATGACTACCGATTGTGTATCTTTTAGAAATTGAGTTGACTGTAATAGACATAAGATTAAATTAACTCAGCAAATCTTCCCTTACAGCGATTGAAAATAATTTGTCCAACCAGGATGGTGATAATCGGCGCCGCCAAAACTATACCTATAGACATACTAGAAGGCAGTGTTTCATAGACAATTATTTCTCGGGCAACGGTAAAAAAATGATAGAGCGGGTTGAACATATTGACCGCCAACACCATCGTCCCCTGCTCTACTACATAAAATACCGGTGTCGCAAAAAACAACAAAAAACTAAAGAATTGCCATACATTGCCAAGATCAACTAAATAGACAGTTACCGACGACAATATCAGTCCGACTCCGTATACAAACGCCGCAAACAGTAGCGCAATAGCTACATATAACAAAACCCACAAAAATGAAATACCGAGGAAGGTCAACAGGGCAAAAAATACTACCGTTTCAAACAAGTGGGCCAGTAGATGCTTTATGACTACAGACAATACGAGAGATTCTCTCGGGAATGCAAACGATTTGATGAGCATGCTTTCGCGAATAATACCGGTCAACTCAAGTGTGGTGCGGCTGAAAAAGTTGAACATGAGAATTCCGATTATCAGGTAGGCTGGATAATTTTCAATCTCGCTCACTATCCGATCAACAAACACAAAGTACAACACTCCAAACAACAGTAATGGATTTATGACATACCATACATTACCCAAATAACTCCCTTCATTACGCAGCTTAAAATCCACGAGTGCGAGTCGCCAGCCAAGACGGAAAAAGTCAGTGAAATATTTCTTGGTCATACACTCAATATACTACGTTTTTTTGATCCAATATATGCATTTTGCATAGTTAGGAGAAGCTTGTTTTAACCGAGCTGACAGTGCAAATGCTAAATGGAGTGGCGCCATCAACACTCTCTTGATAGGTTTTAGAATATAATAAATGAACCGGTTTCTCCATAAGACAAACGTAAAATCAAATACATAGTCGCTTCTTTGATATTTTTTAGAAAACCGAATCCACGTTTTTGTGAAATAAAAGAAGTGTGGTTGTTGAAACCGACTGCGGATCTTATTCCGAAATACGGTCGGTGGAAATGTTGAGTACAAATGCAGGGCGTTGAGCATATCTAGACCGGCGGTTGTGTGACAACATTTCACACATTTGCCACAGTTTTTTAATCCGTTTGGGTTTTCCCAGCAGACTGTTAAGTGTTCATATGACGGAGGCCAGGTAATTAATTTCTCAAGTTTTTCCATCTTGGTGACCGACGCGCCATAGACCGATACGTGCAAATTGTCCGATGACATCAACGGCACTAGCGTGTGACTGATAGTTGAGATTAACGGGAAATCATGGGTATTGTCGGCCGAAAAATAAAAGCTTTTAATCACTCCCTCTGTCAACTGTGCTGTACCGATCAAGATTGCAGTGTATGTTACGGCCATCGCTTCTTCGATATTGAAGTAGTAAAATTCTTTTGCGTTGGTCGAGACGGGTACAAAACCAATATCTAGCTTTTTCATCAGTTGTGCATACGTCGTAACCTTCTGTGCCTGTGTCGCTTCTGAGATGATAGGAGTATCAAATGCCTCAATAAAAAGTGAATGGGTGACTTGATGAGCCGGCAACGGTTCGTTTTCAGGAAGGTGTGACACAAAGGTGTACATTGAATCTGCGCCACCAGAAAAAGAGGACATCACCCCGGCCGTAGTCTCAGAACAAATGGTTGTCGTCGAATCAGCAGAGATTGTCACAATAGAAAACCATTGTGGATACCAAAAATGTAACACTCTCTGGAATTCTCTGAGGCCGTATAGTAGTTTTTCTGAAATCGCGCCTTGGATATGAATATCTTCACCAGCAAACATTGCTACCGGGAGTAAAGCGGTAAGAAAACCATTCATGTTTCCAGCTGGATATTTACTAAAGGAACTGGGTAATTTGAACGTCAAAACATCTGGCACTTCAGGCTTAACTCCATCCCACTGCACTCGGGCAGATATTTTTGTATGCTCAGCTTCGACTACTGTTGTGGTGGGGTGTACTCGCACAATTTATTTTGTTTTTAACAATACCGGCACAATCACCATGTGGCGGTCATGCACACGCTGTTCGACGGTGAAGTATTTGTCGTACAAACGTTCTTCAATAGTACCGTCATAAAAGATACTGCCAAAGCCGCTTTTTACCCGACAGATGACGGTGGTGCCGCTCGGCATTTGATTGTGAATTTGTTCGAAAATTACATCCTTTGGCAGTGCTTGTAATCCGGCTATCACATGCGTATAAGAGTCATTAATAAACTCCTGCCCCAGTCCAGTTTTGATAGTAATGGAGTCGGTGAGGCCGAGTGCCTGGATAAGCTTTCGTGAGGTGTCTGCATACGCCGCTTCTTTTTCTAGCCCGACTACCTGACACCCTGCATGTTTTTGGTACAAAATTGGCGACATCGGGAACGGACCACTCCCAATAAACAGCACTTTGCTGGTAGCGTCTATACCAGCGAGCTTGATTTCTTGTTTTACCAAATCTGCAAATTTGTAATACCAGATTGATTTTTGTAACAAGTGGAAATCAATAGCTCCAGTCTCAAGTGTATTTTCGGTAAACTCCTTCTCAAGTGCCGCAGTGTAGTCGGTGAAGTGTTGCTGGTAGCGATGGATGTTTTGGGTAAATAGTTCAATCACCTCATTTTGTTGTGCTTCCGTAAAAGAATGGGTGGTGAGATGACTTTCCAGCTGACCGACATGCTCAAAAATGTACTCCTTTGCGAGTGTAGTGTCTGATGTTAAATTATCACGTATATTTTGTAACTGAGCTAGCACTTTTTTGTATTCTGTTTCATTCATATGGTTTTGCTCTAAATATACGTTATTGTCTTGTAAGTCTCAGCACTCTGGTGAGTAGGCAGTAGCACTGACACTAAATTCGATGCGACTCCTTGGCTCCCCTGGTAAGGTATGGCTATGCTACCATATCTGATTTCTTTGTATAACTGTACAAGAATTCGTCTAAGCGTTCATTTTCCTTTGGATAAAGGGTGAAAAATAATCTTTATACTTTTTTTGAAGATCCATACGTTTCCAATCCTCCCCGGTTATCGTTCCACGGCATGATGGTTTACCACAATTACAAATTATCTGATACGAATGAGCAGTAGTAAACGCAATGTCGTAAAAAAGCTCTTCTCCAGCTCCTATGTCCCTCATCGCGACAAATGTGATTGGACCGCGTAGCCCCATGTTAGGCTCACAAGAATGATTCTGCTGCAAAGCGTTTGACTCAATATCTGCTTCTTTTGCTGGAGATATATAAAAATTGTCTTCAATCTGTAAATAATAATCCCCGATTTCTTTTGCAACACTATGTGCCTCGGCTTCACTCAGAATGACCCCACCCTTTATAGATATAATTTCTCCGAACGTAATATCTTCTTTGGCAAACAATCCAACCCCTTGCACGCCACTTTGACGATTTTCTACTTTTGGTGATTTATACGATTTCATTTTGTTCTCAAGATTAAGGTGGTGATGATATTGTCTGCCTTAGAAACCCTCGCCTCAAAATCAAACATGTCGTAGATCGACATGTTTTCTTGATCAGCATTAAAAATAGTGCCGAGACCACTTTGAACTCTACACAATACCAAGGTACCTGACGGCATCACCTGAGCAATGTGTTCAAGAACGGCTTTTTTGTTTTCAATTTGTAACGCCACTACAACTGCGGTGTAGTTGTTGTCTTTAAATGACTGACCGTGTTTCTGCTGTATGTTGATTGCTGTTTTGAGGCCCAGCGTACTCATCAGCTCTCTTGATTCTTTCACCCGGTCTTTCATAATTTCGAGGCAATTTACAGTACAACCTGATATTTTATTGTATATCATGGCTGATAACGGAAATGCTCCACTACCAATGAACAATACTGTATCACGCTGAGTAATGCCAACAGCAGCGATCTCATCTTTGATCAATTTTGGAAACTTATGAAATAAGATTGTTTTCTTTATACAACGAAGATCAATTTTCTTTTTTTCTACTGTTTTTTGTTTATACTCGGCCTCCAAAATTCGACTAGACTCGTCAAGATACTCTCTGAACTTATGCAGGTCATTCCCACATAATTCAAAAATGGCCTCTTCTTGATCTGGCGTAAAACGGTTGTTTAGTAGAATCCTTTCAAGTTTTTTGAAGTTGAGTTTTACAGTATCAGTATCCAACTTTTTCTGATTGAGCAATACCCCATGAATACCCTTCATCTCGGTCATGATTTTGGAGAAATTTTTTTTGCTGGACGTCGTTTTTCTGTATGATTTATCTTTCATATGTCAGCATTTTGTACTTGTAGTTATGCGACGTGACGCTGTTTTTTAATGACATGGATGCATTTTGCATACCGTGGGTATTTTCTTTTAAGCACAGCGGACAGCTTATACATGCTCTGTAATGGATTACGGATACTATTGGTTTGATCATGCAGCGCATCTACCATGAGCTTCATTCGGCTTGCCCATAGTACCCACGTATAATCAAAAACCAAATCTGATCGACCTGATGTTTTTGCAAACTCAATCCATTTTATTGGCGTGTAAATAAAGGGTTTTCTATGTCTGGTTTTTCTAACCAAAGAGCGGTTGATTGGAAGGACGAATGTTTTATAGAGGTCTAGTGTGCCATTCATATCTAATAGATTCATTGTGAGGGTACACTTGACGCACTGAGAACAATTAGTAAGTCCATTTGGGTTATCAAAGCAAACGATCAGACGTTCATAGGTCTTAGGCCATTTCGATATGATTTTGACTTTTTCGAGTTTTGAAACGGATGCTCCGTGACATGAAATATCTAATTTTTCGGTAGATAGTAAGGGCAAAGTCACGTGATTGATGGTCAAAATAATCGGATAGTCATGGGTGTTGTCCGCAGAAAAGTAATACCGCCCCACTAAATTGTCTAGCAACATGGTGGATCCAGCAAGCACAGAACCCCAGGTCATGTAATAGGTAATGGAACCCGCAGCAAATTGCTGGAACTCTCTCGCGTTTGTCTCTGTTACGACAAGATTGATGTCCAGAGAGTCCATTAATTCTGTATAGGATTTTATTTTTGCTTCTTGTGTCTTTCTATCCTCTTCTGATGTCTCAAAGCCGCGAATGTACATTGTGTGAGTCACTTGATAATCTTTTAGCGGTTCGTTTTCTGGAAGGTGTGAGTATAGTGTATACGACGAGTCTACGCCACCAGAGTACGAGCACACTGCTCCTGACTTTTTATGAATTGTGCTTGTATCACTAAACGCCGCATATGATATTGATACGATGCTAAACCATTCTGGATTCCAGAAATTGAGTATTCTTTGGTACTCCTGCAGGTTGTAGGCCAAATGCTCTGAGATTTCTCCCCTCACTTCAATATTTTCATTGTAGTACATCGCCACTGACACAAGCGGAATCAAAAATGCATTTGAACATTTAGACACGCTGTCGGCGTACTTTTTATCTACTTTGTACCACAGTGTTTTTGGTAGGTAATGCAACCAATTTGAGGACAAGACAGCTTCAGATTCCCACTCAATATCCGCAGTTAAACAGATTACCTTATCTTCGTGTGTGATTTTTGGTATATGAATTATCATATCTAGAGACCATAGTATACAATTAAGGCTTGGCTATGACAACGAAAACCATTCTAAAATATGTCTTGTTGAGCGTTGTCTTAGGATTTGGTGCGTTTTTGGCGTACCAACCCCACATCGACAATCCGTTTCCGCTCATAGCTGACGAGTACGTGCACATCTCGTTTGCTACACAACTATTAGAAGAAGGGACAATGCCCTTTTCAAATCCCTATATCGCTACCCCGACGCTGCATATGAATTACGAAGCTGGGTTTCATTTTTTTCTAGCGTTTTTACTAACTATTATCCCTGGCGAACCAGTCCTCATCTATAAATACTTTGCTGCTGCATTCTTTGTGATCAATAGTCTGTTGTTGTTTTATCTGGTACGAGCGTGGAGCAAGAAATATATGATTGCGTTGTTTGCGGTGTTTTTCTTTGGCACGATTACCAGTGCAGATGGGTTACTGGCCCACCAGTATTTTGTCCCTTTGACACTTGGTATCACGTTATTGTTTGCATCTCACATTTTTTTACACAAATTGCTCATCACCCACCAACACCGCTATCTCGCGCTGCTGGCCGGAACTCTCCTGGTGACAGCCAGCACCTATCCGCCGACGCTGTTCTTTTTTCTTCTTACGGCAGGAGTGTGTCTGTTTTCGATGCAACACGACCTTGCGTCATATTTCCATATAACTCGACGTCAGTTTTTAGTACTACTATCATTTGTGTCGCTACTACTCGCTGGACTTTTCTTTGGAGCACTCGCCTACCTGCAACTATTGGATGAGATTATTTTTCATTCGTCGTGGTCTCTGCCGTATGACGAATACTCACTGATATTTTTCTTTGGCGTAGTGCCCAGTGTGTTGGGATTGGTCGGGATATGGAGTGCTCTGAGGGAAAAAGGGCCGGGTTCCCTAATACTTTTCTGTTGGTTTTTCTACTCCTTGGTGGCACTATATCTATTCTACTTATTTGAATACAGCATACTCGTACCGTTTCCTCGCCTCTTTTTCTTTTTCTTGATTGGTCTAAGTATACTGGCTGGTTATGGTGCTAGTGCGATACTTTCTCTATCTCTCGCTCAAGCAGGATACGTACGTAAGACGCTCCTGATTATCCCGCTGTGTATCGGTATCGGGTTTCATATTACGCAAGTTGCCCAATCATCCGTCCGGTTACCGACCATAATAACTCCTGAAAAATACCAAGTACTTTCACAATTTGCTCAGCAATACTCAGGAAATGGGGTGGTGATAGCCGACCCACTCACGTCAGTCGCTGTGTATCCCATAACTGGAAATAAGGTACTCAATGTATTAAACAGTAATATTGGTGGTGGTAACAGCACTGCTGTGCGAGAATTTTTGCAAGCGCCTTGCGCAGACAAACCAGATCTCTTGTATACACTGCAACCTTTCCTCCAACGTAAAGATGTGCAAAATGCACCATTTTATATACTCTCCTCACGAATTTACGATTGTGGCTTTTTAAGCCAACTCCCAGAATCATCCCCAGAATTATTCCTATACATTCTTCAAGAAAGCACTTTAAGTAAATTCCAACTTGAAACCAACCTAGCAAACATACCTATTCCAGAAGTAGCTGATATTGTAAGACCATCAGGCGCACTCGATACCGCAGAACTCATTAATCTAATGGCTGGAAATACACTAGTGGGTGATACGTGGGCAGAGTATTACCGTCCCGATGGCACTACATCTGGAAGTAGCAATCAGTCTACGTATGATGGTGTATGGATGATTCAAGACTCGTTCTTTTGTTATTACTACCCCGACACGAAGGAATCTGTTTGTCTGAGTATCAAACAATTCGCTGACCGACTAGAATTCTATGGAGTTGACGGTGTATACCGTTCGACTGCAACCTTAGAACCGGGTAATCCATTAAACCAGTAGTCACCGCTAACACACCAGCAACCGACCCTTCTCTTGAACGAGGCAGCGTTGTCCTCTAGCGTTTGTGTACAAGCGATTGGCGAGCAGAGTGTTGTCTTGAGTGTAGCAACGCACCCGCACTCGGTAGTCTTCAGTATAATCTTGCAAACCTGTCTCGAGTAAAAAATAGCCTGAGTCAGGAGTGACGGTAAACACCGACGAATCAAGGTATTGGTAGATGCTGGCTATTTGACGCATTGGTTTTTCGTACGCAGTGTCATCAGTAGCGATGTCTGCAGAACAGTTTGTTCCTGCTGCTGTATTCCCTATTCTGATTAGCAGTGTCTCAGGCGCGTATTGCCGAGCAATGATTATTTCAATATGGACTAAGATCAATACCACAAGCGCGACCAAAAACACCGACCAAAGAGACGGGTAAGAAAAACTAAATTGAGCTGCTGTGCCTTGAGTATTCGCTTTTTTTGATGGAGACAATAGACGCATAGACTGAACTGATATTGTAGCAGGAATACACCTGAATCAGTACACGAGCTCGCGTATCTGGTATGGGTCGGTCTTTGAGTGGACGGAATAGACGCAGAAAAAGTCGTCAGTAGATACTGACGACTTTTTCTTGTGTGCTATCTGCAAGGGATATCACGGAGGAGAATGTGGAGACATTTTTGAAACACAATGACGACAGCCACGCATCTCTTACTTACTCCCAAACCAGCTCCAATGATTGCACATCGGCACGAGCGCCTTTCACTGGAATACGCAACGAAAGAGTGACTTGATCTGACCGACCACCACCGACTTCTACCTTTTCTGCAGCGGATCTATTTTGATTCACCGCCGCCGTAGCACGACTCAGTGTCTGATTCGCCACAAAGTCTTGGCCTTTTATTTTTTTATTGTGGGCTGCTAACTCTCTGGCGACCGCAATGGTCACCATTTCGTCACTCACAATGGACTGTAATACATCCTCCACGGGATTGGTGGCTGCTGTTCCGTTTAATCCCTGCACAGCCAATCCATTCATCGTGCAGTTCAATACCTGAGTACTGCTATATGGATCTCCGGTGAATGCAATCTCCAACTCCCGCAGATTTCTGGGGAAACGCAGATTCTCCAAGTAATCCGCCAGCGAGAGTTGCAGTGCAGCCTGGTTGTCAATATGGTACTTATTTGCCTTTTCAATATCTGATGATCTCACTCGAGCTTGGGCGGTGATTTGCTCACCAGTAGAAACAAGCGTTGTAACAGGCACACCTTCTGGCATATCATATTCCCGACCCTTTTTCCCTTGCAATTCTTTTGCCACCAGCCTGGCACCCTTTTCTCCACCTCGTCCGTACCGAAATAGCGCTGCGGTATTTTCTGGAATCTGCTGCAACACCGGGGCGCGCTCTTTTTCTTCATCAGACACCGTGAGATCTGCAGCCGGACCAGTAAGTAGCACTCCGCTGCCTTGGACTCGTCTCGCTATCGGAAACCCATCGTCATCAAATAGCTCTTCGTATGGAGTATCGCCACTTGGAATCGAAAATACTGCACCTGCATCTTCAAAATTAAATAATTTGATACGAAGATTTCCTTCATCATCGCCAGCCCCCGTAAACCCTCGCTCTTGAACCACACCATTGTTGGCAACAATAAACTCAAATCCCTCACCTCTTCCATCTTGAACTCTCCCAATTATACGCAACTCATTTGTACCATCTGCTGACCTGGCATACGCTCCGGGTTTTAAAAATTCTTCATACGTTGCAGACGTTGTCTCGAACCGACTACCTGGGGCTGAACCAGCCAACACATCTGGAGTATCGTTTTGGAATCCATTACACCCAATATATATATCTGCTTCAATCTCTGGTCCATCATCGTTCGTAACAATCACTTCATCGCCTGATACAATGACGTCAGTTACCTTAGTTTCAGGCACTGGCACGATACGAGCATAATAACTTTCTATTTCTTCACGCGGAAACTCAAGACCAACTTGCGCATAACGAGCGCGCACCTGGTCGAGCCATTGCTCTTTGGAAGGGATATTTTGCCCAATCCAATACAACGTTTTGACTCGGTCGATTGCAACTGGCATACGATTCGCTCCAGGCTCATACCCGAGTAATATTCCCGCAGCCACATTGGCGCTATCGCCAGTGCCAGAAATGACTGCTGTCTCAACCCCCTTGAGTGGTGAAGAAACATCAGGATTGCCCCACCACGAAATCATTTCTGGGAATGACATAACAGTTGCTCGCTCACCTCGCTCCAGCTTTTGTTTTTCGACCTGCAAATTCTGGTCCGTAATAAAATCTCTTTCGGCAAAACGATACGCGTCTTTTCCGATACCCCCGGCGATAGTGAGGCTGTCAGTATCGATTGTGTGCAATTGATTTCTCTGGGTATCCAAAAACGAGCACCGTGTCACTTCGACACCATCACTACGCCGTACTGTTTCGGTTCCGACAATTGTAAACTGGGTAGCGAAGTTTTCAGTAGCTGTAGCAGCATTAAACCGGGTTGCATGCGCGAGTACGTCTTGGGTCACGTAGCTCTCTCCGCTGACGTCTGACACTTGAAGGGTGGCCATTGACCCGAGGGGATTAATAGTTTGTTCAGTACCAGGAAGATTTCTTGCCTCTCGATCTTCACCCTCCAGCTGAGGCCGATTGCGGCTATTGAGTCGAAAGACTGGTTGCTCAGCATCTGCAAATTGCCCACCAATCCGCTGGCGCTGGTCCACTACTAGCGGGTCTATTTCTGGGGCATACATCGCCAAAGTGGAAAGAAACGTCGCTCCGTGCGGCCCGGTTCCAATCACAATCGAAGGCACCAGTGGAGGCTCTGCTCCTTCCCAGTTCTCCAGCCAATTTTGGATTCTATCAGTCGAGTGTTCTACTTGTGTATCAATCCCTGCATTGAAGACTTGATAGGCATTTCGATCTTGGTACAGTGCGCTACCAAGGGCGGTAAAGCGGCGATGCTTCTCTCCTGCTTCTTCACCCACGCGCATATCAGTTGCGCGACGTAAAACCTCCACAGCCGTACTCCGACCATGCATCGCTTTTCGAGCTAGCTGCAATGATGCCTGAATCGCTGGCCGTCGTAGCATTTGGGCCTGATGCTTAAGCATTTCTACATGACGCGGCTCATTTGCCAGCTGCTCTTCACCCACCACAACTCTTTCTGACTGAGCCGGGATATCATCAAACAACTGAGAGATTTCGAAATCTGCTTCTGCTTCATCCTGGTCTGTTTGCGGTCGATCAGCAGATTCACCTGGAGCAAATTCTACAAAACTTTTAAAATCTTGTGATCTACCAAATCGAACATCATACACACCATCTGCATTCGGCTTCTCCACGTCAACAAAAAAGCAAACGACTTCACCATTAATTTTAATCTTTGAAACATAGGTCTGCCTTCTAGTATATGGAAACACCCCTTCTTCGAACGGTACGTTCCGCAAAATTGTCCCCGCTTCTATTCCCTCCACCTGCTGCAATTGCTCTGGGGTGTATTTTGACACATCGAGTTCGCCGTTTTCTACCCGGGGGATAGACTCAGGAATAGCAGATTCTTGAGCAACCAACTTTACGCTAATAGTATCTCCTTGAAATTCGCTATCAAAATCTGCAATCTCCACAGTGTACGGCACACCAAACTTTGCAGCTGCCCCTCCGAGAGCAGATTGAATTTGCTTACCAGCAAATAGTTTGCTTGCTGATTCACTCAAGGCGCCATTGTTTTTATCAAAAACTACGCCAGTGATCTTTAGACCATTACGCAACTGAGCGGCTTGTTCTGCTTGGGGTGCATCAATCGAGATTTCAGGTAATGCTTCAGTTCGTTCAAGCTTGGTGGGTCCACTGGAAGCTAGAACTCCTAGTAAAAAATTACCCACGTTAACCACTCGAAGATCTCCAACTGCTGGCCCCGAAAACGGCGGCTCTTCGCCTGCAAAAAAGGCTGTTCGCCTGCCTCCAATTTCGAATTTTGAAATATATGTGTCCGGATTGTCAACACCCTCTCTGAATACAAATGGCACATTTCGCAATATTGTCCCCACTTCTATTCCCTCCACCTGCTGCAATTGCTCTGGGGTGTATTTTGACACATCGAGTTCGCCGTTTTCTACCCGGGGGACTGCTTCAGAAGATTCCGGCTGACTATCAAGTTGCGCATCAAGTTCGGGAATTGCTACGAAGATGGTATCTCCAAAATTACTGGTGCGCTCTGCCTTTACCGTATAGAAAACATCTGGCTCTACTAAACCAAAATACTTTGCTAAAAACTTAATTTCACGACCGGCGAACGTACGATCTGCAACTCGACTAGAACTCAGGTCCTGAGAACGTGTAAATGTCACATCTACTATCTCTAAGCTAGATTGTTCATTCTCAAATGCATCTAGTACTTTTTTTGTGTATCAAAATCAGCACCTATCCAAACCGGCAATGCAGACTTGGCATCGTTTAATTCACTCATTTCTGCTTGCAATTCCTGTTCAGCTGGAGACTTTCTTTCTCCGGCTTCATTTACAAACTCATCTCGACCGATCAGTTCCACCACTACAAAACCACTTGATTGACCAGGCTTTGTATCACGAGCCACCCGAACGGCAAATGAACCACTGGTATCTAAATCGAAGTCTTCATCTTCATCTATATCATTCCGTCGTTTATATTCGCCTAAGTCGAGCAGAAAAGCTTTGCGATTATCAGCAGCCCCGCTACTTATAAACCGTCCGTTATCATTCACAAACCGAACCCCTCGAATCACCTCTCCTTTTTCGAAGTTTGTTTGGTTTTCAGTTGTCTCGGGTTTTTCTTCACGGTTATCCTCTTCACGCAACCGAGCTAATGCTGCTGCGAATGGATTCTCAGGTACCTCTGTATCCAATCTCGATTTTTCTGTCCGCGGGGGTATTTTTTCCATCACTTAATAAGTATAACGTATAAACAATGAAGACTGCTGAATGCTGTGAGTAAGCAAAAACACTTGACAGATTGTAATTAATGTGTATAATAGCAAGTAGAAAATCTGTTACTATAAATAACTACGGGGATGACCTATCCCGGCCACATGATGAGGCGGGTGTTTTTAAAAAATTAAACACCCATTCGTAAATCAGGAGGCTCAACTGTCCCGAACTGCTTCGGGGTCGCTCCCCGTAGTTGATTTGGAATCAGACAGATGGTCATTTCGGGCTGCCAACATATGTTCGGTAGTCCGCACCCCCCGTCGCTAGAGACGCGGGGGGTTTTTATATTTGCTCACATGTTACGTAAGGATCCCAATTACATATTTTATACTCTGCCTGGACCAATGTAGCTGATTGGTTCGTAGCAAAAAACCGCCAAAGGCGGTTTTTTGCTCCTTCGTATATGGAAAACTCAGCGAAATACTTTGTGACGTATATAGTATTCGTTTACCGACATTTTCCTTTGGAGGGGAAAATGCTGGCATAAATTCACAATATGCCTTTTAGGCATTTGTTACCTTGTTCTGTACCGAAATTATATTCTGTTACATTAGAATATTTTGTGACGTATATAGTATTCGTTTACCGACATTTTCCTTTGGAGGGGAAAATGCTGGCATAAATTCACAATATGCCTTTTAGGCATTTGTTCATTTAATTAAGAAAAGCCGGGTCGGGTGACTCGGCTTTTGGTTTCATCGGTGTTCTGTTTAGAACGGGATGAGAATAAATAATATGGTGGTTCTGCTATACTCCGTATACTATCGGAGCGATATGCATGTACGTTAACATACCTATCATCGCTAAACTTAAACATTGGACCATCCAAGTGTTTTCGTTTTGGAACGTCATTTTATTTGGTTGAAGATTTTTCATAATCTTATTTGAAAGAACAATTAAAGAACAATTACTAAACTTCGCTGCGCGTCTCTTCTTGACACTAAGCTCTTATAAGAGCAGATGTCTACTTTCTTCTGTACAACAGAGAAAGGCGGACTCGTAAACGAGTCCGCCTCCCTGTCGTATTTACATTGTGCGCTTTGCTGTTGAAAATGCAAGGGTGATCAAAGGATAGCTGTGGATAACAAAAACCCCACCAAAAGTGGTGGGGTTTTTGTTATCCAACTGACAGAGAGTTCTGGGTGTAGCTACTGGAGAAAGTACTAATAAAGTGTATCGATTGTAAAATTAACAAACCCCGCAAAATGCGGGGTTTGTCTTTGGCAATAGTGCCTGAACATTGGTTGAAAGCAACTTTGTTTCGTTACTTTGATGATGACTTTCAGATAAAGTGATTTATCTGAAAAAGCTTTGCGCAATAGTTACTTTCTCCTGCTTGCTCAAGCTCACCGATTCTTTGCCGAGGAACTGGCAAAGTCCTGGTGAACCCAAAATATAGTCACTACGTTCCTTATTTTGGGCTACATCATTTTTACGTCGATGTTGACTCCTGAGGGGAGCGAGAGGTTTGTGAGGGCCTCTACCACTTTTGGACTCGGATTGAGAATGTCGATTACACGCTTGTGTGTTCGCATTTCAAACTGTTCTCGCGCGTCCTTGTGCACGAATGTCGAACGATTCACAGTGTACTTCTTGATTTCTGTTGGAAGCGGAATCGGTCCAACCACTGTTGCGTCAAAGCGCTGAGCAGTATCAATAATCTGCTTCACTGACGCGTCGAGAATTTTGTGCTCGTACGCTCGTACTCGGATTCGAAGCTTATTGATTGTGCCAGCTGCTTTATCGCTTTTTGATGTAGTGTCTGTTGCCATAGATGAAGTGAGTTAATTGATTTTGCTTACGCAACAATCTTTGTTACTACACCAGCTCCTACTGTCTTGCCTCCTTCACGGATAGCGAAGTTTGTTTGCTCTTCCATCGCTACTGGTGCAACTAGCTTCACTTTAAATGTCGCAGTGTCACCAGGCATTACCATTTCTGTTCCTTCTGCCAGGGTAACGTCTCCCGTTACGTCAGTAGTTCGGATGTAGAATTGTGGCTTGTATCCAGTGAAGAATGGTGTGTGACGTCCACCTTCATCTTTACTCAGTACATATACCTCAGCTTCAAATTCTGTGTGCGGAGTTACTGAGCCTTTTGCAGCTAGCACTTGTCCACGGTGTACGTCATCTTTCTTTGTTCCTCGCAAGAGGATACCAGCGTTGTCTCCAGCTTGCGCTCGATCCAACTGCTTGTTGAACATCTCTACTCCGGTCACAGTTGTAAGGGATGTTTTCTTGATTCCAACAATTTCAATTTCTTCTCCCACTTTTACAGCTCCTCGCTCTACTCGACCAGTTACTACCGTACCTCGACCTTCAATTGAGAAGATGTCTTCTACTGGCATAAGGAATGGTTTGTCAAGATCTCGTTCTGGTGTTGGGAAATATGTATCCATCGCGTCTACCAGCTCGATAATCTTTTCCTGGTACGTAGCGTCACCTTCGAGAGCCTTCAACGCTGAACCATGGATGATTGGCGCGTTTGCTCCATCAAAACCACCGTCCGTAAGCATTTCACGCAATTCCTCTTCTACGAGCATGAGCATTTCTTCATCGTCTACCATGTCACACTTGTTCATGAAAACAAGCATTTGTGGTACACCAACTTGCTTGGCTAGGAGTACGTGCTCACGTGTCTGAGGCATCGCTCCGTCTGTAGCGGCGACTACTAGTACGGCACCATCCATCTGAGCAGCACCGGTAATCATGTTCTTGATATAGTCTGCGTGACCTGGCGCATCGATGTGCGCGTAGTGTCGGTTTGGAGTTTCGTATTCTGAGTGTGAAAGCGAAATAGTAATTCCACGAGCTTTTTCTTCTGGAGCCTTATCAATTTCTCCAACGTCCTTTACGTTTGCTGTGTATCCGCCCCCCTTTGCTTTAAGAGTAGTAAGGATTGCAGCGGTCAAGGTAGTTTTACCGTGGTCAACGTGACCAATAGTTCCTACGTTGATGTGATCTTTTGAACGATCGTATGCATCTGCCATAAATAAATACTAGTTTAGTATATGAGTAATAATATAACCGCACACATTCGCTGTAAAAGCTGTGATCAAGGCTGGCAATCAAAACGGCGCGAGAACGCCGCGCTTTGGTTGCAAACCTAGCGTGTGAAAGAGCAGTATATTTTCGCTCCACCCACAGAAAACTGCGTGCGGTCCGGCAATGGTACCAGAGAAGGATTATTTTGCAACTTTCCAGACCAAACCTCAACTCAAGTGGTATGATTCAGCATACAAAAAACCACCTCTGAAGCGGTGGTTTTTTGTACTTTCAAGATGCGTTAGAAGCAACCGTACGCGTCACAAGTTGCACCGAAAGGACTACATCCATATGCATTACATGTCTCAGACCCAGAGGATGGGCAGCCACCTGGAGCACATGCACCGAAAGGACTACATCCATATGCATTACACACATCACCTGGATTAATCACTAAATCTGCACCAGAAGCACCAGTTCCATAAATTCCACACGATCGGGTGAGACAAATGTCACGTACACCACCACAGCTTCCGCCACCAGATGAACTAAAACTCAAGCGATCAACACCACTTGAATCGTAGTTTTCTTTGTACCTTCGATTGCCTGATATGTCGAAATCCTTACCACATTTGACCCAGTCTGGCCACGCGTACATGCCATTAGGTGCTGGGGTGCCCCAAGCCTGATACATCTTACTCACTCTCTCTAGATCCGTCCCGCTTATAAACCCAGTACCACCACCTGCCGTGGCATCGGTTGCAGTGAAACAGTCGTCATCCGAAGTAAATGGGACACCATCTGCTCCAGACCCACCCAATCCGCAATAGGCTGGGGAGTTCATTTGCGTGATAGCTGAACTTACTTCAGAATTCAAAAACGTAGCACCCAAAGTACCAGGCTTGTTTTGTGGATTAGCTGAAGTATTGATAGAGGCGGCAACATTACCAGTTGGTGGACTCGCTGGTGGGTTGACCCACTGACCGTATGCAAAGTTAGCTGCGAGCGCCAGCGTCAAAGCAACAGTGAGAAAACCGATATTGCGTAGTGGATTAATGAGGGATTTCATAGATAAGTTGGTTATGTAAAATTAATTTTTATTTAATGCGTTTAGCGCCTGTTTGCGTTCTGACTCTGCGGCAGTCGAAGACTCAACAGAATCTGTGTTCATAGCGTCCAATGCAGCAAGGCGCCTTTCTACCTCCTGTGCAGATACTTCACCTTCTGCAACCTGCATTGATTCAAGAATGGCGATTCTTTCTTCGGTGGTTGTTTGGGTATTCTCTGCGGTGCCAGTATTGCCATCTGGTGTTACCCCTGAATCATTCAGCACGAAATAATACAGCACATACCCAAGCAGCAGTGCTGCTACTAAGACCAAGACGGCTGTTATTGTGCGTCGTGTAGTTGTTGCTTGCCCAACGGAAGCTTGGTCTTGATTGGGTGCGTTGTTAGGTATAATTTCTTGCTCCTGATTGTTTTGGTTGTAGTCCATAGTATATTTTTAAGTTACAAAGGATTTTAAATTTCTTCAACGACTGGTATCACCTCGACTCGAATCTCCTCAGTAAACTCGATCATTGTTGTCGGCTCGGTACACGAGAGCTCAATCACACTGGTACTCGTCAGCGGATCAGTGTTGTCTGTGCCTGTGATAGTAATTGCTGGGTCAGCCGGAGTAGTAAATGATTCATTGATACCGGCACCCTGCACCGTACAATCTGCTACGTATGGTGCTGATACTTCCCACCTAATCTCAGGTGTGTCATTTGCCCTGACTAAGTATCGGTCAGTAACAGCGTAGATATCCATGATTGGAGAAACAGGTGCAAGTGAGTTGGTGAAGGACCGGTCGTTCCCGTCGACATCCTCATCGATAGAAGGCGTAGAAGGTACATCCTCTGGGATAGTACCCGGAGCTGGAAGGTCAACTTCTAACAAATAGGTATTACTTCCAAAATTTAGATTTGTGAGCCGCAGTGGTGGATTGAATGTTCCACCGTCAACTGTCCCTGACACACTGTCTGTATTAGCTCCAGAAACGCTCAAAGTGTAGCTTGGCTGACTTGCTGGAGGGAGACCTGCAGGGACACCGGTAACCACAGCGTTGAAGTCAACTACATTG